>Ga0105238_10000525_pt1 | contig 40198 bp, 37 predicted proteins | sample KBSC34metaG_FD_81526 | JGI IMG/M metagenome (GOLD analysis project Ga0105238, IMG submission 81526) | Corn rhizosphere microbial communities from Kellogg Biological Station, Michigan, USA - KBS C3-4 metaG | ecosystem: Host-associated > Plants > Roots > Rhizosphere > Soil | place: Michigan, USA...
GATCGCTAAACGACATCGAGCGTCAAAAGCTCCTCGATCTTAAGAAGAAAAATGCCTCATAAAATCCAGCACAGCGTTGCCTGAAAGGCCGCGAAGACGCATGGTGTTCATGGTGCTCATTGATCTGTGACAATTTGTTACCCGGAGAGATGACGGCGCAGCAGCTTCTGCCACCGTAAGCCGAAGAGCCGGCGGCTGCAACGCGCGATTGACTCACCGACTCTGCTCTCATCGAAGGATCCGTGGAGTGCGCCGACACGTACGTGAGCTTTCGGAACGACACGATCTTTTCGCAGCCTCTTGTGACTTCGTCACACAAGTGGCCCGCGAACGGGCAACGACGGGCAATCTGGGCCACTCGACCGGACAAATAGGTGTGATAGATGACACTGGCATAGCCAGTGGCACACCAGATGAAGATTGGACCGCCCACGACGTGCGGTGGCGGGCGGTATTTACCTGTAGGGGGTGAGTGACTCTAATTGTTGGGTGGCTGCCCGCCTTCTGTTCTGGATCTGTGATGTCTTACCGCACGTTTAAGCGACTTTTGGGTGAAACCAGCCTCGAGCGGAAGTGCCGCTTGCTGTTTGGCGGCGGTTTGCTCGTCTTGATCTCAGGTAGCTTTTACCTCTATTCCAAACAGACTCAGAAGATTATCGCCGAACAGAACGTCGAAGTGGCCAAGAATCTGGTGACCACGGCCATCCTGGCCAAGCATGCTGAATACTTTGAACGGCGGCGTGAGGAACGGTTGCGCGAGAAATCGAAAGGTGAGGAGACGGACGAGGCGGTGACGTTGGACCAGCGTCAGAATTTCTCGACGATGCTGAAGGATCTGAAGCCCGAAAGTTTGAAGCACCAGAGCTGGGCATTGCTCAGCATTAAATCCGATCTCAGTGACCCATCGGCCAGGCCGATCGACTTAAAAGATGTCGAAGCGATCAATGTCCTGTCGCCCAACAATCCTGATCCCAAATATGACTGGCCGCAGATTCTGAAGAATCCGCCCGAATTCCGTTACTACGCCCGGGTACTCGCCACGCAGTCGTGTCTCGACTGCCATCGCCAACACAACAATGACCCTGGCCTGAAGCTGGACGATGTGTTGGGCATTGTGAAAATCTCGTACCCGTTGGAAAAGATCAATCGGGATCTCAGTTGGAACAATGCCATCCTGTTGGCCACCGCCATCATCACGACCGCGATGGCATGGCTGGCGACGTACATCATTGTGAGGTACGTGATCGTCAAGCCGGTCCTGCACCTGAAGGAAGTGAGCGACTCGATTACGCGCGGTGATCTGGAACAGCGGGCTGACATTCGCACGGGCGACGAATTTGAGGAACTCAGTCAGGCCTTCAATCGGATGTTGCGGCACCTGACGACGGTGCAGGAAGACCTGCAGAAACTAAATCGCGTCTTCGAACGCAAGGTTGATGAACTGGCTCAGGCCAATCTGCGACTGTTCGAATTGAATAATCTCAAAAATGAATTCCTGGCGACGATGAGTCACGAATTGCGGACTCCGCTCAATTCGATCCTGGGCTTCAGCGATGTGTTGTTGACCAATCCGGCCAACCTGACCGAAAAACAGCAGCGCTACGTCGCTCATATTCGTTCGTCGGGTCGGACGCTGCTCAGTCTCATCACAGACGTCCTGGATCTGGCCAAGATTGAGAGCGGCAAGATGGAACTGCGGCCGGTCGAGATGTCGGTCACCGACCTGGTCGAACGCGTGGTTGGTGCGATGATGCCGTTGGCCGAGCGGAAGAACATTGAAATGACCTGGGAGGTCGATCCCGATGTGCCGCTGGTCCTGCAGGACCTGGGCAAGCTGCAGCAGATTCTCAACAACCTGATCTCGAACGCGATCAAGTTCACGCCCGAGGGTGGTCGCGTTCGCGTTCGCGCGTCGCAACGATTGGATAACCTGGTGCTGGTGGTCGAAGACACAGGCATCGGTATTCCGCTCGAAGATCAGGAACGCATCTTTGAGAAGTTTCGCCAGGGTTCCAGTACGACGGGCGAACATGATCCGCTGACACGCGAGTTCGAAGGGACGGGTCTGGGGCTGTCGATCACCCGCGAATTGTCGAAACTGCTGGGCGGTGGGATCGGTCTGCAGAGCGAATTCGGTAAGGGAAGCAAGTTCACTGTCATCGTGCCGCTGCGAATCGTAGTCCCTGCGGAAACGGACCTGAACAAGCCGCGTCCGGTCTCGGAGGCGATCGATTTGATGCTGGAGCGGCCGTCGGGGCTGGGGCGGCCTCGGGCAGCGAAGAACGGAGACGAAAATTCCAAGCTGCCGCAACCGGAGCAGCCGACGTCACGTTGAAATTCAAACACCGTCTTAGCCACAGGGCGGCCCAATCAATGAGCTGTTAGGTTTGTCTTGGATCGTTTGCCCGATCCAGGACTGTATCGTGCTTACAGGACTCAAGACTGCGATGTTGGCAACAACCCAGGGCGGCGCTTCGCTCTGCCCTTGTGTTGTGATGGCCTTGCAGGCCGCGACGACGCATGGTGTTCAAGGTGCTCATTGACGTCGAAAAAGAATTCGGGGGCTTTCAGAAGATTGGAACGTCCGTCCACCCGACGTCTTTCCTCTGTGAACTCTGTGCCCGCTGTGGCTAGAGACGCTCCTTTCATGGGCCCTGAGGACACGACTTTGTCGCGGACTCCAAAGTTCGTGGCACCCCGCATGAGAGGTTGGGCTCGTGAGTTCGGCTGGCCAGAAAAAAGAACGAGGCCGACCTTGTGGGTCGACCTCGGTGGTTGGAATTATTTTGACGCCTGATCATTGTGTGATCAGGTGATGTGAGCTCCCCGGGCTTCCACATAGACCGCATACACCGACGTGCTGGCGGTCATGAACAGGCGATTGCGCTTCGTGCCGCCAAAGCAGACGTTGCTGCAGATTTCAGGCAGGCGGATTTGACCGATTCGCACACCTTCCTTGGGCTCGAAGACGTGCACGCCGTCGTATCCATCGCCGACCCAACCGGCACTGGACCAGACATTGCCATCGGTATCGCAACGGATTCCGTCCGAGAATCCCGCAACGTCTTCCGTGCCACCTCCCGCCTTTGGACGCGACACTTTCATCGACGTGAATTCCTTGCCATTCTTCAGCGTCTTTTCGTCGACAACCTCCCAGACCTTGATGTTCTTCGGCGCATTGTCGTAGTGCGACGCTCCTGTGTCGGCAACATACAGCCTCTTGTAATCCGGCGAGAAGCAGAGGCCGTTCGGTTTGAAGATTTCGTCGGTGACTTTTTCGACCTTCAGGGTCTTGCCATCGATGCGATAAACCGCTTCCTTCTGGTACGGCTGTTTCGAATCGTTCTTCGATTTTTCGCCTTCGTAGTTCATCAGGCTGCCGTAACCTGGATCGGTGAACCAGATATCTCCGTTGGGATGAACGACGCCATCATTGGGAGCGTTGAATTGCTTGCCATCGAACTTGTCGGCCAGAACGGTGACCGACCCGTCATATTCGTAACGGACGACACGCCGATTGCCGTGTTCCATCGAGATCTGTCGTCCCTGCCAGTCGAATGTATTGCCGTTGCTGTTCCCGGCAGGGTTACGCAACGTGCTGACGTGACCATCTTCTTCCAGCCAACGCAATTGGATGTTGTTAGGAATGTCACTCCACAGCAGATAACGGCCAACTCCATTCCAGGCAGGTCCTTCGGCCCACAGCATGTCAGGACTGTGATAGACACGCTGAATTGGGGTATTGCCGATCGCGTATTTCTTGAATCGTGGATCGAGGGTCACGATGTCGGGATCGGGGTACCGCGTGGGTTGAGCATGCGGGCCATAGTCGCGCGCGAACGATTGTGTTGCGGCAAGACCCACGGCACCGGCGGCGGCGGCCAGGAAGGAACGACGTCCCAGTCCGAGCGAAGGAATCGTCTGAGGTTGATGATCAGTCAGAGAGGAATTCGAGGCTGCAGAAGTGGGCTTGGTCATGGTTGCTCCTCAATTCAGAAGGAAACGACAGCAGACACCTCAGGTTCGAGGATATGAGGCTCGTCACGTTATCAAACGAACCGGCAGTGCGAAACCAAACGCCGTCGAGTTCAGGTGAGTTCCCTGAATCTCTCGCGACGATTGCGAACGACCTGACGGTGGGCTAGTTTGGCCGTCAGACGATTTCCGACGACGGATAGACCTCACGTTCGGATGACGCGATTCAACGGGAGATTCCACAGATGATCGTAGTGCATTCCCAGAGACTGATTGGTCAATCACTGCTGGTGCTGTTTGCGATCACTGCGACATCGCTTTCGGCGGAGGCACAGAACGCACCAGGGGCCGTGGCCAGCGCACCGCAACCGAAGAGTGAGATTCCTCTGTATCCAGGCGCGGCACCAGGATCGGAAAAATGGGACTGGCAAGAACGCAACGTTGTCACGGCAACAGGAATGCCGATTACCCATGACGTCGTTCGTCCCGTGTTGCTGCACTATCCGGCAGACGCGAGTAAACCCGTGGGAACGGCGATGATTGTTGCACCGGGCGGCGGATTTCGAGCATTGATGATGAGCTATGAAGGTGCCGACGTCGCGCGGCGTTTGAATGAGATGGGCGTTGACGCGTTTGTCCTGAAGTACCGCTTGATGTACACCGGACCGGGCGCGCCACAGCCCGCTAATTCGGCCAAGTTGGGAGAACGACCTCGCCGTTACTCATTGACCGGAGCTTATCAGGGACAGACCGGGCAGGACCTGGTCACGATCGCCGGAGATGACGGTCGGCAGGCAGTTAAAATCGTCCGCGAACGGGCCGGTGACTACCATATTGGCAATCATCGCATCGGGATGATGGGATATTCGGCGGGTGGAGTCGTCACGACCGATGCCCTGTTTGGCCCCGCCGAAACGCGGCCTGACTTTGCCGCACTGATCTACGGCGTGGGCGAGATCAAAGACGTCCCCAATCCGGCACCGCCGCTGTTCCTGGCTGTTGCGGCTGATGATCCGATTGCGGTTGACCGCTCGGTGGAAGTGTTCTCGACGTATCTCAAGGGCAAGGGCCCGGCTGAACTGCACATCTTCCAAATCGGTGCTCACGGCTTTCTGACCAAAGGCGGTGGTGCCGACCATTACCTGGATCGCCTGGAAGAATGGTTGAAGGCGAACAAGCTGCTGGCGAAGGCGGCGGAATAACGCTGTTGGGGGCCGCCAGAACGCCCGATGTAATGTCGCTATTCGTCACCGTCGGTTCTTTCGACGCTGGCGCAGGGGACGGAATCGGCCTTGTTTACGTCGGCTGTCGTATTTTGAGTGTTGCCGCATCTCGTGGATTGATAGCTGCTTGCGGTCGCGTGCGCCGGTGGTGGCAAGTCGAAACCACAAATTTGCTTTGTGGCAATCTTGACGTAGATTTCCCGTGCCATTTGTCAACGTACGCGGCATCACCGTGCCTTCGTTGATAGTCGACAAGCATCATTCGCTCGAGACGGCATTCGGGCCTTGTCGGTTGGTTCCGCTGGATCCGCTTCCAGATGACGGGATCAATTGGGAATTATCAAAAGGGAGTACCCACGAACCACGACTGACGATTCACATTTGGACAGCCCATGTTGTTCGCCCTCTTGCTGGCTTCGGTCACCGCATCCAATCCCTGGACGACACTCGCGTGGGCCATTGCGGGAGTGTGGTGTTTCATCGCGGTCATCTTTGTCGTCGCCCTACGTCGGCGAGCGATCCTGCGGGTCTCGGACAACGACGAGCAGACGGACCTGCCGAAACTGAGCGTCCTGGTTGCCGCGCGTAATGAGACCCTGTGTATCGAAAGCTGTATTCGATCGTTGTTTCGTCAGGACTATCCGAATCTGGAAGTGGTCGCCATCAACGACCGCAGTACCGACGATACCGGAGCGATTCTCGATCTTCTGGCTGCGGAATTTGGCCAACGCCTGCAAGTGGTTCATATCACGTCGCTGCCAGCCGGTTGGTTCGGCAAGCCCAACGCGTTGACCGCTGGAGTGCAGAATGCGACCGGCAGCGTGATCTGCTTTACCGATGCCGACTGCGTGTTCCAGGCCAGCGGTGCTTTGCGTACCGCTGTCGGTGAATTGCTGCAACGGAAGCTGGACGTGATGTCGATTGCCGCCCGCTATTCGATGGATTCGCTGCGCGAGCAGGTCCTGGTCCCGTGTGTCTCCGAAATGCTGCTGACGTGGCTGCATCCGGAACGAGTCGACGATCCGAATTGCCCGGACGCGTTCGCGAACGGCGCCTTCATTCTGGTTCAGCGAGCCCCCTTCGAACGAATCGGCGGGTGGAGCACGTTGCGAGCGAAGATTTGTGAAGACCTCGAGTTCGCTCGACTGGCCAAGCAGTCTGGTCTGCGAACGGGTGTGGTGCAGGCCGAGAATTTTTACGTAACCGGTTCGTACCAATCACTGCGCGAATCATGGAACGGCTGGAGTCGTATCTTCAAGGGCGCTCTGACGCCAGCTCAATTGTTGCAGACTCTGATCCGCATGTCGTGCCTGTTCGTATTGCCTTTCGCGGCAACCTGGTGGACGGTCGGATCTGCGCTTGGCTCTGGAAGCATCGACGGATTGATCAACGGGAGTGGACTGGCATTCCTGATTGCCTTCAGTTTCCGTACCGCTCTGGATGTCGCGATCTTTCGTCTGGTGGGAGCGCCAATGCGCGCCGCTGTGCTCGCGCCTTTGGGGCGGTTCTTCGTCATGGCTGCGGCGATGCGCGCCTTGTTGTCTCACGCAGGATTGGTGAAGACTCATTGGCGTGGTGCGGCGTTCCTGGCAGGTCAGATGGTTATGCCGCAACCGGTACGGGCGGATTCCCGTATCCCATAGATTCCAGCAGCACGGGTTTGCGCCCTGAATTCAAAAGTCGTTGCACGGTTCGTTCGATCTGCGGCAAGAACCCGCGTTCGAGATCGAGCGGATGCAGCACGACGCACGGCAGCGCGTTCTTGAAGAACCGGTACTGCATCTCGCCGAGGCGATAGCCAAGTCGGCACAGTAACCGGATCGGCGACACGTCCCACACCCATGTCGCCAGTGGCAATGTTTGTCCACCCGATGTCACGACGGTCCTATAGCCCACGGTATAATGGATGCCGAATCGTGACAACCGGTCGGGAGACGCCAGACCGATATTGTAGGTGGGTGCAATGAAACCTCGAGCGGGCTGACCCAACCAGCGCGTCAGGATCTCTTGTCCGGCTGCCAGACGACGGTCGGTTTCGGCCGCATCCAGGCCGTTCATCTCATCCTTCCCATCGGCGATCTTCGACACCAGACCGCCTCGACCGGGTCGAAAATGTTCGAAGCCATGCAACAGGATATTCGCGTATTCGGCACGAACTCGGTCGAGGAACGGACGATCGGGTTCTGCCAGCTCAACCCGTCCCCAACAGGGAACGACCGCGGCTGACATGGCGTTACCGATCAACGGTGCCATCGAACGAGTGAACGTCGCGACATGCTCGGCATACAGCGGAGCCACATCGTGCAGCATCACACAGAAGGATGTTGCGGGGTTTATCGGAGTCAGGTTTTCGGTCATGGATCGATCAGCCATACAACAAGGTGGGGACGTACGCTTAGCCTCGACCGTGCGGTTCACTTGATGAGATCGGAAACCTCGGCGACCTTACCTGCACGTTTTTGCCGGTTTCGGCTGAGATTTTGTGAAACTTCGTAGACCTTAGCGGCCGATCCGAACTGCGGAGCGTTGGGGTGGCGGGCTCGTTCTGACGCCAGATTCCTCACTCGAGAAATCGTCGAGTCCTTTTAATTCTGTGTTTTCCCGGACGCAGGGCTTTTTCGACGCAACTTCTGGAACGCCGAACCGAAAATCGCAAGGATGATGAATGGAGACGTCCATTTCACGAATCGCAGTCGCCGCCGACTCAATGCGAGCGGGTAAATGGTGACGGATCTCGCCGATCCCGGTCGTCGAAGAAGGCTCGTTCAGTGGGAGTCAATCATGGGTGACAAGGACGACAATTTTGACATCAAATTCACAGCGTTGATGCCCGACCTGCAGGTGAAGCTGTGGTTACTCGCGCTGGATGCCAATACCAGTCGTGTCAACCTGGCGTACAAGCCTGGTTCGTTCGTGACCAGTCTGACCTACAACTACGGCGGCAGCCTGGATGCGGCTTTTACGACCCGTCGAGTGGGGACAAAACTCTCCGTGAATCCGTCCGACGGCGGCGTCAATCTGGGGGTGATCTATCGCGGATTCAATTTCAGTGCGATGGGGAACTACCTGCGTCCGGCGGCAGGTGTTGGCCTGACCTATGGAGCCGACCTGGTCCCCTTCCCCAGCGAATTGACCAAGAGCTTCAACCTTGCCAATGGCGGGTTGACGAACATGGCCGGCGATATCAGTGCGGCTCCCAACAATCCATTGTCCTGGTACAAGCTGCACAGTAATGACATCACAGCGATTACCAATGGCATCGATGCGGGCCAGAAAATCCACAAGGCCGGTGAAAGCAAAGATCGGTTTGGATTCGGTCTGCGTTTGAATTATGACAAGCAGACAGGGATGACAATCTACGGTGGTGCGGTCTATCTGTTTTGAGTGAGTCTCACACGGATGTGTCGCCTTGAAATAGGGGACAGACGATGGGATTCAGGCTCCCGAGACGCCAACGCAGCCTGGATGCTGTCCTTGGCAGCTTCCCCCGGTGCGAATGGACGCGATCCGAAACGCAACTCGGACCTTACGAATGAAGTAATCCGACTCTAGCTGCCAAGATTCCCACAATCAGAACGTGGATCAGCAGGACCAGCAGTCCGACACCGATCAGTGTATGAGAGCCGTCGTCACGCCGCGCCCTGGTTCGAAATAGACGTGTCGCGACGACTCCACAGATCCAGGCCCAATGGAACATTACGTGGATGACGATGACAATCGCGAAGACACAAAACGTCGCGAATAGTGCTTCGGACCAGTCGAGTCGAGTGGCGCCCCAGATCGTCCATTCTGGGCCGGCACCGCGCGGGAATACGACATGCAGTACCGCAAACATCCACGCCTGGATCATGAACAACACCAGTAAGAGCGCATCCAGCCAAAAGTTGATGACGGTACTGTGGCGGTTCCAGAAGGTCGCTTTACTCGCTGAATCCGTCGACGTCAACTTGTCTGTCGAGGATACTTTCGTGGACATCGCGAGCAACACCGCTCGATCTGTAAAGGGTGCTGCGGCCTCGGCATCTGTCAGTGTCGGCGCGGGCACTTGATTCGACTCGAGTTCCAGTTTTTGGGAAGTCATGATGGCTCAAATGGATACGCATTAGTTCGATGCGGGAGGTGTCTGTGACGCGGCTTCGGTGCTGATCGGATTGATCTGACAGAACGGGCAGGCAACAGATTTCGACTGTGCCTGCCACTGCAAGAACGCCGCTCCGCGTCCCAGGGTCAAGAGTCCTGTGGCTAGTACGGACCAGCCCGCCACCTTCCAGATCCATTGTCTGGCGGACCGGCTGAGTAATGCCGTGCCGCAACCGGTTGCCACCATCAATGGAATCGTCCCGGCACCGAATTGCACCATCGTTGCCATGCCCTGTAATAAGTCAGCGGAACTGGCGGCGAGGGAGACGAACGAATAGACGAGACCACATGGCAGTAATCCGGTTACCGCACCTGCCAGAAATGTGTTCATTAGTCCCGGCTGACGCAGAATTGACGAGAACAAAGGCCGTACCAGACATCCGGATGCCGACGGTCCTTTGAGTTGGCGTCGCATCAGGCCACTCGCGAACAATCCTTCCCTGATCAGGAAGACACCGGCAATCAGGCACAAGAGTGCCGGGACGTTGATGACGGATGGCAGTGCCGATGCGATCCGTTTCCCGGCGAAGCCGGCGACTCCTCCCAGCGTGGCATAACTTGACAGCCGCCCGAGACTGTAAACCATTTGATCTCGAAAATTGCCTGCCAGCGATTTGGTGCGCATGCCGATGATGGCCGCGAATCCGCCGCACATTCCAATGCAGTGTGACGAGCCCAATAGCCCGCCCATCATATTCAGCCACCACGGTGTCACGATGTTGCCCTCCCCGGCTGATTCACCACCGATGCTTCGATGGGGGATGTGACATCCGGTCGGTGATCGGTTCGCGTATCAAGCGGATCGTGGTTCGTTGAGAGTCGGAGTGAGTTTCCCAGCACCATCAGGCTGCTGGCGACCATCAGAGCTGCAGCGACGGCAGGATGGAGTTGTCCGCACGCGGCAACGACAACTCCGATGCTGTTGTATCCGAAGGACCAGGCCAGGTTCGTGCGGATCGTTCGGACCGTCTCTTTTGAGAATTCGTACGCCCACGGAACCAGCTGCAAGTCCGAGGTTAACAGGCACACGCCCGCCGAGTCTCGACTGACATCGGCTCCGCATCCCAGGGCAATCCCCACGTCTGCGGCGGCGAGTGCTGGTGCATCGTTCAGACCATCGCCGATCATCGCGACGCGATGGTATTCCCGGTGAGCTTGCCGGATCGACGCCAGCTTTTCTTCGGGCAGCAGGCGCGCCTGGACCGGCAATTCCAATGTCGTCGCCAGTGTCGATGCACGATCAAGCCGATCACCGGTCAGGATGGCTTGATTCAGACCTGACTCGCGGCACGCTTGAATTGCTGCGACCGCTTCCGGTCGCATGGTTTCTTCAATCTGAAACACTCCGCGGACCTGGCCGTGATATCCGATCGCAACAAAGGATCCGTCAGGTACCGTGCGGTCACGCAGGATCTCGGAAAGATGCGGTCCCCATACCAGGTCGCAATCGTCCATCCACGAGACCGACCCGAATCGAATGTCAGCCCCCCGGACAGTTTTCGCCTGCAGGCCTCTGCCGGCAATCGTTCTCACACCGACGATACTTCCGTTCGGATCGACTTCGGACAGAAATTCGCGAATGGCTCTCGAAAACACATGATTCGATGCATTGGTCAGCCCGGCCGTCAGGCGTTCGATTTCAGTGCGGTCGAATGGAGACTCACAGTACAGCCGGACGACTCGAGGTGTACCCATCGTCAGTGTCCCGGTTTTGTCCCAACGGATCGCTCGAATGGCCGCGAGTGATTCCAGTGCTTCGCCACTGCGAAAGAGCACGCCTTTTTTCGCGGCTGTCCCCAAGGCTGTCCAAACGGCCAGTGGGGTCGCCAGGGCTAACGCACACGGGCACGCGATCAACACGACGGCCAGTGCTGTCAGTAATCCATGATCCCAATCGACCGTCAGTCCGTGATGGATAAACGCGGCGACCGCAATGATGCTGATTGCGGGAAAGAACCACTGTGACCAGGTGTCGCTGATTTGCTGGTACCGTCCCTTGGAGAGGCGTGCCTGTCGGACAGCTTTGATCAAGCGGCCGAGCGCCCCTTCTGACGGTGGTGCCGTCACTTCCAAGACGACGTCGCCGTCCAGATTCAGGCTTCCGCCGAGTACGGAATCGCCAAGATGCTTCTCGACGGGTGTGCTTTCGCCCGTAAAAAATTGCTCATCGACGATTGCGCGTCCTTTGACGACGCATCCATCCAGCGGAATGCGCTGACCGGCCAGCACGCGGACTTCGTCTCCCACTTCGATCAGGAGTCGCGCGGTTTCGATCTCGCGACCCAGGCTACAGCGCGTCACGGTGTCAGGAACCAATCGTTCCAGTTGTTCTAAAGCGTGACAGGCATTCGATCGCCCCGATGCTTCCAGCCAGCGTCCCAGTGTCACCAGGACCAGTATCACGCACCCGACTTCGAAGTAGACGTGTCCGGAGTCGCGAATCGTATTAATGACCGACACTGTGAATGCCGCTACGACCCCAGTGGTCAGCAGTAGATCGGTCGAAAAGTGCCACCGCTGCAAGGCGACGATGGCGTGACTGAAGAGAGGTCGCCCCAGCAGCAACAGGACCGGTGCGGAAAACGCCATCGCGCCGTAACGCAGGAAATTTCGCAGAGCCAACTCAAAGGGTGACGAGCCGCTGTCGGCGTAACTCCACAGGGCCATTGTCATCATCACCACGTTCATGGTGAGGAAGGTGCACAAACCCAACGCGCAGGCGGGTGTCAAATGTGCGAAGGTGTCGCCGGACGTTCTGGAAATACCGTCCGCAAAACGGCAACCGAAGCAGCAATACGATGGTTCATTCGTCACCGGCGCAGCAGACATCGGCAGTCCGCAATAGTCGCACGTATTACTGTTATTGCACTGTCCGAGGTTCTTCGGCATTCGTTTCATGGCGGGGTCAGCAATTCCACCTGGATTGCAGGAAGGAAATTCTTAATGACGTAACTGATCGCAAAGATCCAGAACAGCACCCACATCAGACGGACGTACCACGGAATGACGTGGCTGGCGTACGTGTGATATCTCGATTCATTCTCAGGCGCACCCGGATCGGGGGTTGTGGACATCTGTACTCTCTCCAACAGGCAAAACCGTCATTGCATTTCAGATCTCGCCGTCCAAGCGGCGTTCGTTTTCCAGCATGGCATGACTGGGTGCGTCGAGGTTCTGGAAGGCACCTTGAGTCGCTGTCCAGATCAGCAGGCAGAGGAAACCTGCCGTGGCGAATAAGTAATTCACGATGGGCGTAACCGCGAACGCGCCGTCCTCATCGCCTTGAACAACCAGAACGAGGTCGAAGAACTTGTTGGCAAATCCCAAAATCGTTGGGATCAGAACCAGAGCCGAAAAGAACCAGGTCAGCCAATGAGTGCGATAGGGTTTCATGACAGATTCACTCCGCGTTCGATGCTGTCTTGATGGGGATGGGCAGGTAGTCTTCGTAATAGGGATAGGATTCATGCCACGATCCCAGCCATTGGATATAGGTCAGCAGTGCCATTCCTCGCACGTTGGGTTGATCTGGTGATCCGTCGAAGAACCAGGGGTATTCCGGCATGGGTGATCCGACGGACAGTGCTTCGGGCTTGAAGAAGTGCACAGCGTGCCAATCATTTGAGCGGCGTCCACCTTCGCGGCTGAGATCGGGGCCGACTCGTCGCGTGCCAAACATTACGGGCCGTTGAAGTTCGTTCTGATATTCCCACGATTTCGAAACGGCGCCCCAACGGCGATCTTCGTTTGAAACGGGGCGTACGAACTGACTGTGACAATGCCAGCAGCCTTCCGAAACATAGATGCTGCGGCCCAGTCGCAACGCGTCGGTGCATTTCTCGTTGTACCAGTTTCCGGCGTGGTCTGGATCCTCCGGCGGTTTGCCATAGACCTTTTCGAACGCGGACGGGAACCGTTGCGCCAGGTCTTCGAATTGATATCTCAAATGCCCATTGATCAACTCTTTCGCCGGTTTCTCTGGTATGTGCCGATACATCAGCATCGGGACGACGCCGTTGGAGAGAAATGCCAGGGCGAAAAAACCAATTCCGGCAATCAAGATGATTCCAGATTTCCGTTCGAACATGTCTGATGACCTTACAGCAGGTGAAACACAATCGTTTCGAGTGTAAATGACCGCGCAGAGGCAGAGCGTTTTTCAGACCGACAGTAACCCCGTCGTGGGAATCGCAACAGGTTCGGCTTTCGGAGCTTTCCGCCAGGTCAGGAAGAGGTTCAAGGCAAATAACAACTGGGCCAGAAACATGATCAATCCAGCGACGATGCGGACCGACCAGAACGGCAGCGAGATGGTGACAGAGTTGTCCCAAGGCTGCAGCGCGGCCCACGACCATCCCTGGAACAGGCCACCTAAAATCAGGTCACCTGCCATGACGGAAAGACCACCGGTCGATGCCCAATAGTGAATCTCGCACCATCGAGTGCTGTACCACTCGGTCTTCAGGATTCGCGGCACCAGGTACGTCATCACGCCCAGCTGCCACATGCTGAAGACGCCGAACATCACCATGTGCGCGTGTCCGACTACCCAATCGGTGAAGTGGATCAATGCCTGGAATGTCAGCGTTGTCTGCAAGGCGCACTGCAGACACGTCAGGAAGTAAAACAGAATGCCCGTGTAGAAGTATCGTAGCGGCAGATTTGTGATGGATCGCAATCCCGTTCCGTACAGCGTTCCCACGAAGTTAATGATCACCGTTAACACGACGAATTCGAGAGCGATCGTGGACAGCACGGCACCATACTGCAGAAACATTGGAATCGGCGTGTACAGGAAGTGGTGAATCCCCTGGAGCGGATAGAAGAACGCCAGTCCCCAGAAGCCGACCAGCGACAATCCGTGACTCCACATCGGTCGCTTCAGCAGAATCGGGACGAAGTAGTACAGCATGCCCCAGCCGAGCGGCGTCACGAACAGACCGACCAGGTCATGGATGAACAATCCGCCGATGGCGCCGGCACCTGAGCCACACACGAAATATTCGGGCAGAAAATTACCCATGGCGTAGGTCAAAAAGGTCCAGACCAGTGCAGCCAGGTAATACCATAGCGTCACGTACAAGGGGCCCTTAGTTTGAACGATAGGTGCTCCGAAGTTGATGGCAACTAGCAGCAGACCCAACTGCGCGACCGGATCGATCCAGACGGGTGTCTCACCCCACTCAACGCCTTGTGCTTGACCAAACAGGATCCCGACTGCGGTCGAGAGGACGACGAATTGCCAGGCGGCGAAGATGAAGTACGAGAGTGGCTGGCTGAGCACCGGCCGCAACGTCAGTCGCGGAATGACCCAATGCATGATTCCCAGGAAAGCGTTCGCCAGGAAACCGTAAGCGATCGCATTTGTGTGGACCATCCGCCAGCGACCGGGCGACAACAATTCTAGATGGGGCAGCGGATTGTGCCGTATCAGTTGCAACCCCATCAGGATGCCCGCCAGCATCGAAATCGTCATGAACGTCAATGCGGCGACGAAATACCAGAGGACCAATCGTTCTTCGACCAAGTCCTCATGCCTGGGTAAGTCGCGATTAGAGGAAACAGATACCGTTGCGGAAGTCATAGATCACTTTCCAAGGACACAAATCGACATGATTGAGCCGAATGATGGTCGATGCCGAACACGCGAAGAGTAATAGGCTCGTTCAATTGCTATTGCGGTTGACGCTCGGGTACCCCTGAAACTGGCCCCAGGGATAAAGCAGTGCCAAAGTCCAGCCGAAGACCAGGTGCGTCACTAGTGCTACCCAGCGCGGCAGGACGGAGGGGTCGACAATCCACGATCCACCGAACAAGGCCGGCTGCAGCCAGGCCAGAATGCAGTAGAAATTGATGATCCACAGCCCGGTGGCCAGGACGGTTGCCACTACCAGTCGATACACGACCGATTTGCCTTCGGTCAGCCAACTGAGGGTCACGAAAAAGGGGACGCCCAACAGCATTCCGGTGCCCAGGTAAAGACAACAGCCCATCGCGAGGATCAATCCGTCGCCGACGACATAGACATCTTTCGCATTGGCTGTCAGTTGCAAGGCTTTTTCACCCAACGGAAACGTCAAATAGATGCGGATCAGTTCGAGGGGACTTTTGCCAGCGACGGGCGCTCCGACGACATTCACCAGTAAACTGGCGGCCGCGGCAATCATGCCCAGAATGAATCCGGTCGTTGCGTGGTACTCGGAATAAAAGTTTTTCGGTGGCCAGGGATTGATCGCCTGGTCGGCCTGCACTTCGGCTTCGAGCTGCCGAACCTGTGCTTGAAGGTCTTCCAATTGTTGAAGTTTCTTCGGGTCAACAGTCACGACATCGATCCTTGTCTGGGCGTGCGCTCGTCAGAGACGAATGTCTGAATCACGAGATTCGTGCCGATTGCCCGGAGCAGTACGGCATTTTGCAGATTGGCGGTCAGTTCACAGGCGCGTATGGTTTGATCGCGCCGGGCGGTGGAACGGTTCCTTCGCGCCGTTTGTTGGTCAACGAAAACACATAGGCGACCAGATCCCAAATCGCCTCCGGATTGTCCTTGAAGACGTTCGAGAACCCGGGCATCGGCGTTCCATTGATGCCGTTATGAATGCGACGATAGATATCGATCGGACGGTTGCCGCCATGCAGCATGCCAGAAGTGAGATCTGCGGCCCGTGTCTGATGTCCCCACGTATCAGCACCGCGGTTGTCGACCGTTTGACCTCGGCCGTCTTCGCCGTGACACTTCGAACATCCCTTCGACAAAAACGCGATGCGCCCTCGTTCGACATTGTCGATCGTTAACCGTGGTTGCGGAGTGGCAGGGAACACTTCTGACGCTTCAGCATCCGCCCAGTTATTCAAGACCGTGGTGACGAGTTCGCCTTCGACTTCGTCCCCGTTCACCGCCTCATCTGCCTGAGCCAGATCCACGATTTGTACTTCCAGTTCACCACGCCGCGTTAAGGCAATCACATAGTCCACGACAGCTTGCTGTTCTTGATCAGGCAGCAGGTTGAATCCGGGCATGGATGTCCCGCGAATACCCTGCCGAATTGTTCGCAGCAGGTCTTCGCGTAAGGGGCGATAGCCGTAGGGTGTGGATGTGAACTTAAAGATTCCTTTGCGATAGTCGCGCGGACGCGGGTACATGAACTTGGCTGAGTCACCATTTCCGTCACCGCTGACACCATGACACTGGACACATCGCTGTTGATAAACCGCCTGGCCTTTCGCCAGGTCGAGATGGGTTTCGCCCGAGTGTGACAAGTATTTCGGCTTCAGATAGTCGCCCGTCCACTTTGCAAGTTCGATATGGACCGATTCCTGCAGCTCTTTGGAAAGCGCCTTCGCCGCGTCACTGCTGACGAATTCCGGTGGTGCAGCCCGATGACAGCCCGCAGCACACACGAGCGCAAACGCTCCGAATAAGGCGACCTGTTGCTTTGACAGATTCACGAAGAGCTCCCATCCGAGCTAGCGACTCACGAACGAAGTGAGGTTCAATTACAGATCTCGACACAGGCCGGATCACTAACGCTGGTTTCCGACCGATCTGGGCGATGGCATCGAATATTCACGATGCCGATACCGATGATTCACAGGCTGAACAGGTCACCGATGACGCGGCTCGTTTCCTGCGACGGCACTCGTCATGACCATCATTTCACTGCGACCGACGTCTTGATGACATTCGTCGCAGCCGCCTGTTCCACTACAACAACGCTGTTTGGTGTCGATCGATGGAAGCAAGCCCGTCATTGTTGCCACTTCTTCCAGGCTGGTGATTCCGTCCGACACCTTGCTTAAAGCGTCCTTTCGCATCGAACAGATTCCGCGGGAATTAATCAGCTGACGGAGATGATCTTCCGAGTCGCCTTCTTCGATCGCGGACATGATTTTCAAATCGGACGTGATGATTTCGAATACGCCGACTCGGTCGTGATAACCAGTCATTTTGCACTGCGGACATCCAACCGGATGACGACTTTCTGCTGGTGGTTCCAGCCCGTTCGCTCGGAAGATCGCCTGTTCGTTCGCAGTCAATGGTTCCGACTGGCTGCAGTGTTGACAGAGTCGACGCAACAACCGTTGAGAAATGATTCCCGCCAGGTTCGCGGCCAGCGATCGATTCTCGATATGCAAGTCGCGAATGGCGGTCACTGTCGAAGCCACATCGCGCGTATGCAGGCTGCTGAAGACATACTTGCCCGAGCTAGCCGCACGCATCGCTGTTTCCGCGGTTTCGCCATCGCGAATTTCACCGACAAATATGACATCCGGGTCCAACCGCAGCAAGGTTTTCAGGCCCGACGTCATGGTGATCCCATGTTTCAGATCAACTGGAAGTTGGCGGAAGGTCGGGATGTCGTATTCGACGGGGTCTTCGATTGACACGATATTTCGACTTCCGTCATCGAGGGCATGCAGCATCGAATAGAGCGTGGTCGTTTTGCCGGAACCGGTCGGTCCGGTGACCAGCACGATTCCCTCGCCGTGCCGAAGTATCTGGTCGATGCTCGATTGAGCCTCGACCGACAACCCAAGTTGCTCCATGGGTCGCAGCAAACGATGTCGACTGAGAATTCGTAGCGAAATCGCTTCGCCATCGATCACCCGGACGGACGTTACCCGAACCTCGTAGTCACTCAACGAGTCCGGCAACATCAGCCGACCTTCCTGAGGATGGAATGGATCGGCGATGTCGAAATTGGCGGTGACCTTCAATTGTGTCAGTAACGTATGAGCGATCTCGTTACTCAGGCGGCAGTAGTTCACCAGTTTTCCGTCGATTCGAAAGCGAACCTGAATACTCGAACCGGACGGATCGATGTGGACATCGGATGCGCGTGCCGCAATCGCGCGCGAGATCAGTGCATAGGTGGGATTTTGGTTAATCTCAGCCGATGCCGACACATCGCATGAATCGGTGGCTTTCAGAGGGAGATTGGTCAATCGTTCCCAGAATTCGTCTGTGCTATCGACATTATTGACCTCTTGATTGGCTTTCAACGTCAACACCGGGCAGGTCGCCCGTCTGCAGACCTCTTCAGCCACGCTACCCATCAACAGTCGACTCAGTCCCGTGCGCCCCGAAGTTCCCATCACGATCAGATCCACTTGCTCTTCGATGGCGGTGGCCAGAATCGAAGCGACAGGCTTGCCGACCATGCATTTCTGTTGAAATTGGATGGGTGGCTCGAACTTGGATAGCGACGCCAAAAGCAATGCCACATCCTGTGGCAACGGATCGGGATGTTGCAGGCCATACAACAATGAAGGATCGGCATCGGCTTCAACCACGTGCAGCACGACGAGTGACCCCTTGGCTCCCTGAGCAAGCGTGATGGCCTGTTTAAGAGCGGCAACACTGCAGTTCGAATAGTCAGTAGGAACAAGAATCTTGGCCATGAAAACACCCTCGACAAACTGATATCAATTCGGTTCGACCCGACATCACCCCAGCAGCCCCATTCACTCGGCTCAACTCGTCGCGGAGCGCGTACGCCGATCTCAATCGAGGACCAGTTTTTGCCCGCCAACATGCAAGATCGAGAGACCGGCACCGCCGTGATTGACACAACAACACGGCCCTCATCCAACTTCGTTCGCCCACATGATCCGCGACGAACATCACGACGTCGCGTAGGGTACGCTCCCTTCATCAAACAGAACTTCTCGTCCCTGTCGATGGACGGTTAACACGGGGCACTCCGCCATCCGGACGAGTTTCTCTGCGACCGATCCGAGTAGAAAATGCGATACTCCGCGACGTCCATGAGTTCCCATGACGATCAGGTCGATCTCATGAGCACGGGCGTAGTTCAAAATCTCTTCGACTTCGAACCCGACCACAGTCAAGTGTGTCGCGCGACCCGATTCGATCCAGTTCGCATCCAGCGCATGCTGCAATCGCTGGCTCGCGACTTCCACACGCATGTTCATTTCATTTTCCAGCGTCACCCAAGGCGTGGCTGGTCGAGGACTGATCAATGAAAGAGGCACGACGTGGATCAGATGCAGTTTGGCTCGAAACTGATCGGCCAAGGCAACGGCATAGTCCCGCGCTGCGTCTGCAACTGGACTGAAATTGCTGGGAAACAGAATATTTCGGATCGAGACGAACACGGCAGCAATCCAATCGTGATGAGTGCGAACAGAATCACAGAGAGTCGTCGCTGACTTTGTTTGACTAACTATGCTTTGACACGACGGATGCTGTTAGTGTTCGTTTGAGCGATGTTGTCGGTTGGCGTAATACGACGACAGGACAAGGTGTTTGTCTCAGCACGCCCTCGGCGACACTACCGTGCAGTTGCAGATGAAACTGATCATGTCGGTGCGAAGCGATCACAATCAGCTCTGCATTCACTTCGGCGGCCACTTGTAAGATGGCGCCCACCGCATGACCGAATACCAGGCGAAATGAAACGGGAATATCAGGTGCCAATGCTTTCATTCGATTGAACTGTTTTCGGCATTCTTCCACGATCGGGCCGTGATCCTCGTTCAAATCTTCTTCGGCCTGACACAGATGACTGCAACTGGGCGACAGGACATGCACGACGACCAAGGTCGCAAACTGATCTCGGGCCATGTTGCAGGCCAACTGAAATGCCTGATCCGAGTCTTCCGAAAAATCAGTGGGGTGAAGAATGACGTCGAACGATCCCATGATCACCTCTGGCTTCCAGGCGAGGATTAACTGCTGCCTGTTAAGCCGCGCTTGCTGTTTAATGACTACCGAGCGAATTGAAGAATCACGCTGGAAACCAACAAGCACAGCCTGTGCCAAGACAGTCGTTTTCGAGTTTTGGTCGAATTCTTCGAGAGTTCTCGTGAAAGACATCGGCAGTGGTATCGTTAACAGGCGCTCTCGGTGGCGTATTTTCACCACGTGAGAAAACACTGACCAGTTGTCGATCTCAACGCGGCCTAAAGTGCCTCAACGAATTCGGCCAATAGAGTGCTCGCTCGCTGCGATGATGTAAAAACAGGCTCAGGCGAAGCTGCAAATACTGCAGTTATTTCTGCTGGTTACCACCTTCGATCTTGAATCTCAATAGTTTGTGGCTCACAGATCTAGATGATTACGGCACGCGAAGTGCCTTCAACCAGATGTTCATCTCTGACGTGTGCAGCAGAACGATGCGTTAGAGGATCAGGTCCGTTTCCTCGTTCCGATAGCAAACAGGACGCTTTCGTATGCGACGCAAATCGACAATTCGATATCGATCGACTCAGCAACTGTTTGGCTATCCTTTGTTGGTCATCGCTCGCGGACCTGATGAGCAGGCTGGGGAAGTGCGAGGCATTGCGCGCGGAATTATTGCGATTGGTGATATAGCCATCGGTGTGCTGGCCATCGGTGGTATTTCGCTGGGGATCATAGCGATCGGCGGATTGAGCCTTGGACTCTGTGCCGTAGGCGGCGTCGCTGCCGGCGGCGCCACTCTCGGTGGAGTCGCCATCGGACTGATCGCATTGGGCGGCGTGAGTATCGGCATTCTTGCCAAGGGAGGTGTGGCCATCGGGACCAGTTCGGTCTTGCCAAAGTCGCCGCGCTGAATGTGCTGAAACTCCATGCCAACGCGAGATAGGTCGAGCGCCGGTTGGGTCACTGAACAGTGCAGGTGCTTCCTTCGAGTACGTGGAATACCTCAAACAGGATCGTCAACCGCCACTTGTAGTTCGATCAGACGACCCTGCGAGAAGTGGCGAGCCACCCGGACGGCGATCTGCAGGTAGAAATAGCGTGATACATGGCCGGACAAGGTCAAGTGGGTCTGGTCGCAGTGACAATGAATTCGGTCGAGTGGATACCCGGTCTTGTCGAGAGCCCGCGAAACAAGTTCCGGCGTCGACATCATTTCACTCTCGACAGGGGAATGGCCTTGATGGATGACACGATGTGCTGGACGTGAAACAGATGAGCTCTCACTGAATGGGTTGGGGCACAAAGCTTTTGCCTCGATGACTGTTACCTCCGGGCTTGTCAGCCGAAGCCGCCCATCCCAGGGCCGTTGAAACAAGCTGTCCGATTCTTTCGAGGAAGAGGCCGCATTCAGCATTTGTGTTCGCCTCCATCAGTCATCCTGACGAACATGACCCTTATCGATCGGTAACACGAGCTCACTCAACTAAAGATAGCGGACGGGAACAATTTCGGAATGGCCTAGGACATCAATTGGTAGGCGCCGGCAGTCTGTCTTCGGGGTCGAGGCTGCGGTAACTGGAATCGTGTCCCACACCATTCGATCCTCAATCGAAGTTGTCCAGTTTGAGCACGCCTTGTCGCCGCTCACTGCAGAGTTGCCGCTTCGATTCGGACGCGCGAGCATTGCCTGTGTATTCATGGCGAATCTCCGTTTCCAGATTGTTGCGATACAGAAACGAATGCAGAGACCGTGCCACTCCGACGAGATTCCTTCCCGTAAGAATTCGTCAGTGTGCAAAGGGAGTTTCGAGCAATAACTCGCGAACGACAGAGCAAAACTGTGGCGGATTTTTTCCAGTTGGAAACTGGATCAGATCAACAATTGGCCAACTCGACGGATTGGCGCTGTAGGGCACCAGAGAGGATGTGCCGCACATAGACCCTCAGTCACATTGAGAAGACGTTTTCTGCAGGCGTTTTTCGAACGTCATTCCGTCAAACGGACCGAGCGATCGAGGTTCAGGCCAAGTGCGGCCAGTTTGACGCGCAGCGTCGAACGTGAGATGCCCAGCGTGGCCGAAGCCCGGCTGATGTTTCCGTCGACCGTCTTGAGCAATTCCAGCAGCATGATCCGTTCGACGCGTTGAATGATATCGTCGTACAGAGTTTCGGTGCCTGATTGGATACGTTGCTGAATGAACTGAACGAGACCAGTTTCCGTCAGCGATTCTGCGTTCGAATCGGTGAGTGTACGTCCGCCCGTAGACAGTGCAGGTTTACCCTTACCGCGAATCGTCTCGGGCAGGAACTCAGGCAGCAAGACCGGCCCGGTCGCTTCAACAACGGCATGTTTCAGAGCACTCTGCAATTCGCGCAGGTTTCCAGGCCAGGTGTACGTCGTTAGCATCGACATCGCGTGTGGAGACACCTCCGCGACGATCTTGCCCAATTCCTTACTGAATCGTTTCAGAAAATGCTGGATCAATAGCGGCAAATCACCGTCGCGTTCGCGCAGCGGAGGAAGGCGAATCGTATAGACGTTCAGCCGGTAATACAGATCGCTACGAAACGTCTCCTTCTCCATCATTTCAGTCAGATTGCGATTCGTTGCTGCGATCAGGCGGACGTTTGTTTGAACCATTTCCGTGCCGCCGACGCGTTCGAATTGCTGGTCCTGCAGAACTCGCAACACCTTGGTCTGGGTCAACGGAGTCATGTCTCCGATTTCATCCATGAACAAAGTGCCCCCATCGCATTGTTCGAACTTTCCAATTCGTTTGCGATCGGCACCAGTGAACGATCCCTTTTCGTGGCCGAACAATTCACTCTCGAGCAATGTTTCGGGAATCGCGGCACAGTTGATGGCGAGAAATGGTCGATCGGCGCGTTTGCTGTACTGGTAGATGGCGCGGGCGACTACCTCTTTGCCCGTACCACTTTCTCCCAGGATCAAAACCGTCACATCCTGACCAGCGACTCTGCCGATCTGGCGATACACTTCCTGCATCGCCGGGCACTCACCCACCAGCAGATCACCTTCCGTGGATTCGGAATCGACTTCAGTGGCAATCTTGGCTGGCGTTCGGGTCATGCGCGATGTCTCCAACGCCCGGTCCACCACGGATTGCAGGACATCGAGATCCAGCGGCTTCAGCAGGTATTCGAATGCCCCGCTGCGCATCGCTTCGATCGCGGTATTGGCCGTGCCGTGACCGGTCATCAGGATCACTGGCACTTTGTGGTCCAAACGATGCAATTCTTCGAGCAATTTCAGGCCCGAAAGGTCTGGCAGCCGAATGTCGGTGATCACGAGGTCGAACGACTGCTCACGGAAAAGTCCGATTGCGTCGGATCCATTGGATGCCGTTTCGACACCGATCTCGTCTTCGGGAAAGGTGTAACGAAAGCAATCCAGAATCAGAATATCGTCGTCCACAACCAGCAGTTTTGGCATGATTCCCAGTGATTCCGTAAGACATTGTGCGCCAAGGCTTATTGGGCGCAAGATCGCGATGGAGGAATCTATCCTAGCGAAGATCTGGGCGAATCACATCAGGTCTGTTCAGACATCACTTGTGTCAGCAATTCGAGCAGTTGTTCGTCTGAATACGGTTTGGCGAGAAACCGTTTGGCTCCTGCAGCAACAGCTTTCGCCTCTCGTTGTGATGTTCCCAGCCCACTGCAGGCAATCACTTTCACGGCCGGATCGATCCGAAACAGCTTGGACAACGTCTCAAACCCATCCATCCCCGGCATCATCATGTCCAGCAGCACCGCCGAAATCTCGGCATGATGATCCGTAAACAGGGACAGTCCGACCGAACCATCCGGGGCGGTTAGCACCCGATACCCATTCCCTTCCAGTACGGCCTTGGTCATCTGCAGAATCATCGATTCGTCGTCGATCAACAGGATCAGGCGATCGTCGCCTGTTCCAAACGCTTCGGCGTGTGCGGCTGACGTGCTTCTTGCTTCGGTTGTCATCGCCGCCGGCAGATAGACCGAGAACGTCGAACCGGCATCCGGCTCACTGTAAACGAGCACAAATCCTCCATGACTTTTCACGATTCCCTGGACGGTTGCCAGACCCAGTCCTGTCCCCTTTCCAATTTCTTTCGTGGTGAAGAATGGATCGAAAATCCGATCAAGAACTTCGGGCGTCATGCCACATCCCGTATCCGATACGCGCAAGATCAGGTACGCACCCGGGTGGGCTTCGGGATGCGGCAATACGGAATTCTCGGGGAACTGAATCGCTTCGGCTTGAATAACCAGACTGCCGCCATCGGACATGGCGTCACGCGCGTTGATGCACAGATTCATCAGGATCTGTGTCAGTTCTGTCGCGTCGCCCGAAACGAGCGGACAAATCTCTGCGACTCGTGTCTCTATACGAATCGATTTCGGCAAAGTATGTTCGAGCAACCCGCGCGTCTCGTTGATCAGTTGCCTGATCGCAATCGGTTGTCGCTCGCCCTGTATCCCGCCAGCAAACGCCAGAAGTTGTTGGATCAGTCCCGCGCCACGTTGAGCACTCGCGACCAGCGTATCGAGCAATCCCTGTCGATTCGCCGGCGCGCGGTTCGACGCCAGGAGTTTGGCACCCATCAAAATGGGAGTCAAGACGTTGTTCAAATCGTGAGCGACGCCGCCGGCGAGCGTGCCAATACTTTCCAATCGCTGGCTGCGTAACGAAAGGCGATCCTGTTTCTTGCGATTTGTGATGTCGATGTCGATACACAAGTATCCCTTAATCTGCCCTTCATCGCTTTTCAAGATGGTTCGTCGATGATCGACAGTCACCGAAACGCCGGTGCGAGTCGTCTTCGTCAGTTCGCCCGACCAGGACCCTTGATGCTTGGTTTCGTCGAGGACTGCGGAAAGGGCTTCCGCATCGCCACTGAAAAGTAATTCACCTGCCTTCTTTCCAACCGCTTCTGCCGCCGACCAGCCGAACAAATTCTGGGCCCCCTGATTCCAAAAGGTGATCGTACCAGTGGCGTCGACAACGCTGACGGCGTCGGACACTTGATCAAGCATTTGCGATTGCTCTTCGATCTGCTGTCGGCGCCCGGCGGCTTCGGTCACGTCGCGCATGATGACGGTATAGATGCGCCCATTCTCCACGGATATCTGCGAGATCGACGCCTCGACGGGAAACTCATGACCATCGGCGTGCAGCGCCATGACTGTCCGCTGCACTCCCATCCGGCGGCTCTGTATCACTCCCTGGCCGAACTGATCGACGTACTCGCGATGGTGTCCGACAAACCGCTGCGGGATCAGGATGTCGATACACTTTCCCAATACCTGCACCGCACTCCAGCCAAAAATGATCTCGGCTGCCCGGTTAAACAAGATGATGTTCTGATCATTGTTCAACGAAATGATTCCGTCCATGGCGGTATCGAGAATCGTGCGGATGTGCTTGTCGGACAGCTGGACATCATCAGAAACACCTGCCGGATTAGCGTCAAGGTTTTTATCGCCCATCAGTTGCTCACTTGAAATTTTCCACCTGGTAAATCTTCGCCACCTCAGCCGTGGTTCGCGGAGTCATTCCGAGACCGCTAACACTCATTCTTATCAGCTTTCGGCGAGAAAACGAATTCAAAACAACTCGGCACAGGCCGTGCATAGACCGAGTTCTGTGGCCGAGCATTTCGAATTCCAAACTCATGCGATGTGATCACCGACCTGCGGCCGGTGCCGTTTTCTGATCATGGCAGACCAATCCGATTTCTTGTTTGAAGATCGCCATCATGACACTTTTCGTTCATCGCATCCTGCATCCGACAGACTTTTCCGCAGAAAGCGAGCAGGCACTGCAGTTGGCCACGGCGGTGGCGCGAGACCACTGTGCCGCGATGATCATTTTGCATGTCGTCTCTCCCGACGATTGCCGCGAAGGTGACCTGGATCACCAGGGAGTGTCTCGTGATTCAGATCTGTTTCGCACTCTGTGGCAACGATTGGAGCGTTTGCGAATTTTCATGCATCAGATTCCGGTCAGCTTTTTGATCAAAGTCGGCCCGATTGCAGAAACGATCTCGGAAACAGCACAGTTCGAACACAGTGATCTGATCGTCCTGTCGGCTCATTTTCATTCTTACATTCAGCGGCAGTATCTGGGCAGCGTCAGTGAAAGTGTCAGCGACACGGCCTGCTGCCCGGTCCTGTGTTTGCGGCCATCGGCCTTTCATCAAGAGACTACCCGTGTCCTTGATCAGATGCGAAAGGCCCTGACTTCGCAGCATGATCCGCAGTCGTCTGCCAGTCGTGCTGCGATCAATAACTAGTCTTTCAGCAAATAGGAGTTTGCTCATGCCCACAATGCCCCTGCTTCTGCGTCGTCATTTTGTCACCTGTCTTGGGCTGCTCGCCGCCATCACGCTATTAGCCATCGCATGGCAAACACAGGGAGCGGATAAAGATCCTGTTCCGGAACAAACACTTCGCACGTTCATGCGGAAAAAACTGGACGCTTCGACTCAGATTCTTGAAGGACTGACTGTCGAAGATTCCGAAATGATCCAGCGCGGGGCGAACTCACTGCTGGAAATGAGTAAGGCGGAACGCTGGAAACTGATCATTGACAGTGATTATCGCCAACACAACATCGAGTTCCGCTCAACTGTCAAAAAATTGGCGGATGCTGCTGCCAAAGGGAATTTCGACAACGCGGTGTTGCAATGGTTCGACACGACAAAAAGCTGCATCGAATGCCATCAGGACGTGCGCAAAGCTCGTGATAAATAAGCACTCGACCATCGGCACTGGCTGACACGAGTCTGTTCAAATCTTCCCCCCTCAATTTCAATCTGGAATCGATACATGTCTAAAACCGTCCGTCTTGTGATTGCGTGGTGTTTGCCTGCAGCACTAGCACTGTTCATCGTCGTCGTTGCCGATGCACAGAACAAATCTCGCAACGCCGATAAGCAAGTTCCCGATGCCAAACTGGATCTGGAACAATCGAAATTCATGCGGAAAAAGCTGGAAGCATCGGGCCAGATTCTGGAAGGACTGACCACCGAAGATGCTGACCTGATCATGAAGGGTGCCCAAACGTTGGCGGAAATGAGTGCCGCCGAAAAATGGCAGGTTCAGCATGACGTGGTCTACAAACAGTTCAGCAACGAATTCCAGCGCAGCGCCAAGTCGCTGGTAGAAGTGGCTGAAAAGAAGAACTTTGATGCCGCGACACTGAAATGGATGGACACCACCATGAAGTGTATCGACTGTCACAAGTTCGTCCGTGGAGCACGTCTGGCCACCAGTCAGTGATTGATCTGGCTGATCGAACCTGCCACAGCTAACGAGGATTCACGATGATTCAGGAAGTAACCGGCGACATTTTGCTGACCAGAGCTCAAGCGATTGCGCACGGCGTTTCACCAAACGATCATTTCGATCAGGGACTGGCGCTGGCCCTGCGAGAAAAATGGCCCATGATGTCGACGGACTTTCGTCATTACGCCAACCAATCTCACCCCAAGCCGGGCGAGATCTGGGCTTGGGGTGGGTTCAATGCGCGGGTCTATTGTCTGATGACGCAAGAAGGCTCGCTTGCCCATGGAGCGCGTCCCGGCCGGGCCACCACCGCCAACGTCAATCATTGCCTGCACCACTTGCAACGACAATTGATCAAGGACGAAGTCACCAGCTTGGCAATTCCACGATTGGCAACCGGCAAAGGTGGTCTCGATTGGGGCGAAGTCTTGCCGTTGATTGAACATCACCTTGCCTCGCTGCCGATTCCGATCTACATCTATTCGCAATATGAACGAGGCGTTCAGGCGATCGAGACCGCCGTCGGTTAATGCCAACGGAAGACAACACATTCTAATGACGCCTTCACACACCAGCGATTTTACAGGCGAACGTGTACACTGCTTGCATGCCGACATCGTCTGCCTTGAATCGATTGAATAAGTGGATTGCACTCGCCGCAACCCTGGCGATTGCTCTGCACCTGGTCCTGAACCAGAGTGATTCCTTCTCCCATCAGTGGGGACCGTTTCCGATCGCTCAGTGGCCGTTGATTGTGGTTCTATTGCTGGGTGGAACGCCGCTGGTTCTGCAACTGTTGTCTCAGCTTTTACGCGGCGAGTTCGGATCAGACCTGCTGGCAGGACTGTCGATCGTCACCTCCGTGCTGCTGGGCGAACACCTGGCAGGAACTCTGGTCGTTTTAATGCTGTCTGGTGGCGAAGCACTGGAAGCGTTTGCTGTCTCGAACGCATCTTCGGTTCTGAAGGCATTGGCCCGGCGCATGCCGACATTGGCTCATTGCCAACGTGATGACCAGGTCTTCGATCTCCCTGTCGATCAGATTCAGATTGGCGATGTCATCCTGGTCTATCCCTTTGAGGCTTGTCCGGTGGATGCGACAGTCATCGCCGGGACTGGATCAATGGATGAATCGTTTCTGACCGGCGAACCATACCATACTCACAAATCGGTGGGCTCGAGCGTCATTTCTGGTGCTGTGAACGGCGAGGCCGCTCTAACGATTCGTGCAGAAAAGACGGCGGTCGACTCTCGATACGCTCAGATTCTGCAAGTGATGCAGACGGCGAATCAACAACGTCCGCAGATGCGAAGAATCGGTGACTCGCTGGGTGCAGCTTATACACCGCTGGCAATCGTGATGGCACTGATCGCTTGGTGGTGCAGCGGTGACGTGACTCGTTTTCTGGCAGTGTTGGTTGTGGCAACTCCGTGCCCGTTGTTGATCGCGATTCCGGTGGCCATCATCGGTTCGATCTCCCTGGCAGCACGACGCGGCATCATTATTCGCGATCCCGTTGTGCTGGAACGATTACAGACTTGTCGCGTCGCCATCTTCGATAAAACGGGTACCTTGACCTACGGCCAACCAAAGCTCGTTGATGTCATTCCGGGATCCGGCGTCGCCGTCGACGAGGCTCTCGCTCTCGTCGCGAGTCTGGAGATGTACTCGAAACATCCCCTGGCCACAGCGATCACATCAGCGGCACAACAACGTCAGTTGCCGGTGCTTGCTGTGACCGAAGTTCATGAGAAACCAGGCGAAGGATTGGTCGGACAGGTTGGCAGTCACCACGTGCGTGTCACCGGACGTTCGAAGCTCAGCGCTACCGCATCCGATCCGAAGATCTCGCACCTGCTCGACGTGCTGCCTCCTCAAACGGACGGGATGGAATGTATTGCGATCATTGATGGTCGGACACCCGTCACATTTCGCTTTCGAGATCAACCACGGGCTGATGGCGTTCCCTTTATTCGCCATCTGGGATCGAACCATCATTTTGAAAAAGTGATGATCGTCTCGGGTGACCGCGAGGCCGAAGTTCGTTACCTCGCGGATCTGATCGGCATCCGTGAAGTTCACTTCGAGACGACGCCGGAACAAAAGCTGGAAATCGTTCGCCAGGAAACCCGCAACGCGCCGACGGTCTTTGTGGGAGACGGTATCAACGATGCTCCAGCATTAACGGCGGCCACGGTGGGAATCGCTGTCGGCAGCGTGAATGAAATTGCCTCTCAAGCGGCACAGGCCGTCGTCCTCGATCGTTCACTCAGCAAGCTCGACGAACTATTCCACATCGGAGCCCACACGCGACGCATCGCGCTCGAAAGCGCCGTGGGCGGTATCCTGCTCAGCATTGCCGGCATGATCCTGGCAGCATTCGGATTGCTCAGTCCGGTGGTGGGTGCCATCATGCAGGAAGTCATCGACCTGGTCGCGGTGCTCAACGCACTACGAGCCTCCATGACGCCCAGGCAACTGACGGACTATCAACGGCAGGTACCCGGATCCCAACATTCCGAGCAACATTTGTCCAACTGACCGAAATCTGACCGCATCCTGCCGGTTCGAAATCTCTATCTGGAAGCAAAATCAGGCGGATGTAACGCGGTAATGACTCGTCGATTTGTTGGCACAGCTTATGCGTCCCCGTACAGTCATACTCGCAGATCAATACGCCGATCTGTCGCCAACACATTCGTTGGCACATCCCGCTAATCGTTCCGAAAGCGTTGGTACGCCGTGCACATTTCAGTTCGTCGAATCCTGTTCCCGACCGACTTCAGCGACCCATCCAAAGAGGCCGGCAAATACGCCATGGCCCTGGCAGAACAATTCAATGCCGAACTCCATCTGTTGCACGTCGTCTCGCGAGTGATGCCATATGCCGACGCGTCCTCTACGTGGGTCATGCCAACCGATGAGACGCAAGAACAGCTCGAAGCCGCGGAACAGTGTTTGACCAAGAACGCGATCGATCCTGACTGGGCTGCCGGGCATCTCGTCGTCTATAAGACCGTGATGGGATTCGCTGTCGACGAGATCCTGCTCTACGCAAACAATAACGACATCGACCTAATCGTCTGCGGCACCCACGGATATTCGTGGCTGGCGCACGCGCTGATTGGTTCCGTCGCTGAGAAACTGGTTCGTATCGCCAGTTGCCCCGTCCTGACTGTGCATCCGAAGGGACATCAGTTTCTGGTCGACACGCCAGGCAAGGCCCAGCAACCGAAATGACGTCTATTGGGCCGTCCACCCTCCGTCAACGAACAGCGTTTGTCCCGTCATGTAGGAACTGGCGTCTGACGCCAGAAACAATGCCGGCGGGCAGATTTCGCTCAGTTCGCCCCAGCGGCCCATGGGAATCTTGGCCACAAATTCGGCGAACTGTTTCGGATCATTCATCAGCGGCTTGTTCATGTCGGTTCCGAACACACCGGGACACAACGCATTCACCGTGACTCCTCTCGTCGCAAATTCGAGGGCCAATGTCCGGGTGAGGCCCAGCAGTCCCGCTTTCGACGAAGCATATGGAGTGCGGTACGTGATCCCCACGGCCGACAAGATTGAGCCGAAGTGAATGATCCGACCCCAGCCTCGTTCGGCCATCGCCGGCGCGAATCGCTGAGCCAGCAGGAACGGTGCCTTCAAATTGACATCCAGCACGGCATCCCAATTCGCTTCGGTTAAAGTCGGAATCGGGCCGCGAATATTCAGTCCAGCGCTGTTGGCAAGAATGTCGACAGCACCGGCTTCAGCAGTCACCTGATCGAACAGGGCGGCGACATCTTCAGACTTGGTGACATCGGTCGCGAACGCATACGTCGCAACCCCCGTCGTGTCGTGAATCTCTTTCGCGGCCTGCTGACATGCATCCAACCTGCGGCTGGCAATGATGATCCTCGCACCCGCCTGAGCGTACGTCTCGGCAATCACCCGCCCCAAGCCCTGAGACCCACCCGTTACCAGAGCGGTCCGTCCATTCAGGTCGAACGCTTTGAACACGGCTGCTGTTTGCATCGCGCTATCTCCTCTTGATTACCAATGCATCACAAATCCGCCGTCGACGTTGATCGTTTGTCCCGTCACTTGCCGAGTCTTCTCGGAGGACAAAAACACAATCATCGCGGCAATGTCATCGGCCGTTTGCCATCGTCCCAGCGGAACGACTGTCTTAATCTTTTGTTCGGCCCATGCGTCGTACGACAATCGTTCCGCTTCGGGCGTCTGATCATGCCAGGCTTGCCAGACCGATCGATTCAGCGGCGATTGCACCATCCCAGGACAAACGGTATTCACTCGAATTCCGTGTCGGGCCAAGTCCTTCGCCATGCACTGCGCGAAGTTGATGTTCGCCGCCTTGCTGGCGCTGTACGGAGGATCTGTCTGAGAACCAATCTGTCCTGCCACTGACGCCAGAAACACAAACGTTCCTTGTTTCGCCCGCATCATCGCCTCGGTTGCTGCATGGGCAATGTTCACCATCCCCATGATGTTGATCTCGAGCGTGCGCGGCCAATCTGCCGGTTCGAGATTCGTAAAGGGGAAACCAAACTTCTTGGAACCCGTCGCGGCACAATGCACGACATGTTCCACCGTGTTGAATCGGGCAAGCGTGAGTTCAAATGCCCGTTGAACGGCCGCCAGATCGACTGCATCGACTTTCAGCCCGATCGCATTGACGCCGTGTGTCTTCGCGATACCGGCAGCGATCGTTTCGACATCTGGCGACAAATCCCAGATCGCCACCGAACACCCTTCCGACGCAAACGCGTTCGCTGTCGCCAGGCCAATCCCGCTGGCGCCTCCAGTAATGATGGCCGAATGTCGAGCGAGTTGCAGATCCATGAATCTCTCAATGAATACAATGTGTTCGCAAAAGTGAATCGATCGTCGGTCACAGCAGCATCGTGACAGCCTCATGACGGTCGTGCCGATTGTTGCTGACAGAGTCAACGAAGTTAGTGGGCGATGAAGCCACCGTCCATCGACAACACCGCTCCGGTAAAGAACGTGGCCAGATCGCTGGCCAGATAAGTGAAGAACGACGCCACTTCTTCGGCTGTCGCGACGCGGCCAATCGGATGATTGTCCCGCAGCATCTTCCAGAATGCCTCTGGATTTCCCGATTGTTCTGCAGACCGATGCACGATCGGCGTGTCGACGGTCCCTAACGCCACCGCGTTCACCCGAATCCCGAACGGTGCGTACTCGATCGCCATCTGACGAGTCATTTGGTGGATGGCTCCCTTCGATGCGGCGTACGCCCCCTGTCCGACAATGCCGACATGTCCCGAGATTGATCCTGTATTCAGAATCGTCCCCGACCGCCGTCGCTGCATGACAGGGACGACATGCTTTACAGCCACATACAGCGCTTTGACGTTGGTATTCATCACGAAATCCCATTCGTCGGCTGTATGCTCATGCAGTGCCTTCACCACTGAAACACCCGCGTTGTTGACGAATGTATCGATCCGCCCCGACACCTTGATTGCCTGCGACACAAACTGCTGCGCCGTGTCGTCGCTGGCCACGTTGCCCTGAACAAAGTGAACATGCTCGGGCCGAGCCTGCATCAATCGCTGCAACTCCGCCGGAGGTGACGCCACATCAACCGCGATCAGGTGCGAGACTCCCGACGCCACAAATTGTTGAGCGATCGCGAGCCCAACTCCGGATGCGGCCCCCGTCACGATCGCGGTCTTTCCAGTCAGTTCAATCTTCAATCGTCTATTCCTGTGTTCATTTCGATTCGATGACGGTGATGATCTACGGATGGCGGCGATCACTAGTTCCAGCGGATCACAGTGATCGAACGAGCGGGGAAGGTGTAATTCGTTTCGCCGTCCTTCATCTGGTGCTGCCAGTCTGATTCGGCGGGAATGATGGCCTTCGGCTGAGCGGCCGTGTTTCGAGCCGCATACGGGCCTGACAGTTCCACCAGCTTGGCGATCGGCTGCACGGGATAGAATCCATTCAGTCGGATCTGCGATGCGACGGACTGTTCTGTCGGATTCACGACTTGCAGTACCAGTGTCTTGCCGTCCTTGCTCAGCTTAGCGATGACGTCCAACTGGTTTTCAGCACCGGTGACCACGCTCTGCACCAGTTGTGGCTGGTAATTGCGGGAAAACATTTGCGTCACATACCCCGGCGGTTGCAGCCAGACCTGGGATGGATTCAGGAACAACAAGCCTTGGTTCCAGCCGTTGTCGTTCTGTCCGTCGGGCTGCAGGCAATTCGCCGACACCACCACCGGCACGCGGCCATCCCGTTCGATTGCTTGAATGGCTAACGCGTTCGCCAGGGCACGCCTGATTTCGTGATTGTTGGCATTCAACTCGAAGATGACGACTTTGAACCGTGCACCGTCGGCGAACTTTTCCAAGGCATCAATGAACGACAACGCTCCTGGAACCGATCCGTCGAATCGCGGACCTTCTGTCCAAACATGCACGTCGAACCAAACTTGAGTCTTATGGGTTCGAACCAATTCGAGAATCTTTTGATGAGCGGCCAATGTGCGAATGCCGCTCGGATTGCCGCCAAAGTTGTGAGGGTCCGTGATCCGTTCGTTGTACATGAAGTCGCCAACGACGATCGTCATCTCAGGATCAGCCGCCCAGATCGTTTCCGCCAGCGGTTTAAATTTTGAGAAATAGGTGTCGTCGACACGTTCTTCATTTCCCAACTGGACGTATTTCAAGCGATAGGGTTTTGGATGCCCATCCGCAGCGCGCTTGCGACCCCATTCGCTGTCCTCCGCGCCATTGATGTACTGCATGAAATCGGCCATGTCCTGCGGAGTTTCGTCCATATTAAAAGCCGGAACGTATTCCACGTCCATCGCTTCGCACATGTCCATGAAATCGACAATGCCCCAGCCATTGGTCGAGTAGGGATACCACAATCCCTGATACGGCGGACGACGATCGCGCGGACCGATCATCTTCTTCCAGCGATACTGCGGGTGGTTCACCATCGAACCGCCGTATCGCATGAACGTCACACCCTGCTCCAGCAATCCCTCGACGACGTCGCGTCGAATCGGCAGTCCTTTGAATTGTCCCCAGTCGGCCGGTTGCAATGACACATAACCCAGCGCGACCGAACCTGACTGAGTCAAACCGATGGCCAGCCGTCCCGACGAGATGGTTTTGCTCGGTGACAATTGCAGGTTCACCTTCTGCCAATCGCCCGCCGCAACGGTGACCTCGCTCTCCGCGACCTTCTCTGAACCGTCTTGGTTCTCCAGCGTCACCAGTAACTTGGTCGCCGATTCGCAACGAGCCCAGATTGTTCCTCCATACGGACGATCTTGAACGAAGTGCATTCCCCAACGGTTCAGCCCCTGGTTTGCGATACCGACTCGACCTTGTCCTTCGGTAAACGTGATTCGTTGCGATTGAGTGCCCGCGAACGGTTGCTTGGTCTCGAAAGCAAACGTTCCTTTGGCCGTTCCAGATTGAGCCAAACTCCACATTCCACTGATGTCGTAAGAATGGTTCGACGTTGACTTGAACGGAACTTGCTTCGTCTCGCCGCCAATGGTGTACCGCAGGTTGCGATACTGGGCTGTCCCTTGCCACTGACGCAGGCCAAACGTCCCCTTCGTCAACGCCGCAGCCCCCTCGTCATGAGTCAGTATATGCTGACCATCGACCAGCACCTCCAGCTTTGTCCCGCTGATGCGCGCTGTCAGCGTCACCCAGCCTCCCGTCTTCACCTTGCACGGCACGGTGTCCAGCGCGCGAAAGTTCTGCTGGTGCCGCCCTAACAGCAACTGTTGACGATCAGCATTGAGCGCCAATTCGTACCCGTCGAAATTGTCTGCCCCGACCTGAGCCCGGCCGACAAACACAATCAGTCCCGCATTGACCAATCCACGTTCCGGGACATTGATCTCGACACTGACTTCACCATCGGCGAAAGCCGGAACATCGCTGACCAGCTTGCAGCCGAGATCACCGGTAAAACGCAGTTCCTCGCCGCGCACCTGCCAGACGCCTCCCAGTTTTCTGAAGCCTTGCACGCTATCCAGCATCGAAGCCGGTTCTTGAAAGCTCTCGCCAAACACCATCTGGCTGTAGACGCCGCCGTAGATCTCGTGATTCACGTCTTCAATGCACGCCCCGCTCGTCAGCCGCGACAACGAATGCAGCTTCTTGCACGAATTCACGTCGATCGTCGTCGTCGGATCATCCGCCAGAACCCACGTCGATCCGATCAACAAACAACCCGCCAACACGATGGTGCGGTGGGAAAGTAAGTTCATTCGAAATCTCCTCGTTTCGTAGGGAGTTATCTTCTTCGCTTGTATTTCGCTCTTCGGGAGGGCTCAGCTCCCGCTGAGCCGCGCATCGCACGCGACGCCCCTACTTCCATCAGCAAATTGCCGATAGGGGTGCCACGATTTTGGAGTCCTCGACAAAGTCGTGTCTGCTCGGACATCAATGGCGCAAGATCCTCGGCAACCGTCGAAGTTCATTCCACTTTCCATTCATGAATGCCTCCCGACCAACCGTCCTGCAATTGGACTTCGATCCGCAACGCCGATGTCTTCACAGGCTTGAACGACAACTCGTTGAACTGGTCAGGCACGATTCGATAGTCGTTCGTATTCTCGACCGGAGTCCATGCTTCGCCGTTCTTAAACAGCAATCGCCACGACTTCGGCAGATCGCATCCACCGCGAATCGGCCGGTCTGCGAACCAGAAAACACTGACCTTGGAGACCGGCGTCGACTGAGGTAAATCAAGCTGCGCCCATTCCCGAGTGCCCTTGTGATCCCACCACGACAATCGCGCCATCGCGTTGTCGCTCGACTTCTCTGGCACCAGACTGTCGTTCATGGCATGCACCGAATCGAGATGCCAGCAGTGCGATGCCGAAGGAGTGCTGCGGGTCGCCAGTGTCGCTTCGAGGGCCTTGGCGGCTTGTGCGGCCAACCAGACGCGCATCTGGCATGGCTCGCGGTTCGACGCGGCATAGAACGGAATCGCAGTCAGCATTGCGTCGGACAAAGTGCCACGTTCCTGCTTCGCTTTGACCTCACCCTGTAAGACGGCCACTCCACCCAGGAGATCGGGTTTGAATTCAGCTTTAAAAGTCGTCTCCGCGGGAACCACCAGGTACGGAACACCCGTTTGATTGTCGACCGATTCGGCACAGTACACGATCGGACCACGCATCAGCGCCACCAACCCTGTATCGGCTTCGACCCGAGCGTTCGCCACGATTTGCCGAACCGGCATGGCGAAGTTCAGTTCAATCAGATCTCCCGCCTGCCACTTTCGACGCAGCCGAGCGTATCCGCGTGACATCTCCAGTGTCTCAACCAGTTTGCCATTGACGGTCAGTGAAACGGACTTAGGTGCGTTATTCTTTGTTTGATCCTCAGCGGAATTCCGATCGTGATACAGGTCACCTGGCGTGGCACTGAGCTGACACCAGGCGGGTATCCGCACGAAGACGTCGAACTCGGCTGGGGTCGCGGGATCGATCGTGAGCGCCACTGCACCGTCCCAGGGATAACGTGTGGTTTGCCGGATCGCCACCGGCTGGCCCGCCACCGTCAAACTGGCACGGCTGCCGACAAACAGGTTCACATAAACTGCATCCTGTTCCTGCGCATAGATCAGCCCTGGCAGCGCTCCCATGATCTTCAGGAACATCGGTGGACAACACGGACAGTCATGCCAGTTCCACCGGCGCAGTGAATTTCCGGCCTGAGGGTTCTGGTAGAAATACTGGGTGCCCGATAACGAGATCCCGCCGAGTGTCGCGTTGTAAAGGGCGCGTTCCAATTCGTCGACGTATCGCGCGTCACCGTACAGTTCATTCATGTTTCGATTGAAGAACCCGTTCGCGACCGAGGCGCACGTCTCCATATAACCGTGATTCGGCAGATCGTCATCGCGACCGAATTTCTCGTCCTCGCCAATCGAGCCGGCGCCTCCGGCCAGATACAACTTGTGTCCGGCAAAGCTGTGCCAGAACCGCTGCGTTGCCGCCAGATACTCGCCGCGACTGTTCACGTTCGCTGCGGCACAGATCCCCGAACAGAACAGCAGCGATCGTACGGCATGACCCTCGACCGACATTTGCTGAGCCAACGGGACATCGTCCTGGCCGTACGCGCCAAAAGTCGGACTTTTCCCCGTGCGACCAGTATGGTGACCGCGCGCGTCGATAAAGAATTCGGCCAGTTCCAGGTACTGCCCCTCGCCGACCGAGACGGCGACTCGTTGTTTAAGACTCGGAGATGTCCGGTACAGGACGTACAGCTTGACCAGAGCTTCTTCGGGCAACGAATGCCCTGGTACGACGTTCGCCTTCGGTGGCCAGCCCATCGTCTTGCACATCAGGTTCGCGATCCGTGTCCCCGCCTGCAGCAACGCCAGTTTGCCCGTCGCGCGATAGTGATGCACACCCGCTTCAATCAGTGCACCAGCGTTGTAGACATCGTGCTGGCCGCGATCGTCACCGCCATTCATCCCCCACCGCTGAGTTTGCGGTGCCATCGTCTGAGTCCACGTATTCAAATACCCGTCCGGGTCTTTCGCCTGGGCGTCGACGATTCGCTGAATGTATCCATCCAACCGCGCTTCGAGTTCGGGATCGCGCTCAGCCCCCAGGAAGTCGGACGTACCGGTGATCAATTCGTAGATCAATCCGTCGTACCATTCGGGCCCCGCATGCCGACCTGTCTTACCGTCGCGGACCAGGTCGAAATTCCGCAACGCCCCACCGCGATCGTTTTCGAACTTGGTGAAGCAATCATCGATCGTCACTTGCCGCCACTGCCGCAACTTGGGAGCCCAGAATCCGTCATCGATTACCACCTGAGAAATCGACACAGGCGTCAATCGATGCGGCATCTCATCCGCGGCGACCACGACAGGCAGAACCGTAACAAGCGCCGCGATCAATGTCAGCGACAGAACATGTGAAAGTCGTTTCATGGCAACCAACCAGTATGAACTACGCGATAATCGACTCTCGCCGAAAGCCGGAAAAGAAGTCCGAATTCACGGCTTAAGGGCGATCAAATGATTCAAGAGACAGTTTCGTTGAATGGCCATTCTAAATCGTCCCATTCAAACGTCCATGAACTCATTTCTCTTGCGAGATGAGTTTCCTTATCACGACGAATTCGCGGATTCAGATGCCACTGGTCTGGCGTTCTGTCTTGTGTGCCACTGGCTATGCCAGTGTCTTCTCTCGACCACGCGGTCGTTGTCAGGGTGGCTGGGGCAGCGAAGCGCTGCCCCAGCCACACAAGTCGGCTTCCTGGATGTTCACTCTCCCACCTGATGACGTCGTCGAAAATCCGTTGGGGATTCACCGGTCTCGCGTTTGAAAAAGACACTCAGATATTCCACATGAGCAATGCTGACCGCCGCGGAAATTCGTGCCAGCGTCCAATCGGTTTCAATCAATAGTTGCTTGATCCGTCGCAGGACGACCGACCGCATTTCATCCTGCGGCGAATGTCCCAGGTGCTCTCGAAATCGTCGTTCCAGTGTCGACCGCGAACAATGTGCCTGTCGAATCACATGGGCAATCGAGATCCCCTCCAACGCGTGTTCCCGAATGAACCGGACCGCCGACAGAACCAACGGATCACTGACCGCGTAAACATCCGTCGATTGACGAGTGACGACTTCGCGTGCCGGTATCAGTAAGTGCTCGGCGGACGAGTCTGCACCAGCCATCAGTCGGTCGAGCAGTGCCGCCGCTTCGTATCCGATCCGTTCCGGATTCGGGGCGATGCTGGACAACGGCGGGTCGCACAGTTCGCAAAATGTCTCGGCATTGTCGACGCCCAGCACAGCGATTTCGTCTGGTACGCGTGCCTTGATTTGTGCGCAGGCATCGAGCACATGCTGACCTCGAGCATCATTACAGGCCATGATGCCGATCGGCCGTGGCAACTTCTGCAACCACGCAGCAATCCGATCACGTTCCGCCTGCCACGGCCGTGAACGCAAATGATGCCACGGCGATTCGTAGACGGCCTCAGGCGCAACTCGCCCGTTCGCCGCCGCGATGAACCCTTCGCGCCGCTGTTCCGACCAGACTTCGTTCGAAAACCCACAGAACGCCAATTGCTGGAACCCTCGTTCCAGGAGATGAAGCGCCCCCATCTGACCGATCTGCTGCATATCGGACGCAACTCGCGGCAGCTTCAGTTGCAGATGACGATCATTCAGATCGACAACGGGAATCCGTCGCCGCCGAAAATTCTTCGCCCACTCGGGCGTCGTCGAACGACAGATCACACCATCACCCGTCCAGGTCGACAACCAATCAGGCGGAGGCGAATTCAATTCTCGCTCTTCGAGATACACCGACCAGCGCTGATGAGTCCGCTGGTATTGCGCAATCCCTCTCAGGATCTGCCGTCCATAAACAACAGAAGTCTCAACAATCAAAGCCACGTGCCGCCGCCCGGCCACGGCAGTTCCGTGCAAGTCGCGAGTTGGGATCTGACCAGAAGCATCTTTCCCAGATTGTGATTTGCCATTGAAACGTTTGAGCACCTTGAGCACCTTGAACAACATGTTGCCCTGACTTCATTTCAGGCCTTGACTGGTGTGCCACTGGCTATGCCAGTGTCTTCCTCTGATCCTTTTGTGGCAATAACAAGGTTTGTGTCGCAATAAGCTCATCGTGATTGACCACGTCACCAAAGTCACTCTCTGTTCCTCGCTCGACCTCCGCCTTCTTTCATGGTTTTACTTTGAGCAACATACTTTCGTTTGGTGAAGCTGCCTGTGCTAAATTGCGGGGTGCCATGACTTTGGAGTCCTCGACAAAGTCGTGTCTTCCGTCACAGAGGCTCACCGGTTTGCAATGTTCGACGTCAATGAGCACCATGAACACCATGCGTCTTCGCGGCCTTTCAGGCA
>Ga0105238_10000527_pt1 | contig 40063 bp, 35 predicted proteins | sample KBSC34metaG_FD_81526 | JGI IMG/M metagenome (GOLD analysis project Ga0105238, IMG submission 81526) | Corn rhizosphere microbial communities from Kellogg Biological Station, Michigan, USA - KBS C3-4 metaG | ecosystem: Host-associated > Plants > Roots > Rhizosphere > Soil | place: Michigan, USA...
ACGCCGTAGGCGTTGGCTAATTTCAGCCCAGGGTTCGAGCATAGTGAGAACCCTGGGTACTAATCAAAAAGAGCTCATCAACCCTGAAAGGGTTCGGCAGTTGGCGAACCCTTTCAGGGTTACTAAACGATAAATTATTGCCCCAGGGTTGTCGCTGCGCTCCAACCCTGGGCTTAATTAGCCAACGCCTTCGGCGTTAATTTCAAACTGAGGCAATACCTACGATAGCGATATGAAAACTGCGCTCACAATATTCATCTTGTTTGTTCTTGCTGCGCCCGCCACTCAAACCCGTTCATTCTCGCGTGTCATGCTACTCGAAGAGAAAGGCGAGACATCAGCAAGCGTCAGTGTCGGAGATCTTAACGGCGATGGATTGACTGACATCGTGTTGGCCAAGGGCCGTCACTGGCCACTTCACGATCGCGTTTTGCTCAACGATGGAAAGGGCGGATTTATCGCGAGTAATCTATCGGATGAGCCGGACCGCACCTACTCCGCGGCGTTAGCTGATATCGATCTTGACCGAGATCTCGACATCGTTGTCAGTAACGACACTCCCGATCCGAAGAAGCTGTTCAAAAACGATGGCAAAGGTCACTTCACTGCCGCCGGCTCATTCGGCGAAGCCAGATGGGAAACTCGCTACGTGACTCTCGCGGATCTTGATGGCGATCGCTATCCAGACATCGTGGCTGCGAATCGCGTCGACGATCCAAAGTCTCCGGTACCGAGTTTCGTATGTCGTAACAATCAGAAAGGTGAATTTCCAGCTTGCATGCCGTTTGTAACCGGATCTGCTACTTCGATCGTCGCCGCTGATTTCGATGGTGACGGTGCGCTCGATCTTTTCGTACCACACCGCGATGGTGGTCAAAGCTTCGTTATCTGGAACAACGGCAAGGGCTTCTTCGACTCAAACACTAAGGTCGGACCTACGGCAGTATGGTCACGAATGGGTGCGGCTGGTGATTTCGATGGTGACGGACGGGTCGACCTGGCCGTGATCGAAGAACGCAGTAAGGCGGCGTATGTGATCCGGAACTTAGGCAATCGCCAGTTCGGCGAGTTAGTAAAACTTCCCGGTGCAGCGCGAGAACCTTACGCACTCGCCGTCGCTGATCTGAATCGCGATGGCAAACTCGACATCATTGTCGGTCACGTAGAACTACCGGGATCGATTTACTTCAATTCAGGATCGGGACGCTTTCGCGAGATCGCCTGGAACGACGGTAAGGGTGTTGTGTACGGAATGGCTTTCGCCGATATGAACGGAGACGGGTGGCCCGACATTATCGCTGCGCGTTCGGATGCGCCGAATGGAATCTGGTTCAGCACGAAGTAGGCTTTGCACAAAAGTCGCGCTGCTTATGGATTTCTCTGTGCAACCTCTGTGTTCTCTGTGTCTCTGTGGTGAGTATTTGCTGTAATGAGTTAACCACAGAGACACAGAGAACACAGAGGTTGCACAGAGAAGAGCGACCTAGTGCGTCACCACGCGAACACCGTACGGGCGCGTTTGGACGCGGTGAAGTACCTGAACCAGATTAATGTGATCAGAATACAAAACACGCACGAAACAATTGCCCCCTGCATGTGAGTCGCACCGGCATCCATTTGCGGAATGTGTTTTCCACTCATCTCTCCTGCGACGCCCCACAAAAGCACTCCCTGTATTAAGGAATAGACAAATTGTCCAAGCAGATAAATCACGACCCAGGTGAGAAAAGTTTGCGATTTCTGGAGCAGTCTCACGAAAAGTATTACTGATGCAGGCAGATAGATAGCTATCCCCCAAAACATAACGTAATACAAAGGCGCGAAAGTTGGCAGGTAGAGCCTGCTATATGAAGTGGTAAACAACTCCCATGTTTCCGGCGAGATCATCCAAGTAAGTGCAAGCAGCGCAAACGGTGATCCGAGCACGTTTAGGCCCAGGTAGATCGCGAAAAGGATATTCCCGACCGTGTGACTGCGATCTCCATGGTCTGCAAGATCCGCAGCCGGAACTGTCTGCAACTTTGACCAGTCAGGCTGGGGCGGCGCTACGGCGTTGTTGCCTTGCCAGTAGGGATAGGCTGAGGCCTCTATAGTTTGTTTACAGCGCTTGCATTCCTCGGCCGATGCAAAGTTAACCAGCCCACAATTTGGACATTTTATGCTACTCATAGTTGAGAGGACTCCGGTTGATTCGCTTACAGTGATGTAAGGACGAAGGGTAGGTTGGGTTGGGCTAAGGACGTACGTGGTTGATACGCCCAGGAGTCATTATATGGGTTAGGCCGGGGCTTGTGGGAAATTTTTTCAAGACAAGCTGGGTTGCCGTTGGTTATTATCCCCATAGGGATTGTTCTCCACGCCTTCCTCAAAAAACCATGAGACTCACATACCGAATCGACAGAAAAGATCATATCGCCTTCATGCGGCATCATCTTTTGCGATCGCCGAATGTACGGCGCCAGTATAGTGTCATGTTGACTCTGTGCGTCCTGGCGGTGTCCTTTCAGTCGTACTACCTCGGCACAGACTTTCAAACCGCGGTGGTGTACCTCGGCGTATTCATCCTATTGGCGGTCCTGGTGTTATTTGGGAGTAGTTATTTCACGGTCAGATTATCGATCAGGCGAAATGCTGCTGATAACAATGGATTAGTCGGCGATCACTGTTTCATCGTTGACGACGCTGCGGTCTGCGAGCAGGCTGGTCATGTTGAGACGAGGGTGAAGTGGATCGGTATACGCAAAGTGTCAGTGAGTGAGGACCACGCCTTCATCTACTTCAATTCCCAAACAGCCTTCATCGTTCCCAAGCGCGCCTTTGCCGACGAGTCAGACTTCAGTGAATTTGTGCGCGACTGTGTCTCCCGCCTGCCAGAGAAGACTCTGAACCCACGCCTTTACGGAAGAAATTAACACGCCTGTGCTTTAAGCCGTGATATAACCGCGGGACCAGCTCGTAATCCTCAAATCACCCCTCCCGTCCCAGAACTGTGTTTTCAAACAATTACTGAGGAAGGGAAAACCGATGAAAAAATCGAAGGTTGGAATTCTAGCCAAAACGCTGATCGCATTTTCTGCGGCGCTGATAGTCCTAACCATCTCCATGACAACGGCGACGATGACGCCGCTTGCCGAAGGATTCGAGGCAGGAGGTAAGACTGCTTACGCTGCGGGGAACGTAGCACTGGGCACCGGGTCGTGGTTCATGGACGATGCGCTGACCGGCAATCTCTCGACTGACAGAAAGACCGGCGCTTTTTCAGCGCGCATTCGCAACACCGGTCTGATCCATATGAACTTCAACAAGACCGGCGCGGGAACTGTTTCTATTCAACATGCAGTGTTCGGCACTGACGGCTCGAGCACGTGGCAGTTGTGGTCGTCAACAAACAACGGCAGCACCTGGACTCAAGTCGGCTCCACGGTGACTACCAGCTCGACGTCACTTCAGACAGCAAGCTTCACGGTCAACAACGGCAACGCGATCCGCTTTGAGATCAGAAAGGTCTCCGGCGGCGCGAATCGCATCAACATCGACAATGTTCAGGTTGGTGATTTCTCATCTCCGACTCCTACACCAACCCCAGGTGAACATCTCACGATGGGGAATCCGAGCAACGCAGTAACGAATACGAACCAGCCGAACAATTACCTGATGGAGAAGCCGCAGTACTCGCTGTCTTACAGTCGTGATAACGGTGGGCCAAACTGGGTTAGCTGGCATCTGGATCCCTCCTGGCTGGGAAGCACGCCACGCCAGGATGATTTTCGCGCAGACACAACGTTGCCAGCCGGCTGGTATCAAGTCCAGGCGACGGATTTTTCCGGTACCGGCTTCGATCGAGGACACATGTGCCCGTCAGCAGATCGCACGATCACAGTCGCCGCCAACTCGGCCACTTTCCTGATGACCAACATGATTCCGCAGCTTCCGGCTAACAATCAGGGCGTGTGGGCCAACCTGGAAAGCTACAGCCGCACGTTGGTTTCGCAAGGCAATGAGCTTTACATCATTTCCGGTGGTCAGGGATTGCAGTTCTTCATCGCGAACGGTCATGTAGCAGTGCCGGCGCAAACGTGGAAGGTGATCATTGTATTGCCCCAGGGCGCTAACGATGTTTCTCGCGTGACGACGGCGACGAGAACGATTGCGGTGGTGATACCTAATTCGGGAACGATTAACAGCGACTGGCGTTCTTATCGAGTGAGCGTGGATCAGGTCGAGGCGATTACGGGCTTCGATTTCTTTTCCAACGTGTCGTCTGGCATACAGGCAGTGATCGAGGGACAAGTCGATAATCAGTAAGAATGTGTTACCTATCTCTGCGATCCTCTGCGTATCTCTGCGTTCAAATAGCCCTTTAACGCAGAGATACGCAGAGGATCGCAGAGGATCGCAGAGAAGACATTTCAAATCCAGTAAAACGCTGACGGATCTTCGTTCATCAACTGTCTGAACAGCCACGCATACAGCGCCGCACCGGAATCCCCGTTCGTGAAGAACACCAGCGCTGACTTTCTTGCCGGTTGTACCCAACAGAAATTCTTGAAGCCTGGACCATCGCCCCAGTGAAACAGCGACGGTGTCTTAAACGACCGGTCGACTCCCCACCCCGCCGCCCAGCCGATATCGCGGTTCACATCAACCCGCGCTTTAAAGTCATCCGATCGCGTTACGGCTTTCAACACGTGCGCGAGAAACACTGCGTAATCTCCGATCGTCGTCTGAAGTGAGCCCGCCACGTTCGGCGACAGTGCTACCGGCAGGAAAGCTTGTTTGTTCTGTTGATACGCCGCGGCGATCTGCTCGTACGTAGCTGAGGCTGGATTAAGGCTGCTCTTTTGGAGAGTCTCATAGTTGCGTTGTTCGTAGAATGCGAGCGATCTTTCGAGTAGTGCGCCCTGACGATCGTGTCCCGCTGCAGCAACGCTCTTAATCTCCGGTGACCAGGCATAGGTGCTTTGCCTCATTCCCAGCGGTTCGAGGACGGCGGTTCGCATGTATTCGGCAATTGGCCGTCCGGCGATCTTTTCCACGACACGTTGCAGCAGCACGAAGCCTTCACCGCTGTATTGCCATTTCGTGCCCGGCTCAAAAGCTGACGCGAGCGGCACATTCGGTTGAAAGCGCCAGTTAGCCAGCCCTGTGCTATGCGTGAGAACGTGCAACGCCGTTATCTTGCGAGCCGTTCCTTCGAGACCGAGATCGGCGACGTAGTCCTGTAGCGGGCGATTCAAGTCTATCTTGCCGTGTTTCGCCAGGTCCTGGACCGCCCACGCAAAGACCGGCTTCGAGAGTGAAGCCGCCGGAAAGAACGTGCGATGTGAGACAGGTGGGCCACCGGCGCGCTCCACGCCCGCAAAGAGTTGATACGGGCCGTCGTCCTTTATTCCGCAGACAGCAACGCCGGGAACGCGCGTCACCTCCAACATTCGCGCCGTGTCGGGAGGCTTTGATTCAGCTCGTGTTTCCGTCGTGAACTTGCCAGTTGCGCAAACCGCTGCGCCGGCCATCAGGCCCGCAAACGTACGTCTATGCATATTGGCTCCCATTATCGGAGGTTTAGATCATAATCACCGCCGGTCAGCGGATTATGTCACTTGGTTCGGTGTACACTTCAGCCATTGACGATACTCGTCAACGGGCGTTATAGATAACTCGATGTTACCTCCCACCCTGAAATGGTTTGTTTCGGGCGCCATCGTTGTTCTGGTCTGCTGCTTGTCACTTAGTCGCGCCAACGCGGCTGTCTTTCGCGATCGCGCCTCCTTTAATGCGGCTTCACAAAACCTGAATACCATCGATTTTGAATCGACGCCGAACGTGCCGGACGGCTTGGGTTTTTTGGAGCTGGATGGCGTCTTTTTCCACAGCGCCACTAACACGCCCTCAATCGCGATTGGGCAAAATGGCAACAAGCTCTTGAGCGGACCGACCGTGGGCGAGTTTACGCGCCTGACGATTTTCCTCCCGCCGGGTACAACCGCCGTCGGATGTGATCAGTTCAACACACCGATGATCTTGACCATCTCCACCGGCGAGACCGTCACGATGAACCAGGGCGACGCTTCAACTTTCGTCGGCTTCGTCTCCGATCAGCCCATTCAGAGTCTCGTGATCAGTTTAGACTTTCCGGAGCCGACACCGGACGTGCTTCTCGACAACCTCTCCTTTGGGCAACGACGTGCCGGAAACGAACCGCCAGCGCCACAGTTACTCGCAACTAATATCGGACGGGCTGCTGCATTGGATTCAGTCGTAACAACGAGTGAGACTTTCAGCATTCTCGCGTTGCATCGTCTCTCTACTGACAATCGGACAAGAATCACGCTCTTTGTAGTCGGCGTCTTGCTCGGGCCTGCCGATCTTCCGTTCGTAACCGTTCAGGCGGAGGACTCGCAGCAGCGTCTGTTCGACTTACCGTGTGAGGCAACGGGCAGAGTAAAGAACCTGAGCTGGATGTCGCAGGTGACTTGTCGTATTCCTGACGAGCTTGTCCTTGCCGGCAACGTGAACGTCAGCGTCAAAGTGCGAGGCGCGGTGAGTAACAAAGCGCCACTTCGAATCGAGTAAGATTTTCTCTGCGGCTCTCTGCGTATCTCTGCGTTCTCTGCGTTGAACTGGCCATTAACGCAGAGAACGCAGAGATACGCAGAGAAGAGCTATTGTTTCGCTGTGGCTCGTTGCACGTAGCTGTCTCGAGCTCTCACAGCTAATTCCGGCCGGTCAACGCGAACGCGAATCTCGCGACGCTCGCCGCTTTGCAGAGTTGTTTGCGGATAGTAGCCAATACTGTATTGGTGGCGAAGCTCTTCAGCGATTTTGGAAAAGGCTTCCGTCAACTGCGTGCGCTCGTTCGCCTCGTAAAGACGTCCACCTGTCTTTGTCGCCAGTTGGTGAAGAAACTGATCCGCCAGCTTGTAATCGAAGATCGACGTCCCTGGACCACTCGCTTTCGGCGTACCGTAAGTTACTTGCGAAGAACTTCGCGTCGGAATATTCCTGCCGCTAATCGTAGTCGTCACTATCGTCGCATTGGTTCTTGTTTGGGCCGCCACGAAATCGGTTGTATCGTACTGAACCGGGTAGATGAGTACATCCATCTCGTCAACCTTATGAAGCGTGCTCTTGTATGTCGCCTGGTAGCTTGCGGTATCCACGCCATCGGTAAAAAGCACGATCGCTTTGCGTCCCTCGATCTTGTTCAAACGCGCTTTGATGACGAGATCGATAGCGTCGTAAAGGCGCGTCGAGAACCCCGTGATCGCATTTCGTTGGACAGCTTCAGTAATAACGTTTTGATCGTTCGTCGCCTCGGTTAAGAGCATGACCAATCGATCGAACGTCACAATTAGAACGCGATCCTGCGGACGCAATTGTTTGGCAAAATTAATCGCGGCTTCTTTGATCTCCCACAGGTGAAAAAAGGTCGAACCTGACGTGTCGAGGAGGAGCGCAACCGTGAACGGCTTCTCAGCAGAGTCGAAATAGGCGAGTTTCTGTTCGACACCGTTTTCGAACACTTTGAATTCTTCGCGCTTTATATCTGAAATGAACCGGCCGTCTCGATCGAGCACGCTGACCGGCACAGTCACAAGGTTCGTGTCGATGCGGACCACATCGCCTTCGCTCACTTCTTCTTTGTCGTCGAGACTGGTTGACGACGGTGCGTCGAGCGACGTGCGAACCGGTGCGCCTTTTAGTTCCGGTGGTCCAGCATACGTGCTGATCTCCTCGGGAGGATTAAGAGGTATTGAATTCACGGTCTCTTGTTCAACTTTGCGAGGCCGTGATGCTGTTGCGGGCGCCTGTGTTCCGTCATCTTTCTTTAGCACGTAAGCGCCGTGCGCGCATGAAGACGAACTCTCGTAAGCGACGATGATGTATCCTTCCGGAATCGGAACGCCCTGACAGATCTTTAACGTCTTGCTTTGCGCCGGACTGGCGCCGCGTTTGGCTTTTTGATTCGGTATTTGGCCAAACACGATGACGGATAAAAGCGAGAGTACGAGGAAACCGGCGACTGCGCCTTTCATGTCGCGCCTCCTAAAACAAAACTTTGGAAGTGGAGGGAATTATAGTCGACGCAGAGTTGAATGGATACTGAGATAAAAACTGAATCCTCGACACGTGCTCCGCAGGATATCGACGCGTATGAAGAAGCTTCACCGGCCGCGCCTAAGATCCGCGGATTTTTGATTGTCGTTGCCATCGGTTTGGTCGCCAGTTTGATGGGGAATCTGGGACAGTTGGCTGCGGCTCTCATTCCACTTCGCGGAGAAACATGGGAGAGGCTCACAACTCCTGGGTTTAGCAGTTATCACCCATATTCCAGTAATTTTTGTTTCCATGCTCGCTGGCTATTATCTTGAAGGTTTAGTTCCGGCAATTGCAGAGAGTCCAGGCTTATGCCAAACAAGGGCATGGTCTAATCGTTAAGTTCATCGCTCTGCACCTATGGATCCCGTATTTTGTGGTCTCAGATCGAGTGAAGCGAACGTTTATACGATGACAAGTCCAAAAAGGTAAGGGAAATGGGAATCGAACCGCTAATCGGCGTGCTTGGTATCTTTGGAACGCTGCTGCTCGTGCTGGTCGGCTTGTTGAACTTCTCTGTCTTCCGAAAACAGCTTCGGATCGCCAAGGAACAAATCGACACTGCTATGCGGCAGTTGGAGATCGCCCAGAAGCAGCCCGATCTATACCTGATCCAACGCGCTGTCACGGAGACTGCAAACCATCTCGTGCTCTTCGTCGAGCGACCAAAACTGCGACCATACTTTTACAGCGAGGCTGAGTGGCAACCCGACGATGAGGTCTCGTTAGATGAGATCAGAGCGATGGCAGAGCTCGTCCTCAATAACTTCGCTTCGGCATTGATGCACGCAGCAGCGTTCCCGGAATATCCAGTTCGCGGCGTCGATCGAGCCATCATGTATCATCTGCGTCGGAGTCCTGCGCTGCGTGAGTTTCTCATCGAGAACTTCGAGCGCTTTCCGTTCACAGGTTTGACGCTCCTGTGCCTCAAGAATGAAACACGAGATCAGATCGAGGCAGATCTTCGGCGGCTCATCGAAGCACCTGATATAGATGATTCGGAGATCGAGCGCCGCAAGGAGTTGTTACAACTCTACCGGAGTGGCGAAGTGCGCGAGCCCATTGAGTTCACGTCGTACAGCATGAGGAGGCGGCGCTAGCTCAAGAAAGTGATTAGTGATTCAGTTCGAAATACGCCGAAGGCGTTCGCTAAATTCAGCCCAAGGTTGGAGCGCCAGCGACAACCTTGGGAATAATCAATAAACAAAAATGAAACCCTGAAAGGGTTCCGTGGTTGGCGAACCCTGTAAGGGTTAGAACGGCTTTGCACAAAAAGTCGTTGTTCTAAGATTTCTCTGTGCAACCTCTGTGTCCTCTGTGCCTCTGTGGTGTGGTTTTACTCGGAATTCATCAACCACAGAGACACAGAGGACACGGAGGTTGCACAGAGAAGAGCGCGATCGCTGAGCGGAAGCCCTTCGCTTCCGCTGCCAGTGTCCTGATTAGAGTCTGAATGTCCCAGCCGCCGACTTACACTGGAAAAGTTTACCGGAACGAATCATCTATTTGACGGTTGCGTTGCGACTTGGCTTCTCGCCATACCAATACCAGGTTGGCTCGGGCTCGCTACCATAACGTCGCAGCAAATCATCAATCGACTTGTTCACCGGAACATGACGCGGTGGGACTTTTGCGCCGGCTGCGATCAGTGTCTCGATGATTTCTGCATAAACTTTCGGATCGCCACCATGAGCGGCGGACCACATTGTTTGTCCGAGAACTGTGCCGCCGTACATGTTTACCGATTCCAGTGGCGGCTTGTATTTCAAGAGCAGCTTAACCATTTCCAACTGCCCGAAGATGACGGCCCAGTGCAACGGTGTTTGACCCTCTCCGCCACCGTCCGCAAGATCGACGCCATTGTCCAACAGAAACTCAACTACATCTTTGTGTCCGCCGCCAGACGCATATAGGAACGCCGACTGAAGCCGTTTTTTCGCCGGCTTAGTGTCGTTCTTGAAAAAATTCTTCACTACGTCGAGGCGACCTACGCCGGCAGCAGCTTCCAGATTCAAACGAGCACCGCGTTCTGCAAGGTACGCGGCAGCTTCCGGGCGGCCATTCGCAAGTGCTCCGAGAACCGAGCTCTGTCGATTACCAGCGGCGGTCTTGTGATCGATCTCTGCGCCGTAATCGAGGAGCAGTTGCAGCAATGGATTTTGCACCCCAGCGCGAAATGGATGAACGCTGGTCGCTACCAGGCCGAGCGTCGTCGAGCCTCCGCCATACACGTCCGCCTCGGCATCGACCTCCGCCCCACCTTTCAACAATAATTCTGTGATCTCGATGATGTTAGCGGGCGTCTTCTGTCGATACCCCTCAACTCCGTTTGCCGACACGTAATGAAGCAGTGTCGCTCCGTGTTGGCGCGTTGATCTTGCGTGGACCAATCGCGGATCGTCGCGCAAGAGTCGTTTCAGCATCTTGATGTCGCCCTCGATAATTGCGTCTGCTGCTTTCTCAAAGCGCGCCACCGCGGAACCCTTTTTGTTCAGGCCGTTCACGTGTTTTGAGAACCTCGCCCACGTATCAAAACCCTGTGAGCGCGCGATGATAGACTGCGCATCAGCGATACGGCATCTGTGGTTCATCTCTCGTTGAATGAATCCGACGACTTGACCTGTCCACCGCGACACGATGACGGGAAGTGGACGTATGAACTCGACGCCGCATTGTTTGGCGAGCATCGTTACCCACTTCTCGGCCCAATCAACGATTGCGTTCTCGTCGTCTGCCTTACACGCCACAACTAGATCTTTGGCGAGTTTTTTATAACGCTCGAGGTTTGGACGTCTCGGGAGTGGAAGTGCGTCTTGCGCGTTCGGAAACATGATGATGCTCTACATATTCGTCGGTCTACATATTCGTCGGTCTTGATCGCGCTCTTCTCTGTGCAACCTCTGTGTTCTCTGTGCCTCTGTGGTTTATGAATCCGAGTAAACCATGGTGATTCTGCGCAGAGTAATTAGGCGTTTCAAAGCTAGAGCCACCAGATTCCGAGCACGATAATTTGCGCCGACGCGATGGCCGACCATATAGTGAGCGTCCCCCGCACACGACGCTTTGCACTGAGATACTCGTCGTCTCCGAGCGGAAACGTTCCGAAGCGATAAAACCAAAGAATGCAGTGAAGCAACGGCAATACCGGCCAGAACAGCGTCAAGTAAAAGAGTCTCAGTGAGCCGAAGCTATATAGATCACCTAAAAAGACAGCTACACCTGTTGGTACGGCCAACTTCGCGAAAGTATCAAACGACGCTATGGTATTTGCGACATCACAGGCAACGGTATTGAACACTATGGCTCCAGCGCTGCTGAGTGCATAAGCTTCAGGGATCTCTTCATAGCAGTCACGACAGCGCCTTATTCCTACCTTCACGAGTTTTCGACAGTTCGGACACTCGACAAAAGGCGTATAACTGGCGCCGAGATTCACTGCCAATATATGAACGTCTGCATCTTCAGTTGAACTTAATCTCGTGTTGCAGAATTTACACTCCGGCGCGCCATGTTTGGAGAGAGCGTGGCAATGGGGGCACTCAATGAACGGCGCCAGCTTAATACCTTTGAAAAGAGGTTGGTTCATGCTACGCATGCTTGATTTGGGAACCTTCCTTCCGAGCACTTGCCATAGTCATTAAGATCGGACCACAATCCTTTCTCTCCCTACCAAATTACTATGAAAACAAGAAAATCAACCTTGCAACTCGTCTTAATTCTGGTGCTGCTTGTGTGCAGTGGGTCTGCTGCATCCGCTCAAGCCATCAAACTGAGCGTAGACGCAACTCAAGCTGCACGCAACATACTGCACACTAAATTCACTATTCCAGTTCGACCGGGACCGCTGACTCTCTTCTACCCGAAGTGGATTCCGGGTGAACACAGTCCGACCGGTCCGATCAACGATCTCGTTGGCCTGAAGTTAAGCGCGAACGGCAAACCGATCGCCTGGCAACGTGATCAGGTGGAGATGTTTGCGTTTCACTGTGACGTTCCCCAGGGAGCAAATGAACTCGATGTTTCCTTCGACAACGTTTCTCAACCGGAAACTACGGCGAGCGCAAAACTCGCGCGCATCAAGTGGAACAGACTGATTCTCTATCCCAGAGAAATGAACAGCGACGCGATTCAAGTCCGCGCGTCATTGCTGTTGCCGGCTGGATGGAAGTTCGCGACCGCGTTGCCGGTGCTGAGCGAGAACAAAGATGGATTTCAGTTCAAAGAAGTTTCGCTCACCGAGCTGGTCGATTCGCCCGCGATCATCGGCGAGAACTTTCGCCGGTTCCCCTTAACGTCGACGGACATCGTGCACGAGATCGACGCCGTGGCTGATACACCTGCGGCCCTCGAGATGAAACCCGAGACATTAACGGGCCTGAAAAATCTGGTGCAGGAAGCTTACGCGTTGTTTGGTGCGCGACATTACAGGAGCTACAAATTTCTCGTTACGTTCAGCGACCACGGTGGCAGCGAAGGTCTGGAACATCACGAGTCGAGTGAGGATGGCGTTGGCGAGAAGGCATTGATTGATGAGCTGGAGTTACTTGATTTCGCCGACTTGATGGGCCATGAGTATGCCCACTCGTGGAATGGCAAATACCGCCGACCCGCAGGGCTAACCACACCTGACTTTGAGCAACCGATGAAAGGCGATCTGCTGTGGGTTTACGAGGGATTAACTGAATATCTCGGCCGCGTTCTGCCGGCCCGCAGCGGACTGTGGACGGCGGATGATTTCCACGAAGCAATGGCCGCTGTAGCTGCTGAGTTTGAGACGCAGTCAGGACGGCAATGGCGACCGCTCGTCGATACAGCCGTGGCGGTGCAATTCACCTATCCCTCACCGAGAGCGTGGATGAATTACCGGCGCCGCGTTGACTATTACGATGAGGGCTCACTGGTCTGGCTCGATGCAGATGTGCTGATCAGGCAACGCAGTAACGGCAAACTGTCGCTCAATGATTTCTGTCGCCGGTTCCATGGCGGATCAGACACGGCTCCGTTAGTCAAAACTTATACATTCGACGACGTCGTGAATACGCTTAACGAAGTTATGCCGTACGACTGGCGTAGCTTCCTGACCGAAAGGATCTATCAGGTTGCGCCGCACGCACCACTTGGCGGCATCACCGGTGGCGGCTGGAAACTTGTCTACACCGATAAACCGAACACCCTCGTTCGTTCAGGAGATCACGCCCGCAAGAGTGTCGATCTTATGTATTCGATTGGAGCCATGTTCAAAGAAGACGGCGGCGTCATGGATGTCAATCCCAATCTCGAAGCAGCCAAAGCAGGACTCGCGCCGGGCATGAAAATAATTACGGTGAATGGCCGGCCATGGTCCACCGATGTGCTACACGAAGCGATCACAGCGGGGAAGAGCAGTACGACGCCCATCGAGTTAGTTGTCGAAAACGGCAGTTTCACCGGGGCGTACAAGTTGAACTATCACGGCGGCGAACGCTACCCACATCTCGAGCGCGACCCGACAAAGCCCGACTTGTTGGGAGAGGTCATCAAGTCGCAGCGCCGATCCTAATTGAGGAATTTCTCTGCGGCTCTCTGCGTATCTCAGCGTTCTCTGCGTTAAATAGCCACGTTAACGCAGAGGACGCTGAGATACGCAGAGAGTCGCAGAGAAGAACTTTTCTTAAAACTCAGCGTACGATTACTAATTCCCACTGCACTGAAGGAGAAGTGATGGCTTCGAGATTACTAACCACCGTTGCAGCGCTTTCTTTGTGCTTCTCAGCCGTATCCGCCCAAACGCGTACTTCCGACTGGCCACAGTGGCGCGGGCCGGAACGTACCGGAATCTCAAAAGAGAGCGGCCTGCTTAAACAATGGCCGGTGGGCGGCCCCAAACTACTCTGGCAATTGAACGACATTGGTGACGGGTATTCAGGGCCGTCGGTGGTTGGAACGCGTCTCTACCTGATGAGCAATCGCGGCATGGATAACGAGTTTGTCCAGGCCCTCTCAGCTCAGGATGGAAAAGTCATCTGGACGACGCGCGTTGGTAATGTAGGCAATCCGGATCAGGACCCGAAATACCCGAAGGCGCGTTCCACTCCGACTGTCGACGGAGATTTCATTTACGCCCTCGGCTCCGATGGTGATCTCGCGTGCCTCGAAACCAAAACCGGGAAGATTCGATGGCAGAAGAGTCTTCGGAAAGAGTTCGCTGGACAGCCGCACGCGTGGGCTTATGCAGAGTCTCCATTGGTTGATGGTGACGTTTTGGTTGTCACTCCTGGTGGCGCGGAGGCCACGATCGTAGCGCTGAACAAGAAGACAGGCGCGGTCATCTGGAAGTCAGCGGTTCCGGGTGGCGACCCGGCAGGTTATGCATCTGCGGTTGTCGTGCAGGGCGGCGGACGCAAGCAATACGTGCAGTTCTTGAGCAAAGGCCTCGTCGGAGTCGATGCGAAGACAGGTGAGTTTCTCTGGCGATACAAGGAAGTGGTCAAAGGCCCCGCGCAGGTTTTCACGGCCGTTGCACGTGACGGATATGTCTACGCCGGAGCACTTTCCATCGGCGGCGGCCTCATCCGTTTGAAACCGGAAGGCAACGGAGTCGCGATGGAACAGGTCTACTTCGAGCGTGGCTTGCCGAACGGTTTCGGCGGGGCGGTGCTGATCGGCAACTACCTTTATGGCAGCGACCCGGCGGAGCAGAAGGTGCTCGCGGTTGAGTTCACGACTGGAAAGGTGATGTGGAAGGCGGACAGTCTCGGCAGATCTTCGTTCGCCTATGCCGATGGACTTTTATATGTCCACGCATGGAAGGGAGACATCGGGATAGTAGAGGCGACGCCGGAAGGATATCGAGAAAAGGGCCGATTCACTCCGCCGGATCAGCCGAAGCCTGCGGCGGGAGCGCCTTATTCGGAGACGGCGTACGCGCATCCGGTGATCGCTAACGGAGTGCTCTACATTCGCGATTCCGGAACCTTATGGGCCTACGACATCAAAGCAGGTCGTTAAGAGTTTTTCTTCACTCGCTGTAGCGTCCTCTTGTAAGTTACCTGGTCGCCAATAATCAGCGTGTCGCCTGATAACTCGTAAGGCCTTGCCTGGGGCGTGCCGACTTGACTGGGATCCCATGCGCCCTCGACCTGCACCGTGATGTTTTCTGAATCGACGGTATAGGTTCCGTAATATGAGATGAATCCGTTGAAGATCGCGAGGGCCTCATCGGGTGTCGGACTATCCGGTGTTGCGATCGTCTGTGGAGGCGTTGTCATGATTTGTACTGACGCGTGTCCGGTGTCGTCGTAGATGAAGTAACCGCTCGGAGGATTTCCGAAGGTGTAAGGCGCCCACTGGCCGGTATTGGGGTCTTTGTCTTCGGCGGAGATCAATCTCCACGTGCCGACGAGCTTGCTTTGTAAACTCATTGTTTTCTCCTCGCAGTAGTAAGGATCCGGTCTGGAATGTCTGGAACTATGATTGAGTCACGTGCGGAGCATAACACTTCTGGAAACTCAGGGATAAAAATGCTTCACCTGGTTTTTGATTCTGTCTATAGTTAGGCCCATGCCCGTTCTGCCCTTCATGGAAAATCTGTTAGCGGTTGAAGCCGAAGCAAAACACTTGTTGGCTGCGAGCGATCGCTCTCACGAACAAGCGTTGATGCAGGAATTGTTGAGGATACTCAAAGAGGCTGAACTCGTGTTTGGTCCGAGAGATACTTCATATCAACTGTCTGTGCCGCGCCTTACTGACTGTGCCAGCTCTCGAACCTATTTTTTTCGGCCTTTGCGGATGACCAGAATATATCTTAGTCGCGGGTCCAGGACTAAGCCCGATGTTGCTTCGTTGGAACTTGCTCATGAAGCGATTCATGTACTGAGCCCCGTAGCACTCGGTGGGACTCTGACGATCCTGGAAGAGGGGCTGGCGGAATGGTTCGCGCAGAGATATGTGAATCGCGTTCATGGGCTTGTGTTTGAGATGGGTGCTAATCCTAAGGCTGATGCTGTAATGCGGGCCGTCTCGAGGCTGCTGGCTAAGAATGAATTGGTGATAAAGCATTTGCGAGTTCGTCAACCAGTAATCTCAAAAATTGATGAAAAACTCCTGGTTGAAGTGGCTGGTATCGAGCTTAGCCAGGCAAAGTTTCTGTGTACCGACTTCCGAAGTTATTGGCGTCACAGCTAACAGGCCTCATTGTTAATGAAGACGATCCCGGCGTCGTTTTATTAGTTGTAGCGGCTTTGCACCAAAAGTCTGATTTCTCTGTGCAACCTCTGTGTTCTCTGTGTCTCTGTGGTGAGTTTTGCTGCGAATTCAGTTAACCACAGAGACACAGAGAACACAGAGGTTGCACAGAGAAGGACATGTGACGACAGAGCAGTAAAACCTCCACAAAAGGGCAGACATATGTTTCGAGATTTACGATATAGCTTTCGAAGTTTATTGAAGCGACCGGGCTTCACAGTCGTCGTTGTCGCGACGCTCGCGCTGGGGATTGGTGTAAACGCTGCAATCTTCAGTGTCTTCAACCTCCTGCTGCGTCCGTTGCCGGTCAAAGAGCCGGAGTCGATTGTGCGCCTCATGCTCGAAGAAGGCTCCCGGCGATCGGATCTGTTTTCATTTCCCCACTACTCCTACATTCGCGATCACAACCAATCGTTCTCCGATGTGTTAGCTGTATTCGAAGCCGAGAGTTTTCTTCTCGGAGAAAACCGCCCTAACCGCGATCCCGAAGAGATTCCCGGAAACTTCGTTTCAGAAAACTACTTCGCGATGCTCGGCGGCAGCACCCACCTCGGACGTTTTTTCACAGCCGAAGAGAACAGTGTTCCCGGTCGTGATGCAGTCGTCGTCTTGAGTCATGGCTTCTGGCAGCGGCGCTTTGGAAGTGATCCGCAGCTAGTTGGCGGCAGCATTAAGTTAAATGGAAAGACGTTCACGGTCATCGGGATAACTCATCCGGAGTTCGTTGGTCTCAGGCGTGAGATGCCTGACATTTGGCTGCCACTCGCGATGCGTGGCGTCATGGCGGCGGACCGGTACGACGATATCGCTCCTGAAAAGAGAGATTGGTACGCCGGACGCGACTTTCCATGGCTCAGCATTTTCGCGCGTCTCAAGCCAGGCGTGAGCGCGCCTGAAGCGCGCACGGAGATGAATGTTCTGTGGGGCCAACTCGACACTCAATCGACCACTGGCCCAAAGCAAACAGTCGCCGCCGACCCGATCAATGATCTCAAGGTGCCAATCGAAGCGTGGATGTTTATCGGAATGGTCCTCGGCGCTACAGGTCTCATCCTGCTGATCGCATGCCTCAACATCGCGAACATGCAACTCGCGCGAGCGATCGCGCGACGAAAAGAGATCGGTGTGCGACTGTGCCTCGGCGCAAGTCGCTGGCGCTTGATTAGGCAGTTACTGACCGAGAGCCTGGTGTTGAGCGTTGTGGGCGGCATTGCCGGTGTGATGCTCGCGTGGTGGAGTCTCAACCTGTTTCTGTCCGTGGTTTTCGTGCGCTACGCTGGTCCGGAGATGGAGCGAATCGCTATCGATCTCACGCCGGATTGGCGCGTGCTGGCTTATTCTTTCGGACTCGCATTGCTGAGCGGAATCGCGTTTGGTCTCGTTCCAGCGTTGCGCGCCACTCGCCCCGATCTGATTGGCGTAGTGAAGTCGGAAGGCGCAACCGCGACCGGCGGCTCAGCGCGATCGCGATTGAGCAGCGCGCTTGTTGTCGCTCAGGTGTCGATCTGTTTTGTCCTTCTGATTCCCGCCGGACTTTTATTGCGTAGTGTCCAACTCAATCTGGCAAACGATCCGGGATATGAAGCAAAGAACCTTCTTTCCGTTGGTTATAGTTTGGAATTTAGTGGTTATGACGCTGAACGTGCGAAGGTCTTTCAGCAGCAATTGATGACGCGGCTCGCGGCGCTGCCGGCTGTGAAGAGCGTCAGTCTCGATCGCGAGTTTGTCGGTAGCGGCATCATCACGTTGTTGGATCAGGGCGGGACGGGTCCAAAACAGTTTTCCGGCGTGCCGATTGAAGAAATTCCCGCGACGTTTCTCGACACGATTGGTACGCCGCTCGTTCTTGGGCGTGTGTTTACAACTGAAGAGGTAAACGCACACACGCAAGTATTGATCGTTAGTGAATCGACGGCGCGAAGTCTCTGGCCGGGTGAGAGCGCGCTCGGCAAGTTGTTGCGTATCGAGCAGCCGATGCGTGACGGCAGCACCAAAATGATCTCTTCTTCGGCGCAAGTGGTCGGCGTTGCGCACGACAATCAGCTCTATTCATCAGGACAAACACCGCCGCTCATCGTCTATCTTCCCGGCGCTACGCCTGGTGAAATGGATACGACAGTGCTGGTGCGCACCACGACCGACGCTGCGGCGCTGAAAGATCTTGCACGTCGTGAGGCTTATGCTGTCGAGCCTGTGCTGCGACTGCGGGTGAAGACGTTTGAAGAGAAAATCGCCGGAGAACAGACCATTATGACTGCGGCGTCACATGGAGCGACTGTGCTCGGCGCTCTGGCGCTGATGCTGGCGGTTATTGGGCTCTATGGCGTAATGGCGTGGCTGGTGGTCCAACGCACACGCGAGATCGGAATTCGCATGGCCCTTGGAGCGCAGGCGCACAACGTTCTCGTTCTGGTGCTGGCGCAGGGCATGAAGCTGGTTCTGCTTGGCCTCCTCATTGGAATTCCCGCCTCACTTGCCGTGGCGCGCTTGTTGTCGAGTATGCTGGTTGGATTTACGACCAGCGATCCTTTGACGATTGGAGTCGTTACACTGCTACTTGCGGGAGTGACATTGCTCGCCTGTTATTTACCAGCGCGACGCGCCACGAGAGTCGATCCGTTGGAGACGCTCAGATACGAGTAAAACTTTAGCCACAAAAGGCACAAAAAGCACAAAATGCTCATTCGAACATTTTGTGCCTTTTGTGTCTGCATACTGACGAGTTTATTAGTTGATCTCGTCTGCGATGTGTTTTGCAAACCGCTGGGCCAGGCCCGGGTTTGAGGCGCTCATAATGACTGCAAATCTTCCCTTACGGAAGAACAGATCGGTTTGACCGTCTTTCGCACGACGATCGTTTGGACGCAGATAAGCTTCATCGCCGAGTTGCGTCAGATTAATGGTCTGAACCGGCACACTCATCGGCGCGTTTAAAGTCTTCTTCAGCAGGTCCGCAGCCTCTGCGGCAGAAGCGAACTCGTAAGTGGTGGCGGACACCACATCGTTGTCAGACTTCCACCCTTGCAAGACAGAATGCTGTCCCTGATTTTTACTCTCGTGCTTGCTCTCGAGCTTGAACCTCGGTTCTTTAGCCTTGATGGCATTCTCGAACCGCTCCGTGACTGGAATATCTTTCTTCGCCATCGGATCTCCCTGTTGTCCCACGACGATTAAAGCGCCCAGGATTATTACGACCAGTAGCACGATTAGCGAGTTGTTCTTCAACTTAGGCATTACTCTCTCCTTGTGAATGATTATATGGGTTTTGTTTGCCAATCAGTACTGCGGCTGGCAGATCATTTGCGGCCCTGTATTCGCTAAATTACAGCCGCCACCGCCGCCGTAGCACTGACATGCGCTGGAATCCCATGAGCCACCGTTGTTCCAGCAGTTTTGCTCCTGCCACGGATCACACGAAGGATTCGCGAAAACACTAATCTGGGTGTTAGGCGTAAAGTCACCGAACCATTCGACGCCGTCCTGTACCATTCGCCACTGGAAGTTGTAAGTTCCAGCGTTGTAAGGAGCCGTGACGTAGAAACTGAAGGTGACTTGTCCACCCGGTGGAACAGACGCCGGCAGATCGACGCGGTTCAGTCCCCACGTGTAGTTGTCCTGCGGGTTTTGCGATCCGAGATGGTAGTTGTCAGCCTGCGTCCAGGTGTTGCTACCGTTGTTCTGCATCGTAACTGACACGAGGTACGAGAGCCCCGCATCCATGGAGGCAGGAACGGATTGGGCTACGACGCTCGACGAGCGTGGCAAAGACGCCGTAAAACCGCAGGCATAGCCGAAGTCGATCAGGTTGCCCGTGTTCAGGTGACTAAGATTCGTGCTGATGATCCGGGCCGCATTGGCGGCAGTGCCTGTCAAACAGGCGCCCGCTGCGTTGACGGTCTTGATCATGCTGACTTCGTCTTCGACCACGCCGTAGGACGGATCGTAAGACTTGTTCGCCGGCCCAACTCTCAGAGTCGAGTGGAAAGTGAAGTACGGATTGGCCGCCACCACCACTCCCCCTTCATTGAGTGCCGGACGCGGATATTGAGAAGTGACGGTTCCACCGAGCGGGAACCCCGTCCTGGGCGCGGCAGACGTCCCAGGCTCGACGAACCAATGGCTTCTCTCTGTCCCCGAAGCCGGATCGCCGCCCCAGAAGTAATTAGTCGTGTTGGGAACACCGATACTGCGCAAAAGTCCGCGCAGCAGCGCGACATTATCGGAGCACTGCTGACCTTTATTCGTATCGAGGTAGATGCTGAGGGGGTGGCGATCCAGACTCAGCCTCCCCGGGTTGTAGGTCAAGTCGGCAGGGACTCCTTTAGTCACGTCCTCTGCGATTGCTGCGACGTCAGTCTTGCCACTGCCCGTCTTGGCAGTTGCATGCCTCAGTGCTTCATCGTACAGGCCGCTATAGGTATGTGTAGGATTCGGTGCTGACTCTGGATTCTGGAACGCCGGATCGATAGGAGCAGCGAAGAGCCAATGGACTTCGTGCTCACCGCTGTTACCAATAGAAACTCCAGGACGATCCATTAAAGGAAATTTCCCAGGCGAAGGTATATTTCGACATCTTCACCATTGTCTCGTCGCTAAGATCTGCGGTGAATGGGATGCTGCTGATTTGCACGCTTCCGTTCGCAGCCACATTCACATTCGCAACCGTCGCGAGCACTGTACTACCTTCTTTGACTCGGACGCTGGCGGTTGTGTAGTTGCTGTTGGCCTGTGCGACGTTCAGCTTCGCAAAGAGCGTCGGACGGGTGCCTTTGGTGTAGGCGACAGGGAATTCATTGTTGGTACTGCGGCCCGAGACCCACGTCGGAGCATTGTCATCCGGATCGATCGTCGTGTCGTCGGAAAACTTCTTGATCTTATGGTCACTCTTGAAACCGACCTCGGTGATAGTCACCTGCGGCGTCGCTGCAGGAGTGGGTGTTGGTGTCGGTGTGGGTGTCGGGCATGCGTTGCCGCTGGAGTCAAACTGCTGTCCCGGCTGGCACGTGTTTGGTGCGGTGTATTGGATCGTGGCGTATGTACTGCCAAGCCGCCGGCGTCTTACGCTCCAGTAACCCGCGCCCCCGTAGCCATAGAAGTTTGGTCCACCCACGCCTTCTGAAAAACCGTAGCCCCATGGGTCGTACCAGTAGTATCCGCAACTGGCGAAACACGTGTAGTACTGATAGTACTCGAGTACATAATGGATCGTGTCTGTGTTGTAGTACTCGTGGTTGATAGGAAAGCCGTACGCACCCCATACTTCGAGGCATGGAGACGCGGGTGATGGTCCATCGAAAGTTGATGTGGACGGCGAGGTCCACTGAGTTGCTAAATTGTGGCGCTAGCTGTCGGGGTGAGTTTGATTTTTAATAACTGCGAAGAAGCGAGCGCTCAAGTTGGCGGGGGGAAATTACGAGACGAATCCGGGTCCGTCTGTCGAAAGTCGACTAACGTAATCATTTCTTAAGAAAACTCTGCGAGCGTCAGGCGACGAGGAACTGTTCGATCTCATTGCGAACAAGCTGGTAGCACTCACACGAGTGAATCTCGAGTCCCCGCGGTTGCGGATAACGATCTTGCCGCGGCTGTATCTGACGAGCTCTTGCTCCTGAAGGATACGTGCGACCGCCGTTACGCTGGTGCGCGGGACGCCGAGCATGTGCGAGAGAAATTCTTGTGTAAGGGGTAATGTATTTGTCGTAAGGCGATCATGGCTGACCAACAGCCAGCGGCAGAGTCTCGCCTGAACGGAGTGGAACCGATTACAGGCCGCAGACTAGGCTATCTGAATCAATAATGCATGCGAATAGCAAAGCAGGATCTCCTGAAGCAGTGGGCTCCGGATCATCTGTGCTCTAAGCGCGTCCGCACCGATTCGTAGAGCGTTGCCCGCAAACTGGACCATCACCTGGTACGGAGCCACGTTACACCTCACGACCGTCGGAAGTCCGGTCATTCCTTCATTGCCAACCATCCCGACCTCAATCGTTCTACCGTCTTCAGTAATCGATAACAGTGAGATCATTCCACCTTTAGGAAAATAGGCATGACGGACGGTGTCACCAACGTCGTAAAGAATTTTTCCGGGCGTCAGACGAACCAACTCGAAGAATGGTAGGAGTCGTTCGTGTTCGGCTCGTGGCAACGCTGCCAGAAGACGATTGCCGAGTTGCGTCTCGAGAGGTTTTAAGCTAGACATCGAACAGGTCCTTCCTTCTTGAGGATTAACAGGAAAGGGGATTGGACTCCCAACATTTTAGTTTGAGAATAGGTCTTTACGGAAGTTCCCTGAAGATGTGAAACGTTGTTTCAATAAAGCGAAGTGAGTCCAGACACCCGACTTCGGATAGTCCCTTAGAATGACGGCGCCCTAATTTGGATTTTCTCTGTGGCACTCTGCGTATCTCCGCGTCCTCTGCGTTGAAATAGCCATTAAACGCAGAGATCGCAGAGATACGCAGAGGGCCGCAGAGGATTACTTCTGAAATTAGGTCACCACTCTTAGAATTGTTCGATTGCCTAATTAGACGAAGTCTACTAAACTTAGCACCCCTTATTCTTGTCGAGTGCCCCAGACCCCGGAAGTTTTCTTGAACGAAATAAGGATATTCATGTTTAGCCCCCCTTTTGAGATAGATCTGTACCTCATCGTACATAAACATCCTTGGATAGAGTTCTAAATCTTAGCCCCAAAAACCGAATGTCCGCGCTGGGCGAAGGCCGCGTGGTCCGCGTCTTTGTGGGCATGCTCAAGGTCGCCGGAACATCGAGCGCAATCAAGGTCCTGGCGATGATGAAGGGACTGGTTTTAGCTCATCAGTTCGGGGTGAGTGTTGAGCTGGACGTATTTTTCATAGCCTACCTATTACCATCATTCCTCAGTGATTTGTTTGCCGGAGCAATAGTCATCGCGCTTGTCCCTTTATATGTACAAACTCATGAAAAAGAGGGAAGTGACGCCGCCCAAGCTCTAATCGCTAACATCCTTGTAATAACGACTATTTTTTCCATTGCGGTAGCAATTCTTGCCTGGGTCTTCTCGCCTGCTCTGATCTCGATGGTTGCGAAGTCATTTCCGCCGGAGCAATTGCGACTCGCGTCTTCGTTGTTTCTATTTCTTATACCTACGCTACCGCTGAGTGTGATGTCGGCAGTATTCATCTCAGTGCTTACAGCCCAAAAGCGTCTTGGACTCGCAACAGTGGCCCCAGGCATCAGCATAGTAGTTGTTACTGCTGCAATTTACGGTTTTGCAGGGCAATGGGGCATTTACTCCATAGCGGTAGGCACTACTCTGGGGATCATCGTACAGACCCTGGTGTTGGCTATAGTTTGGAAGCGTCCGAGTTTCCGGCGCCTGTTTGTTTGGCGAGGATTCACAGCGACAACCCGTTCATTTTTCCGACAAATCATGATCGTCGCTGCAGGTAGCTTTGTTATTAATTTCATCGATATGATCGACCAGTACTCAGCTGGGACAATCGGACCTGGAAACCTGTCTGCCTTAAATTACGGTAACAAGTTTGTCATAGCAGTCTTAGGGCCAGCGAGCCTGGCGGTAAGTACTGCTGTTCTGCCTTACCTGTCAGAACTCGTCACCGCGGGCGACTTCGTTGCCGCCAGACAGATTATAAAAACGTACTCGATGATGATTCTCGGACTGACCATTCCTCTTACCATCCTGCTTATGTTCTGGTCGCCGATAATCGTTAGGGTACTGTTCGAAAGAAACGCATTTACCAGTAATGACACTTTGATAGTTACAGCTGTGCAGCGCTCCTTCCTCTTGCAGATACCGCTTCACGTTTTGGGCATGCTGTTCGTTAGTCTTCTTTGGTCGTTACGCGCTAACTGGGTTTTCCTGGTGATCAATCCGATCTGTCTACTTTTGAAGATCTGGCTGAACGCTAGTTTGGGCGCTATGTACGGAGTGCGAGGTATCGGCTTTGCGACCAGCATCACCTATGGCCTGTCCTGCGTGCTATTGTTAATCGCAGGAACATGGCTGATGCGCAGAGAAGAACACGCCACCCGGAAAGTTAGTGTCTGAAAGCTGACGCCTCAAATCCATCCTGAGAGCGTTCTACTCTGTGCAACCTCTGTGTTCTCTTTTTGTGCAGGTACAACGACATAATGAGCCAACTTTTCAGATTCCCCCGTGCGATCAAGCGAGACCCCACCATCGAGGTCTGGATGCACGAGCATTCAGGTGAGTTGGGATTGATCGCGCGACGGTGGTTTGAGGTCATGCGCGCCTGTGGAAACGACGTGCGAGAGCTGTTGCATGATGGACATCCGACTGCGTGTGTGGATGATGCGGCATTTGGCTATGTCAACGTGTTCAAGGCCCACGTCAATGTCGGATTCTTTCGTGGGGCCGAGATTGCAGACCCAGAGGGGCTGCTGGAAGGTACTGGCAAGTTCATGCGGCACGTCAAACTCAAGCCTGAACGCGACGTCGATCCCACGGCGCTCACGAAATTAATCAAGACTGCATACGCAGACATGAAAGAGCGCCTGAAATTGCCAGATTGAATTGAACATGAGAAAGCTTCTGGCAGTTACCGTTCTAATCGTGCTGATCGTCGCCAGCATCGGTTTGGCGCACTCGAATCAGCAACCACACCCTCGGCCCAACATAATCTTCATCCTTGTTGACGACTTGCGCTGGGATGAATTGAGCATCGCGGGTCATCCATTTCTCAAGACGCCTCGTATCGATCGCATCGGCAAGGAAGGCGCGCTCTTTCGTAATGCGTTCATGACCACGCCGCTATGTTCGCCTTCACGTGCGAGTTTTTTGACCGGGAATTACGCACACACTCACGGTATTACCGACAACGTCGATCGTTCGGTCGCAAGCCATAAACTAATCACCTTTCCTTTACTGTTGCACCAGGCAGGTTATGCGACCGCTTTCATTGGCAAGTGGCACATGGGAAATGACGACTCTCCACGCCCGGGCTTCGATCGGTGGGTCAGCTTCAAAGGGCAGGGGTCGTATCTGAGCGCGGAAATAAATGAAGACGGTAGAGATGTGAAACCCAGCGGCTACATTACCGATATCCTCAACGAATACGCGGTTGAGTTTATCAGGCGACGGCATGACAAGCCCTTCCTCGTCTATCTTGCACATAAAGCGATTCACCCTGAAGTGATGCAACATGGCGATGGCAGTATCAATATGGCCGACGCCGAACGGTTCATACCCGCAGAAAGACATCGGAACCTGTTTGTTGGGAAAAAGATTCCACGCCGGCCCAGCGCTATGCAATCCCCGACAGGTAAACCGGCCCTTGAACGCAAGATAGATGATCTGCCGCCACTTGGCGCCAAAACGGCGACAGCGGACCATGAGGAGTCGATCCGTATGCCTCTTCTGGTGCGCTACCCGCCTATGATCAAAGCAGGGACCGTGCGTGACGAGTTTGCGCTGAACATTGATCTGGCTCCTACTGTGCTCGAGCTGGCTGGTGTTTCTGCACCGAAGGTCGACGGCCGTTCGCTCGTACCGTTGCTGAATGGCGTCGGCGGCGACTGGCGCCGCTCATTCCTGATCGAATACTACTCGGACAGAGTCATTCCACGAGTGCGACAGATGGGTTACAAGGCGATTCGCACCGAACGATGGAAGTACATCCATTACATCGAGCTCGATGGCATGGATGAACTCTACGATCTATCAGCCGATCCATATGAGATGAAGAACATCATCAATCAACCGGGAGCAGGCCGCACACTCGAAGCAATGAAGCATGAGCTGGAAGGATTACAGAAGAATTGATGGGAATGGATCCGAAATATCTGAAAGAATATTCATCTGAGAAGCACTTCGTCTTATACGAGGCGGCTCCTTATTCAGGTTTGTGTGGGGCGATGGTGGTATTTCGAGCGATGGGCGGAACTTTTGCTGGCCCAAGTAGTGACCTGATCTTTCTCGGCCTGGTCTATTTCGAGATGCCAAATCGGCTGCAAGGTGTACGAGTTTGGCGGCCGCGAGACGAGGGCGCAATACAATTTGGCAAATCCTACGCTCCTTATTATGGAGAGCAATTGGGTGAAGGGTTTACGCTGTGGAATCCAATGGCAAGCGGTTTCATGCGATTGCAGGTAACTTTTGGGTACACGTTCATCGAGAGTTTAATCGCGTTTCCGCGTTGAAACCGCTTAATGATCTGGACGCCAGGGATGAATACATCGAGCGCTATGTGAAGGATTGGTATAAAGTCGAGTAATGTGCGCTCCGGACATTATGGACAACAGTTTGATTGAACGGCTGTGGAGAGAGCACGAGTCAGCAGCTTTTCCTCAAGGCTATCGCGGCAAGGACGTAAAGGGTGTTGACTTGGTGATGCTTGATGCCGATGTCGCTGGATGCGTTCACACCTTTCTTAGCCGCGGTAATTTAAACTTGTTTCAGACAGCTATCCTCGGGCTTTGCTATCGAAATCTAACTTATCTAATACCTATGCTCAGTGAAGAGGGAACAAAATACTATAGCCGTCTTGAGCTTCTTGCGGAATTGGTTTTGAAAAATGTAGCCATTAGCAATCAGAAGGACCATGAATGTAGTTAGCGCCTATTCTTGGCTCATCCCGCGGGAGAGCATCAAGTTTGGCGTCCCGATACTCGTCATGCTTTGTCATCAGGCGCTATGCACTTCTGATTGAATCAGCGAAGTCATCTCATTCGTCAGGGCTTCGCGATTCGCGAACCAATCCCAAACCATCCCGTTGGCTGGCGATTCGTTCGCGCCGGTGATTTTGCGCGTCAGGCGAAAACGATCGTTAGGGCTCGGATGCGTGTCGTCTTCACTCGTCTCGCGATTCAGCGACTTCTCTATCTGTTGTTGCAAGTCGGAATTTTCCTCGAGGCGCAGCTCATAAAGGTTCTGCAATGAGCGCCGCACCGCGACAGAGTCTTCGATCTCTTTGACAGCCAGGTGATGGAACTCGACACTCTTGCCGACGACGTGGGTCAATCCCTCTTCGAAAGCGAGTGGTCCATACTGGAGCGCCGCTACACGATCAGCAAGCACCTCCTGCAATCGCGTAGCACCATAGCTAATGCGACGAAATATGAAGTGGTAGACGCGCAGGAATTGGAAGGCGATGTTCCACCAGTTGGCCTGGCCAGTGGCGATTATTGCATGCGCAAACTTCATCATGTCATTGTTGACTCTGAGTGCTATGTCGCCACCTGCTGTGTCGCGATGCGTGAAGTGGCCGTACTCGTGGGCCAGTACGGCGCGAAACCCGTTCTGCTTGAAATCATTGAGCACACCAACTCCAAGGAGCATAACTCGTTGCGCCTTATCCTGTGAGCGCTCTCTCCAGGTTCCTTTCTCGTAGACACACAATTCAGTCCCTGGAGTGATTCTGATTTCGTCCACAGGCCGGGTGTTGAGAGTGACTGCCATGTCGCGAGACAGATCCCATAAGCCGGGTGCTTCTTCGTATTGCAAGCTTCTTCCTGGATCAACTCTTTCAATTTTAATGAATAGCGAACGCACTAACGAATAGATAGTGACCAATCCGCCGATGATTAGAATAGCAACCAGCTTGATCGGAATTCGTCCCAGCATCAAGAACCCATAGGTGATCGAAGCGGCAACGATTATCACGAGGAAGATCACCACAGGCAGCGAGATGTAATAGTAAAAGCCGGCGACATTTATAAGTTGTCGATAAAATTTCCTGAGAGTCAATTCTGATGCGGTGGCTGGACTGTTGGGATTCGCCGCCTCGAGAGAGGTAAGAGTCTTCCGCGACATTAGTTTCCCGACCAGAAAGAGCGCTGTGAGACCAATCACCCAGGCTCCGATCAGGTAAAGGGAATAGATCAGGTAATGCCACACTCTGGCTCGTGTTTTCACTCCTGAATCAAGAAACTGTTGCGCAACTTCGGCGGGGAGCCCTAAGCTCTGGGCCACTTGGATTTCTTCTTCAGCAGTTATCCATTTCTCATCAGTAGCTGCAAGAATGGCATTGTAGTAATGGGTCGCCAATAGCTGCGGGTGGTTGGCGACCAGTTGCTCGGTCGCCTGGCGAAAGCCTTCGATCCTATCGAGGTCCAGCGCGAGTTGCGCTTGCAACGTCAGAGCGTCCGCGTCGTGGGTAGCCGAACGGTTGGCTTCTCTGATCAATTCGTAAGCTTCCTGCTTTTGCTTTCTTGTTCCTTCCTTCTTTCCGTCCGGAAAAGCAAGTGACATGGCGAGACTGATGAGGTTTTCAGGGGAGCGTCTGATTGCCACGGCCTCTCGCAGAAAGCGAAATCCATCCTCTGTCTTTCCAGTAGCAACCAGACAACCTCCGAGACGGCGAATTGCGGCGTCAAACTTGGGTGCTTGTTGACGAACTTTCAGGAACAGATCAATAGCCTTCTCGTAGTCTTGAGCGTCCATCGCTTCGGTAGCCGCTTTGAAATCGGCCACGCTCTGCGGCGCGGACTTTTCGAGTTCTGCCCAAATGGCATTTTCTTTTGCCATGTCTCGGCCTTGTTGTGCGTAGGTTATTGAGCTACACAGAATCAATAGGAGAAGCAGTGGGGAAATTCGTTTCAACATGGAGAGATCCTTTCGGGTGGAATGGAAGCTCGTTCGCGTTGCCGGTGAATGTCAACGCGAGAACGGATACGGTTAACTTGTACCCGACCTGTCACGCGAATTCAAGCAATATCGTGAAGAGTTTTTCTCTGCGTATCTCTGCGTACTCTGCGTTTGAGTTGCCGTTTTAACGCAGAGGACGCTGAGATACGCAGAGATACGCAGAGAAAATCGGCGACGTTCCAGTCATGATAAAATCCGGACGATGTGCCCAGTCCTCATCAACAAATCTGTGTTGGCAATCAGGATTGCGAGCCTGGTCCTTATCCTTTCATTCGTGGTAGCCGGCCAATCTTCACAGCAGGCCGATTCGGTACTTCTCAAAGACTTCCTGGTGGAAGGGAAGCGTCCTAATCTCATCGAAGGCAATGTCGAACATCTACGCGGTTCTTATAAAGCGGCGCTCACGTTGAATCACACGTTTGAGAATGGCGACATGATCCAGGCGGGTGACTCCGGCCGGGCTGAGATTCTTTTGGTTCCCGGCTGTTATCTGAGGTTGGACCGCAATACGCGCATTGGTCTGCTGGACCTTTCGCCGGACAACTTGAAGCTGAAACTGTGGAGTGGCTCGGCAATCCTGGAGGTGGCCATCATCGACATGTTGCCCGGCAATGAATGGGAGGAGCCAAGAAGGCAACTGAGTTATGAGCCGGTGTCACTCCTGACCCCAACTACGCAGTACCTCGTCGCGGGTGGCGGCAGCTATCGGCTCAACGTTGATGGAAAAGGAAACTCTGAGTTGAGTCTGCTGAAAGGAATTGCCTTTGCGAATGGTAGCCGCATCGACAGCGGGATGACTGCGTCTGAAGCTGGCGGAAAAGTAATTCTTACTTCAGGGCTTAAGGCTCCCGACGATTTCGATAGCTGGAGTCGTCAACGCGGCCAGGCGTTGATAAAAGCAAACCATGCTCTGAAAAAATCAGATTGGCATAAAAAAGTGCGGTCCAACAAAGCATACCTGTTGATCACGGATCCCGAAGACCCGTCGCGAGCAAGGGAGAGGCTTACAGTTTCGGCAGAGACGGGAGTTGTAGATCTTGTAGAAGACGCGCTTGTGTCAGGAGTTGAGACACCGGCCTGGCGGAGACTCGAGACAAGTGAACGCTTGACTAACGGCGACCGAGTGAGAACCGCGGTTGAGAGTCGCGCGGAGATCCACGTCTATCCCACCTGCTTGCTTTTTCTGGAAGGCGACACAGAGATCGTCTACAGGGAAGTTGAACGTGAAGTGGCAGTAGAAATTATAAAAGGCTCGGCCATCGCGATTCTGTGGCCTGATACTGGAGCAGCAGAACCGGTAGTGCTTACGCTCGTCGCGGATAAGAGCGAGTACAGGATCTCTGAGAGGGGTAACTATCGCATCGACATCAAAACGGGCGCGAAGCCGGAATTGATGATCTACGCTGGACCAACGCGGGTCGCGAACAGTGAACTAAAGTCCAAAAAGACTCAGCCGGAGACAATGCTTAAAAAGATAAGTGGAGACAGTTTTGATGTGTGGGCGTATCGAAGGAGCAGGCGTCGCGAACTTCGGGGTTTTCGCCGATATTTTGGACCGTTAGGCGGCATGTGGTGCCAGGTGGAATCGACACGGGAGTATACGTTTGTGCCGGCGGCCGTGGAGTACCGTTCGCCATACGGTGGCGCGTACTCGACAACTTACGCGGAACCCGGTTCGTTCAAGAGAAGAAGCCTGGATCCACTTGATGATCCTTCGCCGCCGAGGCCCATGCGCCCTTAGCTTTGTTTACACAATGATGCTACGCGAGAGTCACACCGCAAGATGTTCATCTCAAAAATTCTATTGGGTGTCGTTGTGGGGTTGGGATACGGTGTTTTGATCGGTGGATCGGTGCTTCTCATAAACTTGATGGCCGGCGATCCGCCCGTAGACTTGATGCTCGACCCTGGCAAGATCGTCAGGTTTCTAGCATTAGTCGTAACGATAATTTGCAGCTCGGCAGGAACCTTAGTCGGATTAGTGGTGACTGTCTTACGCGTTAATAAGATCAAAGCAAGGGCCATAGGCTTTAGCCTGGGGTGGGTGGTGTTGGCGGGTATTCTGTTCACAATATGGCCCCAGTTGAGAAGCGAACTGTCTGGAATGAATTCCTGGGGTCAGATCATTTTTCTGTTCGCGATATTCCTGGTGCTGTTTATCATGTTTCCTATCGGATTAGCCGCAACCGGCGTGACTGCCGTGCGTATGTCAGACAAATTCGCGTCGCGATAAGCACTACAGCAATTCCAAAATCTTGGAGCACAACCATGAAACGTTTAGTACTTCTTTTATCCCTGATCTTATGTATCAGCGGTTTGGCGAACGCGCAACGCCGTGCTGTGAAGTATGGTTCGAATTCCACGGTCGGCAAAACATTTGTCCACGACGGCGTTCGTCTCTACTACGAAGTGTATGGTGCTGGTGAACCGCTTCTACTGGTGCATGGCAACGGCGGAAGCATTGCGGACCTGAGTGCACAGATTGCTTATTTCCGAACGCGCTACAAGGTGATTGCGATGGACAGTAGAGATCAAGGGCGCTCCGGAGACAGCAGTTCAAAGATTACCTACGAAGAGATGACGGACGATCTGGCAGCGTTGTTGGATCATCTTAAAGTCGGCCCGGTTAGCGTTCTCGGATGGAGTGACGGTGGTATCGAGGCATTGCTTTTAGGAATTCGGCATCCGCAAAAAGTAAAAAAGATTGCCGCGATGGCGGCGAACCTCAATCCAAGTGACGAGGCGTTAGAGCCGGAGATCATTGGCCTGATCAAATCGCTGGTTTCCGAGATGCCCGCGAGTCAACGAGAAACACCGGAAGGACGTCGAGAGATCAAAGTGACCTCGATGATGCTCAGTGAACCGAACGTCGAACTTAAGGAACTCGAATCGATCAAAGCGCCCACGCTGATCTTAGCCGCCGATCACGATGCAATCCGAGTTAAGCACACAGTCGATATTTATCTTCATGTTCCAAATAGTCAGCTCGTCATCTTTCCAGGCGCAACGCACATGATCCCGTTCGACGATCCAGTGTTGTTCAATTCCACGGTAGAGCGTTTTTCCCGAACTCCATTTAGGAAGGTCGACATGCTCAACGACACTGTGAAGTCGTTAGAGAAAATGCGTGTCGCAAATCAGCAGTAGCGTTCGCTGTTATAGTTCTCAGCATGTCATAGCACCGATTCGGAGAGGAGATCTCATTATGAAGATAGTGATGCACGTCGCAATCGTTCTCTTACTGGCAACACCCGCGGTGGCCCAGGCGCAAGGCCACGAAGACAAAGCAGGGAAAACGAAGGAAGAGATACAAAAACTCTTCAGCGATTTGAACGACGCCATTACGAAACGAGATCGACCTCGGCTGGAACAACTCTACGCGGACGAGTTCCAGTTCATCCGTCCTTCTGGTGGTGTTATCAATAAGGTGACGCAGATCAGTGGAATCATGAGCAGCGATCCAATCTCCTCGATGCCGGTTCCAGCTCCCGCAATCGAAAACCTGATGGTGTACGGGGACGTAGTTGTTGCGCGACACACGGTACGCGGCACTGCGGTCAGTAGCATCTTTGTGAAAAAAGATGGCCGCTGGCAACTACTACAGGCACAAGGCACGCGTCTGGCGCCCGAGCGCAAACCAATCTCACTCGATCCTAAATTGCTGGATTCTTTCGTTGGGAAATACGAGTTTGGACCAAACGCCATCGCAACCCTGACGCGTGACGGCGATACTCTTAGGTGGCGCGGCGGCAACCGCATGCCGGTGACACTCGTTCCTTTATCAGAGACTCAGTTCTTCGCTAAAGAGACCGAGACGGAAATGATGTTCGTCAAGAATGAAAATGGACAGGTGACGGGTGTGGTTTTGAGATTGGGCTCGTGTCAGGACTCGAAGGCGAAGAAGATTGAATAGGGGGCAGAGCGATTGCCGCTTTGAATTATTGAAGCTTTAGCCTCCGTGAATCGACACGAGAATGTCTGAGTGTGGCAAATACCCTGAACATAAAACCCTGATTAGTGCTCCTGGCGTGGTGTTATCATCTCTCCCGGTGTGGCTTGGAACTCAGATCATCTTATCCAAGTTTAGCAAGAGACTTGCATTCCCGATTGTGCAAACGCGCTGATTCTATTCCGATTTCTTGCAAGGCCGAACGAGAAGTCAATGGAGGGTATCAACATGAACGGTCGAGCCGCTGGAGTTGGTTTTCCGATTTTGATGGGCGCATACCTTCTGTACAAGTATTTGCCACAGACTAAGCTCTTCAATGAAAACGCCGATAGTTTAGACGGCCCAATGGCTGCCTTCGGTGCTTTCCTGCTGATTTTCGGTTTAGCTTTCCTCTACAAGAATTTGAAATAGCGTGGCTGACAATCCCTTTGGACATTACGCGCCGGAAGAATGCTCGCGTTGTAGAGGCACCGGAATCAGCATCTCTGAAAAGAGTAGCAATTGCCCGACGTGCGGTGGTCAAGGCAGCGTTGCCGTATTGCAGCCAGCAAGGAAGTGTGGGCGCTGTGATGGGAATGGCTTAGAAAAGAACAGCATTGACCCACCCTGCAGCTCATGCTCGGGCAGCGGTTGGGCCCTTCATTGGAGGAGATGAAAACCTTCCCGCAATTTATTTCAAAAACACCCGTGTGGGCGCGCCGGCCTGGGCGTTAGGTGCGATCCAGATCGTCAACTCGGCTGGTTCTACTTCGTATTTCGTATCGCTCTGCCAAATCGCCAGCTCATCACGACCAATCGTGAACTCGACGCGCTGCGATGCGCCGGGACTGAGGGCTATACGCCGGAAGTTTTTCAGCTCGCGGACGGGCCGCGCTACGCTCGTGCCGCGCAGGCCAATGTAAAGCTGAACCACTTCCTCACCCGCGCGTGCGCCCGTGTTCTTCACCTCCGCGCTTACTCGGATCTGAGCGCGACCAGCATTCAGCTCCTGCACGCTGGCCTGTTGCACGTTTACTTGAGGAGCGGAGTATTCGAAGCTCGTATAGGTAAGACCGAAACCAAAGGGATAGAGCGGTGTGTTTTGCTCGTCAATGAAGCGCGACTTGAATTTCTCAGCGCTATTGGCAGGCGGTCGCGTTAGGTCCAACCCAATCGCCGGCCGTCCAGTGTTGAGCATACTGTGGTAAATGGGAACTTGACCAAGACTCCGCGGAAACGTGACGGTCAACCGACCCGCTGGAGCAGCTTCACCGAATAGCACGCGTTCCAACGCTGGTCCAGCCTGAACTCCCGGCGACCATGCTTCGAGAATTGCGTGTACGCGTGACGCCACAGGAGTAAGTGCAAGAGGCCGGCCGCTGAACAACACGAGCGCGGTAGGTTTGCCTGTTGCAGTCACGCGTTCGAGCAGTTGTTGCTGGTTGCCGGGAAGATCGATGAAAGCTCGTGAGGCCGCCTCTCCGTTCATCCACGAAGCGTCTTCACCAAGTGCGAGCAACACCACATCGGCTTTAGCGGCTACATCAGCAGCTTGAGCAAAGCCGGAATCCGACGTACCACGTATCTCCGTTCCTTTAGCGTATAGCAGGGTGAACCCGTCGCGCTTCGCTCGCGCTTCAAGAGCCGTGCGCAGGGTGACCACGTCCTCGCGATTGCCTTTTGCGCTCCACGTTCCGAGCATGTCGGGTTGGCTGTCCGCTAGTGGTCCTATTAAGGCAACGGTGCGTATGCCCGAGCGAATTGGTAAGACAGGACCACCATTGGCCGGTTCGTTCTGCAACAGCACAAAGCTCTTCTCGGCTGCCTCGCGCGCTACCGCAACATTTGCGGCGGGAAGGGTTGTGATCGCGTTCTTCTCATCAACATATGGTTTCTCAAAGAGTCCCAATGCGAACTTGACGCGCAAGGTGCGTCGCACTGCTTCGTCGACCGCTGCCTGCGACACTTGTCCGGCTTTGACCGCATTCGGCAAATGTCGAAGATAGGCATTGCTCTCCATGTCCATATCGACGCCGGCAAGAAAGCCTTTTCGTGCGGCAGTTGCTAAATCGTTGGCTACGCCGTGCGGAATCAACTCGCCGACAGAGCCCCAATCGCTAACGACAAATCCGCGGAAGTTCCACTCACGACGTAACACCTGGTTAAGTGTGAATTGATTAGCCGATGCCGGCATTCCGTTGATCGTATTGAACGACGACATCAGCGTCGCTACTCCTTCGTCGACGGCTGCCTTGAAGGGCGTCAGATAAACTTCGCGCAACTGACGCTCAGACATGTCGACCGAGTTGTAGTCGCGGCCTGCCTCTGCCGCGCCGTAAGCAACGTAGTGTTTGGCGCATGCCGCCATTGATTGAGCACTCCACGTCTCACCCTGGTAGCCGCGCACATACGAACGAGCCATGATGGATCCGAGGTAAGGATCTTCTCCCGCTCCTTCTGTGATACGTCCCCAGCGTGGGTCGCGCGCTATATCCACCATCGGAGAGAACGTCCAACGTATACCGGCTGAGGTCGCCTCTGCTGCGGCAATGCGTGAAACATGCTCGACAAGTTTTGCATCCCACGTCGAGGCGAGCGCGAGTGGAACGGGGAAGATCGTGCGATAGCCGTGAATTACGTCGAGCCCGAAGATGATGGGAATCTTTAGCCGCGACTCTTCCATGGCTATCCGCTGCAAGCGGTTACTAAGAACCGGGTCAGTAACGTTGAGAAACGATCCGATTTCCCCACGTTTGATCGACTCCTCCACAGTGCTGCGGCCGGTGCTTGGTCCAGTAGGCTGTCCGAATGAATACTGATTCAGTTGCCCTACCTTCTCCTCGAGCGACATCTGCTTGAGTAGGGCCTCAATTTTTCGTTCGATATCGGGCGCGTTCTGCCATTGTTTTCGGGTCTGGGCTAAAGATGCGGACGCAATGGACCACACCAAAACAACCACGAGTGCTGGTCGGAACTTCCTCATCGAGCTTTCCTTTTCGGGTCGAGATTTCTCTGTGCAACCTCTGTGTTCTCTGTGTCTCTGTGGTTAACTATTTCATAGCAATAGCTCACCACAGAGGCACAGAGAACGCAGAGGTTGCACAGAGAAGAGCGATTTCAGGAGTTTTTGTGCAAAGCCTCCTATGGGGCAGCGATTGATATTATCGCTTCGTTGGTGCCTGGGCCTCTCAAAATTACTTTCACGCGCAGATCTCTTGGGGCGCCAATTACGTTGTCGGGTAATCGGACTATTATCTGCGTGACGTCCCCGACCGCAGCCATCGGACTCAGGGCTTCAACCGGCAAATCGTAGGTCCTGCCTTCATCATCCCGAGCGGTAACGTGCACCGACGCCGTCGTGTCACTCGGCAACAAGCCCAGGCGCCAGACAAATAGTGATAGGCGTCGAGCTTGATCCCCAGTCAAATTGTGAGTATTGAGCAGCGAGAACGGATCGCGGGTTTGCGTAACCAGATCGAGTGCGATCGCATGACCTGTCAGTTCTTCCGTGAGAAGCACGGGCGCATCGTCGTTGCCGATCGTTAAGGTTGCCGTAGGCTGCGTTCCCAGTGAGCCAGTACCGGTGGCATTACTCAACGTGAGATTGATTGTCTCGTCATCTTCATTCGAGCCATCGTTACAAATCGTAATCGTGAACTGCCTCACGGTGCTGTCACCGCTGTTCCACGTAAACGTTCCAGAAGCAGGAACATAATCAACTCCGTTCGTGCAGCTCGCTCCCGATGTTGCCGTACCGTTGGACGTCGCATAGTTGACAGTGGCTGAGCCTGCCGCACCGTCTGCCCGGAGCACTGTAATAGTGGCCGTAGTTCCGGATTCGTTGACGCCATAGGTCGCGGTGTTGAAAGATAATCGGCCTCCCGACAGCACATTGATAGAGATACTGCGGGTTGCGGTTTTTGGTCCACCAGAGCCGTTATGTCCTTCATCATCGGCAACGATTTGAAGGTTTGCGAGTCCCGAGAACCCATTATTGGGCGTGAAAATGACACTACTCAAACGCCCCACAAGAATGTCCTGCGTTGCTGTAAAGGTCATCGTCTCGTCATCGGCGCCATCGCCCGTGATAAAGGTGAGACCTGTGGTTGAAGTTAGCGTCACCGTGCCCTGCGTGGCTGTCAGGGTAATGCGAATCGGATCTGTTCCGGCGTCAACATCAAGGACTGAAATCACGCTGGAGGTTGATGGTGAGAACAGCCGCGGCGTCTGCTGGTTGGTTTGGACGAAAGTACTCTGCAGACTAATTTGGGGAGCGTCGTTAACGGCATTCACCGTTATCGTAAATGTTTGGGGCGCGCTGGTGTCCACACCGCCGTTTGCCGTGCCGCCGGTATCTTTAAGGACGATAGTAATGTCGGCGGTTCCACTCGCGTTGAACGTAGGCGAGTACGTCAATGACCCGCTAGTGGATACTGACGGTTGTTGAAAGAACAAACCTGGATTGGTGTTGTTGGTGACCTGAAAACTAAATCCGTTAGACTCGTTCGGCCCCTGGCTGATATTCGTAGCCCAGTTGTTGATAAACTGGGAGCCTGCATCCTCGTTGATAGTTTGGTCAGCGCCTTTAGTAAAGGTTGGCGCATCGTTTACAGGAGTGATGCTAATTGTAAAGTTTACCTCGGTAGAGGTGTTCACACCCCCATTCGCCGTCCCCCCATCGTCTGTTGCCACCACCGTTACGATAGCATCGCCGAATGCATTAGGCGCCGGTGTGTAAGTCAAAGTTCCGGAGCTGCTCACGGCAGGAGCAACCGAGAACAATCCGGGGTTAGTGTTGTGAGTAACATTGAACGACACTGACTGGGCTTCTTCGAGTGGGCCAGGGCTGATGTTGGTAAGAAGGTTGACCGTCTGTGCTCCGGAATCTTCGAGAACGGCTGGAGCACCGAGGACGGAGAATGTTGGACGGTCGTTAACCGGAAGAACTGTCACTGTGAAAGTGTCAATCAAGGTTCCACCGCCGGAGAGGTTGACGGTGATAGTAATCGTCGCCAGTCCTGATTGATTAGCTACTGGAGTGATTGACAAGCTGCGCGCGGCCCCTGTGCCGCTCAATACCAGATTTGCATCAGGCACTACAACTTGATTATTGGAAGAAGCTGTTACCGATGTTACTGTGGGGCCATTGTCACCAAGACCAAAAGTGACGGTGAGCGACCTATCTTCAGGTGTAGTCTTATCAGAGACGTCTTCGAGCGTTTGGTGAAACTCGAATGCTCCGATATCCACAACAGCGAGTGAGTCAGGATCGAGAGAATCCGCGATACGTCCCGCACCGCGCTGGTCAGTTTCCAAAGTAACGTTTGGATCTTTGGCGAGAGCGTTACTTCCAGCGTCCAGTGCAGTGCTGTTACTCAGCAGCGCGTGTGTCAGAGTTAGACCACCATTGTCCGCCAATGGACCAAGATGTGGATCCAGCGGCGCGGCGGTGGTGCCGATTTGATCGCCCACGCCGTTGAATGCGGTGACGCCGTCGGCGTTTCCGATCAGATTAAAGCCCTGAGAAACAAACGTCGGCTCCGAGAACAAAGTATTCTCCAGGTCCTTATCGTTAGGGGAATCGCCGTTGCCGGCCACAATCGTATTTGCGAGGGTGATCACGCTGCCAAAGCCGCCGAGGCCATTAGCGTGGTCGCCGGGTGTGTTGTTGCCCGTAACGGTGCAGTTGATTAACGTGGCAAGATTAAAAACGAACACGCCTCCGCCGATACCAGCAGTTTGAGCTCCAGTACTGTTACCGCTGACAGTCGTGTTGATGAGTGTCAGCGATGAGAAGCTGGCGATGCCGCCACCATTGTTGTTGGAACCGAAATCGTTATTGCCAGTTGAATTGCCACTAATGAGGCTGTTCAGAGCAGTTAGTGTGGCGCTGTTAAAGATGCCGCCGCCGCGGCCCGCTTGTCGTGGTGCGTCACCGGTGTGATTGTTTCTGACGGTACTGTTTATCAATCTCACTGTTCCCTGGTATGCATATATTCCGCCTCCGTTACCGCTATCGCCGTTTGGCAGGGCAGCCGCTGTGGTGTTGTCTGAGATTGTCACCTTATTCAAAATCACGTCGGTCGCTTGAGCCGGGAAGAAATCCCCGCCGGTCCACATTCCGCCGGCGTCACCGCTGTTGCCACCGGGTGCGCCACCTTGTCCGGTGTGATTGCCGGTAATGACGACATTGGTCATTGTTAACGTTCCCGGTGCGAAAAAGATGCCAGCGCCGCGACCACCTGAACCGCCCGACGACAAACCAGTTCCGCCGTTTCCGGTGGTGTTGTTGCTGATGACGCAATCCGTCATCGTCAACGTGCCAGAGGCATAGATTCCTCCTCCAAAGCCGCCGAAGCCACCGAGGTTCGGGCTTCCGAATCTCATCGGGCCGCCATTGCCGGTCGAATTTCCTATGATGAAGACATCACGCAGCGTAAGTGAGCCACCAGTTTGCAAAATGCCGCCGCCGTTTGGAGCGACGTCTTCCGTAACGCCGTCCGGTGTTCTGCCATTCGTAATTGTTAATCCGGAAATGCTGGAGGTAGCACTCGACTGGAAGATGCGGTAAAAGCCGCCGAGATCTCGGCGCACTGTCAACGAACCCGAACCTGGACCATTGATGTTGATGTTGGAGGAAAGAACCGGCAGCGCGCCTGTCAGATTGATCGTACCCGCGACGGAGATGTTTATCGTGTCGTCACCACTGAGACTGTTTGCTTCCTGAATAGCAGCTCTTAGTGTGCACTTACCGTTGGCATCGAGACATTCTCCGTTTCCGGGAGCCACGTCGGGAGTATCAAGAAGTGAGTTGACGCTGAATGTGACTGACGCTCGAGTCGTGAGCAGTTGCGGGGCAACAATGGCAATTAAAATTAAAAAGAGAAGCGTGGCGCCGACGCGAACGCACGTAGGTCTACTGGGGGTATAGTTCATAAGATTCGTTTAGATTGACCTGTAAGTTTGTTGGGAATCCGGTGCTGCCTGGGCAATGACAGGCTCGGATTGTACCACAGAAGCGAGTTGTCTCAGCAAAATCATAGATTTAGGCGTATTGGGGTATTAGTGTGTTGCCGCGGATCCGCGCAGCGATCGATTAGAGCGGGGGCAAGCCCCTCTTCCTGACTTGTTCTATTTTTCGATTCAAGTTTCCATTAGACGATTTGCGCAACTTAGAATAGAACAAGTCAGGAAGAGGGCTTGCCCCC
>Ga0105238_10000528_pt1 | contig 39982 bp, 67 predicted proteins | sample KBSC34metaG_FD_81526 | JGI IMG/M metagenome (GOLD analysis project Ga0105238, IMG submission 81526) | Corn rhizosphere microbial communities from Kellogg Biological Station, Michigan, USA - KBS C3-4 metaG | ecosystem: Host-associated > Plants > Roots > Rhizosphere > Soil | place: Michigan, USA...
ACTCTGACCGCATCCTGTTCGGCAACGCCCTTTCGAACTACAACGCCACCTTCTCGACTGCGGCGACCAACGTCACTGCTTCGATGAAGGCAAGTGCTGCCATCTTCGGGCTCGGCAAACGTCTGGCGAAGGCGGCCAATCCCCGCATTCGTCCGTGGCGCGTGGACAGCATGGAGGGCCGCGAATTCTACGTGGCGTTCCATGGCGCCCGTTCGTTCCGCGACCTGAAGGCGGACACCACCATGCAGACCGCCAACACGTCGGCTCGCGCTCGCGAGGATGACGGCTGGAAGAACAACCCGATCTTCCAGGACGGCGACCTGTTCTATGATGGCGTCCTTCACCGCGAAGTCCCGGAAATCGACGATTACTGCGCGACTGCCGGTTTCAACGGCATCGGTGGCTCGTCGGCTGACGTTCGTCCGGTGTTCCTGTGCGGTTCGGGTGCGGTCGGCATTGCCTGGGGCCAGGAACCGACCCCGCGCACGGACTACATCAAGGATTACGGCTTCCGTCCGGGTGTCGCGATCGAAGAATTGCTGGGTGTCAAGAAGATCAATTACAATGGCGTGCAGAACGGCATTGTGACGGTCCTCGTTGGCGCTGCGGCTGACTCGTAAGGAGACCTGAGCAATGGCTACTTACACCTCCACGCACATCGCGAACAAGCGTCCGACCGCATATCACGGCTTCCGCCGCAATGTGCAGACGGCTCGCGCCGTAGTCGCGTGCACCGCCGCCCCGACCACCTCGGATACGCTCAACTTCTTCGACATGCCCGCAAATGCTGTCGTGGTCGGTGGCTATCTGAAGTCGGACGACATGGACACGAACGGCTCGCCTACCATCACTCTCAATATCGGTGATGCGGGCTCGGCCACGCGCTTCTTCTCGGCCTCCACCGTCGCTCAGGCGGGCACGGCGGCTGTTGAGAGCGCGGCAAACGGCCTGGGCTATCAGTTCACGTCGAAGACGCGCGTTACCGGCACGGCTCAGGCCAACGCCGCAACTGGCGTCGCCGGCAACGTCGAACTGTGCCTGCTCTACGTGGTCGAGGACTCGCAGACCTCGTAACCCTCTAACGACCTCGGGAGGCTGTATGGCAACCTGTCGCAAAATCGTGACCGGAGGCTTGCAGCTTCTCGGGGCCTATGCGGGTGGGGAAGACCCAAGCGATGACGATGTGCAGACTGGCATGTCCGCCCTGCAAAGCATGTTTCTTGCTTGGGTCAACTCCGGAATGTTTGGACGGCTCCGCGATATTTACGTGACCGCCGACTACACGGCAAAAGAAGGTGAGCGCGTGACCGCCGCAACCGGCGTTACCGTCACTGTCCCGACAATCATCAACAATGAATCGTCCTGGCCCTACGGCTTCTGCGGATCGGTGCCGCAGCGCACACCGCGCGACCTCGCGTTGATCGAGGTGTCGCAAGATGGCGCCGCCACGGATTATCTCTATGACCGCAACGGATGGGTCACCATCAACAATCTTGGCCTTGACGACGAATGCCCCCTGTCTGAGCGCGGAGAGCGTGGCTTGATGGGATGCGTGGCATTCGAACTTGCGGGCGACTTCAACATGGCAGTGCAGCCTAACGTGGCGCGCCTATCGTCTCAGTTTCGCACAATGCTTTCCCTCAAATACGGATCGACCCAAGATCCGACGCCGGTCGAGTATCTGTAGTGGTCGCCATACCCTTCGGCTTCAACGCATATCGAAGGAATGTCGGCCAGTTCAGCGAGACGCGCCTGGTCAATCAATATGCCGAGATCGGTTCGGACAAGAGCTTTCGCCTGATCGGTCGTCCGGGTCTGGCGGAGGCTTACAGTCTGGCATCGGGTCCGGTGTACGGGGTCTATGCGCAACCCGGTTCGTTCAATGGCGATCTGTTCGCCGTAGCTGGCGGTGGGCTATATCGGCAAGGATCGCTGGTAGGGCCACTTTCGACAGCCTCGCGCGTCAGCATGGCTAGTAGTGAACTAGAGTTGTTGGTTGCGACCGGCGCTTCTATGTATCGCTACGATGGAACTAATATTGCGACTGTCTCATTTCCAGATAATGCTGGCGAAAATAGCGTAGTTTATTTTGCTGGACTGTTCATTGTAGCCCGCACTGGCACAGAGAAATTCTACTGGTCAGCAGTTCTAGACGGATCAACATGGGATAGCCTGTCGTTCGCGTCAGCAGAGAGAAAGCCTGACAATCTCGTTGGTATCATCGTGGTCGGTGATGAAATATGGATGGGCGGCGAGAATAGCTGGGAGTTCTGGGTTTCGACCGGCAATGCCGACGCTCCCTTTGAGAGGGTAGAGGGTCGGGTTTATGATCGCGGTGTCATCAACCGCGATAGCATGGTCAATTTCGACAACACTGCCGCGTGGGTCGGTCAGGACAAGATCGTCTATCGGGGTGGTCCTGTTCCCCAGCGCATTTCTGACTATGGCGTGGAGGAGCGGCTCGCAGCCTCTGCTGACAGCGAAATACATGTCTGGACCTTCAAATGGAACGGCCATGAATTTCTGGTGGTCAATACGGATCAGGGCTCCTTCGCTTATGATGTGGCTACCCAGCAGTGGGCTGAGTTCAAGAGTTGGAATCGCGCAGGCTGGCGCGCTCATCTGGGGTGCATGGTCGGCTCTACGGTTTATGCCGGCGACGACACTAACGGTACGATTTGGACGCTCGAACAGGATCAGCTTTTAGATGGCACCGATGCCATCGAGCGCATTTCCTCGGCCATCATCCATCTGACGGGGAAGCCTCAGCTACTCAACAGCGTGCATGTGGACATCTCACCCGGTCAAACCCCGTCCCTGACCGGGCAGGGGTCGAGCCCGGTAGTCGAACTTCGGCTGTCTCGCGATGCCGGGAAGACATTCGGAAACTGGCGCTCGGCCCCCATCGGCGGACAGGGTGATTATCGCCGGCGCTCCTTCTGGACGCGCTGCGGACTGGTTGACGAGCCGGGGCTTGTTCTGGAGTTCCGCACGACCGACCCTGCTCCATGGACGCTTTCGGGTGTCAGGATCAACGAACTTGCGGGTGGCCGTTCGCGATGACGATCCGGCTTAATAGCTCCAACCCGGTTGTGGACAGCCAGGGGCGCCCGACCAACGAGTTTCTTCGCGCACTCAACGATTTCATCACCAGCACGGTTACGGCGGCACTTGCCAAGCAGACGGCGGATCAGGCTGTGACGGCGGCAGCGACGGCACAGGATGCTGCTGCTGCTGCTGCTGCGGATGCCGCTTCACGCCAACCTGCCAGCACGTCTCTGACCAATCTGGCGGCGCTGAGTGGTACGGGGCTTGTTGAGCAGACCGGGCCAAACGCATTCACTGATCGCGGAATAGGCGTTGGGAGCGCTTCTACAATACCGACCCGCGCCGATGCGGATGCGCGCTACGTCAAGCAAGGGCAGGCTGCGAGACCATCCTACTCTCCATATGGAGGGCAGGCGGTCAGTGCGGCGTATGTCCAGTCAGAGGCTCAGGCGACAGACAATGCGGTCAAGGCGCTAGCGACTGCTGTCGATGCTATCAACAACAGGCTTCACACGACCGGCACGTTCACGTGATAGAACGCTCGTTCGATGCCGCCAGGATCAACGAGCTAGTCAATCACCCCACAGTCAGGCCGTTCATAGGACCTGGCGATCAGGCGCTGGACCTGACCGACAACGTAACCGACTTCAACAATATCTTCCTGCTCGGACCTAGTGGTGGCTTTGGCTATCTCTGGACCGCTCCCCAAACATACGAAATACATACCTTCATCCTGCCCGAGGGCCGTGGACGCAACGCCTACGGGCTTGCGCAGGAATCGCTTGCTTACATGCGCAGCCAAGGCGCGCTCCACCTCTGGACGAGAGTGCTTCCCGAGGCCGTCAACGTGCGCCGCTTCACCATTGCCGCCGGCCTAAAGCCAGCGGGTCAAAACACCGTCCAGACCACTGACGGACCGATCACGTACGACCTGTTTGATTGGAGGGCTTGAATGCCTGCTGCTCTTCCTGCTGCAATTATCGGCGGCGCAATCATTGGCGGCGGGGCGTCAATGCTCGCCGCGAAAAGCGCGGCCAATGCTGCCAAAAGCGCTGCCAATCAGAACAACGCAACCCAGCTCCAAATTTATAATTCGAACAAGGGCACGCTTCAGCCGTTCGTAAACAGCGGTACGCAGGCCCAGGGTCAGATCAATGCCCTACTCGGGTTGGGCGGCGACAGTCAGGCGGCCAGCAACGCCTTCAACACATTCCAGAATAGCGACGGCTATCAGTTCCGCATGGATCAGGGGATGAAGGCTCTTAACACCGGCCTCGCCTCGCGCGGTCTCATCCAGTCCGGCGCTGCGATCAAAGGTGCTGAGCAATACGGGCAAAATCTAGCATCGGGCGAATTCGGGAATTATCTCGGCTATCTCGGCAACCAACAACAGACCGGGCTTTCTGCCGCCAATGCTCTGGCGGGTGTTGGAACCAACTACGCCAATGCGACCAGCGCCAATAACAACAGCGCTGCAACCGCCAGTGGTAACGCGTCATTGGCGACGGGCGCCAATATTAACAGCTTGATCGGCACCGGCATCAACGCCTTGGCGCTAAAACAAGGGCTCGGCAGTAGCTACGGCGGCGGCTCTGTGTATGGCGGCAATCTAGGGGGCATCTACTGATGGGTGTCGATCTGGAATGGGGGCTTAACCAGCAGCATCCCGATATCGTCGGTGGCGTTGTGCAGTCGCTTCAGACGGGGCGTGCGCTGGGCCTCCAGAAGCAGGCCGACAATGCCTTCATGACACTGAAGGCCAACCCGAACGACCAGCAGGCGCTAACCACGCTCGCGGCTACCGATCCGCAGCGCGCCAATGCATTCCTGATGGTGGCAAATGCCAACCGCGCCGCAGCGGCTCGTCAGGCGGCTGGTCAGGTCATCCAGGCATCTGGCGCATTTGGATCCTCGCAGGCTCCGCAAGCGGCCCCACAACCTCAATCCGCGCCGCAGGGTGCGCCGGGTGCCCCGTCTCCACAGCAAACCTCTCCCGCCTCGCTAGATGCCTCGCATCCCGCCGTACAGCAGGTTGGAGCCGCTGCCTCGTCCGGGCAAGTCAATCCGACAGACGCATGGGCTGCGCTTTACAGCGCCGATCCTCAGCTTGGCGATCAGATGATGACCGCCGTCAAGAACATGGACGATATGCGCCGTTCACGGTTGGCCGAAACTTCGTCTGCTCTCGCTAATGCCGCACAGTCCCTCAAGGCGGTCCCGGTTAATCAGCGTCAGGCTGCAGCGATGAAGCTACTTCCCCAGCTTCAGGCGCATGGCGTTACCCCTGACATGATTCAGAGCGCCGATCTGTCGGACGCGGGCCTTAACGGCCTGATCGGGCAGAGCATCGGCGCGCTCGGCATGATGCAGGAAGCAGACAAACAGCGCGAGATCGGTATCCAGCAGCAGAACGCCGACACGCAGCGTTTCGCGGCCAATTCGACGGCGGCTTATCAGCAGGGCGAACTCAACAAGCCAGTACCCTTGCAGTTCGGTGAAAGCCTTGTTCGCCCTCAAACGGGCCAGACGGTGGCAGGAGGCTTCGGGGCGCCACAGCAAAACGTCGTGCCGCTCGAACAGGTCTGGGGCCAGATCGCGCCCGGCGTCAAGCCGACCAGCGGTGTTCGCACGCCCGCCGAACAGCAGGCACTGGTCAATAGGGGCGTGACGTTCGCCAGCAACAGCGCACATCTCGATGGCAATGCGATCGATGTCCCCATCGTCAAGGGCCAGACGCCGCAGTCTATCCAGCAAGCATATGCGCAGCAGGGCATCAATGTTCGCGTGATCCAGGAGAGCGGGCGGGGCGCAGGGCAGGGCACAGGACCGCATTTCCATATCCAGCGTGTGGACGGCGGAAGCGCGCAGGGCGGCATGATGGGGGCTCTACAGGCGCAGGCCGCACAGATTGCGTCCTATCAAATGCCGCCCCCAACAGGGCGCGCGGCAACGTCGGCACAGGGCGCGGCTATCATGCAGATGGTGTCGCAACTTAACCCGCAATACGACGCGACGCAGTATCACGAAAAGAATGCTGCCGTGGTCAAGTTTGGGAGTGGCAAGCAGGGCGACCAGGTGCGTTCGCTCAATGTGGCCGTGGATCACTTGGACCAACTCGGCAACGCGGTCCAGGCGCTCGGAAACGGCAACGTTCGCCTGTTCAATGGTATCTCTCAGTCGTTCGCCGCAGCTACGGGATCCGCTATCCCGACCAACTTCGATGCGATCAAGAATTTCGTCACCGATGAAGTCACCAAGGCCGTTATCGGTGGCGGAGGTGGTGTAGGGGATCGCGACAAGGCGGCGCAGATCATCTCTCGCGCAAATTCTCCGCAGCAGCTCACGCAGGCTATTACTCAGGTGCAAGGCCTCATGGGTGGCCAGCTCAATGGTCTGCGCCGCCAGTACGAGGCTTCAACCGGCCTTAACGACTTCGAGAAGCGTTATGTTTCTCCGCGCGCCGCGCAGGTTTTGCAGGCTCACACTGGGGTTAACGCTGCACCTCCTGCTGCAATCGACTTCCTCAAGAAAAACCCCAACCTTCGCGCGCAATTCGACGCCAAATATGGCGCTGGTGCGTCTGCTTCTGTGCTGGGGAGCTAGATGGCAAACCCATTCGATCAGTTCGACGGACCGGCCACTCCAGCCCCGGCGGCACAATCGAACCCCTTCGATCAATTTGAGGCGAGCGCCGCGCCTGGGCCCTCATGGACATCCCAGGAAACAGCGCAGGGCTGGCGTCGTGGCGCAGATGGGAAGGTCGAGTTTCTTCGATCCGAAACAGCGCCCGCAAGCGATGGCTATAGCGGATCATATGCCGACCCGGATGGTGTCATTAGGCAGCATGTCGCCATATACGGCACCGGTAAGCCCGTTGTTCCAGAAAACCCTATTGACAAGCTTCCGGCGTCGAGCAGGCCCGGCCTGACCGACACAATCGTTCATGGCATGACGCTCGGGCTAGACACGGAAGCAGATGGTCTAGCTACCGCCGCCGGCAATCTTATCGCACATCCCGTCCAGGCATGGAACAGCGGGGGGCAGTCCGTCTCTGACGCATACCATCAAGGCCGCGACGAAAATCTAGCTCGTCTCGATTATGTCAATCAGCATAATCCCATTGCCTCCAAGATAGCAGATTTCGGCGGCATGGTTCTTTCTCCGATTGGCGCTCCCAAGGCGGTAGCGACCGGTTTCGAGGGCCTAAAGACGCTCGCAAAGAGCGGCGCAATCATTGGCGGACTGTCGGGATTTGAGGAGGGCGACGGCACTGTTGGGCAGCGCCTTGAAAGCGCGGCGGTTGGTTCCGGCGTTGGCGCGGTTGCGGCACCCCTTATTGGCCATTTCGCTGGCGGCGTCGCAGGATTGGCTGGCGACGTTGTAAACCACGTCACAGCCCGTCGCGCAGCCGTTACAGGCGCCGATCTCGTCGCTCAAAAACTTGCAGAGGACAATATTACGCCGGCAGACGCTGCACAGGCCCTTGGAAGCGCTCAGGCCAATGGGACGCCGGCAGTTCTCGCCGACCTTGGCGAGAACACCCGCGCTTTTGGAGGGTCGGTTTCCCGCCAGCCTGGCGCCGCTCGTAACGTCGCCAAGACAGTAACTGCCGAACGTCAACTCGGTCAGGGGGAGCGTATCAAGGATGCGATCAACCGTGATCTAGGGCATACCACGGACGTTCTGGAGGAAAGCGAACGCCTGATCGAGCAGGCCAAGGCCAAGGCATCGCCGCTTTATGAAAAGGCATATGCACAGCCGACAAACAGCGACAAGATCCAAGGCATCCTGAAGACGCCCGCTGCCCGTGGCGCACTGAAGCGAGCCTACAATATCGCAGCCAATGAAGGTATTGACCCGCATCGCCTCGGGATTGATCTCGACATGCAGGGCGAGCCTACTTTGACCCGCGTACCAACCACGCAGACGTTGGATTATGTAAAGCGCGGCCTTGATGACATCATCGAAAAGAACCGCAGCCCCCTCACTGGCAAGCTTATCCTGGATGAGAGCGGCAAGGCAGTTAACGGGGTCAAACAGCGCCTTCTTGCTGAAATGGACCGCCTTAACCCCGACTACAAGGCGGCAAGGGCGGCATACGCAGGACCGGCAAAACTGCGTGAAGCGATGATGGACGGGAAGGCCGCCCTCAACAAGTCGGCTGCCGAAATCAATCAGCGCCTCAAGAACATGACGCCCGCTGAACATGAGCAATATGCCCTTGGGCTTCGTTCTGCCATCGCCGATAAACTGGAATCAGGCGCCGACAACTCGAACAAGGTTCGCCAGCTCGTCGCCAACCCCAAGAAGCGCGCAGCACTTCAGCAGGTGTTCGGCGGCCGGTCCAATCTAGACCGCTTTCTCGCCACGCTTGATAATGAGCAAAAGGCGTTCGAGACTTACGCAGCAGTGCATCGCGGATCGCCCACGGCGGAACGCAGGGGCGAGGATGCTCACAATAGCGATATCAAGCTAATCCACGGGTTTGTGAAGGATGGCGCTGAGCTTGTCGGGGGCGGTCACCTTGGATTTGCCTGTGTCGCCCTGCGTCGGGCCGGGGATGCGGTTAGGTACGGTGTAGGCAAAGCCGGACAACGCGCGCGCGAGGATGCTGCGTCTTTGCTCTTCAGCTCTAACCCTAGCGAGTTCACCAATGCCATGGCGCAACGCGACGCGAGCGTCGCTGCGCGCAACCACAGGCTGAATGTCCTCATGGAACTCGGAAACATCGGCGGGGGCAAGATAGCTGCCGCAGGTGGGGCAGCGTCGTCCAACGCTCTTCTGGGCAGCAAGCCACCGAAATAATCGCCCGATCATTACCTGAACCATAGCACAGCCGCCGGGAAACCGCGCGGCTTTTTTCGTATCTGATAGGAGCCACCATTGGGCCAGCTTTTCATACCGCCGCTTGTCCCGGCGCTAGATACCAATGCAAACCCCTTGTCGGGTGCGCAATGGAGCTTCTACCAGACCCAAACGACCACGCCCGCCCCCGTATATGCGGACGCGGCGCTTACCACTTCGCTTGGCGCCGTAATTACCGCAAACAGCTCTGGCAGATTTCAGCCGGCCTATCTCGATCCCGGCGTAACCTACCGCGCTATCCTGACAAATTCCGGCGGTGCGCCCCTGCCCAATGGTGATATTGATCCGGTTAACAGTGATATATTCTCCGCTGCCTTCGATACGTTCATTCATGCAACCGATAGTGGCGCCGCGTTCAAGCAGAAGTGGGAAAGCGCGACACACGGGATCGTGATCGAAGCAGGCACCTATAACGTCCCCGCGCTATCCACCTCCGCCAATGGCCTGACGATCCGTGCGCTAGGGGGTCAGGTCAACATCTGCAAGACAGCCAACGGCGCGCTTTGGACGCATAGTGGCAACTATGGCGCTGTTCACGGTGTTACGTTCCATGGATCAAGTGGATCGTATAGCGGACACAATATCGTCCTGACAGGACAAGGAAACCAATTCTGGAATTGCGGCTCACTAGACGCACAGGGACGCGCTCTCAAATCTTCTGGCTATGTCAATATTTGGGGGTCTTATCCAAGCTGGGCGACGGCAGACACGTCGTCTAGCGGCTATGATATTGAAATTGGCACGTCGGGAACCGCGACGCTTTATAGCCAGCTATTTGGGATTTACAGCAGCCTACCGACAGGAGGTATTCTGCTTATCGACAACGGCTCGCAGGTTATTTCCGGCGGTCAGTTCGGCAAGCTGAACATCTCTAGCGGAACGGGTCCGGCGGGTGTGAACGGCGGCATGATCCAGGGCTGTCGCATCCTTGGCGCCGTCACTGTTGGCCTTTCGAGCGCAACCTTCGCTTCCAATCAGTTCGGCGCGGTCGCCATCACGTTCAATGCTGGGACGAGTGGTTGCTCGATGGATTCGAGCAATGTCTATGAGACCGGCTGCACGATCACGAACAACGGCAATCTTAATAACCTGATCGAGCGCAACACGTTGGCGAGCGGGGTTGTCCAGATCGCTTATGGCGACACGACCAACAAAAGACTGATGACCATTGCGCCTAATGACGCTTCAAACGGATGGGCTGTTGATGGGTCATTTGCCATTCCGAATGCACTTAGCTTCCGTGCAAAGAATAATGCGGGCACCGGATTCCTGAATGTTGCGGTATATTCTGGCGCCAACGATAATCTGACGATCGGAGACAATCCAACATCTGGATCTACCACTGTCCAAGCTGGCGGGGGCGGTGTTTATTCTGCGGTTTCCGGGGCAGCCATTACGCACACGTCCGCGACAAGCTTCAACCCCCAAACGGACAATTCGATTTCATGCGGACTTTCTAGCCAGCGCTGGAATACCGTTTATGCCGCTACGGGCACAATCAATACCTCGGATGGCAATGCGAAGCGGGATGTTCGCGAAATCACTGAGGCCGAAATGGCTGCTGCTGAAACGGTAAAAACGCTTTTGCGTGCATACCGGATGAAGGATGCGGTGGCCAAGAAGGGGGACGCGGCCCGTGTCCATTTCGGCGTTATCGCACAAGACATAGAGGCGGCTTTCGCTGACCATGGCCTTGATGCTCATCAATATGGGCTTTTCTGCTATGATGAGTGGCAGTCTGCCGAAGCGGTAATAGGACAGCGGCTGGTTCGCTTCGATACAGGGGAAGATGGCGAATATATTCCCATTTTCGAGGACTACGAAATAGCTCCCGCACGAGAGGCAGGATCGCGATATGGCATCCGCTATGAAGAGCTATTCGCCTTCATACTTTCTTCGCTTTGACGGGTAAACGACACACCACAATCCGAACAATGCATCATGCCATTATCCACAGGCGTTCTCGCCAAGCCTTCTACCTTCAGCCAGCTAGTCGCCTCAGAGCCGCATGACGGACAAGCATCCGAACCACCGGGCTTAGCTCTTCGGAATATTCCAATCACTGGTTGGCGATACCAGATTTCTGTCATCATCAAAAGGACTAGCTGATGCGCCTTGGTCTTGGCCTGGGACTATCCACTGCGCTTAGCAGCGGGACCGCCTCCTTTGTAATCGCCGGATTTGCGCCGGTCGTATCCGACGATTTCGAGGGCGCGCAGCAGTTCATTATCGACCGTGGGGGCGGCACGCTGTGGACGATGCCCGACTTCGCGGGAACGCGCGGCGACCTGTCAGATGGCGACCCCAATTGGTTCGTGAACAACACGGCGGGAGCCTCTGGCGGCTTCCTGCACATGACCTCGAACAACAAGAATACCACGGCGCTCAATCCGCTTATTCTTGGCGCTTCGACCTTCGCCACCACCTCCGACATATCGGTGGATTTCGGCTATGACAGCAGCGGTCAGCTTTACCCCACGGGCACGATTACATGGACCGGCGCTCCTTCACAGCGCGCTCGCTTCCGCTTCTGGGCGCTCGACAAAAACAACTACCTTGAAATCCAGATCGATGACACGAATAAGCGCCTGATCCTCGGTGGCAAGCTGAGCGGTGGCGCGATCACGTCAACCTACTGGCATGGGCCGCGCCTTGCATCGCTGTCGTGGAAACCCCAGGGTGCTATCCACGTCCAGATCAAGAGCAACGTCCTGAGGATTGCCTTGGATGGCGTGTGGCTCACCAGTGACAGCAGTTCCAACGGGTTCCCCTGCGATGCCTATACGATCCCCAATTATGCGGCGGCGGGCAAGAATATGGGGCCGCCTGCATTCGTTGGCGTCACCTCGCAGAACGCCTTCATGGACTATATCAGCGCACAGCCGCTTGATGTCTCTATTGACTTTATCGACCAATTCGTAGGCCGGGACAGCACCACCGCAACGGGCGGAACGGCTCGGCTTGAAATCAGCTATAACGGGACGCCGGTTACATGGATCGGGCGCGTCCTCAAGAAGTCCGATGGCTCGGTCGTATCGGATTGGGCCACGCTCAAGAACGTCACCGCCAATGGTGCGGGGAAGATCAAGGGCGGCATATTCCTGCCGCTCAGTAATAACCTCTATTATTGCGAAATCGGCTATCTCGATGCTTCGGGCATCCTTCATTATAGCCGCTCGCGCGATACCTGCTCGGGCTACAAGATCGCTGGAAACGGACAGTCCAACTCGACGGGTCGGGTAGGACGTACGTTTAGCGGGTGGGTCGGAGGTGTTACCGGGGCGCTCGATCCTTCGATCCTTGCTGCTGCGTATGTTGCCGACCTGGACACCGGCATCACGCCCCGATTTACGCCAACAACTTCAGGTGGAGCGGTTACAGGCCAGACGCGTGAGGTGGGCGCTTATTGGTCGCCTGAAAAGGCTACCGGCATTCCTTCGACCTATAACACGGCGCGGGTACTCTCCAGCATTGTCGGCGCGCCGATCGGGATTCAGACGCTCGGGTCGGCCAGCACCAGCATTGTCGTTATTTCCGATGCGACCACGCCCTCCACGAACTGGACCGATTTCCGCAATGCCCTGACGTGGGCTCCAGGTATCGTTGAGGCGATGATCTGGGACCAGGGCGAGGCAAATGCCGACTCCTCCTATCTCTGCTCGGGTCCTATGACGGGCAGCGGTGGCCTGAACTACTCTCAGGTGTTCGACGTAATGCGTAGCAACCTGCGCAACGCGGCGGTGTGCCCTGAAATCGGTAACCCCAATCTCCCGATTGTCATCTCGCTTGTGGGACGTTACGCCTCTACCGGCGCCGCTCCTCCCAGTGACACTATCGGAGAGCCGGGCCGCGAGGCGCTGCGCCAGCAACACTTGGCCTGCGCGGCCAATGACCCCCTCGGGAAGACGTGGATCAGTGACAGCAAGCTGGGTGTTCCCCACCCGAGCGGGAATGCCTACCACTATTCCGATGTAAGCACGAACGGCTATGACGAGATTAACCGCCGCTGCGCCTACTCGCTTGCGAAATATGCCTTCGGGGCCAATGTCTATGACGGACGTGGACCGCTCATCACCAGCGCCGCCCGATCCGGTGCGACGATCACGCTTGGGCTGGACCTGAACGGGTCCGCAAGTCTGGTCGAAAAGACGGCTTCGACGGGCGACGTATTCTCGCCGGCTCAGTCTAACACCGTGAAGGGCTATCAGGTCAGCGCGGACGGATTCGCGACGTTGCTGCCGATCACTTCTGTTGCTCTGGACGGGGTGACGAACACCTCCATCATCATCACGCTTGCCAGCGCCCCGGGTGCGCCCGTTCAGGTGCGTAGCTTCTACGGCTACTCCTATGATGACAGCACGATCTTCTGGGGCACGGGTTACGCCGATGGCCGCGCCGATCTGCCCGTATTCCCGCTGTTCCGCAACGGCACGCAGCTCACCAGCAACTAGGAAAAGCCATGCCCCATCCCTGGACGGTCATCTTTCGATGGGCCGTAACGATCCCTATTGCCCTGGTCATTGCGGCGATAGCCTTGAGCATCGTTCTGCCATGACGCGAAATGGCATGGATGAGTTGAGCCGCACAGTCGGTCGGATCGAGGAAAAGACGGACGCGGCAAGCTTAAGGCTCGATCGCATGGAAACCAAGATCGACCGCCTGGATGAGGCAATAACGCTTGATCAAACAGACTTGGCCAAACTGAAGGCCAAAGGCGCCGGCATCCTGATCGGCGTCTCTCTCGCGTCCGGATTCGTCGGATCGAAGCTTTCCGCTCTGGCCCACCTGCTGGGTCGGGTCGCGGGGTAATAGTAGCTTAGCGTACCTTCCCGAAATTATGTGAGGAGGTGGCATTTGCCAGCCGAACCATACACCCCCGACGAGTGTCGGAGGGCGCTAGAGGCGCTTGCCCGCAATCATGGCGACAAGACCGCCGCTGCAAAGGATCTAGGTTGGACGCGGCACAGGGTTCGTCGCCTGATCCGCCACCTCGAAAGCAAGGGTGAGGCGAGCACATTCGAGACGGGCGGGGAGGGCTACGGGCCCGCTCGCGATGGGTTTGACCCTTATGTCGTAAAGGGCGTCTCGACCTATTTCGACGCGGACGGCAACCAGCGCGGCCAATGGGTCAAGACGCGATTGGACGACCAGCAGCGCGCGGAAGCGATGCGGGAAGCGTTCGCGGCGATGGCTGCCGATCTGCCACGGGTCGCACCAGTTGACGCGCCTGCCCTCTTCAATGATGACCTTCTTACTCTATACACGTTAACTGACGCGCATATTGGTATGCTCGCTTGGCACCGCGAAGGCGGAGCTGACTGGGACTTGGGCATCGCAGAGCGAGTCATAACCGGCTGCTTTGCAGAGGCGATCCGTGGGGCCACAAACTCTGGAACCGCGATCCTCAACCAGCTTGGCGACCTGCTCCACTATGATAGTCTAAGCGCCGTCACCCCGACTAGCGGTCACATTCTCGACGCCGATGGCCGCTTTACCAAGATGGTCGAAGTAGCTGTGCGGGTGCTGCGCAGGATCGTGGCAATGCTACTCGAAAAGCATGATCACGTTCACCTGATTTTGGCCGAAGGCAACCACGATATGGCTTCGTCCGTGTGGCTGCGGACGATGTTCAAGGCTCTTTACGAAAACGAGCCCCGTATCACTGTGGACGATAGTGCGCTACCTTACTACGCGCATGAATTCGGCAACGTGATGAATGTCTTTCATCACTCGCACCTCAAGAAGTTCGAGAAGATACGCGAGTGCGTGCCGGCGCAATTCCCGGAGATGTGGGGGCGCACTAAGAAGCGCTATTGCCACACCGGCAATCTGCATCATGAGCGCAGCAAGGACGATGCCGGAATGGTGGTCGTCCAACATCCCACCCTCGCGGCTCGTGACGCCTACGCGGCCCGAGGCATGTGGCACGCGCTCCGCGAGATGTCAGCCATAACCTACCACCGCGAAACGGGGCGCGTGGGCTGCGTCTATGTCGGGCCAGACATGCTGGAGGCCGCATGAAGCTCCTAGAATCCCTCGCGACCGATCCGCGTTTCTCCCATCTATCCGACCGCAAGGCTGTTGGCGTCGAGCTTCTCGTGAAGCGCATAGACGCCATTCTCGACGGCGACGAACACTACCCCGCGAACTGGCTACGGTCGGCTGACATATGTCGCCAGGAAGCCGGGATCGCGCCTTTCGCCATCATCAACGACTAAGGAGATAGCACATGGAGGCTCTTGGCCCGGTGCAATTCCTGACCGTGCATTGCGCCGCGACCCCGGAGGGACGTGACGTAAAGGCCACGCAGATCAGCCAATGGGACATCGCCCGCTTCGGACAGGTCAGCTACCATTGGGTAGTCGAGCTCGATGGCTCCAAACATAACACGCTGCCCGATACGCAGCTCGGCGCGCACGTCGGCGGCCACAATCACGGCAATATCGGGATTTGTTATATCGGCGGCGTCTGCGCTGACAACGCTACGCCGAAAGACACGCGCACCCCTGCACAAAAGCAGGCGATCCGCGAACTGGTGGCCGAATATCGGGCGAAGCATCCCGGAATTGTCGTTCGGGGGCATCGAGATTGGCCCGGCGTGGCGAAGGCGTGCCCATCGTTCGACGTGAGGACTGCACTATGATCCGGCACTATATCGACATCATCGCCAAGGTTGGCGGCTACCTCAAGGCTCGCCTGGGCGAACGCTCGACCTATATGTTCATCACGTCGAGCATGATCCCTCTGGCTGTCGTTCCGCCCCCGCTTTCGTACTTCGGCACGGGCATCCTCATTATCGCGGCGCTGTGCCCGAACCCTAAGAAGGATGACTGCGATGCTGGGAATCCCTAATCCCTACGCCATAGCTGGCGGCGTGATCCTTGGCGTTGCCGCTCTAGGCGGGGCATATGTCGAAGGCCGCATGGACGGTGCGCATATTGAACAGTCCGCACAAGCCAGAGCCGATAAAGCAGCCCAAAGGGTCCGCGACGAGCTTCAGGGCCAGATCGACCAATCTGCCGGCCAACATCAGGCCGATGAAAACCAACGCCAGCAAAGCGTTCGGGAGATAGACCATGAGAAAGAAACTATCGTGGAGCGCCCGGTGTACTCCAATGTTTGCGTTGATGCTGATGGCTTGTCACTCCTTCAGCGCGCCGCCGCAAATGCCAACGGTCAGTCAAGCGCTCCTGGTGCCACCCCCGTTGCTACCGTCCCCGCCGTCAAACCCTAAGGGGATCGACGGTAAGGCTGTAATGGATACGTTCACCGAACTATACGATGTCTCGGGCGGCATCCGAGGAACGCTGATCGAACTTCAAAAGGAAGTGCAGATCGCGCAGTCCGCCAAGCCCAAGAAGCGCTAGGGCTTCAACACCTCTCCGGTGCGTATGTCGGTCATTGTCTCTACGCGCTTCTCAACGCCATCCTCTTTGGTGACATGGATCGTTGTGTGGACTCCGGTACGGTGATTGAAGTTCGATTGGCCGTGCGTCTCGATCTTGTGGCCGGCGATCGTCTTCATGCTATCGGCTAACCGTTCGGCATAGGTTGGGTCTTCGAGCTGTGCCTTCTCCTCATCGGTAAGGCCGCGTAGGTCGCTTTCACCGATGCTCCAGATTGAGCCGCCGCCCCCCATGGGCTCGACGGTACCGCCGCGCTCCTCGATCATCTTGAGGAAGCCGGGCCCATCTACCAACCGTTCGGGCGGGCACTCGACAATGTGCGCAGATGTTTTGTCTCTCCCAGAGCAGATGTCGCAGCTATGGCGCGGATCGCCGTGGTAGATCATTTCTTCCGGTTCGTCTGTCATAGCCGATCCGTACAATAAAAACTTGAAACCCACCAGCTAAAGTGCTACGCCACTATGGCTGTGGCGGTGAAAGCCGGATCAGGTCCAAATAATCCTTTTCATCAGCTATTCCAATAGTTCCAATCCCTTTAGTAGGATTAGGATCTAGGGATGTTTTGTAGATGGGGATATCCATGGGCGCGTTTTGTTTGCCGGCCAGCTCGGCGCGCAATACCTCTATCTCGTTCCATAATCGCCGGAATCGCTGGGTAGAAAGCTCATGAAGGCGGTACTCGCATTCATTGGCGCGGATGCTATCCAGAGGCTCATCGGAAACAAAGTCTACGTATCTTGTCATCATTCTACCTTCCCATCCCCCGATAGCTTAGAGAGCATGGCTTGCCAGATATGGATGGCATACATCGCATCAATGGTTTGCTGAGCCGCCGCGCCAATGTCATCGCTGAATTGTATCGGAGCGCCTACCGCAGCGTCGATCATCTCATCGCTGGGCTGAGAAAGTCTCCCAAGGAGATAATCTAGGGCGGCTGTGGACGCTCTGTCGAATACGTCTTTCCCGATAGCATAGGAGCGGCCTGCCCGTTCAGCCATCGCTCGCGCCATCCCCTCTATCAGTTCATCACGCAGTGTCATGCTGGTACCTCAGTAGTTGAAAGCGCGATGCTGTTTGAGCTGCGCGTCCCAATCTTGATCGAGGCGATAGACCTCCATCACCTTTTGCATGCTGTTCACGACCGGATAGCTTGCGACCTCCTTGCGAAGTTTCTCGGGGTCCGCATTCGCCCGATAGACGGGATAATCGTCCCAATCGAAGGTATCACACACGACCAGCATGTGAGATGCGCCCTGTTCCTTGCCGCGCTCCAGCCAGCCACGAATTTCAGATTGCGTAGTCATACACCCAACCTCTCTATCTCTGCTAAAATATCAGACCTTATCTTGGGCGCGAGGGTCGGTCAGCGAAATGGCCGTATAGAGGCCCTCGAAGCGACTCCAGTACCATTCCAGCCAAACCAGTGTGCGCTCTGGCCCGTCATCCAGCACAAATGGGATCAGCGCGAAACGCCTCCGCCAGCCATCGTCATGCCACTTACGGATCATGCCTTCTGTCCCTCTACAGGGGTATGGTTGGTCATGCTGGCCTCGATTGGCGAGGCGCGAACGACACATCGAGGAAGGCCATATCGCTGGGATTCCAGCACGGCTTCACAGCATCGACCTGATAGCGGGTCGTGTCGCCCTTGTTCGGCATCAGGAGATAGTCGCCTTCGCCGGGAAATTCAGGCATCCAGACAGCAAGCTTTAGTCGCTGGCCCCCGTCTTCAATCTGCACGACATTGAAGTTGTGGCCCCAGCCGCGTCGAGTAAGATCGAATGTTCTCGGCTGCATCACTCTCTCCCTAGCCGTGATCGAAGTGGCGAAGCCATCGATCCGCGCAGCGGTTCTACCGAAGGCGAAAGCGAGATAAGCTCCTGAAAACATTATCCTACTTTCCTTTGTGAGTTGAGGTGGTCGATCTCCGCGAGAATATCAGGATGGCGCTCGAACCATTCGCCGTGGAGACGGTGGGAGGCGAACATCTGATGATATGCGTGCTCTTGGGCATGGCCGCCGTCACACGTTGCCAAGATCGTTAGCTTGGCCGGGTGCGACGTTTGGAGGCCGCGCAGACGCTTCTCTGGGTTAAGCGCCATTCCGATCTTTATCTGCCCCATTTCAGAACCGATGAAATAAACCTTTTCGGCGCCAGTGCGATTGGCCATTTCTAGCTGGGCCGTTGCTGTAGCCATCCGCATATCGTGGTCTTCCCACTCTTTGCGCATATCCTCTTTACCGGCCCAATAGGCGCGTCGAATGGCTGCTTCTGCCTCTTGATATACGTTGATCTGGCGGCGCGGTTCTCGGTGGAGAACAGCGATGAAATAGTCCATCCCAAGCTTTAAAAGCTCCATTACCGTTTCGGATGCTCGTTGATACTGAGCGCCGGGTAGCCCGTGGGGTGGCGGCGGGAGCTCGCCGAACGAGCAATAGGCATCATATAATTGGTCCGCCGCTTCATGGTCGGACAGCTGTGACGCCGGCCCCTTGTAATGACGGTCGCGGGGCATTCTCTGTTCGTCATAGCGTACCTGGCGTTTTTTCAGCTCAGGGCAGAACGCCGTTATTGCTTCGTAAGACATATGCTCTATATAAGACATATGCTTTTCGGAGGCAATAGGGCATATGCCAAATAATGCAGGGTTGGCCGTGAAAGGCACATGCGATACCGCGTCGCGCGTGGGCAGGCGCATGGAATACCCCGATAAGCGGGAGGCGGCGTTCAAGCCGGGGACGCTGGATCGTATCCAAGCCGCGCTGCGTGACGATGAAACGCAAGTCGGCTTCATCCGAGAGGCTGTTGAGCGCGAGCTAGAACGGCGCTCAAAGGGCTGACGATCCCGCGCAAAGTGGGCAAAATAGTGGGCAGTAACCCGTTCTACTGAGGAGGGTTCGAATCCCACCCTCTCCGCCAACACTCTTTCGCCGGGGTTCGCTGGCGACCGCAATTCCCTCCCGTAAATCAATTTTCGTTCCACTGGCGTTCGCTTGCGTTCGCTGGCTTGCGCGGTCCATACGTGGGCAAACAGTGGGCAGAGAATCGCACAGTGGGCAGATTGACCGCTCGGAAGGTGGAAACGACCACAGCGCCAGGGCGATATTCTGATGGTGATGGCTCTGGTTTTCACCTGCGAGTCACCTCGGATGGAGGCAAATACTTCGTCCTGCGTACGACGGTTGAGGGCACGCGGAAGGACTTCACGCTCGGCTCGGCAAAGCGCGTTACCCTCGCAGTGGCGCGACAGAAGGCCGCGAAAATCCAAGAACAGATCGACACCAATGGCACAGTTTTGCCCACGGAGATGCCCACTTTCGCTGAGGCTGCTCGTTCTGCCCACAAGGCGCTGACCACTGGGTTGAAGAACAATAAACACAAGGCGCAATGGCTCTCCACCTTGGAAACCTACGCTTTCCCGATTGTGGGCGATAAGCTGGTCAACCAGGTCGAGCGGGCGCATGTCGTCCAGATCCTTTCGCCGATATGGCTCGACAAGCGAGAAACGGCCGACCGGACATTGCAGCGCATTGATCGCGTGATGAGTTGGGCCGTAGGCAACGACTATCGCAACAGCCGCGTGGACATGAGACTGGTCCGCGATGCACTCCCGCGAAGAAGCAGGCGCAAGCGCTCCGAGATACGTCGTATGCCAGCGGTGCCGTGGGCTGAAGCGCCAGCCTTTTACACCGCGATCTCGACAAGTCGTAGCGTGGTCGAAGTCCGTCTGGCGATGGCGTTCTACATCCTCACGATCCCAAGGCCGGGGAATATCTATCTCGCCAAGCGCGGCCAGATCGACTTGGACGACGCTGTGTGGAACATTCCTGGCGAGGAAATGAAAAGCGGAGAGCCGCATCGCATCCCGCTTTCGCCGGCTGCCGTGGAAGTCGCTCGATCCGTCATGGGTATGCACGATCGCGAACTGCTGTTCGGGGTTTCGGATAAGCCTATGTCGAATGACACGCTCCGAATGATGATGCGGCGGATGGGGCGAACCGAAGTGCCGCATGGGTTCCGCTCGACCTTCAAGGATTGGGCGCGCGCGTCCGGCTATCCCGACGATCTCAGCGAGGTTGCGCTTGCCCATGCCGATCCTAACGAAGTGCGTGCCGCCTATGCCAGAGATGACCTACTCGAAGAGCGGCGCCCTATGATGCTTGCTTGGTCCGAATACTTGGCAGGGAAGCCGCATAAGCGCGTAGTGACTCCACAGGGATAACCGTGGATCGGCCCTGCTTCTTCGCCTCAATCTTGCCGGCGTTGATCAGTTCGTAGAGAAACGTCTTGCCGCATCGGATCATGCCACAGGCGTCCTCGGGGCTGACAAGGATTACCTCGTTGTCGTTCATTGCCCCTCCCCATAATGATCTCCAGACCGTATTGCTGAGGCGATGAACTGGCGTGCTTCACGGAACCACGTGCCGGGCTTATCCCCGAAACAAGCTTCGGCGATCTGCGCACAACGCTCAGCCTCTGCGGCACGATGGCGGGCGAAGGCTTGGACCACATTCGCATCGTCATACTTGCCCGCGAAAAATCCCTCTTGATCCTGACCGGCAATCGAGTTGCGGCTGACAAAGGGCCAAGCCTCTTTGCGATCACGTCGCGTCACCCGCGCTTCCTTGGTGGTCATGCGACGGGCTCCAACTGGAAAACGACGAAGCCGGGCTTGATCCCAAATTCTTCGCCGCGCAGCATCCAGCCGATGCGAAAGGTCAGGTCGCGCGTCTTGAACCGCGAGCCGTCAGCGATCGAATATGTGCCGTCAGCGTCTGTGCGCTTAAGGACCACAATGTCGTCGCGCTGGAAGAAGCGATCATCTCGGCGAGCTTCGAAGCGCTTTTCACCGCGCTCGATGGCATCCCAGCACGTCGCGTGGCATTTCAGCTCGTGCGTGATCACGACCGCCCATCCCCCTCTACTACCCTTGCGCGGAGAGCGGCTGCGCGAAGTCGGTCGATTGCCGTGTAGAAGCCCATGCCGCCGTGCTCGTCGGCCATATCGATGGCGTGTTCGGCGGCCTCGATCAGGCCTTTCATCCTTACCGCAAGCTCTTCCAAGCTGTGATCAGCCATTGCGGTTCTCCAGGTGATTGCGGAGGGCGAGCCCAAGGACATTCGGCACGACGACGAGGCGATCATATGTGAATGGCTGCCGACCCAGGCCAACGGCGACGATTTGATCGGCAACGCGCTCAGAAGAGGCGTACCACTCGCTATCATCGCCGGCTTCGATCACACGCCGCGCGCTCGCGCTTAGTGACTTGGCCAGATCGTCCAGATCGAATCGCCGCACCGCAAGCTCTTCTAGGTTAGTGGTCATGGGCGACCGTCCTTGTAGAAAATGCGGAAGGTGAGTGCGCCCCACACAAAGCCGAACAAGCACGCGAACACCCGATAGCCGACCGTGTAGGGCTGTCCGTCAATGATCGCAGTGACAGCGAAAAGCCCAAGGCAGACGAATGCGCCGATAGAGCCGCCCGCGAAGTAAACGATGAACCGGCTCATTGGCCCGCCCTCCTCTCGGGGGATTTCGCGGGCAGTGCGCGGCGAAGGGCCTCGATAAGGTCGCTATGGACGATCCAACATTTCTCGCCGTCTTCGGCCTCGATGCCCTTGTCACGGCCATTGCGGGCCTTGAACGTGCCCGACATGCCCGCCAGCAAATCTGTCGCGGCGGCTTCAAGCTCAACCCCTCGGGTGGATGAGGGAGAGGTGAATAGGGCGAGCAAGCTATCGACGGCGCCAGAAACGTGGTCTGTTCCTTCAATCGCACCTTTGACTATCGCGGATATCGTCTCCCTATCCGGACACGCGTGGGGCATCCCCGAAATAAGCGCTTCACGAGCGGCCTCGATATTGCCGGCGTCTAGGAAAAAAAGTACGCGGCGTACGTGGTCTGTATCAACGGCTTGGGTGGCTGACAGGGCGGCTTTGGCAAATTCAGCGATGCAATTTCCGCACGTCTCGTACATCCAGACGCCGTGCGTGCACCGGTCGTGCTTGCTAACGCGGTTGTCGGGCCACCAGTGTTTACCGACTGTGCGAGGCTCGTCTCCGCTCGCGATCCGCTCCAGCGCATCACGCAAAGTCTGTGAGCTATCCATTATGCTGCTCCAGGGGTGTTTTGGGCGTCTGCCTGCGGCACCGCGCTCTCAGCCTTCGGCCCGATCCCTGCGGTCTCGGCGGTTCCCGTTTCGATCGCTGACGCGGCTTCCCAACGCTCGCGATTTATGGTTTCGGTCCAGCGGCGCAAATGCTGCGTGTGGCGACCGCACCAAAGGCATTCGCGCGTGTCACCCGTGGTAGACCAGCGGGTTTCTTCGCCGATGAAATACATCTCATGCTTGGCGTCGATTGCGCAGCGCCCCTCGACTTCGTAACGACGCCAGAAGTCGGGCTCCTCCTCGAAACTGGACGCGCCCGGGACGGCCCAGACCGTGGCCCGGGCGCCGTCGCACAGCACCCGAGATAGCTTCGATCCGTGGAAGAAATATTCGTCGTCGTTCCAACCGATCCAGCGACGCCCTTCGCCGTCGAAAAAGATTCCCGGCAAACCTATGCGCCGATTGCGGCGCAACCACTTCGCAAGGTTGGGACTGTATCGGTTGCCCTGCACGCGCCAGGAATCGAAGCCCGATAGGGCCGAGACCTTGGGCTCGGCTTGCGAGAGCCCGGTGCCGTTAGGCACGCGTCCAACTTCCTGCTCCATTCAGAATGCCTTTCCTTGGGCGCGGGCGATGCGTTCGTCGTATGCTGGCGCGATGAAGTAAGCATTCTCGCCGACGCATATGTACCCCGGCGTGGTCTTGCCCATCAGGAGGCGGTCACGCGTCTCCCAATAGCTTGCGTCCCTCTCGCAACGCGGAATGACATCCATCTGCCCGACGGTTGCGTGAAACTCTTCCTTGCTGACCTGGCGCATCACCCTCTCTCCTCTTGCTCGGGGAGGTGGGTCTTGAGGGGTGGTGCGGGCAGAGGGTGCCAGTGGGTTGGGCTGTTACCAAATCCCAGGCCCCAAGACCCTGCGATCCACTCACTGGCTACGTGATCGAAGGATGCTTCAATCGTTGCGCAGTCCACCCAGACAAGGACCCGCGCCCCATCCTTCGGCGCAGTCTCTATCGGCTGCCATCCCGCCTCCGATAATATGGGGCGGGGTGTTGTGAGGGCGGCAACAAGGGCTTCCAACCGGATTGCCGTTCCCCATCGGCCAAAGTCGATAGATGCCAACTGCCCGTCATCGCTGATTTGCCAGCCGACGCTCAGAAAGAACTTCTTTAGCCTCGCTATCTCTTCCCGCCCTGTATTGGCTGTGTTATCAATAGCTTGGCGCGTCATGCCGCAAACTCCTCAATTGCTTCCCGAAGGTCGTCATTGGAAACGGGCAGCCACCACCGTTGAACGGCGGCAATCGCCAGCTCGTAGAAGGCTTCAAATTCGTCCTGACCCATGTTCTCAAAGGCGATGCTGGACGGCACGAACACTTCCCGTTCGGCCTTGGGGTGAAGCTTCTTCCATTCCCCGTATCCAAGGACCGCCTTGAGCCCGAGAAGAGCATCGTCCGTGCTGGCGAACTCTTCCCGATTGTCGGCAAGCAATCCCAACAGCGCGAACAGCTTGCGATGGTGTGCCGGGTTGCGGGGACGGCGCCCGCGTAGATCCACCGTCTGACCAAGCTTGGTCTTGGCGTGGAACTCGCGTGCCGCTTGGCTGACCGGGATGAAGCCGGCAGCCGTCTTGCGGAAGTGATGCGGGGCGACGTTAGACATGCTCCGCTTCCCACTTCTTGCCCTTCGGTGTGGTCAGGAACTCAGTCCAATAGGCCGTCACAACATCGCGACCGTCGAACCCGTACTTCGTCTGGAATTTCGGCCAGCCTAGGCGGTTCGTTTGCTCATCATGTGCGGCCCAGCACATTGGCATGGACGCGCAATCGCTAACCTTAGTTGACGTGCCCTTGTCGCCCCAAGGATCGAAATGGCAGGCCATGACGACGCCCTCGCAAACATGCGTGGGGCAATGGATCGACAGGAAGCACGGAAGGTCACGCTGCCACCGGATGTACGGCGGACAGCGCTTCGGGTCTGGGGCTTTCACCCGTGCCCGCTTGACCTTCTTGAAGGCGGCCCGCGCGATGAACATCAGCTAACCCGATGCTCGAATGCGGGGCTGGCCGTGATAAACGGCACGGAATCGTCGATATCGTCATCAACACGCGGCTCTGGAGCCCCGCGCGAGCCGCCACCATGTTCATCGCCGCCATCTCCCCTACCGTCGAGAAGCACCAGCACGGCGTTGAAGCCCTGCAGCACGATTTCGGTCGAATAGCGATCGGCGCCCGACTGGTCCTGCCACTTGCGGGTCGTCAGTGCGCCTTCGAGATAGACCTTGCTACCCTTGCGCAGATAGCGCTCGGCGACGTTGGCGAGGCCTTCGCTGAACACCTTGACCGTATGCCACTCGGTCTTTTCCTTGCGCTCGCCACTATTGCGGTCCTTCCAGCTTTCGGACGTGGCGATGCGGAGCTCGACCACCTTGCCGCCGTTCTGGAAGCTGCGCGATTCGGGATCCCGCCCGAGATTGCCGACGAGGATCACCTTGTTGACCGAACCTGACATTATGCCGCTTCCTTCTCGGGCTTTGGGTTGAGCGTGAGGATGAAGTCGCCCGTGTCGGCATTCTGTTCGACATCGGTCACTTGCAGGTCAGCGAGCGCGCTGTAGCTGCAAATGTTCTCACTCAGGATCGCGGCTACATCGGCGCGGTCGAGAGTTAGGGTGGTTTCACCCCTGATTTTGACGGTCATCCTGCATTCCTTCTGCCAAGAGCGGTCAGCCCGCTTTCAAAAGCATCGCGCTCCTTTTCGAAGCGGCGGCGATCAATGTCGTTTAGCCCGTCGATCAGGGCTTCGTTGGTGGCGTTCCAGGCAGTGAAGGATTTGAGCGTCTCGTTTTCCTTCATGGAGCGGATCAGCGCGCCAAACATGCCTTCGTCGGCTTGGGTCAGCGCTTCCTTGGCATCCGCGATCTGACCTTTGACACCGCGCTTGTCGGCGCCATCACCATTCCACCAGACGGGCAGGTAGCGTTCGCACTGGGCCAGTTCGGCGGCGTGCCGAGATTCCAGAGCCTCGATTTCCGATACGGACTGCGCAGCCAGCAGCTTGTTGACGAAAGCGCGCATTCCGCCTTGGAGCGCGGACTTGCTAGCGAACGGGCCTTCCAGCTTTTCGCGCTGCGCCGGTTCCTCTGCTGTGTCATTGCCCTGCCTGTCGTTCACAGGGGCTCGCACAGCCGCGTTTCCGTCGTCATCCTCCGGGCACACCCCGAAAGCCGTCATGAGGCTGTAGCGGCGCGCATAGGTTAGCGCAGAGCCGTATCCCTGCGCATCCTGCTTGCTTGCCGGGACAAATAGCTTGCCGAACGAGAATTGTTCGCCGCTCTCATGCCCGACGATGGTTTCGACGCAGACGCCGCCTTCCTGTTCGTGCGTCATCTGCGCGTAGAACAGGGCATGCTTGCACAGCGCGGGCTTGATAGCATCTACCACGCTAGACAGGTCCGCATACTTCGATTTGAAGTGCGGGTTGTTGCTATCCTTGGTCGCCCCCTCGATTTCAGGGAACGCCTTGGCCATGGCTGCGAACAGCTTATTCATGGTGAGCCTCATGGAGCGTACCGGCTTCGACGGTAGAGGCTCGCTTGCCATGCTCGGGGTGAGCCGAAGCGGCGGGGGGACGGGTTACGTATGCCCAGAGGCTCACAGGGAGCAGGCCAATCCAGATCGCGATGGTGAGCCGCTTAGTGACGCGGTTCATCGTGCGAGGAATGAACACACCCAAGGCATAGTCGGGGGTCATGCCAACCCTCCGACATTAAGCTTGCGACGAAGCTTTTCTTCTTCGCTGTTGAGCCAGGGTCGATATTCAGAACTCAGAAGGTCCGGTACGTCTTCCTTTATGGGACGTAGGGAGCGCATCTGTTCTATGAATGTATCGTCTGCTTTGGGGATGTGGCGGAACCGATTAGGGCTCCAACCAAAGCCATCATGTTCCCACGCAGCTTTAACGCCCGATAAAATTGGAGAATTTGTGCGCGCTGACAGACATTCGACGCGGTAAAGCTTTCCCTTGATAAGGGGGCACGTGGTCCGCAAGGTCGGTCGCGCGTCAACGCACACCACCACATCACCAATCTTGAAAGGTCCAGCACTCATGCTTCACCTCTATGGGGAGTAGGGTTGCTACTGGTTTTAGGCGAATCCTTCGGCCCGCGCTTTCGTGCTGCGCACGGAGCCGCAAGCGTCTCCGCCGTTCCGGCTTCAATCGCTTTCGCTAGCTGGTCGCGCGCTTCAGACCGCAGCCATATCGAATGGTGATATGTGCGTGTGTCAGGAACGTATTCCTGCTTGGCGTATCTAGACCCACCGATGGCAGAAAGAATGGCGTTGTCGAGGCTAAGGCGCGTCTGCCGCTTTAGGCCTGGATTCCTATTCCTCTCGTTCCAGCCTGCCTTAAAGGCCTGTGCGAGCATCTTTTCGATGCGCGAGGGATCGTTACCCGACAGGGCCGCGACTACAGGCGCGGTCGCCGAAGGCGATAGAGCCCGGTCTGAAGGACGCGCCATCACGCAATCCCCCGCATCGGATCACCCAAGGTCTCAGTAAAACTAACCCTAGGTACAGACCCAACTATCCTCCCAGAGTTAGCAAGGGCGAGAAGCTCAAACTCCTCACGCTCTGAGGGCTCGTAGAGATAGCTGTCCGTGGCTTCCCCACAGCTCGCACAAAAGGCGCGCTCAGTATCCCGGAGAGCATCGCAGCCGACGCAAAGGTGGAAGCCGGTCATGCTGACACCTTGAAGCGCTCAAGGAAAGCTCCCGTAGAAATGCGGAGAGTGTTGAAGTGGTCTTTGCCGTTTTCGTGCCAACGGACGCGGTAGAGCGAACTACCGTCATGCTCGCCAAGCAACATGGCATCCAGATTGTCCGAGCGGCGTCGATGCGTGCGAACGAATTTCTGGGTGACTGGCCGTGCAGTCTGCGCCGGGGATACAGGGGTGACAGACATTATGCTGCCTCCGTCTCACGCGACTGAGAAACCATAGGGCGCCCTGTCGCGGTGCAGATCGCCTGCAAATAAGGCTTGTGAAGCGCCCAGAAGTCTAGCGCCTGGGTCGTATCCATCCGCTCGATGGCGCGATCATCGAAGGCCCACCATTCGACCAGAGAATGCGATTGGCAGCCAATGGTCATCTGATCGTCGGCGATGGTGACGTGCCACGTCAGGCCCGAAATGCAGATCGGAGAGACCCGCGCATCGCCGTAGACCCACGCATTGCCGGAGACCCACGCATTGCCGTAGACCTGCGCATTGCCGGAGACCCGCGCATTGCCGTAGACCCGCGCATCGCCGTAGACCTGCGCATTGCCGTAGACCCGCGCATCGCCGTAGACCTGCGCATTGCCGTAGACCTGCGCATTGCCGTAGACCTGCGCATTGCCGGAGACCCGCGCATCGCCGTAGACCCACGCATTGCCGGAGACCCGCGCATCGCCGTAGACCCACGCATTGCCGGAGACCCACGCATTGCCGTAGACCTGCGCAAGGTTCTCTTCTTTCTCGACGTAGCCGCCAAGATCGCCAACCGCGACATGAAGACCGATTGCAACCAGAGCGCGAATGCGGAAGAGCTTTATGCCGCGCCAATCGAGGATGAAGTCATCCTTTACCAGCTCGTACTTTTTGCCCTCGACCGGCTTATCGGCCTTCTTGGTGCGTGGCTTCTTTGCAGCGGCTTCAGCCATTACGACCTCCCTGTGGATGTCCCCACCGTGTCTTCGGCCCTAAGGCGATCAACGGTGGAGACAGGGAGATACTTACACCCGATGTAACTCAGGCGTCAACAGGTTTTTACGCTGCGTGTAATTTATTTATGACGATCGGCGCGAGTTACGGATCGCCTCGAACACGGCGACGGCTTCCGTAACCTCTGCGTCGGTGTAATCGTCTAGGTGGATAACCTGTCCGGCTTTTAGGGGATTTCGCACAAATAGCTGATCGACTTCGGTCTGATAGACCTCGGCCAAGGCGTTCAGGACGGGTTCGCTGTAAGGCTGCTTTCCAGCCTCGATCCTGGAGATAGAGGCGGCTGTCGTCGGAAGCTTGGGATCGTCCATATAATCCAGCGCGCCAGCCACGTATGCCAAGGTATAACCCTTCGATTCACGCCATTCGCGCAAATATGGTCGCTTTGCCATGCCATCGATTCCCTTACAGCGAGCGTAAGGGATTATCCCACGGCGTTCCCGGCCATGGGATAAGGCTGCATGTAAATTGCAGTTGACTGTCATGTTACGTCCGGTGTAACATCCGGTTCTATGACGCTAGACGAATACCTCATTGAGCGCTCGCCTAGGCAGCTTTCCGAAGCAACCGGCATCAGCATGGCATCGCTTTCCCGCATTCGCCACCGCAAGCAGAAGCCGTCAGCTTCAAGCATGGAGCTGATCTGCCTGCATACGGGCGGGAAGGTGACGCCGAACGATCTCCTCGGGATCGCCTGCTAATGCTGTCGCTGGGGGAACGAAACGACCTCTGCGTCAACATCATTCCATGCTCGGATGAAGCGCCTAAGGTTGCGCATCGTCTTGATAAGATCGCACCTAGACATACTGCCGGAAATTTCTCTCTGGCCGCTTTTGATCGTGACCAAACCATGGTCGCCGTGCGGTCCAAACTCAAGCGGCCCAGTAAATGCCGCCACAAACCCATCAAGCATACTAGCACCCTCCCTAACTCGGGATGCTGCTTGCTAACAGGTTGCTTTGCAACTGATTTATGTTCGATGCGTCCAGTTTGGGTAAAGTTTACCCAAGTTAATATCTGTTCACCATCGCGCGGCGCCGCCTCCAAGGCCGCGCGTGCCGCCGGGGCCTCCCCAATCGCCCCGGCGGCTAAGCTCTCGGGAGCATCAGCATGACCATTGAACAGGCCATCGTCATTGGCTCGCTCTACTTCGCCATCATTGTTGGCGGAGTCCTTGAGTTCCGCGCGCGCCATCAGGTCCGCAACGATGCGGATGACCAGGGGGCCGATTGGGGTGGGGAGCATCTCCATGACGGCGGCGTAATTACCAACAGCGGGGACCGGGATAATGCCTGATCTTTCCATTCCTGCACGGGATTCCGTTGCAGCGCAGCGTGAGCTTTTCAGACGTGCGGAGAGCGAAGAAGGGCTCTCAATTGCTGTGATTGCGAAAAGGTCCCCGCTGAAGGCTGGGACCATGCAGGGCTGGCGCGATGGCTCTGCAATGCCCGCATGGGCGATAGGCGCGCTGAGTTCGGCCGGCGTACCGGATCACCTGCTTTCACTTATCGTCGAGCCATTCGCTTGCTTCGTTGTGTCTGAACCTGACGGCGAAGGCGATCTAGACACAGCCGCCAATGAGGCCCTGGATTTCGCATCCGAGGTCAACAAGGCGCATCATCCGAACAGCCCCGGCGGCCTCGCCATTGTTCCACAAGAGCGGGCTCTGATCGAGCCAAAGCGGCAACGCGCCGCTGCCGCTATCCGAAAGGCAGCCTGATATGATCCGGGGGGATGAAATCAGGCGGCGCATCGAATGGACGCCACAGCGCATATCCGATCTGCGGGTTCTAGTCGCCGAAGGTCTGTCTGATGGCAAGATAGCGCGAATACTCAAGCTGAGCCGGAACACCGTTGTAGGGGCTCGCTGGCGCTTCAAACTGGTGAGTTGCAATGCGGAGAAGCACGCTCATCGCATCACGCCGTCCGACTTCGGCGATATAGGCCCAACGCTGACCGTCGAGCAGGCTGCAAAGCACTATAAGGCGTCTCCTACCACGATCCGCAAATGGCACCGCGAGTTTGACTCAAAACCCGCTATAGTGGCTCGGGTATACGAGAAGAAGGTTCGCGAACCAAAGGCTACCAAAGCCCCTAAGCCGCGCAGTGTTGCCGCCAGGCAGACCATCCGCGCGTTCAGGGTACCAGAGCGCCAAGTGACGCTTGCCGCATCTGCGCAGCTATTCCTTCAGCGCTACGGTCCCGTTATCCGCGCGCGCACCATCGATCCCGCCGCAGCCAACGATCAATGGATCGTCAACGGCCGGCGCCTCTCCGAAGCCGAAATGCTCGCCGCCGCTGAGCGCAAAGGATTTATTTCAGCCAACTCTACATCATTCGACGAATATGCTCTTATTAGGTGCGGCCAATGATCGCCGCGTCATCAGTCAACCCCAATTGGTCCCTCCTGGATCGTGTCATCACCTCGGATATGTCCGATGGTGAATATCACGGTCCCGTACCCCGGCATTTGCTTGTCGATCGCGATCCATGCCCCCGTTGTGGCGCCCGTGGGGATCTGAAATGCGGCCATAGTGCCAAGTTCATCGGTGTGGAGATGCACCTGTGAACCACGCTGGTGGCGTCTGCCCTGTTCGTCCTGAAACGATGGTCATCATCCGATATGCCAATGGCATTTGTGCGGGTGCATCACCGCGTGATGGGATCAAGGCGGCGCCTATCATGGCGAGCCAGCGCAAATGGGACTGGCGCAAGGATCGCCGCCAGCCGCTGCCTTTCGACATCACAGATTATTGGCTGGCCGAAGAAGTGCCGGCGGAAAGGCTGGCAGCATAATGGGCAAGCTCTCCCGAGATAAGGGCTATCGGTACGAAGCCGAGACGGTGAATTTCCTCAAGGAGTTTCACCTGGATGCATGGCGCGTGCCGCTCTCTGGCTCGACTAGCCATGACAAAGGCGACATTCGGGTCCGTGTCCATTTCCGCGAAGCGCCGCTTTCGGGCGAGTGTAAGCGCCGCGCTGCGCTTCCCGCCTGGATCAAGGCTGCGCTCGGCGCCAACGACTTTCTCGCGATGCGGGCTGATCGCGACGACACGCTGATCGTCATGCGCGCCGACTTCTTTGCGGAGCTGCTTCAGTGAGCGAACCAATCACTCAGTATTGCACCAAGTGCGGGGCTGAGCCGGGGATGCCTTGCATCGGCAAGCGTGGTCATCATCGCCGCGCGTTTCATCGCGAACGCGGATCGCGACGAGCAGGGGCGCTTGCTTACTGTCCGCACGAACACACAGTTGAGAGCTACATAGAGGATCAGCTTGCGGGCGCGGTAACCGCCTGGATTCGTCACCACGACATCACAGGCGCGACCGTACAGACGCAGGTTCCGCTCGGGCCGTATAGGCTAGATATGTTGGTAACGGTGGCTGGCCGTCATTTGGCTGTCGAAAGCGATGGCATGGCCTGGCATTCTTCTCCAGCGGCCATAGAGCGTGACAAGAAGCGCGATCGATTTTGCGTCACCCAAGGTTACGCGGTCATGCGCTTCACTGGTTCTGAGATTAGGCGCGATCCGCGAGGATGCGCCGCGCAAATCGGTTTGTGGATCAGGGCTCAACAGTGAGCTTTGATGCACTCTCGTGGGCGGCCAAGCAGCGCCCCGGCAACCTTGCCGCCAAGATGGTGCTGTTGGCGCTTGCCAATTGGGCGGACGATGGCGGCTGCGCGTATCCTAGCACGGCTGCAATCGCTGAATTTGGCGATATGGACCACAAGACAGCCACCGCTGCGCTTGACCGACTAATTGCGCTTGAGCTGGTTACCGATACGGGTGAGCGCGAGGGGCGCACCCGTCAAATCAAGGTGTATCAGCTTAACCTATCAAGCCTCCCAAAAACGGAAGCCTACCAAAAACGGAAGCCTCCCGTTTCTTCCGTTAAAGCCCCCCAAAAACGGGGTACGGATACAGTCAGGGATACAGGTTCGGAAGCTAAAGCTTCCTCACACACTGGCAAGCATTTCCTCCCAGATGATTGGGAGTTGCCAGCGATTACGGACCTTCCTCCACAGGCGCGAGCATGTGCCGAACAATGGACCGCAGCTAGCTACGCAACGCACGGCGAAGCATTCATTGGCTACTGGCGCACGACACGCCGCAAGATGGCAGATTGGCGGCTGACCTGGGCCAACCGGATCGTTGCGCTGCACGGCCAGGTCATGCGCGATCAGAAGTTTGGCAACGCACCTACTGGCGGAAAGCCAGCATCGCCATCCGGCAAGCAATGGACGCCTGAAGAGCAGGCGGCATACCTAGCGCGGATCGCAGCCAATAGTTCGGATGAAGCGCCGCCACGACCACCCGACGCGAAGCGCGAGTGCACCGCATTCGGAACGCCAATCGGGCAGATCGCCCAACGCATAGCAGGCCAAGCATGAACGATCCCCGCTTCCAATCCATCCCGCCCAACGACAGCCCGAGTGCCAGTTATGCAGGGATGGTGAAGGTCAGGTTGGGTCAAACTGACCGGGCAATTCAAGTCTACGGTTGGGGTGCTGAAGCGGAGAAACGGGCTGAAAAGCTGGCGCGCAAGATCATGGGCGAAGGCGTCGAAGAGTAGACGCTCCGCATGGTGGGTCCGAGGTTCGTTCGATCCTTGGCACAACCACCCAACGCATAGAAATTTAGTTAGGTTCAAACAATTACGCACACGAAAGGAACGCGATATGGAAAAATCTTCATCGAATGACGGCGTTGGCTTTTTCACGCTGTTGGCGCTTCTCTTCATCGGCCTGAAGCTTGGCGGCGTAATCGCTTGGTCCTGGTGGTGGGTGCTTTCCCCGATCTGGATTCCGTTGGCGGTTGTGGCGCTCATCATGGCGTGCGTTGCCGCTGTGGCAATTTCTCGCAAAGCCTAATCATTCAATCGGGGGTGGATACCGTGGCAAAAGGACGACCAAAATCAAATCGTCCTTGTCGTAAGGATGGGCGGCTGGAGCCACTGATCGATAAGGGCAATGTTGTTGTCCAAGCGTGCTGGGAAGCGTTCAAAGTGTTCCAGGACGGCAAGACGGATCAGCAAGTGCACGACCCTATCGGACGCGCATGGGCTGTTGGTTTGCTCGACGGCACAACCCAGGATGCGGCAATGCTCCGCGACATTGGCCGGCGCTATGCACAGCTACACGGGATCGTTTATCGCCAAACGCAATGCGCGGTAGCCGACCATGATCGCGTTCGTGGGACAGGGGCGGGGAACGACAACGACCATACTGGCGAGCGGTTTGCAAAGCTAGATCAGCTCGCACGGGATGCAGGATCGAAGCAGCGACTGGCGATGCAGAAGCTGTGCCTATCCGCGAACCCGGATGAAGATCCGCTGTGGTTAGGGCGACTGATCGCATGGGAGCGCATAGTCGGCGCGCTAGACGAAAAGCCAATACCACCCTTCATGCGCGATCACATGATCCTCACCCAAGCTGTTCAGGCATTGGTGGCGATGGTGGAGGGGTAACGTGGGAAAATGGAATTATCGCGTCATCGACCACGGCAACCACAAAGCGCTGCATGAGGTCTATTACGACGATGATGGCAACCCCACCGGATGGACGGAGAGCCCGGCAACCTTCGTCTGCGATCCAGATGAGGATGCGATAGAGATAGCCAAAGCCCTGTCCATGGCCCTTATTAACGCGCTGACAAAGCCGGTTCTCACGGAAGAACAAAAAAAGGTTGACACCGCGGAACAAACGTGATACGCATTGACCAATATTTGGAGGTTGGATTGCGCGATTTTTCCGCCGATACCATCATCGAGCAGCAATGGGGTGGCATCGGAGACGGCGGTGGTGGCTGTTAATCCATAAAGCCCGCCACGCCTCTCAACGATGCGCACCTGGCGGGCTACTGATCCACCCAACGTCTATATGGCGTTGGACAGGGCGGCTAACTTCGGTTGGCCGCCTTTTGTTTGCGCGCTATCAGGGCCTAGCCCGTGAGGTGATCGTAGATCGCTGGCGCGCCACCCCTCCGAACCCGGCACGCCTCCGCACACTGAATGAGCACGGTGGGCAGTCCGCGAGGTATCGGAGGGGAATGTTTCAGGAGGTTGCATGGAGATCATCGCCGATCTTCGCGACGACATCCTCCTTACGCTCGGGCAATCGGGAATCCGTGGTGATCGCGCCCAAGAGTTGGCCGACGATCTAATCACCACCATCAAACGCTGGTGCGCCAAGGAGCCTGCCAACGATGCGTAACTGGCTCGCCCGCAAAATACTGTTCTGGGCTCTCAAGCATCTCAAGCCCCAACCCCGCATTGAAGGAAAACTAGCTGTGACCATCTTTGAAACGCTCGCCGATCTGGAAAGCCGCCTCGCCAAGGTTGAGGCTGCGCCCGGCGTAGATACCAGTGCATTCGCTACCGCATCGGATCTGACCGCCGTCTCTAGCCGCGTAACCGTGCTGGAGAGCGAAGTCGGCACGCCTCCTGCTGATCCCGCACAGGGCTAACAGTTTGACAGGGAGTTAAGGAATGGCCCAGATCAACATATTCGAGATGGGCAGCCTCGACGGCAAGAAGCCCGTCATCAAGGTTCCCTTCAATGCGCAGCAGGCAAAGACCGCTTCGCCAAGCGATGCGTTTAAGGGCGGCACGCGGTTCGTTCGTGTTCAGACCGATACGGCTATCTATGTGAAGTTCGGCCCGACCGGGACAACTGCAACCACGGTGACAGACTATAAGATCGCGGCCAATTCGTATGATGATTTCGAGGTTGAACCTGGGCAGATTATGGCATGGACGACGTAAAGCCAGCCAAAGACGAGAAGGGCCGATTCATAACCGGCAATATCGGTGGAGGCCGGCCTAAGGGCGCGCGGTCAAAGTTGGGTGAAGCATTCGTAGAGGCGCTGCAAGCCAGCTTCGAAGAACATGGACCTGAGACAATCGAAACCGTCCGCGTCGAGAAGCCTGATCAATACCTGAAGGTGATCGCGTCGCTTCTCCCGAAGGATGTGAACCTCAATCTCAACGATGAGCGAGAGCTGACGGATGAGCAGCTTGTCGAACGCATTAGAACCCTCAACGCGGCAATCGCTCCTTTCATTGCTGGCGGATCTGGAGCGGACGCAAACGCTGATCCAGCAGCGAAACGCAAAGCGCGGGCTGCAAGCGTTCACTGAGTACGTAAACCCGGCCTATCAAGCGGCTGGGCATCATGCACTTATCTGTGGAGCGCTGGAGCAGGTAGAGCGTGGTGAGATTGACCGCCTGATGATTTTCATGCCGCCTCGCCACGGCAAATCGGAATTGGCGAGCCGCAAGTTTCCGGCATGGTATCTCGGCAAGAACCCGCACAAGCAGATCATCGCAGCGAGCTATAACAGCGACCTTGCAATGGATTTCGGGCGCGATGTCCGCAATCTTGTTGCATCGCCTGAGTTCAATGACGTGTTCCGCGATGTAGAGTTGCGCGAGGACAGCCGAGCCGCGAACCGCATGAACACGTCTCACGGGGGCGCTTACGTCGCTGCGGGTGTGGGTACCGCTGTTACTGGTCGCGGCGCGCATGTGTTGCTGATCGACGATCCCTTCAAGGATCGCGAGGAAGCGGACAGCGAGCGCCGCCGGCAGATCGTGGACGATTGGTTTCGTTCCACAGCTTACACGCGGTTGATGCCGGGGGGCGCGATCGTCGTCATTCAGACGCGCTGGCATGAGGATGATTTGGCCGGTCGTCTGCTTGAACGCGAGGGCACAAAGGAAGACGGAGGCGAATGGACGGTCCTGGACCTTCCCGCGATCGACAAGGGCGGAAAAGCTCTCTGGCCTGAATGGTATGACGTTCCGGCTCTCAACCGCATCAAGGCCAGCATCGGCCCGCGCGAGTGGTCGGCGCTCTATCAGCAGAAGCCGCAGCCCGACGAAGGCACGTTCTTTCAGCGCGATTGGCTTCCCGAGTGGACAGACAAACCTAAGCATTTACGTCTGTACGGGACGAGCGACTACGCCGTCACCGATGCGGGCGGCGATTACACGGTGCACCGCATCTGGGGCATTGACGAGAACGACAAGATTTACCGTCTCGATGGCTGGCGCGGACAGACCGCAGCAGATGAATGGATCGAGCGAAAGATTGACCTGATCGCCAAGCACAAGCCGCTCGCATGGTTTGGTGAGGCTGGAGTCATCGAAAAGGCCGTCAAGCCCATGCTATTGCGTCGGATGCGAGAGCGTCAGGTGCATTGCCGCATGGAATGGCTGCCTAGTATCCACGACAAGGCAACGCGGGCTCGCGGCTTTCAGGCGCGGGCGAGCATGGGAATGGTCTGCGTCGAGCCTGGGGCTGACATTAGCGAGTTTCTGTCATTCCCAGCCGGCAAGCATGACGACGAAGTGGACGTAGCGGGCCTGATCGGTCGCGCACTGGACCAGGTTCATCGGGCGATCGTGCCCACGACTATCAAGCCGACCAACCCCGCTGATCGGTACAGGCCACAGCAAAACGGAGGTGCAGACGGATGGAAGGTTATGTGACCGCTTCATCCGATCAGACGCCCGATGGCGATCTTGCCAAGTATAAGCGCATGTTCACCGAGGCGCAGACTGTCACCGAGCAGGCACGCATCGAGAGCCAGACCGACGACGATTATTACAACGGCTATCAGTACACCGCTGATGAGCGCCGCATACTTTCCGAGCGAAAGCAGCCTGATAACATCTTCAACCGCGTGCGTCCCGGCGTCATGGGGTGGCTTGGCGTACTCAAGCAGGGCAAGACCAGCCCACGCGCCTATGCCCGCAATCCCGATGATGAGGATTCGAGCGACGTAGTTTCCAAGGTGCTGCGCTTCATCTCGGATGAAACGCGGTTCAATGACACCCGCATTGATGTGTCAAAGGACTATCTGGTTCAGGGCACTGGCGCTGTAATCGTCGAGCCCAACGAACAGGGGCGCGTTGAGGTCACGCACATTCGCTGGGAGGAGTTCTTCTACGATCCGCGCAGCCGGCGGCAGGATTTCCACGAAGCCCGCTACATGGGCATGGCGAAGTGGATGTATGCCGACGACGTTGAGGCCATGTACCCTGACTTCAAGGGTCAGCTTCAGTCCGGCATGGATGCCGCGATGGTCACGATGGGGACCACGTTCAACGACAGGCCTGTCAATGGTGCGGTGACGTGGATTGACCCCAAGCGTCGCCGTGTTCTGGTGGTCGAGATCTACCACCGAGAGGGCAACAAGTGGTATCGCTGCCGCTTCTACGGCAATGGCATTCTCGAGCAGGGGCTTTCGCCATACCTGGACGAGCGGGGGAAGCCGACCAACCCGATTATAGCCCAGACGTGCTACATCGATCGCGAGAATAACCGCTACGGCATCGTGCGCGATATGCGCGGTCCACAGGACGAGATCAACAAGCGCCGCGCCAAGCTGTTGAACCTGATCACCATGCGTCAGCTATTGACCACAGTGGAGGGCTTCGACGCATCGGCCGATGTCGCCCGCGTTCAGGCGGCTCGTCCCGATGGCGTTATCCCATTCGGATTCCAGCCAGCAGACCTGAATACGCAGATCACTGGGCAAATGGAACTGCTCAACCTGGCCATCCAGGAAATTGAGCGCATGTCGCCCAATCCGGCGATCCTTGGGCGTTCGGGAGAGGATCAGTCAGGGCGTGCGCAGCTGGTCCGCCAGCAAGCTGGCATGACCGAAGGCGCCGTCGTCATGGGCGGCATCGAAGAATGGGAGCTTCGCGTCTATCGGGCGTGCTGGACCCGCGCCAAGCAATTCTGGAAGGCGCAAGACTATATCCGCGTGACTGATGATCAGAAGGCGCCTGAGTATATCGGGATCAACCAGCCGGTTGTTCAGCAGGTGCCTGCGATCGTGCAGCATCCCGAGACGGGTATGCCCATGGTCGGCACGCAGAACGTTATCCTGGGCTATAAGAACGCGCTTGCCGAAATGGACGTGGACATCACGCTCGATACGGTCGCGAACACTGCCAACCTACAGCAAGAGCAATTCCAGATGCTGGCCGATCTGGCCCGCGCCGATGCGATCCAGATCCCGCTCCCGCTGCTGATCCAGATGTCGAGCCTGCCGAACAAGTCGGAATTGCTCGACCAGCTCAAGGAAATGACCAGCCAGCCGCCCACACCTGAGCAGATGCTTGAGGTGCAGCAGAAGCAGGCTGACGTTGAAAAGACCAAGAGTGAAGTTGTCCGCAACGAGGCTGAAGCTGCGTCGAAGATCGGCGCCACGGCAGTTCAGGCCGGCAACATGCACTTGAACGCGCTTACTGCTGGGATGGAGTCCGTACAACCTCCGCCCCAGCCTCAGACCGCCGCCGGGTAATCGGGCGAACCGCAGCCACAGCGTATCGTGGCAACCTGCCGCCGGGGACCGGGCGCATCGTGAAGCAGCCGACGACAAAGGCTGTCAGGGGATACAATGGGAAATCTGGACTTTCTGAACGCCTCGGAAGAGGCGAATGACGACGCACATGTGGAAGAGGTGGTTGCGACCCCCGAACCCGTGGCAGCGGAACCCGCGCCTGTAGCCGAACCGGCCCCAGCGCCCGAACCCGCGCCAGCTCCAATCGCTGAAGCCAAGCCTGACATTCCGCCTGGGCACGCGCCCATCACGGCGCTGTTGGACGAACGCGAGAAGCGCAAGGAACTGGAACGCCAAATACAGGAGCTGCAGCGCCAACAGCAGGCGCCCAAGGCTCCCGATCCTGACGAAGATCCCGAGGCATTCAACCGCTTCCAGATCGATCAGGCGAACATGGCCGTCATGAATGCCCGTCTCGACATGTCTGAGGAATTGGCCCGTGAAAAGCACGGGAACGAGACCGTGGACGCTGCCCGAGATTGGACTCTCACTCGTTTCCAGAACAATCCCGCATTCCGGGATGAAGTCCTGTCCCAACGCAACCCCTGGGGTTATGCAGTTCAGCAATTCCAGCGCCATAGCGCGCTCGATAAGCTGGGCGATGCAAGCCAGATTGACGCCTTCCTAGCGTGGCAAACCGCGCAAGCGACGGGCGTTCCCACGACGCAACCGGCGGCATCTGTCGCCACACCTGAACCCGCTCCCATTCCATCTCGTTCCCTCGCTTCCGCCCCGTCTGCGGGTGGTGGCGCGGCTCCGTCTGAGCCGACCGGGCCGGGTGTCGGATATGCGAGCATATTTGGACAATAAGCCATGTCAGAAGTCGTTCTTGCTTCTGCTAGCGTAAAGCAGAAGTGGATCGCGAAGTACTTCCAGGAGTACGTCCGCGATTCTCGTTTCATGAAGTTCATGAGCAACGCCGACCTCAACAAGGGCGGCATCATCCTTACCCGTTACGAGCTTCAGCAAGAAGCGGGCAAGACCATCAACATCCCCTTCATCGGCCGTCTCACGGGCTCGGGCGTCACCGGCTCGGAGATCCTCGACGGTGCGGAAGAGGAGTTGACAAACTACAACTTCCCCATCTCTATCGACTGGCGTCGTAACGCTGTCCGCGTTCCGAAGTCCGAGAGCTACAAGACGGAGATCAATCTCCTGAACGCAGCCAAGGACATGCTTCAGGTCTGGGAATCGGAGAAGGTCCGCGACGACATCATCAAGGCGCTTTCGGCTGTCATCACTGACACCGCAGGCACCACGGTGAATTTCGACGCGGCGACCGCCGGCAACAAGAACACTTGGACTGCGGCCAACTCTGACCGCATCCTGTTCGGCAACGCCCTTTCGAACTACAACGCCACCTTCTCGACTGCGGCGACCAACGTCACTGCTTCGATGAAGGCAAGTGCTGCCATCTTCGGGCTCGGCAAACGTC
>Ga0105238_10000531_pt1 | contig 39922 bp, 29 predicted proteins | sample KBSC34metaG_FD_81526 | JGI IMG/M metagenome (GOLD analysis project Ga0105238, IMG submission 81526) | Corn rhizosphere microbial communities from Kellogg Biological Station, Michigan, USA - KBS C3-4 metaG | ecosystem: Host-associated > Plants > Roots > Rhizosphere > Soil | place: Michigan, USA...
CTTTTGTCACTGCTGGAACAACGGCGACGCTTCCAGCTTGCTTTATGAACCGCCGTATACGGAACCGTACGTACGGTGGTGTGGGAGGACGGCGGAGGTGACTCCGCCTCCTACCCTATTCTCTGTGCAACCTCTGTGTTCTCTGTGTCTCTGTGGTTAACTAAATTCACAGCAATAACTCACCCAGAGACATAGAGAACACAGAGGTTGCACAGAGTAGAACGCAGAGACACGCAGAGTGCCGCAGAGGCAAAGCTGCCTCGGGCGGGTTATGATGTCTCCCAGTTTATGACAGTGAAGCCACCATTTCTGGATTACGAGCCCCTGAAGCGAACCACTTCTGACTCCGCTGTCGAGGACGGGGCCGAGTCTGTTTTCAAAAAACCGGGAAGGTTTGGCGACGCTGACGATGAATGGGTGGGCGCCCCCACACCAAAGCCTCAGAAACCCGCACTCACACGCGAAGATAAACGCGACGAGACGGCAACGCTCGAACCCGTCAAAGAAACATGGATTCACAAGCACGGTCACTCACTTAGCTTTGCGGGGATCTTTCTGTTTACGGCATTCGTTTTCTTTCGGCCTTATGAATTCTCACCTTCGTTGATGTGGCTCTCCTCGGCCGCTTTCTGGATAGCTATCGCGACGCTCATCTTCTATCTACTGACGCAACTGAGTCTCGAAAACCAGTTTACGGCGCGCCCGAAGGAAGTGAAGCTCGTTGTTTTGTTGTTGTTGACAGGCCTTCTTTCGATTCCTCTCGCGCTCGAACCCGCTAAAGCATGGGATGCGTTCGTCCAATTTTTCAAGGTCGTATTGATCTTCATCCTTATGGTTAACGTGGTGCGAACCGAGAAGCGACTGAAGATACTGTGGGTCCTTGTGCTCATTGCGACCTGTGTACTGTGTATTAATGCCATCAACGACTATCGAACCGGACAACTTGCGCTGATGGGCGTTCGCATAAAAGGATCGATTGGTGGATTGTTTGACAACCCCAACGATCTTGCACTTCACCTCGTCACAATGTTTCCGATTGCACTCGCGCTGTCTTTCGGCTCCCGCTCTTTATTGATCAAGCTCCTTTACTTTGGCACTGCGCTTCTGATCGTCGGCGGTATCGTGGTTACGTTCTCACGTGGCGGATTTCTCGCGCTCATGTTCGCGAGCTGCGTGCTGGTTTGGAAGCTGGTTCGTAACGCCAGATGGCTTTTGGCGCCTGTAGCTGCTGCCCTCGTTGTTTTGTTCGTATTGTTTGCACCGGGAAACTACAAACAAAGGCTCTCGACGCGGGACGATGAATCGGCGATGGCGCGATTCGACGATTTGAAGAGATCCCTTTTCGTCGCCGCGAGGCATCCCATACTCGGCGTCGGAATGGACAATTACATTCTCTTTTCAAACGCCAACAAGGTGACTCACAACGCATATACTCAGGTGGCGGCAGAAACAGGCGCCGCAGCCCTGGTGATTTACATTCTATTTATGGTCGCGCCGTTCAAGGGCCTCCGGAAAATTGAGCAGCAGAGTTTTGGAAACAAGTCCGAACGCCGGTTCTTCTATGCCGCGACGGCGTTACAGGCCAGCCTGGTCGGTTACATGGTGGCGAGCTTTTTCGCGTCGGTGGCTTACCTGTGGTACATCTACTACCTGGTTGCATACGCCGTTTGCCTGAGACGCCTTTATGATTCGGCGACGGTAGAAAAAGAGATGGTTACGCCCCCGAATAACACACTACCCCTGCAGTCTTGAAGCTCCCACGGGTTTACCAGATGAGACATACCTAGTGTCGACACCGAACGTCACAACTTCTCAACGAGAACAGTACTTTCGTACCGACCACTTAAAGACCAACCTTGGCCGCCGGACTGCAAGAGGCGGGGTCGTGGCGATCGTGTCGCAGGGGCTCAAGTTCGTGTTTACGATTGGCGCCACTTCGATAATGGCTCGTTTGTTGACGCCTGCGGATTACGGTCTGGTAGGAATGGTTGCGTTCGTGACCGGCTTCGTCTCGATGTACAAGGACCTTGGCCTGTCGACCGCGACGATCCAAAAGAGCGAAATCAGCTCGGAACAGATCAGCACGCTCTTCTGGGTGAATATTTTATTGAGTCTCAGCATCACGTTATTTACCGTTGCTATCGCTCCGCTTGTCGCCTGGTTTTATAAAGAGCCGCAGTTGATCTCGATCACGATGGTCACCGCGCTGGGATTCGTCATCAGTGGCCTCGCGGTCCAGCATGAAGCGCTACTGCGAAGGCAGATGCGTTATTTTGCCCTTGCCTCGATCAGCCTTGCGTCGATGGCTATGGGTTACGCGGTTGGCATCTTTTTCGCCTGGCGTGGTTTTCGTTACTGGGCCCTCGTGTTGAGCCAGCTTGGAGTAGCAACGACGACCACGTTGCTCACGGTAATTTTTTGCCGTTGGATGCCGGGACTTCCCAGGCGAAACACGGGCGTACGCTCTATGATCAGGTTTGGTGGAAATCTTACCGGCTTCACCACGATCAATTATTTCTCACGCAATCTCGACAACCTTCTGATTGGCCGCGTTTGGGGAGCTCAGCAGCTCGGACTCTACACTCGGGCTTATCAGTTAATGGGTCTGCCTATCGAGCAGATCAACGAGCCCCTCAGCTCAGTCGCATTGCCGTCGTTGAGCCGTTTGACAGAGTCGCCGGAAAGTTATCGCCGCGCTTATTTGCGAATGCTGGAGAAGATCGCGCTGCTGACCATGCCGGGTGTAGTGCTCATGATTGCGACTTCCGATTGGATCATTCGCATTGTTTTGGGTCCGCAGTGGACGGGTACGACGAGGATATTCGTGCTGCTGGGAATAACGGGACTGTTTCAGCCGATTGCCAACACGACGGGTTGGTTACTCATCAGCCAGGGCAGAACGAATCATCTGTTGAAGTGGGGATTTATGAGCGGGCCATTGATCATGGGCGCGATTGTTGTTGGTTTGCCGTGGGGCGCTGTGGGTGTGGCGGCGTCATACGCTTTTGCGAGGGTTTGTATCGTCGACCCGCTCTTGTACTGGTATGTCGGACGTAGTGGTCCGGTGCGAACGAGTGATTTCTATAAAACGATCGCGCCGTTTGTGCTGGCCGCAGTGTGTGCGTTGCTGGCTGCGCTTGCATTCAGAAGATGGAGCAGTATCGACAGCGGAATTTGGACCATTCTGATCTGCGGGATCATCATCGCGGCCACGATGTTTTTGGTGCTTGCGATCCTGCCGGCGGGTCGAAAGGCTCTGTACGATGTAAAGAGCTCGTCGTTGCTGCTCTTTAGCAAAGGAAGAGCCCCGGTTGAATCGTAAATGATGAGTTTACTCTCAGCGTCCTCTGCGTATCTCAGCGTTCTCTGCGTTAACCGATAACTTAAACGCAGAGAGCGCAGAGATACGCAGAGGCCGCAGAGAAAGACAAACATGAGTGCGAACTTAAAAAAACTGGTTCCGCGGTCCATTAAAGGGCCAGTCAAAGAGATGCTGCTGCGGCGTCAGCTTCGTCACGCCATTAAGACGATTGGCGGGCTTCCGGTGGACGAGAGTCCGAGTCGCAGTCAACTTACAGATCTGATCACGGGCTGGAGTAATGAAGGATTTGCCGCCAACCTGGAATATCTCGAGGCCGTCGCTGAGCATTCGGTTAAGACGAAAGGTCCGGTGCTGGAGTGCGGCAGTGGCGTGACGACGATTCTGATGGGAATTTTGTGTGGCAAACGCAACGCTAACGTGTGGTCACTCGAGCATAATGACGAATGGCGAGAGCGTGTCTCAGGCGTCCTCGCGGACAACGGTATTGCGGCTGCGAGGGTTTGTTCGGCGCCGTTGGTAGAGTACGGCGAATTCGTCTGGTACGATCCTCCGCTCGCGCAGATGCCCGAAGCGTTCTCTCTCGTGATTTGCGATGGACCTCCGGGATCGACAAAGGGCGGCCGTTATGGACTGCTGCCGGTGCTCGGTGCTCGGCTGCAAGACGCGACGATTTTACTCGACGACGCAGGTCGTCCGGGCGAGGCAGAGTTGATCAAGCGTTGGGAAAACGAGGCCCGTTTTCAAACTGAGGTTCGGGGCGACAAGGAGCGCGGGTTCGCCGTGATGCGGCGGTTAGGTTGATAACATGTGTGGCATAGCAGGATTTATCGATCTCTGGGACTCGCGTGAGGCGCGCGACCAGCAAGAGCGTGCGGCGATACTCGACCGCATGTGTCGCATCATTCAGCACCGCGGTCCAGACGATCAGGGAGTGACGGTTAAGCCGGGCGTCGCGCTCGGGATGCGACGTTTAGCCATCATCGATCTCGTCAGCGGCAACCAACCGATGTCTGGTGAAGACGGCACAGTCACGATCGTCTTCAACGGCGAGATCTACAACTTCCAGGAAATCAAGCCAAAGCTCGAATCGCGCGGTCACGTCTTCCAAACGCACTCAGACACGGAAGCGATCGTTCATGCTTACGAAGAGTTTGGTCCTGACTGTCTGAAAGATCTTCGCGGCATGTTTGCCTTTGCGATCTGGGACGACAAAGCGCGCACCCTCTTCGTCGCGCGCGATCGCGCCGGAAAGAAACCGCTCTACTACACGACCACCGCAAATGGAACATTCGTTTTCGGCTCGGAGCTGAAAGCTCTCCTCGAACATCCCGACGTTCAGCGCGAGCTCAATCCCGAAGGACTCGATGCTTACTTCACGCTCGGCTACGTGCCGGATCCGCTGAGTATCTTTCGCCACGTGCACAAGCTGCCGCCGGGATGCTACCTGACGTTTAAAGAAGGCAACGTGGCGGTGAAGCAGTACTGGGATTTCGAGCTCGAGCCCGCTGAATCGACGAGGGAAGAAGACTATCTCGACGAGTTACGTTTTCTGCTCGATGAGTCAGTCCGTTTGCGTTTGATCTCCGATGTGCCGCTCGGTGCGTTTCTCTCCGGTGGTATCGACTCGAGCACGGTCGTCGCCCTCATGGCTCGTAACATGGGCCAACCAGTGAAGACGTTCTCGATCGGTTTTCACGAAGACAGCTACAACGAGTTGAAGTATGCGCGTGTGACGGCGCAGAAGTACGGCACGGATCATCACGAATTTTTTGTCACACCTGATATCTGTGAAGTAGTCGACAATCTGGCGTGGCATTTTGACGAGCCGTTTGCCGATTCATCCGCTATCCCGACCTACATGGTCTCGAAACTCGCGCGCGATCACGTCACCGTCGTGCTGTCCGGTGATGGTGGTGACGAGTTGTTCGCAGGTTACACGCGATATGTGGTCGATCGAAAACGCGGTGGCTTTGAACGTTTACCGAAGCCGCTGCGCGAAGGAGTGATGCGACCTTTGAGCGAGCGACTGCCGCACGCTGCATGGGGACGCAACTACCTGCACAATGTTTCACTCGATCCGATTTCGCGATATCTCGACAGTGTTTCTGTCTTCACTAATCTGAATCGCAGATCGCTTTACACGTCTGACTTTTCACGACAGCTTGGACCAGGCGGGTATGTCGCCAACCTTTTCAATAAGTTGGTCGAGAACGTCAAAAGCGAAGAGCCAATCGATCGTCTGCTTTATCTCGACAGTAAGACTTATCTGCCCGGCGACATACTCACGAAAGTTGATCGCATGAGTATGGCGGTGTCGCTCGAAGCGCGAGCGCCGCTGCTCGATCACAAACTGATCGAGTTTGTCACACGCGTTCCGGCGGCCTTGAAGCTGGCCGGGCTCGAGACCAAGCACCTTCTCAAGCGAGCTGTGAAAGACCTCGTCCCTGCCGAGATCCTCGACAGGCCGAAGCAGGGATTTGGTGTGCCGATCCAGGAATGGATCAATCAACAATTGCGATCGCGCATTCGTGATACTCTGAGCGATGCGCGGACGAAGCAACGAGGCTACATTGATTCGCATTACGTCAGCGTGTTGCTGGATGAGCACGAGCGCGGCCGTCGCGATCATTCCATGAGTTTGTGGGCTTTGGTGATGCTCGAGCTCTGGCATCGGCAGTTTTTGGATGGTCCAACACCCGGCCGCAAAGAGTCGCGCGAAGCACAGTTAGTAAGCTGATCCCTTCTCTGCGTATCTCTGCGTTCTCTGTGTTTAGTGACAATTTTAACGCAGAGGACGCAGAGATACGCAGAGAGCCGCAGAGAAAACCCCGTACAAAGTGAAGCCTGCCGTTCTTCAATTAATCGACAGCTTTAACCAGGGCGGATCCGAGCGTCAGGCTTTGCAACTCACGCGGCTGCTCGTTGAAAGCGGCCGGTTCAAAGTTCAGCTCGCGTGTCTCAGTCCGGAAGGTATCCTGCGCGATAGTATCAACGACCTCCGCCTCGGCGAGATTCCTTCCTTTCCTTTGACTAGCTTCACCGATCGAAACGCTGTCAGACAACTCAGACGTTTTGTGCGCTGGTTGAAAGCTTCTCGCATCGACATTCTTCATACACATGATTTCTATACAAATATTTTTGGCATGGCGGGGGGAGGACTCGCGCGTTTGCCGGTGCGCGTCGCATCGATGAGAGAGACTGCGGGCATGCGTAGCGCCGCGCAGAAGCAGGTGCAGCGAATCGCGTACTCACTGGCGCATCACGTCGTTGCGAATTCGAATGCGGTGCGCGAGAAGCTCATCAGCGACGGTGTGGCCCCGGAAAAGGTGTCGGTCATCTACAATGGTTTAGACGTTCGGCGGCTCGCCACGACGTTGTCGCGAATGGAGTCGCTTTCCCTCCTGGGACTGCCGCCAGAGGGGCGATTTATAGCGATCGTGGCGAACATGCGGCATGACGTTAAGGACTATCCGATGTTTCTGCGGTCGGCGCGACGTGTGAAAGACGCGGTTCCTGACGCGGCTTTCTTGCTGGCTGGTGAAGGTGAGTTGAGCGAATCGCTGCGTGGTTTGGCTGGAGATCTGGGTATCAAGGAGTCGACGTTCTTTCTCGGCCGCTGTGAAAAGGTGGCTGAGTTGCTGGCTGTTTCCGAAATTTGTGTGTTGAGCTCGAAAGCGGAGGGGTTTTCAAACTCTATTCTTGAATATATGGCTGCGGGGCGGCCCGTCGTTGTAACTGATGTTGGTGGTGCGCGAGAGGTCGTTACTGAAGGTGAAACTGGTTACCTCGTGCCTTCCGGTGACGATGCAATGATGGCCGAACGACTCATCGCGCTGCTCCAGGATTCGGAACGCGCCCGAGCGATGGGCGCAAAAGGCAAGCGAGTGGTCGAATCGAAATTCTCGTGCGAAGCTCAACTGGCCCGCACCGAGAGTCTCTATGATCGACTGCTGGAACGCTAAGGATTTCTCTGTGCAACCTCTGTGTTCTCTGTGTCTCTGTGGTTAAGATCACCACAGAGACACAGAGAACACAGAGGTTGCACAGAGAAGAAGTGCAGATGAACGTGACTAACTCTCAATCGCCGGTGCGTGTGCTCATCGTTGCCCCGTCGTTCGGCATTCTGGGCGGGCAGTCGGTGCAGGCGGCCCGTTTGCTTGAGCGTCTCAGGCAGGAGCCTTCGTTGGAGGTTGGGTTTCTGCCAATCAATCCGCGTCTGCCCGCCGGACTGCACCATCTGCAAAGAATGAAGTATGTCCGCACTGTGGTCACGTCGATCGCTTACGTGTTGAGCTTGCTCGCTCGCGTTTACAAATACGATGTCATTCACGTTTTTTCAGCTTCGTATTTTTCCTTCGTGCTTGCACCGACGCCCGCGATCCTGATCGGCAAGCTCTATCGCCGCAAGGTGTTGCTCAACTATCACAGCGGCGAAGCGGAAGATCATCTGCAGCGCTGGCAACGCAGCGCCATTCCGACGATTCGTCTGGTCGATTCAATAATTGTTCCCTCGGAATACCTCGTCCGCGTCTTCGCTTCATTTGGACTGAAAGCGACTGCGATCTACAACCTGATCGACACGAGCACATTTCGCTTTCGAGAGCGCTCGCCATTGCGTCCGGTGTTTTTGTCGAATCGAAATCTGGAGAGCCATTACGGCGTCGACCGTGTGCTGCGCGCATTTGCCATCATTCAGGAGCGAATTCCTCAAGCGAGTCTGACCGTGGCCGGTGACGGCAGCCAGCGCCAACCCCTACAAACACTGGCGCAGGATCTCAAGTTGCAAAACACTCAGTTCGTCGGTCAGATCGCTCCAGCAAAATTCGCTGACGTTTACGACGCCGCGGACATCTTTCTAAACGGCTCCGAGATCGACAACCAACCACTTTCAATCCTCGAAGCGTTTTCATGCGGCCTGCCGGTTGTGACGACCGACGCCGGCGGCATTCCGGACATCGTGCAAGATAGAACGACGGGCATGGTCGTATCGCGTGGCGATTACGTTGAGATCGCTAATCGAGCGCTCGCGCTGCTGGAAAATCCTGTGCTCGCCAAACAGATCGTCGATCACGCGCGGCAAGAGTGTTTGAAATACAGTTGGGAAGCCGTGAGAGACGCATGGATGAGCGCCTATCATGGTCTTGAGAACCGCTCGCCGATCCGAGATGAAAAGCAAGTTGCACAAGCTTAGACAGGTTGGTTTCGACGAGCTGCGCGTCCGTGGCTCTCAAGCCATCGCTGCATTTGCTGAACGACAAAATTGGTCCAGCCGCTCGAGGCTGATTTCAGACGATGCGTTGCTGCGCTTGCTCGACGGTGGTTTGAAATCAACTTCGGACCTGCTCAATCACTTTCGCGCAAGAACGAGTCCAAAGTTTTTTGCGTCGTTCACTGATCCGCAAGCCACGATCAACGAGCTCAGACGACGCTGGCCTGATGCTGAAAAAGAGATCGTAGAACGCGCAGACCGCCTCGTTGCAGGTCATTTCGATCTACTTGGTTTTCGCAATCTCAGCTTTGGAAATCCGATTGACTGGCATCTGGAGCCCGTCGCGGGCAAGCGCGCGCCGCTCGTCCACTGGAGCCGTCTGAACTACCTGAATGCTGATCTTTTCGGCGACAAGAAAATCACCTGGGAATTAAACCGGCACCAGTACTTCATCACGCTCGGCCAGGCTTACTGGCTGACAGGCGACGAGCGCTACGCGAAGACGTTTGTAGAACACGTTAACTCGTGGATGGATCAGAATCCGCCGAAGCTTGGCGTCAACTGGGCCAGCAGTTTGGAGATCGCGTTTCGCTCGATCGCGTGGCTCTGGGCGCTTTACTTCTTCAAAGATGCGTTGAACCCGGAGACGTTTTCACGGTTGTGCAAGTTTCTCTACCTGAACGCGCGACACCTCGAAACATTCCTTTCCACTTACTTCAGTCCAAACACGCACCTGACCGGTGAGGCGCTCGGACTCTACTATCTCGGCGCGCTCATGCCTGAGTTCAAAGAGTCTGCAAGATGGCGGAACAACGGGCTCGAAATCCTGCTCGCGCAGTTGTCACGACACGTGCAGGCGGATGGCGTTTATTTTGAGCAGTCGAGTTATTACCATCGCTACACGACGGATTTTTACCTGCACCTCCGCGTGTTACTTTCCAACGCGGATGTAGCTGTTCCTCCTGTGCTCGATGAGAAGCTCCGCTTGCTGTTGGACCATCTGATGTACATCACGCGACCGGATGGTACGACGCCGCTCTTTGGAGATGACGATGGCGGGCGGTTGCTGGGTTTCTTCAATCGACCGGCAAACGACTTCCGCGCCACGCTCGGCACTGGCGCCGCGCTTTTCGAGCGTGCTGATTACAAATTCGTCGCCGGTAACGGTACGGAAGAAGCGTTATGGCTGCTTGGGCCAGCTTTCGATCAGATCGTTGCAACCGAACCGGAAAAACAATCAGTCGCATTCCCGGCGGGTGGTTATTACGTCATGCGCGATGGCTGGACTGCCGACTCGAATTACCTGCTATTCGATTGCGGACCTCATGGCACAGACAACTGCGGCCACGCACACGCAGACGCGCTCTCGTTTGAGCTCGCCGTCAACGGCAGAACGCTCCTGATCGATCCGGGAACTTACACGTATACCGGCTCAAAACAGATGCGCGACTGGTTTCGCAGTTCTGCCGCGCACAACACGCTCACCGTCGACAATGAATCCTCGTCAGTGTCCGACGGACCGTTTTCCTGGAAGACGATTGCGCATTCCGAATGCTCTTCATGGATCACGGAAGAGAGTTTTGACTACGTGGTCGCGTCGCACGACGGTTTCACGCGTCTCTCCGAACCCGTCAAACAGACGCGCTCGATTCTGTTCATCAAGAACGGTTACTGGGTCATCAGAGACCTCGTTCAAACCGCGGGCGAGCATCAGCTACAGGCGCGATTTCATCTTGCTCCGCGCCTCGCGCCGCTGCCCAGCAAAGACAACACGGTGCGCGTACTCAGTGACAAAGACGACACACCGGTCCTGCAAATTAGCGCTTTTGCCAGGAATATCGAGTGGGCGAAGGAAAATGGCTGGGTTTCGGAGTGTTATGGTGAGAGGAGGGAGGCGTCTGTCCTCTCGATCAACGTTCTGGCCAAGGGTTCGGAAGAGCTAGTAGTATTTCTTTTGCCTGATGGCGCAACCGTGCGAGAGATCGAGGGGCCCGCTTTTGAGGTCGAGATTGGCGGACGCCGTGACGTTTTGAAGTTCGACGGAGAGAATCAGCCACAGTATGTGCGGTATTAACGGAATAGCTTTGTCATCTCGCTCAGGACGCTCGGTGGATCCCCGTGTCCTCGAGCGCATGCGCGACGTGATCACGCATCGCGGACCTGACGAAGCGGGAATCTTTGTTGACGGCCATATCGGTCTCGGCCATCGCCGCTTGAGTATCGTCGACGTGGCCTCAGGTCATCAGCCGATGACCAACGAAGATGGCTCACTGCAGATCATCTACAACGGCGAGGTCTACAACCACGCCGATTATCGCGATGACCTGGAAGCGCGCGGTCACGTCTATCGTACGCACTGCGACACGGAAACGATTCTCCATCTCTACGAAGAGCATGGCGACGGCTGCGTAAATTTCCTGCGCGGCATGTTTGCCTTCGCCATCTGGGACGGAAAGAAAAAAGAGCTCTTCATCGCGCGCGATCGACTCGGTGTTAAGCCGCTCTATTACTTTCACGCTGACGACGGTTCGCTCTACTTCGGCTCGGAAATCAAAACGATCTTTCAGGCGACCGATCTAAAACCCGAAATCAACTTTCACGCGCTGCCGGATTACCTCGCCAATCACGCGACCTCAGGTGAAGAAACACTCTATAAAGGCGTCAAGCGTCTATTGCCCGGCCACACACTTCTATGGCGCGACGGCGCGATTCAGATCAAAAAGTATTGGGACGTGAGTTTCGCAAAGACCGCGGACCAGACGCGCAGTGACAAAGACTTCATCGCCGAATGGTACGAGCTGTTTCGCACTTCAGTGCGATTGCGCCTGATGGCGGATGTACCCCTCGGAATGTTTCTGTCAGGCGGGATTGACTCGTCAGCGATCGCGGCAGTCATGAGCGGCATGGTCGACGAGCCGATCAAAACATTCTCCGTCGCCTTTGCCGAACGGGAAGCAAACGAGCTCGCGTACGCACGAATCGTTGCCGAGGCTTACAAGACAAACCATCACGAAGTAGTCGTCAGTCCGGAAGAGTTTTTCAACGCATTGCCGAAGCTTGTTTGGCACGAAGACGAGCCGCTGGCCCATCCGTCGAGTGTGGCGCTCTATTTCGTTTCGCTGCTGGCGTCGCAGCACGTCAAAGTCGTGTTGACGGGCGAGGGAAGCGACGAGCTGCTGGCCGGTTACGGACGTTATCGCAAGACGATTCTGAATCTCTCGCTCGGAAAGCACTACTGGAACTTGACCCCGGATCTGCTTCGCGGCGCGGTGAGTAGTGGTATCAAAGGATTGCCGACTTCGCGAATGAGACAGAAGCTGCTGCGAAGTTTTCTCGGGGTCGCGCCTGATATCGAGAGCATTTACTTCGACAACTTCGCCGTGTTTCCGCTCGCGATGCAGGCCGATTTGCTCTCTAACGAGGCGATCGAGCAGATCGGCCGGATCGATCCGTACGCCGGTGTTCGCACAGCGCTCGCCGAAACTGATGCGCAGTCGTTGCTCGACCGCTTGCTCTATACAGACATCAAGACTTATCTGCACGAGTTGCTGATGAAGCAGGATCAGATGAGCATGGCGACCTCGGTGGAGAGCCGCGTTCCGTTTCTGGACCACAAGCTGGTTGAGTTCACTTGCAGCCTGCCGGAGCGATTGAAGCTGCGTGGTGGTACGACGAAATACATCTTGCGCGAGAGCATGAAGGGTGTCTTGCCGGAAGCAATCCTGTCGCGATCGAAGATGGGATTTCCCGTGCCGATCGCCGCGTGGTTCCGCGGCGCTTATCGCTCGGTGATTGATGAGTATGTGTTGAGCGAGCGTGCAATGAGTCGCGGGTTATTCAATGGCGACTTCGTGCGCGAACTCGTGAATCGACATCAATCCGGCGCCGAAAACCACGACGAGCGACTGTGGGCCCTCGTCAATTTCGAGATCTGGCAGCGCCAGTTTTTTGACGGCGAAGCAGCGCCGGAAAGTTTACCCCTACAGGAAGAAACAATCCTTATGAGCTGATTTCTCTGTGCAGCCTCTGTGTTCTCTGTGTCTCTGTGGTTAATGATATGCAGAGAAAAAACAACCACAGAGACACAGAGAACACAGAGGTTGCACAGAGAAGAAGTCCTTCGATTTCAAGTGCGGATTCTTTGGCTAAAAACTGAATTACTTCATCCGGTTGATAAGGGCGGGAAGATTCGCACTTACAACATGCTGAAAGAGCTGAAGCGCGACCACTTCATCTCCTACATGTCTCTAGACGACGGTTCGGCGGATAGCGCCGCGCGCGAGCAGGCTTACGAGTATTGCCACGAGCTGATTTGCGTGCCTTACCAGCAGCGGGAGAAGTTTTCGAGCGGGTTCTATGCCGAGCTGCTGCTTAACCTCGCGTCTGGCTTTCCTTATGCGATCAAGAAATACGAATCGCCGTCGATGCGCGGGCAGATCAGCGAGCGTGTGAACGGCGGAACGTTCGACGTCGTCATCTGCGACTTTCTCGCGCCTGCCATAAACGTACCACGCGATCTGACGTGCCCCACGATTCTCTTCCAACACAACGTGGAGGCGATGATCTGGAAGCGACACTTCGAAGTACAAAACAACCAGCTAAAGAAGATCTACCTGCGACAACAATGGCGCAAGATGGAGCGGTTCGAACGCGAGGCGTGCCGGCGCTTTGATACCGTGATTGCAGTCTCAAAAGACGACTGCGAGCAAATGCGAAAAGAGTATGCGGTCGATAACGTGTTTGAAGTGCCGACAGGCGTGGACACCGATTTCTTCACACCGTCCGGCAAAGAGGTAGTCGATCCGCGGGACGTTGTGTTCACCGGATCGATGGACTGGTTACCGAACGAAGACGCGATTCGCTACTACACGGACCAGATCCTGCCGCTGATCAGGAGATCGCTTCCGGATGTGACGTTGACCGTCGTCGGTCGTAATCCTTACCCCGGCTTGATTGAGCTGAGTCAGAAAGATCGGGGGATTGTAGTCACCGGCCGCGTGGAAGATGTTAGACCATACATGGAGCGCGCAGCCGCGTATGTCGTTCCGCTTCGTATCGGGGGCGGCACGAGGTTGAAGATCTATGAAGCGATGGCGATGGAGAAGGCAATTGTCTCCACGAGCGTAGGCGCGGAAGGTTTGCCGGTGACAGACGGGAAGGAGATCTTTATTGCCGACACGCCGGAGCAGTTTGCTGCTGCGGTGGTTAAGCTGCTAACCGATCCCTCGTTTGCAAAAGGAGTGGGCAAACAGGCGAGACAAACAGTAGTTGAGAAATTTGGCTGGAGTGGCGTGGCTAAGTGCTTCGCCGAAATTTGTGAGGCGACGATTCGAGATCATCGTCGCGCCAGAGTCGCAACCAGTGTTGATGTCAGAAGCCAACAACAATCAGCCGTTTGAGCAGCCGATGTCGAGTGTGTCGGTCATCATCCCCTGTTACAACGAAGAGCGTTTTATCGGGAAAGCGCTCGAACAGCTCGCCGACCAATTTGAGTCAGATCGATATGAGCTCGTGATCGTTGACGGTGTGTCGGAAGATCGTAGTCGCGACGTGATTGAGGAATTCAGGACGCGCAGGCCCGATGTGAATGTATTGCTCGTCGATAACCCCGCCCGCAACATTCCGACTGCACTCAATCTCGGCATCGCAGCCGCAAGAGGAAACATAATCGCGCGGATGGACGCTCACGCCGTTCCGTCAGACGGATACATCCGCCGCTGTGTTGAAGTGCTGAAAACCGGCGACGCCGGAGCGGTGGGAATGCCGTGTCTGGTGCGGCCGGGCGACACGACGCTGATCGCACGGGGAATCGCCGCGGCCGTTTCGCACCCTTTCGGAATCGGCGACGCGAAATACCGTCTCGGCGCTAGTGGCCCACAGCAGGAGGCAGTCGATACAGTCGCTTTCGCGTGCTTCCGGAAATCACTCTGGAAAGAGCTGGGCGGATACAACGAATCGCTCCACACAAACGAGGATTACGATTTCAACTATCGTGTGCGACGATCCGGGCGGCCCGTAATTCTGGATCGCGGCGGTCATTGCGACTATTTTGCACGTTCGACATTGAAAACCCTCGCCGCGCAGTACGTGAGATACGGCGGTTGGAAGGCTGAGATGATTCGACTCCATCCGCGTTCGACAAAGCTTCGTCACCTCGTGGCGCCGCTCTTTGTCGCATCAATCATGGTCCTCGGCATTGCCGGGATTTTTTGGAAGCCCGCGTGGTGGCTGCTGCTACTTGAGCTTGTCACCTATCTTGGTTGCGCGTTCCTCGCGGGCTGGCAAGCTGCACGACGGGCAGGTGCGGGCTTGCAAATGGCTTTGGTGATGCCTTTAATCTTCGCGACTATTCATCTATCGTGGGGTTCGAGTTTTCTTGTTCGATTGATCGCGCTTGGGTCGGGTCAGTACAGGGAGCGGTAGCGACCTGGTCAAACCATGAGAGTCAAATCATTAGGAATGCTGATCGCTGACCAGGTCGCTACCGCTCCCTGTACTGACCCGACCCAACGACCAGCAGGAAATAATTCGTGAAGCTCGCTATCACAGAGACTGCGGTGGACACGAAGCTTGACAGCCGGCTCAGGTCTGCCAAGCCCAGAATCGCCGTCCTGATTCCCTGCTACAACGAAGAGCTCACGATTGCGGAAGTCGTCTCGCAGTTTCGCGCAGAATTACCGGATGCCGACATCTACGTCTTCGACAATAACTCCACCGATCGCACGGTAGAGGAAGCTACCGCAGCGGGCGCGCTGATTTTTCACGAGAAGCGGCAAGGCAAAGGGTTTGTCGTGCAGTCGATGTTTCGGAAGATAAGCGCTGATGTCTATGTGATGGTCGATGGTGACGGCACTTATCCCGCGCCGCAAGTGCATCGTTTGATCGAGCCGATCCTGAATGACGAAGCGGATATCGTGGTCGGTTCACGGCTGCACCGCGACGCCACCAGTGAATTCAAAAAACGTAATCGTCTTGGCAACCGGTTCTTTTTGTACGTTTTGAATTACACGCTCGGCGCCCGTATTACCGACATGCTTTCCGGTTACCGCGCGTTCAATCGAGGATTCGTAAAAGGCGTGCCTTTGTTTGGCGGCGGATTCGAAACCGAGACCGAATTGACGATCAAAGCGTTGAATCGCGGCTTTCGCATTATTGAGGTCCCGGTTAACTTGACCACGCGTCCCGAGGGAAGCTTTTCGAAAATTCGAATCTTTCGCGACGGATTCCTGATTCTGAACACGCTCTTGTCGCTTTTTCGCGACTATAAGCCCTTAACGTTTTTTGGCAGTGTCGGTTTGTTCATCATCGCGCTCGGTCTGATACCGGGCACGGTAGTCGTTTATGAATTCATTCAGACGGGCCTCGTGTCACGCTGGCCGTCGATGGTGCTCGCCGTCGCGTTGATTCTTTGCGGTCTGCTTTCAATCACGGTGGGTCTGATCCTTCATACGATCGTGAGGCGATCCCAGGAGCTGGACCACCAGCTTCGCATTTTGACTGACGACCTGCGCATGCAACTTCAAACCGTGATGAATCGCGAAGATAGGTAGTACATCCACAGATTACACAGGTTACACAGATTCTATGAAACTCAGTATTTTTGGACTTGGTTACGTCGGGTGCGTCTCCGCCGCATGCTTTGCGAAAGAAGGGCACACGGTTACCGGCGTTGATGTGAACACGAACAAAGCCGAGATGATCAATGCGGGCAACAGCCCGATCATCGAGGCGGGCATTGGGCCATTGCTTGATGAAGTCGTGAAGGCGAATCGTTTGTCGGCGACGACAGATTCAGCAGCGGCGGTTCGTAATACCGACGTGTCGCTCGTTTGTGTCGGCACGCCGAGCAATACAAACGGCAGCCTGGACCTTCGCTATGTGACGCGCGTGTGTGAGGAGATCGGCGCCGCGTTGAAGGACAAGACCGAGCGTCACGTGGTCGTCATACGCAGCACGATGCTGCCGGGGACCATCGAGAGCGTCGTGATTCCGACACTCGAAGAACACTCGGCAAAACGTGCGGGAAAAGATTTTGGCGTTTGTATCAATCCAGAGTTTCTGCGCGAAGGCTCATCGTTGAAAGACTTCTATGCGCCGCCGTTCACGTTGATCGGCGCAGACGACAGGCAGACGACCGCGACCGTGCGCGAGTTGTATAGCGGTATCGACGCCCCGGTGATTGCGACGTCCGTGAAGACTGCGGAGATGGTCAAGTACGTCTGTAATTGTTTTCACGCGCTGAAAGTCAGTTTTGCGAATGAGATTGGGAATATCTGCAAGGCGGTGGGCGTCGACAGCCATGAAGTGATGGATATTTTTTGCCAGGACACGAAACTCAATCTGTCGCCTTACTACCTGAAGCCCGGCTTTGCATTTGGCGGCTCGTGTTTGCCGAAAGATTTGCGCGCGATCAATTACAAGGCGAAGCAGGTTGACGTGGATGTGCCGGTTTTGTCGTCCATTCTTCCGAGTAACAGGCAACAGATCGAGCGCGCGGTCGAGATGGTTCTCGCAACTGGGAAGAAGCGAATCGGCATTCTGGGTTTTAGCTTCAAGGCGGGCACTGACGATCTTCGTGAATCGCCGATGGTCACCTTGATCGAGACGCTGATTGGAAAAGGGCTCCAACTCAGTATTTACGATCGCGACGTTTCACTGGCGCGGCTCTTCGGCGCTAATAAGGAGTACATCGAAGGGCAGATCCCGCACATCGCTCAGCTCATGAGGACGAGTATTGACGAGGTGCTTGAGTTTGCTGATGTTTTGGTTATCGGTAACAAGGCCGACGACTTCAAAGAGATCGAGCAGCGACAGAAAGACGGGCAAGTGGTAATCGATTTAGTGAGACTGTTTGAAAAAACCTCAGATGACGACTACCAGGGTATTTGCTGGTAGGCAGTCGTAAACAGGATTTACAGGATTTTTCAGGATAAACATGTAAATCCTGTCTGAATCTTGTGAATCCTGTCTACAATTACCCCCGATGCTTAAGCGGATACGTTTTACATGGCGACGAGTATTCGTCGCCTTTTTGTTGCTGGCCGGACTTTGGCTGGTGTCGTGGCTGGGTGCGCGCTGGTTGATTGTTCGTGCTCCACTCGAACGCGCCGATGTGATTGTGGTTCTCAGTGGCTCAGCAACTCTGCGTGAGCGCGTGGAACATGCGGCGCGCCTATATGCTGAGAAGCGCGCGCCAAAGATACTTCTCACCACCGATAACCGGCAGGGAGGCTGGTCTCGTTCCGAGCAACGCAATCTGTACTTCCACGAGATCGCCATACGTCAGTTAGTTCGATTGGGTGTTCCATCAGAAAACGTTGAAGTAGTTACACCTCCAGTCGACAGCACGTGGGACGAAGCAACGGTCCTGCGCGACTATGCGAAGACACACGACCTCCGCTCGATTCTGATAGTTACTTCGTCTTATCACTCGAGACGCGCGCTCTTCACCTTTCGTAATTTCTTCGCCGATACCGGCACGCAGGTTGGTATCGATCCGGTTGAGACCGGTATTCAGACACCGCGGCCCGCGACCTGGTGGTTACACCAACGTGGCTGGCAACTTGTTTTAGTTGAGTATTTGAAGCTGATCTACTATCTTTGTCGCAGTCTTTAAGCGCCTTGAGCCCGATCTGGTACAAGCCCCCAATTCGAAGTTTAGCTGTAGAATAGTTATCTATTCCGGCGGCGGAACTATGCAAAAAATAAAAAATCAGATGAATGTATCCAAAGCCCTATTGTTTTTAGGGGTTTTGTTCGTTCTGGGACTGACGGAAGGGACGGCGAAAGCGGATCCTCTGTTTTTCAGTAATGTCACTGCGTTCCAGAATAACGACACGGTCCAGGTCAATTTACTCTCCAATCCCGGGACCACGCTGTTTGGGTCAACTCTTACTTTCAGCGTGGATATCACCGGTGTGCTGCCAATGGGCGGGACGGATATTTTGAGAATCACCTACACGGAATTGGGAGGTGCGGCCGTCGTCCAGGATTTTCAAATTCCTTTGTTTGGTAGCGTACAACCACCCTTCACTCTCATATTTTCAGTGGTCCCATCGAGCTTGAATCCTCAAGGAGTACCGGCAACTCTCACCATAGATCTACTCAATAGCGCCCCCGACTTTGTTACTGGCGGGGGGCAGTCGGTTGATTCACAAACTTACACATTCAATGTCCACCCCGTGCCGGAGCCAGCCACGCTAACTGTGTTTTTTAGCGGACTCGCGGCGCTGGGAATCAGAGTGCGGCGGCGGACTGAGTGATTCGGACTGAGTAATTAAAGTTTGGTGGTGTTTAGAGCTTTCTGGGTTTACTGTAAAGAATGTCAATGCTTGTCCCTTCGAAGATGGATCTGTCTATAAAGACAAAGTTGGTGAACCCCGCCGAAAATCCTGATACCGCCACCGTACCGAAACTGCTGGCTATCTCTTATTCCTATCCACCCAAAGAGGAACCCAGAGCGATTCAAGTCTCGCGACTGTTGAAATACCTGAACGCGTCGACCGTGCTGATTTGTGAAGGCAAGGACGGCGCGGGCAGCGATGCGGAGTCATTTTTAGAGAAAACAGTACGGGTTCCGTTTTCACAATCTTTCGGAAGCGATCTGCTGAATCGTCTTTCGAGTCGAATTTATCTGCCGGTGGTATCGAAAACACCGGATCATCTTGGTACGTGGAAGAAGTCGGTGCTGAATACAGTCAATAGTCTCTTGAGCAGGCAGGGATACCGGCCGGATGTGTTGGTTACGTTTGCTTTTCCGCTGATCGACAGCGTTATCGGGTTGGAGCTGAAGCGTCGTTACAATCTTCCCTGGCTCGCACACTTCAGCGATCCGTGGGTTGATAGCCCGTTCCGGCACGACGATCCATTGACGAAGACACTGAATCGACGGCTCGAGCAGAGCGTGGTCGAAAATGCCGATCGTCTGGTCTTTACTTCAAATGAGACCGCGAAGCTTGTGATGGCGAAGTATCCCTCGACGCTGCGATCCAAGGTGCGGATTGTTTCCCACGCCTTCGAGCCGGAGCTTTTCGAAAGTGCGTCACCCGCGAATAACGGTCGTTTAGCTATTCGTTATCTCGGCGATCTCTATTCTCCCCGTACACCGAAGCCGCTCTTTCAAGCACTCGAGATCTTATTGTCAACGGAGCCCGAGCTGTTGAACCGGTTCTGTTTCGAAATCGTCGGAGATGTCCACGATCTGGATATGGAGCAAATGGGTCTCTCCAGATTGCCACCCGGTCTGGTCGTATTTCTGCCCCGGGTGAATTATGCTGAGAGCCTGTCGCTGATGACGTCGGCAGCAGGTTTGATGGTGATCGATGCCCCAGTGCCAAAGAATACCGAGAGCGTGTTCTTGCCATCGAAGTTGATTGAGTATGTCGGCGCCGATCGGCCGATAATTGGATTGACACCGCCGGGTACTGCGGCATATTTGATTGATCGACTGGGTGGATGGGTAGCTGATCCCGGGGCGGCGGATAAGGTGGCGGAAGTGCTACGTGAATTCCTCTTGTTCGTCTGGGAGCGCCGCGATCAACTTTCTAAGGGTTGGGGGCGTTCAGAAGTGCGGAGCGAATTCGAAGCCAACAACGTCGCGTCTAAATTTCAGGAAGTTTTGGCGGAGCTAATGTAGTTGATGTCAACGGCAACTCAAGAACAAGATTTAGGTAAATTAAGCGAACACGCGACGGAGACCGCCAGCGGCCAACGATTCGAGTTTGGCAAAAACTGGAGTCGCTTTCTCGAACTGCTCGACGACACGCGGATCAAAGAAGCTGAAGCGTCGTTGAAGCAGATGTTGTCGGTGGATTCTCTCGAAGGAAAGAGTTTTATCGACGTCGGATCGGGCAGTGGCCTGTTTAGCCTTGCGGCGCGGCGTTTGGGAGCGCGAGTACATTCATTTGATTACGATCCGAATTCGGTTGCGTGCACCACTGAGCTGCGCAAGCGTTACTTTCCAAATGACAATGCGTGGAAAGTAGAAGAAGCTTCAGTGCTCGATCAGCAATACCTGAATTCACTCGGTACTTTCGACGTTGTTTATTCGTGGGGCGTGCTTCACCACACCGGACAAATGTGGCAAGCGCTGGAAAATGTTCACGGGCTCGTCGCGCCCGGCGGTAAACTCTTCATCGCTTTGTATAATGACACCGGCAGCCAGAGCACGCGCTGGAAATGGCTGAAGAAGACTTACAATCGGTTACCGGGTGTGCTGAAAGTGCCGTATACAATGATTGTGATCGCACCCGATGAGCTGAGGGCGCTGGCGCGATCGGTGTTGACTTTGAACCTCGGATCGTATTTCCGATCGTGGTCGCAATACGATCGGCGGCGCGGAATGAATCGCTGGCGCGACATCGTTGACTGGGTCGGGGGATACCCGTATGAAGTTTCAACTCCTGACGAAATCTTCGACTACTTTACCGCGCGCGGCTTTATTCTTACGAAACTGAACTGCGGGCGTGTTGGTCTCGGATGCAATCAATTTGTCTTTAGCCGAAAGTAATGCGTTGAGTGATAAGAGTGATTCACGGTCTAAAGCCTTTATCGCGATCGCAATCATTCTGGGCTTGCTGGGCGTCTTCCTGTTGCTCGCGGTAGCACAGATACGACGAAATACGCCGGCTACTCGCGAACGTCGCGTCGGAAATTCCTCAACCATCCAGGTAAAGGCGGGCGGAAACTTACAGGCGGCGATCGATGGCGCTAATTACGGGGACGTGATTGTTCTCGAAGCCGGCGCCACGTATAAGGGACCAATCATACTCCCCTACAAAGAAGGTTCTTCCGATCAGTACATCACGATCACTACCTCAAACCTCAGCGGTATCGCGAAAGAAAACGAGAGAATCAATCCACAGCTCCACGCGAAGGCGATGCCGAAGATCGTCGGTCCGGATTCCTCCGTGGCGATCGGCACTGCCGATCAGGCGCACCACTACAAGTTCGTCGGGATTGAGTTTTCGCCGACAGCGGATTCCAAGTATCTCTACAACCTGATCGATCTCGGCAAGAGCGATTACAAATCCTTGACTCAGTTTCCACACGACCTGGTTTTCGATCGTTGCTACATTCACTCCACCGGTCTTAACAAGGCGCGACGGGGAGTGGCTCTTAACAGCGCCAGGACCGACGTCATCAACTCCCACATCTCGGGTTTTGCGGGCGCTGGAGACGAAACACAGGCGATATGTGGTTGGAATGGTCCAGGTCCTTTCAAGATCGTGAACAACTTTATCGAGGGCGGCGCGCAGAACATCATGTTTGGTGGCGCGGATCCGTCGGTTCCGAATCTCGTTCCGTCGGACATCGAGATAAAGCAGAATTACTTGTTCAAGCCGGCTGCGTGGTCTGGGGGGGTCGCAACTATCAAAGGCGTGATTGAGCTAAAGATGGGACGCAATATAACGATTGATGGAAACGTGCTCGAGTCTGAGGCCCTAACCGGCGCGTTTATTCTGACAGTGCGCAACCAGAACGGCGGCGCTCCGTGGAGCACGCTCGAAGACATCAACATCACCAATAACATCGTGCGCCACTCAGGCGGCGGCTTTAGCATTCTTGGCAAAGATGATGCTCATCCGAGTCAGCAGGCAAAGCGAATCCGGATCGCTAATAATCTGCTGGTCGATATCGTTCCTGATTACGCCGCCGTGTTCATGGTTGGTTGTTGCGCCAACACGCTTACGGTGGAGCACAATACCGTGCAGCAAACCGGAAACATCATGACTTGCTACGGAGTTCCCCATTCCAATTTCGCTTTCCGGAATAACATCGTCCAATTCAACTCATACGGCTTTGTCTGTGAGGTGAACATGCTGTCGCCGGATTCTCGCGGCAATGTCCTCGTAGACAATAAGGCCCAGATTTCGGCTAACGGCTATCCGGCCAACATACCCAAAGGCAATTTTGTAGTGAATTCGCTTGACCAGATCGGCTTCGTTGATTTTGCAAATGGAGACTGGCGTCTTGGCCCGCAAAGTAAACTTAAAGGAAAAGGAACCGACGGAAAGAATCCAGGAGTCGACTTCGACGCTCTGGGCGCGGCTGTCGCACCGTCTGACGTGAAACCGCCGTACTTTGGGAGGCAACAGAAATAGTCTGCGATCTCTGCGTATCTCTGTGATCTCTGCGTTAAAGTTTGCCGTGAAAAATATTTAACGCAGAGATCACAGAGATACGCAGAGTTCGCAGAGAAGAACCTTTTTAGGATGCAGAATTTCGTTAAGAGACTGGCCAGGCGATCACGGTCCGCGATCATAATCTACAAGATCTTTGATAATCGCCGTCTGAAGAAACGAATCGAATCAGGTGATATCGAGACCATTCACGGTTCCACTCACCTCAACCAAAGCGTCAGCGATAGTCTCGCCTACATCGAAAAACAATTTGCTAACTACATCAATTACGCGGATCTGTCTGCTGATGATCTGAAAGGCAGACGCATTCTCGAGCTTGGGCCGGGAGACAATCTGGGCGTGGCTTTGAAGTTTCTTGCGGCGGGAGCGGCGTCAGTAGTTTGTCTTGATCGGTTTTATTCGAAAAGGAACTCAGCGCACGAACGACAGATCTACAAAGCATTGAGAGAAACTCTTAGTGCTGAAGAGAGGGTTAGATTCGACGAAGCGGTGAAACTTACTGACGACGTCGAGTTCAATACGGAGAAGTTGCACACGATTTACGGCGATACCCTCGAAACATTCGCCGCTAAACCCGAAGCCGGAAAGTTTGACTTCATACTTTCGTGCGCAGTGCTGGAAGAGATCTACGACCTGGATCCGACGTTCGCGGCGATGGATACGCTCCTCGTTCCCGGCGGCCGAGTGATCCACATAATCGATCTCAGTGATTACGGCATGTTTCGCAACCAGGGAATGCATCCGCTAACTTTCTTGACGATTTCGGAAGCGGTTTACAAACGAATGGCGTCAGATTCGGGACTGCCAAATCGAAAGCGATTAGGTTACTACGTGGAGAAGATGAAGCAGTTGGGGTATCAATCAAAGCTATTCATCACCAGTGTGCTTCCGGGTGGACGGCTGGAGCCTGCGGCGGAGCATGTGCCTGGAAAATTTAAGAGCGAAGCATCGAGCCGCATGGTTACTGAAGTACGCAATCGACTCGCCAGTGAGTTCAAGACGCTCGACGAGGAAGAGCTACTTATCGACGGAGTGTTGTTAGTGGCCAGAAAACCGCTATGAACCAACACCACGACGACGCGACTTTCCTGCAAAAACTTCGGTGGTCTATTCCCTGGCTGGTGCGGTATCCGTTCTGGCGCGCGAAAGAGTTGGGCCGCCGGCTATCGGAAACGTCCGGCGAAACTCACGTGATCTTTCTGGTGGCGAATCACTGGGAGCCCGGCACCGGACCGCAGGCGATTCCACGCGTCGAGCACTGGATGAAGCTGGCGCGCGAAACCGGCAATGCACTTCGCGACGGTGATGGCGCGGCCTTTCGTCATACCAATTTTTATCCCGCCGAACAATACGACCGCCCGCTTCTGGAAATGCTTTCGGAGTTGCAATCCGAAGGCTTTGGCGAGGTCGAGATTCACCTTCATCACGGCGTTGAGGCGCCCGATACCGCTGAAAACACGCGGCGCATACTCGAAGAATTTCGCGACACGTTGGCCGAAGAGCACAAATGTCTCTCGCGAGAGAGTCTGGATTCTCCAGTGCAGTATGCGTTTGTTCACGGCAATTGGGCGCTTGCGAATTCAGCGGGCGGTCGTTGGTGTGGGGTCGATTCCGAGATGCAGATCCTTGCCGACACCGGTTGCTATGCTGACTTCACGTTGCCGTCAGTGCCGCACCAGTCGCAGGTTAGTCGCATCAACGCGATTTACAGTTGTGGTTATCCGCTCACGCAGCGACGGCCACACCGTTCGGGTCCGGCGATCGTGGCCGGTAAAAAGCCGTCGCTGCCGATAATCTTTGAAGGGCCGCTCGTGTTTGACTGGACGCGTAGGAAGCACTCGTTACCGGTTCCACGACTCGACGACGGCGCTCTTGCGCGGAATTACCCGTTGAGTCTCGACCGGTTCAATCGTTGGCGCAACGCGCGAATAGGAGTAGCTGGCGGGCCAAACTGGGTGTTCGTGAAGTTGTACAGTCATGGTTTTTTCGACTGGGATCAGGATGCAATGATCGGCGGGCAAATGCGGCGCTTCATGAACGAAGTGCTTGAATTATCTGAAAAGACAAAAGAATTCTCCGTGTGCTTCGCCTCTGCGCGCGAAGCATACAACATGGTGATGGCTGCGGCTGATGGTCATTCAGGCCCGCCGGGACATTATCGCGATTACAAGCTGCGCCAGATCATGGAGCTCAAACCATCCACAGATTACGCAGATTTTGCAGCATCTGTGTAATCTGTGGATGAACTTGGCTTTTGGTCGTATTATCCTCTGTTGGGTCGTGTTTAAGAGATGAGACAGATAGAAGTTGTCAGTAACAACCGCTTTCCAACGCCGTTGCCGCCATCTGATGGCGTAGTCGAAGGACTGTATAAAGACCTCGATCAGAACGGCATTGTGTTACTTCCGCGTCTCATTCCCGATGAGCAGTTGAAGTCGATGCAACGTGCTTTCGAGTCGAGAATGCAACGGCTGCGCTGGAACAACTTCGAGGGCTACGAAAAGACAGAGCCTTACCGCCACATGATCGAGGATGTGTTGCTCCTGGATCAGGCCTTTCTCGATCTGGCCATTCACCCGGTTGTAAAAGCGCTAGTCAAAGCCTACGTCGGTGAAAAAACCGAGCTAACAGAAGCACGCGGCTGGAGATCATTGCCGACCAAAAGAGATTTCCACGGTTGGCATGGTGACGAATGGTACGACCAGGAGACGCATCATGAGATTCCCAGAGAGCTGAAGCTGGCGTTGTATCTCACCGACGTGCGCAGCGGCGCTCTCAATTACATCCGCGGCAGTCATCGCAAGAATCATCCGCGGCGCGTTCCAAATGCGGAGCTCGGCGATATTTCGTCGTACGAAGTCGTTGAGATAATGGGCAATGCGGGGACTGCGTTTCTGTTCGATACTTCCGGCATTCATCGGCAGGGTGTACCGATGCTCGAACCACGCCAGGCCATTTTCTACAACTACCACGATCCGGAAGTACGACTAAAGAAAGACGACTACGAAGCTAATCGTTATCATCCATTGTTGCTGAACGCTGCGTTTCTTGGAGACTTGTCTCCGGAAGATCAAAAAATGCTCGGGTTTGGTAACAAAACCAATTTCATTCCAGCTCACATCAGATCCGCCCCACCGCCGTTTCTTTATAACGTCTTCATGGCGACGCTGAACTTACAGTTGCGCGCACGTAGCCTGCACGAGCGAGTGGTCGCGAAACTTAATCAGATGCGCAATGGCGAGTGAGACGTTAATCGCCTTCGATTCCTGATGCACACTGTCGTTTCAGTTTTTGGCGTTCAACCTCTGCGCATTGGTGGCACCGAGACATTCGCTCGCGAGCTGTCGTTGCAACTGGGCCAACGCGGATGGAAGAGTGTGCTTTGCTTTCAAGCAAAACCGGCTGAAGAGGTGGCAAGATTTCTGGACCTTCCGAACGTTAGTCTGGAAGTGCTGGAAGATACGGCGGGCTCCAATTTGAAGGCGGCGAGCAAGCTGGCGACTCTGTTGAAGCGCCATAAGCCCGACATTCTTCATTTGCACTTTACCGGGTTCGTTGGGCTCTTCCCATGGCTGGCTAAATTGTCGTCAGTGAAAAAAGTGTTCTTTACCGACCACTCATCACGACCCGCCAATTACACTCCTCGTCGCGCACCCTTTTGGAAGCGAGCCCTCGTGCGGTTGATCAACTACCCGATCGCACGAGTTGTTTGTGTCAGTAAGTATGGCTGTCACTGTATGACGACACTCGATCTACTCGAGAGTAACCGTTACGAGCTCGTTTACAACGGAGTAGATCTTACCCGAGTAGCGCCAGACCCTGCTCGGGGAGTTGAATTTCGACGACGCTTTGGAATCTCCGACTCCAGGAAAGTTATTACACAAATAAGTTGGATCATTCCTGAAAAAGGAATTCCGGACTTACTCGAAGTAGCGAAGGTCGTAGTCGGACGAGATCAGAATGCTCATTTCATAATCGTGGGCGAGGGACCTTATCGAGAGCAGTACATGAAGCAGACGAGAGAAATGGGTCTCAGCGATAACGTAACCTGGACTGGATTGATCATGGATCCTTTTGGTGAAGGCGTATTCGATGCTGCCGATATAGTTTGTCAGTTCTCGCGTTGGGAGGAGTTGTTTGGGTGGATGATCGCAGAAGCGATGGCGTATCAAAAGCCCATTGTCGCAACGCACGTCGGCGGAATACCGGAGTTGGTTGCTGATGGAGAGTCTGGATATCTCGTCGAGCGCGATAACCCAACCGCCGCTGCTGAGAGACTACTTGACTTACTTCGCGATTTCGATTTGCGGCGCAAGATGGGCGCAGAGGGTTGTCGCAGAGTGCACGCTACATTCAATCTGCGGCAGAACGTCGAACAATTAATTCGCTCTTATCAACTCTAAGAACCGATGAAAGAAGGTCTCTGAAAATGGGTTCTGCTGAAAATATCGCATTCTTGCTGGATTCAGCGCCTCGAAATTGGAGTAGTCAAGAAGACCGTCATCTGCTTTTGTGTCAGGAACTCCTCAAAAGGGGTAGCCAGCCAGTACTTGTTTTCGCAAAAACTCTGCCTCCTGAAATCGAAAACAGGTTTATCAAAGCCGGAGTACAGGTTGCTGCGATTGATTATGGGCGAGGATTTCTGCATTACTTTAGGGAACTGGGCAGATTAAAAGACAGGTTCCAGATAACTACGGTCCACGTAATCTTCTTTGATTATTTCAGCGCCATCTGCTGGCTCGCCAGAATTCGCGGATTCAAACACGTTATCTATGAAATGCAGAATGGTGGCGTGTTCAAGGCTCAATCCTGGAAGAAGGCACTACTGCATCTGCGTAATAGCATAGCGACCAGTCCGACAACAAAGATCATAGCAATTTCTAATTTCATTAAGAGCCTGTTGACAACTGCCGGGGTCGCGGAAAACAAGATCGTCGTCAGATACCTCGGAATTGATACTCAAAGGTTCAAACCAGACGAAGAAGCCCGTAAACGCTTGTCGGCGGAATACGACTTGAATCCGTCGGATTTAGTTCTTTCTACAGTATCTTACCTGAGACCCATCAAGAATCCGCAAACGATCGTTGAGGCTTGCGGCTTGTTGGCTGCGCGAAACGTTTCCTTCCGACTGTTCGTGGCTGGAGATGGCGAGATGCTAACTGAACTCAAGGAGTTAAGCCACCGTCTCAATATTGCTGACCGCATTCATTGGCTTGGTCTCGTGCCGAATCCCGCTAGTTTGTTACAGGCATCGGATGTTTTTCTTCTGACTACCGTTGGCGAAGCGTTTGGTTTGGTGCTCGCTGAAGCGATGGCCTGCAATGTACCGGTCGTCGCAACACGAAGCGGCGGCATAGTCGAAGTAATAGACGACGGGAAGACAGGATTGTTGGTGCCTCCACTCGATCCACCGGCTCTCGCCGATGCGCTGGAGCAGTTAGCTGGCGACCCCGCTCGGCGACACGCGATGGGAGTCGCAGGACGCCAGCGAGTGCTCATGAACTTCACGGTTGAAGCTGCGGTTGAGAACACTATCCGTGTATATGAATCACTTGGAATCGCTTAACGCCGGTGGATTGTCTTCAGTCACTGCCTGTGATGTGTTGGTTGGGATCTGACTCTGCGCTCTCTGCGTATCTCTGCGTTCTCTGCGTATCTCTGCGTTCTCTGCGTTAAAGGTTCTATTTCAACGCAGAGGACGCAGAGATACGCAGAGAGCCGCAGAGGAAATCCGACCGTTTGGAAACGAAAACGCAATCCGCACAATTCTGCAACCTTTAACACCAAAATTCCTCACAAAATACACCAGAAATTATTATTGACAAACGAAGTTCAAAACTGTTGAAATGGTTCCGTTGGGCAGTACCCCGCCCCAGGCACTGTAAGGATATTTCATAATACGATTGCACACGATAAAGGCAAACTCGTTGCGAAGCGAGGACTGCAAAGCCGTGAGTCTCCGGAGTATGGGAGATTGTCTGGTTGCCGAAGGCGATCGGAAGAGAGCCGACGCGATCTCCAGACTTCTGGTAAGCACGCCTTTATAGCTACGGGAGACTGAGGATTTTCGATTGACCGCTTCGGTGCGAGCGTTTTCTTCCACCTTGGAAGTTGACGGTTGCAGGCTCGTTCTTCTGAACGTTCTCTTTCTTCCCTCCGCGTTCCTATTATTAGTTAGCAACCACGGCACTTCTTTCACAAACTCCCGACAATTAAGGCTTTGCAAGTGTAAAGGATCGGTTACGACCCGGATCCTTCTGCCGCCCTCAACCTGCTGAGGGAAATCAACTCACATGCAATTTAAGAATGCATTCCCGAGCGGTACGGGTGTGCTTATTCCAGGAGTCTATGTTGAAAACTTTTTTCTCCCTGAACGGTGTCGTCCGATTAACCATCGTTTCGTTTACCCTTTTCTTAACCTTTAGTGCTGCGAGAGCGGCGACGATCGTTGTTCCCGCGGGTGGGAATATTCAGGCGGCTATCAATGCAGCCCAATTTGGAGACACCATCGTTTTGCAGGCAGGCGCTACTTACGAGACGCCGGCTGACTTCACCCCCTACATGCTGCCGAATAAGGGCAGCGGGTCGGGCTACATCACTATCACTTCATCTGTGCCACCGCCGCCGGACGGCACGCGAGTTACTCTTGCTGATAGGGCCAACATGCCAAAGCTGGTGGTGAAGAAAGGCAGCAGTTTCTTCGAAGCACTGCACGGCGCGCATCACTACCGGCTGAGTGGATTATGGGTTACGAACAAGCAGGGCGGAACGACTATGCTCTTGCTTGGCAACAATGGCGACGACATCGCTCATCCCGACCCACGCGACCCACAAGTAGATTGGCCGCACGACATTATCATCGACCATTGCTTCTTCAACCCGGTCGAATGGGACATGTATCCGGAAGCCAATCTGTGCTCGTCCGTTAATACAGCGGTCGGCATGGTCGGCATCAACGTCACGATCCGCGACAATGTCATGAAAGGATTCGGCGCCCGTTACGGCAGCAGCACCGGCGCCAATTTACCAGGTTGCGGAACTGTGCCTCTCGATGGAGAATCAGTCATCATCGGCACGGCGCCTGGTCCGATGCTGATCGACAATAACCACATGGAGGAATGGTTCGTCGCATTTTTCATCGGCGGCGGCGATCCGAGTTCGATGTACGGCGGCACAGTGGCTGCCAGCCCTGTGCCGACGTTGACTTCAGCGACATTGTCAAACGTCAACGGGCTAAAAGTCGGTGACAATATTGCTTTCGAGATGAACGTTAGTTCATCAACCCACCCAGGTGTCACTGTTGGTGCGGGTACGATCACATCGATAAATGGAAACAGCGTAACCTTTACCCGTCTGGTTGGTAAATGGGGCACGAATGATAACTCTATTCCAATCCCCGATGGCGCCGCGCGACCTAAAACTGTCGCTGACCCGGGTGGCGTTGCTCCTTGTTCTCCTAACTATCTGGGTTTGCCAGTCTGGTGTAGCAAAGCGTACTGGGGTGGTTACGTACCGAGCAATATCACCATCACACACAATTACATTAACAAGCCGAAACGCTGGTACGACTATGTCGGCACGGATGGAAAAGGATTCTTCGAGATCAAGTTATGTGATACGTGCCTGATTGATGGAAATATCTTCGACGGCCGCGCTGGATTTACTGTTACCGTGCGCAACCAGGGTGGCAGAGCTCCGTGGTCAGTTATCAAGAACCTTACGTTGAGTAACAATCTCGCGACGCAATTCAGCGCCGGTTTCTACGGTCTATTCTCCGATAACGAACAGCTATCGATGGAGTCGAGCAATATTGTTTTTGATAACAACCTGATGTACGGCGAGTATAACAACTCCAGCCAGTCTGGTTTCAGGCCCCGAGTCTTTAGCAGCTCATACGGCGACAACGTGCGGTTCACTCACAATACAGTGCTGCAGTCCGGGCGCATTATGACTTACGGCAACTCGGTCGACATGGCTGGTATCGACGAGCTCACGAATTTCGTTTTCAAGGACAATATTGTTAATTGGGGCACTGACACACAGATTGGCTATGCTTGTTTTGACGGCTCCCCGTCAGTCTGCACGCCAAACTATATTTGGACGAAGAACGCGATGATCGGCGCGCCGACCGGTCCAATCTATGAGGAACAGTCGTTAGCTACTTTCCCTGCCGGTAACTGGAATCCTGCCACCATTGCTGACGTTGGGTTTACTAATCCGGGAGCGGGTAACTATAAACTGCTGTCCACGAGCCCGTACTATCGAAAGGCGAGTGACGGTAAAGACGTTGGTGTCGATATGGATCAACTGTTGGCCCATCTCAATGGACCTATTCCGATTCCTACGCCGACACCAACGCCGATAGCAACACCAACACCGACACCGACCGCAACGCCAACACCAACGCCGACTGCTTCTCCAACACCGCAAGCATCACCAACGCCTGCGGTCGGGATTCCGTCTGGCAGTCAAGTGGAAATCATCAGTCCTGCTAACGTGAGGGAAGCGCCTACGAGCACAGCGACCATAAAGTTTGTTGCCCAAACAGGGCAAAAAGGAATCTCGGGAACTTGCCAACAGGATACTGCGAGCACGAATACTTATTGCTTCGTGAGCTTTGTTGACGGGACAAATGGATATGTGGCGTCTCAGTTTTTAAGAGTCATTACTCAGTCAACACCAACGCCAACGCCAACACCAACACCAACACCGACGCCGACGGCAACACCCACACCAACGCCGACTCCAACACCGGCGACGATGACAGTGAGCGTGACGAGCCCGGCGAACAATTCAACAGTCGGTGTCGACGCGACGATCACAATCAACGCCACTGCGACGCCTAAACCCGGCGTCACTGTAGCCAGCGTCACTTTTATGGCTAATTCAGCGTCGATCGGATCAGACACCACATCTCCTTACAGCGTTTCGTGGAGCAACATGGCTGCCGGCATTTACCAGGTGACCGCAGTCGCCAAAGACAGTCAGGGCGTTACGGTTACTTCGAGTCCTGTACAAGTCAAAGTAAGTAAGGCGCTGAAATCCGTTCGCACTACAAGAAAGAACGCCACGAGTCTCGAGAGTGCGCTTACTACCTCGGGTGGATCGTCAGTTGGAGACCTGGCCGTAACGCCCGGCAACAACTTCGATACTCTGATCAGCGATATTCAGCAGGCTTATCTCGACTTCAATGCCGAACGAGCAATGTTCAGCTCGGCGAAAGGCTTAGAGGATTATCTCTTTGCGGCGCTGTTCCTGGTCCGCTCGAGCGCCAGCTTGTCGAAACTGCCGTCACAAAACGACGCGATAACCGATCGTATGAACAAGCTCGATGCTTATCTGAGTTTCTGCGACGATCTCATGACTAACGGGGCCATTTCGCAGGCTAGTATCAATGAGGCGAATCAGGTCAACGCAAAGGTCGGGCTGACGATGACTCAGCCAAATACCGTAGCGCCGACAGGCGACTTGTTGATGCAGGACGGCGTCGGAATGATCGTGGGTGCTTCCTCGACTCCATTCACGAACCTGATAATGAATGCGCCAAACAACGGACACTCATTCGAGCTCGGTAACGTCAGCGTCTCGATTAAAGGACAAGCGGCCGAGGTGCTGTCTGTGTCACCGAGCAATATCACGTTCAAGGTCCCCAGCGATTTAACAGGTGGTCTGGCGGACGTCATCGTGACTTCGCGTGGAGGTTTCATCTCATTCAGTACGGCAAACGTGTTTGGGTTGAATCCAACCATCTTTATGAACTCGGAAAACTCGGGCGCCGGAGTCTTGCTGAATGGGCTTAACATTCAGTCCGGAACCTTCTCGACCACGACCCCGGGGCAGCTTATTGGATTAGACACGAGGACGCGTGTTTCGTTTTTCGCAACCGGAGTCAGCTCCGCACTCGTCAACACAGACCTCGGCAACGATGTCTTGCTGGCGAACGGCCAGATGCTGCCGAACCTTGCGGAGTCGGTCAAAGTTGAGGCGCGCACCAGCAGCGGTGCAACAGTCATGCTGCCGGTCGAATATGCCGGTCCGCAGGGTGTGTTGTCCGGGCTGGATCAAATCACCGTGATCTTGCCGCCCCAGCTCTCGGGGGCCGGGAACGTTCAGTTGACGGTGATTGTCGGTAGCGCGCGAAGCAATCCTGTTAACATCGTTGTCCAGTAATTGAGAATCTCTCGATGATTCTCCTTCAGGGTGGTTCTTCGGAACCACCCTTTTTTCTTGTGACTCCTCGTGGCTGGTATTAACCTAAGCCGTTAGTCATGAACATTCTCGGGATATCTGCCTTCTATCACGACAGCGCCGCAGCCTTAGTGCAGGACGGCGTGATTGTGGCGGCGGCTCAGGAAGAACGATTTACGCGTCGGAAGCACGATGCTGCGTTTCCTACAAACGCGGTGGCTTATTGTTTACGTGAGGCGGGCATAACTGCGGCGCAGTTGAGCGCCGTGGTCTTCTACGAAAAACCCCTGGTCAAAGCCGACCGGCTAATAGAAACATATCTCGGCGTGGCGCCGAGTGGTCTTCGTTCTTTTGCGCTCGCCATACCAACGTGGCTACGCGAGAAGAGCAATATCCCGTCACTCATTCGCCGGCAGATGGGTAAGGAATACGAAGGGCCTGTGCTCTTCACCGAGCATCACGAGTCGCACGCTGCGAGCGCATTCTTTCCTTCGCCATTTAAAGAAGCCGCGATTCTGACTGCGGATGGTGTTGGCGAGTGGGCCACAACCACGATCGGCGTTGGTGAAGACAATCGCATTCAACTACTGCACGAGATCCGTTTTCCGCACTCGCTGGGTATGCTCTACAGCGCGTTCACTTACTACACCGGTTTCAGAGTCAACTCCGGCGAATACAAAGTGATGGGTCTCGCGCCTTATGGTGATCCTAAGTACGTCAATCTGATCTACGACAACTTGCTCGACCTCGGTGAGGACGGTTCTTTCTGGCTGAACCCTGAATACTTCAACTACTGCGCCGGCCTGACGATGACGAGCGCACGTTTCCACAAACTCTTTGGTGGCCCACCGCGCAAGCCCGAGTCTCAGCTAACACAGAAAGACATGGATCTCGCGGCGAGCATACAAGTCGTGACTGAAGAAGCGATGCTGCGAATGGCGCGTCGCGCGCATGCGGAAACAGGAAAGACAAACCTGTGTCTGGCCGGAGGTGTCGCGCTCAATTGCGTGGCGAACGGACGCATTCTGCGCGAAGGTCCATTCAGGGAAATCTGGATCCAGCCTGCGGCGGGCGACGCAGGTGGAGCGCTCGGCGCTGCGCTGGCAGTCTGGCACCAGATGATGGGACGCCCGCGCGACAATCAGGGCCGCGACACCATGCGTGGAGCCCTGCTCGGGCCTGAATACACAGACGCTGAGATCGGTGCATATATCGAGAGTGTGGCGGGCGTCTCGGAGCGGCTGCCAGATCTGGCGCTCGCGCGAAAAGTTGCTGAGCTGCTTGCGGCAGGGAAAGTGATCGGTTGGTTTCGTGGCCGGATGGAGTTTGGACCACGCGCGTTGGGTGCGCGCAGCATTATTGGAGACGCGCGTAATCCGAAGATGCAGTCGCAGATGAATCTCAAGATCAAGTTTCGCGAAAGCTTCCGGCCGTTTGCGCCGTGTGTACTGCGCGAGCATGCGCCGGAGTGGTTCAATCTGAGCGGTGAGAGTCCGTACATGCAGCTTGTCGCAACGGTGCGGGAAGATAAGCGGCTAGCCATTCCACTCGACAAGACGTCGTTGTGGGGTATCGATCGATTGAATGTTCAGCGCAGTGTGATTCCCGCGGTTACGCATGTGGATTACAGCGCGCGAATTCAGACTGTTGATGCTGAGCGACATGGATTGTTCTACACCATGATGGACCAGTTCTATAGGGAGACGGGCTGTCCGGTTATCGTCAACACCAGTTTCAACGTTCGCGGCGAGCCGATCGTGTGTTCGCCGGATGATGCGTATCGCTGTTTCATGTTTACGCACATCGACGCGCTGGTGATGGGCAATCATCTACTGCTCAAAGAAACGCAACCACCATTGCGCGGCGCCACTGAGCACCTCGCGCAGTTTGCTTTGGATTGAGTTCTATATAGGTCCTATAGGGCAAATAGGACATATGAAGACCGTGAACATAGCAGCCCTTCGATTTTTCCAGCACGTTAAGTGGCGACCTGACGCCAGGGAGTTGCGGCGCTTTGCGATCGCGATGCTCATCGGGTTTTTTGTTTTGGGAGCGCTGTCAGCGTGGCGCGCAAGGGGAGTCGGCACGGGCTCGGTTGTTTTGTGGAGCATTGGCGCGGCCCTGGCCGTGGCCGCTTTCGTGCCGAAGCTGGGAAGAATCGCCTATCTGGCGGTTTACTTACCGACAAGCATCATCGGATATGTTGTCAGCAACGTGATGCTCACGTTAATGTTCTTCCTCGTAATTACGCCCCTCGGTATCGTCATGAAGCTGATGGATAAAGATGTTTTGCAGCAACGCAGACCGGACCGCACAACTCAGTGGACCCCGGTAAAAGAAACCAAGACCGAAGACAGTTATTACCGGCAGTTCTAACAAGGACGGAATATGAACTCATCCGACGAATTCAGGAAGAACCCCGGCTTCTTTCGGGAGCTTTTACAGTTCATACGACACAATAAAAAGTGGTACCTCATTCCTATCGTCGTTTCCATTTTGGCGTTGGGCGTCCTCATTGCTCTAGGCAGCACGGGAGCCGCGCCTTTCATCTACACACTGTTCTAATACCGGAAAGCTTGGCCCTTTAATCGTTTCTTAGATTAGGCTGAACGATTGTCACGAGCGTCGATATGCGCTAAGCTTTCCGCGTTTAAACCGGTTTCGTAAGAAAACTTGCCCTTTTCGAGCGAAACTCATCAAGGAATTCGGAATGAGTGTCCCGGCCGCAAAGAAACTGTGGCAGAGTATTGCTCTCAGTTTCGCCATCATCTTTACCTACGCCACTGTCCTGGCGAAGCTCTTCCATGACTGGTGGAGCGATGAAAACTATTCCCACGGTCTCTTAATCCCCATAATTATCGGCTATATCCTTTGGATTCAGCGCGACAAGCTCGCCCGAATCCAGGTCAAACCCTGGGAACTTCTGGGTGGCGCAGCGGTCGTGTTGGGATTGTTTGGACTTTGGGCGGGCGTCGCTGGCGCTGAACTTTACACGCAGAGGATCTCGCTGATCCTTTTGCTCGCCGGCATGGTGGTCTATTTCTGGGGCGTCGCCCTTTTGAAATTCCTCCTCGTCCCATTCGCTCTGTTGTTTCTGGCGATGCCGATTCCGGCCATTATCTTTAACAAGATCGCGTTTCCACTACAGTTATTTGCTTCGCGCTGCGCCGTGTGGTCCATGAGCATGCTGGGAATTCCGGTCTTGCGGCAGGGAAACATCATCGAGCTCAAGCCGCTGAACTCCTTCGACACCAAGAAACTCGAGGTAGTTGAAGCATGCAGCGGCATCCGTTCGCTGATGACCCTCGTAACGCTGGCGGTCGTCTTTGCCTACTTCACGCATCCGGGAGATGAGCCGCCATCAGGTAAGCGTTTTGGCTGGCTGAAGAGCTACGGGTTCTGGCGCGCGGCGATAATTGTCAGCTCGGCAATTCCAATTGCCATTTTGACCAATGCATTCAGAGTGAGCGGTACTGGAGTCCTGGCGCACTATTACGGAACGGCGGTCGCCGACGGCTTTTTCCACTCTTTTTCCGGTTGGGCCGTGTATATCGCAGCTTTTATTCTCTTGTTCGGTATTGGCATGATTCTTGATCGCTTTCGACCGGCCCAGGCCGACGACGAGCATTCGGAAAGAAAAGCGTCCGGGCCTGAACCTGCTGTTTCCATCAGTCCAGTGGTCTCGGCCGAGGGCTCTGAGTTATGAAACCTTCGTTGCGTTATGCCGTGTTGCTGGTCCTGATCCTCGTGGCCGGGGTGCTTGTCAACGCGTGGTCCTATCTCGGCGAAGCTCATGTCGAGCGCAAAGAACTAAAGGACTTTCCCGAGACTGTAGGCGCGTGGCAAAGGACTGGAACAGACCAGATACTTGATGAAGAAACACTCAAAGTCCTGCGAGCCAGCGACTACTTGTCGCGTAATTTCCGCAAATCTGACGGTCAGATTGCCAACCTTTACGTCGGTTACTACGCGAGTCAACGTACAGGCGCCACATATCACAGTCCGTTGAATTGTCTCCCCGGATCTGGCTGGACCCTGAGTGAGCCGGGCAAGGCGACGATTACGCTGCCTGACGGTTCAGGATTTGTTGCTAACAAGTATGTAATCCAGAACGGCGAATATAAGAGCATGATGGTTTACTGGTACCAGGGACGTGGGCGGAATGTCGCCAGCGAGTACTGGGGCAAGGTCTACACTATGTTTGATAGTGTTCGCCTGCGCCGGTCAGATGGCGCGATGGTCCGTGTCACCGTACCGGTGGGTAATTCGGAAGCAGCGGCTGAGAAAACAGCGATCGAGTTTGCTTCAACGGCGTCGAGTGTTTTACCTGAATTTGTACCCTAACGTACCGGGAGAAATGGCAGGAAGGATCTACAGTTCAGGAAATCACTATGAATTAGACTTTTTTGATAGTTGTCTCAGGTTTTGAAGAGATGACGGCATTGCCCGCCGAAATCTTCGAGGGATCTGAAACATAGATTATGGTGCCGCCTGGATCAAATTAACGGGGCGGCACATGGAGCAAAATTAATGAGAAGCGAGTGCCGAGGTTATACCTTTCATATAAGCGTTTTGTGTCTTCTTTTAGCCGCCGTAGTTTCGCTTGCCGGCTGCACCAATCCTGATAAATCCAAAGCCGAACACGTTGCGAAGGGCGAAGCTTACCTGAAAGACTCGAAATTTCAGGAAGCATCACTCGAGTTTCGCAATGCGATACAGATCGACGACAAACTCGCCGCCGCCCACTGGGGTTTAGCCCGGGCGTACGAAGGACTCGAGCGCTTTCCGGAAATGCTCGATGAGCTGCGCAAGACCGTAGCTCTCGACAAAGATAATCTCGACGCACGCATCAAACTCGGCAACTACTATCTCGCCGGCAGCCGCAATCGCGTAGACATCGTTGCTGAAGCGGAACGAATCGCCAAAGAAATTCTCGAGAAAGATCCGAAGAACATCGAAGGTCATATTCTGATGGGCAGCGTGCTCTTCGTCCAGCAGCAGAAGGACAAGGCTTTCGAGGAGTTGAATAAAGCGCTCCAGTTGGACACAAGCAGGATTGAGTCGTACCTGAGTCTCGCCAAGTTTCACATCGCCAATAAAGAACCCGGGAAAGCCGAAGAACTTTACCAACGCGCGATCACTATCAATGGGAATTCGCCCCTCGCCCACACCGAGTACGGCAAGTTCCTAACGCAGCAGAATCGGCAGGGTGAAGCCGAGGCGGAGTTGCGCAAAGCCGTCGAAGTTGGCCCAACCGATCGTAACGCGAGATTCGTCCTCGCGAGTTATTACTACGTCAACAAACAGCTCGATAAGGCTGAAGAAGCGTACAAGGCCCACGCAGCGTTGCAGCCTGACAAGCCTGAAGGCCAGGCCGTGCTCGCCGATTTTTATTCGGCCATCGGGCGTAATGACGACGCCATCAAGATCTACCAGGACATCGTCGCCAAGTCGCCGGATTACGTTCAGGGTCGTTATCGACTCGCCGAAATCATGTTGACGAAGGGCGACACGCAGGGTGCGACTGCTCAACTCGATGCGGCGTTCAAGAAAGACCAGCATGATCGTCAGGCGCTCCTGCTTCGTGCGCGCATGAAGGCCCAGCGTGGCCAGCCCGACGATCTGAAGAGCGCTGTCGAAGATCTCAAAGACGTTCTGAGGCAGGACCCCAACTCGAAATTGGGTCTGTATTTCATGGCCCAGGCGAATTACAACCTCGGCTTGATCGATCAGTCGCGGGCGTTCGCCTCCGATCTCGAGAAGAACTATCCCGAATACCTGCCGGCGAAGTTGATGAATTTGCAACTGACCCTCGCCGGTGGCCGGCCCAGCGACTACACCGCGGCGATACCACTCGCTACCGATTTGATCGCGCGTGTTGATAAGACCGCTCCGGATCAGGAAAGCTCGCCGCAGATGCTCTACGAGATTCGTGAGAAAGCGCTGCTGTCGCGCGGCACTGCGCAGCTTCAATTAAGAAACCTGCCCGCCGCACGCCAGGATTATGAGGCGGCGAAGAGTATGGCTCCGAAAGATCCGGTCGTCTACAACAGTCTCGCACTCATCGCGCTTGCCGAGAACAAGACGCCGGATGCGATCAGCTCGTTTGAGTCCGCGCTCAACGTTGACGCCACCAACTTCGACGCGCTCAACGGCCTCATCACGCTCTACGCGAGGAACAAAGAGTTTGACAAGGCCCAGGCGCGGATCGATCAGGCGCTTGGCTCGTATCCAAACATAGCTTCGTTGCACTACCTGAAGGGGCAGGTGTTCGGTTACCAGCAGAACGTGCAGATGATGGAAGCCGAAATGAACAAGGCGATGGAGCTCGATCCAAACTATCTGCCGGCCTACTCGTCCCTCGCGGCGCTCTACATCCAGTCGAACCAGCAGGACCGCGCCATCGCGCAGTATCAAAAGATCATTAGTTTGCGACCGGAAAACTCTACGCCTTACGTCTTGATCGGAATGCTGGAAGATCAGCGAAAAAACTACGACGTTGCGGCTGACAACTACCGCAAGGCTTTGGAGAAGGATCCGAACTCGGTGATCGCCGCCAACAACCTGGCGTGGCTTTATGCGTCGACCGGCAAGGGCAATCTCGATGAGGCGGTGCGACTGGCCCAGGGAGCGGTGCAGAAGAATCCGAACGTGGCCGGTTTTGTCGATACGCTGGGTTGGGTCTACTACAAGAAGAACCTTCACGGAGCGGCAGTCGAGCAGTTGCGCAAAGCAATCTCGATTAACGAAGCCGAAGCTCGCGTGACGAATGGCTCGCCGAGCGCGGCTTATCACTATCACCTTGGTATGGCTTTGAAGGGTAAGGGCGACAAAGATGAGTCGCGTCGTGAGTTGCAGACCGCGATCCGGCTCGCTGAGAAAGCGCCTTTCGGGGATTTGGAAGAAGCGAAAAAAGCGCTGGCAGAGTTGTAATTTGATTTCTCTGTTGCACAGAGAAGAAGACAGAAGGAGTGCGTTATGAGCGTAGACTTTAGACAACGACGACCGAGTGAATACTTGAAGATTTTGCGGCGGCGCATATGGTTCATCATTCTTCCGACC
>Ga0105238_10000538_pt1 | contig 39710 bp, 33 predicted proteins | sample KBSC34metaG_FD_81526 | JGI IMG/M metagenome (GOLD analysis project Ga0105238, IMG submission 81526) | Corn rhizosphere microbial communities from Kellogg Biological Station, Michigan, USA - KBS C3-4 metaG | ecosystem: Host-associated > Plants > Roots > Rhizosphere > Soil | place: Michigan, USA...
CCCCCTCGCCGGGCACGGGCCCGGCGAACGACGCGCGGCCACCGGAGACCGAGCCCGTCGGCTCAGGCTCTTCGAGCGCCCCGGCGGGACCACCGGAGGGGAAGGCCCAAGGTGTCGATCGGTCGAGGCCCGTGGAGGCACTCGTTTCCGCGACGCGAATTCGGGAGGGCGAGCCCTCCGCTCCGGAGACGCCGTGGGTCACGCTCCGGGTCGGTTATGACGTCGCCGCACCAGTCGACGGAACGTGGGTTCGCCAGGGCCTGATGCTGAGCGCCGACGCCCGCCTCGGTCCAACCGCGTACCTGGCTCACCTCGACGGCGTGCTCACCAGGATGTCGGCCGTGGAAGGGAGCGGGGTGACGGGGCACCTCCGAGACACGCCGTTCGGCCTCGCGCTCGCCCGCCGGTGGTCCGGGCCTCGCCTCTCCGTCGCCGCGGGGCCGCGCGTCGGGCTTCACGTCATCGACGTGGGCGCGGCCGCGGGTACGGACGTCAGGGGCGGCTCGCGCCAGCTCTCGGGCGGGCTAGGCGTTTGGAGCTCGGTCGACCTGACGTTGATGCGCCCGCTGTCCCTGTGGCTCGCCGCGTCGGCCGAGGCGCTGCTCCCTGCGCGGCGTTTCACCCTGGCCGGGTCGGCCGTCGTGCACACGAGCCCGGCGCTCCTGGCGGCGACGGCGGGCCTCGGAATCGCGATCCCGTAGGTCCCCGTGTGGAAAGGTGGCGCGGATCGAGTTGTCTCGCGCCAAATATTTCAACAAGATGACCCACGAGGGGCACCGAAATACGTCCATGCGCCGACCGGCCGCCACTACGCCTCCACCCGAGCTTGCCGCCAGCGATCCCTCGATCGCCGGATGCCGCACGGGTGACGCCGAGTCCATCGCGACGCTCTTCCGGACCTACGGGGGCATGGTGACCGGAATCATCGCGCGCCTCATTGGACCGACCCCCGACCTCGAGGATCTGGTCCAGACCACGTTCGTCGAGGCGCTCGCGAACATCGGCCGGTTTCGCGGGGAGGCCAAGCTCAGCACGTGGCTTTGCAAGATCGCGGTCCACGTCGCTCACCACCACCTGCGCGCAGGCAAGGTCAGAAGGCACCTGCCGCTCGAGCTGGTGGGCACCGATCGCGCTCCTCTGCCCAGCGCGCTCGTGGTGTCTGGGACCGCCGATCATGCGCTGGACTCGAGGCACCTCGCCGCCAAGCTGCACGCCGCCTGCGATCGCATCGCTCCGAAGAAGCGCATCGCCCTGCTGCTGTTCGTGCTCGAAGAGAAGTCGGTGGAGGAGATCGCGGCGCTCATGCGCGCGACTCAGACCGCCACGCGCTCGCGGATGTACTTCGCGCGACGCGAGCTGCGCAAGCTCATCCTGAAGGATCGTGAGCTGAGCGCCATGGCCGAGGTCCTTCTGGGCGAACGGGAACTGGGACGGGGAGAGGACAGATGATTTCCTGTGGTCTTGCGGAGCGTGGCCTCATCGAGGTGGTGCGCGGGAGCGCGAGCGATGCGCTGCGACTCGAGCTCGAAGGCCACCTGGCCGAATGCGGGTCCTGTCGGGACTCGCGCAAAGCGTTCGGCCTGCTGGGCGCCCTCAAGGCCATGCCGTCCCCGGCGCTGGGAGGCGCCGCGGAGGAGCGCGTCGTGCGGGCTCTCGTCGCCGAGCGAGGCCGAGCCCCGCGCTCGCTGGGGAGGCGAGCCCGGCGCCACCGGGCCGCGATGGCCGGCGGCCTCCTCGCTCTGGCAGGCGCCGTGACCGCGGTGGGGCTCGGCCTCCACTTCCGAGACCTTCACCAGGTGGACCGAAGCACCGTCGCGTCCGCGATCACCGAGGGAGAGCGGTTCGAGGCTGCCGCCTCCGGGGTCATCTCGTTTTCCGGATCGAGCGTGACCTACGAGCCGGGCACGGTGATGTCCTTTTTCCCGTCGACGCGCACGGTTCGGCTCGACAAGGGCGAGATCGACGTGGACGTGCGGGAGCACGGTTCGACGCACTTCCGGGTGATCACCTCCCGCTTCATCGTGGACGTGCCGGGCACGCGCTTCGTCGTCACGCCCGTGGGCGCGCGTACGATCCGAGGGATCGTGCGCATCCTGGACCCGGCGGGCCACGAGCTGGCGAAGGTGCCGGCGGGATCGTCGTGGGCGGCTCTGGCGACTGGGACGTCGGCGGCCGAGACGCCGCCGGCCGCGCTCGAAAGCCCGCCGGTGATCGCCACCGCGCCGACTCCGCGCGCCGCGCCAGCTCCTAGGCCAGCTCCTGCGCCGGCGCGCTCGGCGCCCGCGGCCACGGCGCCTGGTCCGGCCCGCAGCGAGGACGTCTCGGCGCTCCTGGAGCGGGCGCGCGCGGCGCTGGTCTCGGGGGATGCGGCGCGGGCGCGCGCGCTGCTCGATCGGGCGGTGGCGGCTCGGCCGGGGCGCGCGGCGCGGCCCGCCATCGATCTGTTGATTGCCGACAGCTGGCTGGTGGCGCGCCGCCCCGAAGAGGCGCTCGGCGCCTATCGGGGCGTCATGCAGCGCCACGCTCGCACAGCGGAAGGAGAGACGGCCGCCTTCACCGTATGCCAGCTCCTGGTCGAGCGAGGTGCCAGCAGCGAGGCGCGCGCGGCCCTCGGGGACTACCTGGAACGTTATCCACGAGGTCGGTTCGTTCGGGAGGCCAAGGAGCGGCTGGCCCAGCTCGATCCTTCAATCCGATGACGCCGGTGACGGTGGCGTGAAGCAGAGCGGGGGTTGGCGGCTCCTCACGCTGCTGGTCGCAGCGCTCGGCTGCACGCGCACGACGGAGCTGGCGAACGCGGTCGCCGCGAGCTGCACGCCACCCGGTCCTCCCATTCACCTCGGCGGGACGACGAACGCGGCGTGCGCCGGGGTCATCGCCGCCCAGGCGGCCCGTTACGCGCTTTGCTCGTGCACCGACGTGACCATTCCGGGTGATCTGATCGTGAGCGGCCTCGTTGGTCCGGGCCGGCCGCCCCGTCCGGGGGGAGGGGTCGGCGCCGGCGGAAGCGCGGGACAGAGCCCCTGGCCCGCCGGGCATCCGGTGGACGGATTGCTGCCGCAGATGTTCTATGCCGCGATCGGCACCGACGGCAGCTTTCAAACCGGTGGCCACGCGGACGTGCCGGGCTCGCTGGTCGTCGCCGGGACGGGCGATGTCAAAATTGGCACACAGGGTCACGTCCTCGGCAACGCCCACATTGCAGGCAACCTGCTGCCGAGGACGGGGTACTGGGTTTCGGGAGACGCCTACGTCGCAGGGAACGCCGCGGGGGCGATCAGCGTGGGCGGTACCCTGCACACGTCCTCCGGCTCGCTCGTGGACCCCAGCGTGATGGCGCGTGCCTCCGTGCGCGAGACCGTGACGGTGGAGCCGCCCTGCAACTGCGAGGCGGGACCGGCCTTCGACATCGGGGCCGCGGTCGAGGCCCGCCGTAGCAAGAACGCCAATGCGCAACTGGAGCTCTTGCCCGGGATTCTCGCCGACGTCCAGTCCCCGACCACCTTGGACTTGACCTGCGGCGAGTACTATCTGGACGACATTCGATCGGGCGCGGACGGGGCCATCGACCTCCGCATCCACGGCCATGTCGGCATCTTCGTGGGCGGCGACGTGCGTCTCGGGAATATCTTCACCGTGACGCTCGCTGACGACGTTGACGACGCGACCCTCGATCTGGTGGTGGCCGGCTCGGTCTACACCGGGCGCTCCTTCGGCTCTCCGGGCGACCCGGACGGGGTCCGGCTGTGGGTCGGAGAGACGACCGTCTACCTCCCCGCTCAGGCTCAGTTCGGCGCGTTCGTGTACGCGCCCTACGCGCTCTTTTCGGCCGGATCACAGCTGAGCTTCACCGGCAGTCTGTTCGTCCGCACCGTCACTGTGGCTGACAACCTGTACCTCGGCTCCGACCCGGACGTGAACCAGGCCGGCGCGGAGTGCGGCGTCGATCCCCCCGATCCCGTCAAGTGAGGGGAGGAGGGGGCGCTGCCCGCCCCCCGGCGAAGGTGCCCGTCAGGGGCCGCCGGCGCCCGCCACGTCGGCGCCGCGGCCCGGGTAAGGTCGGGCCTGCTTCACGTACAGCGACGCCGGCTGCCCCGGGGTCGCCTCGTCGTCGAACTTGAACTCGCAGTCCATGGCGTAGAATCCTTGGTTTCCCGAGGCCGGGCCGTAGGCCGCCGGGAACCGGCGGTGAATCGCGTCGAGGGCGACCCCGAGCTGGTGGGCCTGGGTGGTGGTCAGCACGTTCCCGCTGATCAGGTTGGAATGCGTTAGATACGTGATCGGCTGGTTCGGCTCGCTGAAGTAGTAGAGGAACTGATCGCTCGTGACACCGGGAGGCGGGTGCACGACCTCGGCGTCGCCACCCGCCTGCACGTTGATGTAGAAAGCCGGATCGAGCCCGGCGGCGTCGAACGGGTTGGCGGTGATGGCCACGCCGTTGGCTTCCTCGTGTGGAAAGTTGTGATGGACCAGGAGGGCCATGCCGACCGAGTCGTGCGCGATGCCGTAGTAGGTTCGCTCCTCGAAGGTGCGGAAGAGCCAGGTGCTGGCGTAGGACTCGCGGATGGCGTCGAGGACCGACGGCCAATCGGAGGGATCGCCGGTGTGGGACTCGTAGCAGCCCGCGCAGGGGAACCCGTCCAGGTCCTCGCTGTTCGTGCTGGTCCGGAAGCGCATGGTCAGCCCCGGATAGTCGGCGGCGAGCTTGGCCATCAGGGCCGTCTGGAAGGCGGGATCGACGGGCGCCACCAGCATGTCGGCGCGGAGCTTCGTGAGGGCCTGCTCCCGCACGGCGGCATCCGTCTTGAACGATGGATCGGCCAGCAGTCCCGTCACCCGATCATAGAAGCCGTTCTGCTTCATGAACTGGTCGTAGTAGTAGATGGGGATCGCGAAGGCCTTCAGCGTCGGAACGTCGGCCGTGCGCGCCAGGATCGAGTACTGGGCGGCCTTGCCACCGAACGCCAGCACGGACTTCTTGATCGCGTCGCGCAACGTGCCGCCCGCGCCGCCGGCGGCCGGCTCGGGTGTGACGGCCTCGATGTCGAGGAGGGCCGTCACCGAGAGATCCATGACGGGCAGCGTGATGGGCGGCGGCACGTGAGTGGCCCAGAACGCCTCGGCCTGGGCCTGATCGACCACGTGGATGTCCCAGCTCGACGCCCCGACGGTCAGCTGGACGAGCTGCCCTTCGAGGGCCCGCAAGGTCGTGTTCGTCATGGCCCCGCGCAGCCCCATGTTGGGCGTGTGCCGATTGGCCGACAGCACGTTGACGTGAGACAGGGGGGTCTGGAACTCCTCGGTGATGAGGCCCTGCACCACGCTGATGTCGTTCGGCGCCTGGTCGAGGACGACGATGTCCTGGAATGAGATCGTCGCCGTGTCCAGGTTCGCGGCCCGCACGAAGCGAAGTCGCCCGATCCCTGTCGCCAGGGTCAGGGGCTGGTAGCTGATCTTCGCGTAGAGCTGATCGGTGCTCATCACGGGCACGGTGGCCGGGAGAGTCTTGGCCACCGCCGCAATCGCGTCGGACGTCGGATGGAACACCAGCGCGGAGCCGAAGAACGCGGCCGCCTTGACGGCGCCGAACAGCTTGACGATCAAGCTCGCGGACGCGGTGTCGTAAGGCGCCAGCTCGAGCGCCCACACCTTCGGCTCCTCGTAGTACGTGACGGCGCCCAGGACGAACCGTCGGTCCGGCCGGTAGTACTCGGTCGCGTTGAAGTCCGCCAAGGATCCCACCACCGGCAGCGTCCCGCCCGAGAGGTGCGTCGACGCGAACTGGTAGTGAATCTGATAGAGGACGCTGTTCTGGAAATAGAGCGTGTCGCCGTCGGCCTGGTCGAGCACGACCTTCCCCGAGCGCGCGCCGGGCAGGCTGACGTCGATGGGCGCGGATGCCAGCGCCTGGAAGTCGGAGGTGCACCCGATGCGGCGCAGGAACTCGATCGACGAGGCTCCCCCGGCGCCTGCGCCACCGCCGGCTCCCCCCGCGGCGGACGCTATCTGGCAGACGCCCTCGACGGGCGCCGCGCCCGAACCCCCGGTCCCCCCGCTGGCGTGCCCGCCACCGCAGGCGGCGCCCGCGAGCCCGCTCAAGAGGAAGGTGAGGGCGCGACGATGATCTCGGACTCTGGCCGGCGACAACCGCGCAGGAGACATCCGGTCCTACGGCGTGAGGGAGAAGCAGTAGAAGGCGCCGTAGCCACCGCCGGAGCCGACCGTGTTCGACGTCGGGAGCGGCCCCCCCATCTCGACCAGGCTGACGCCGGGCGCGCAGCCCGACTCGTCGAGGGCCGAGATCCAATTGGCGCCGCTGCCGCCCCCGGGGAACATGCCGCCCCCGTCGCCGCCCCCTGGCATCATCATGCCGCCGCCCCCACCGCCCCGCGGCCAGGTGTGTCCGACCCGCGGCTTGCCCTCGGTCCCCGTCTTGCCGGTCCAGTCCGCGCAGGTGGCCGTCGCGGAGTAGAGCTTTCCGTTCGTGCCCGAGCCGGTGAGGGTGTCGTGATTGTCGACGGCCCCCGCCGTCGGATCGGGCGCGTGGTTGGGCACGCCATCTTCGTTGGGGAAATCGTTGGCGATGGCCGGATCGGCGTTGCGCGGGCGATCGAACAGCAGGTCGTCCTTGGTGAGAGCGAACGTTCGTCCGAGACGGTCGTACCAGGGCCCGTTGCCGATGCGATCGATCGCGTCGACCTGCTTGCCATCCTCTCCGGTGACGGCGCTCAGGAAGGCCCGCCAGGGCTTGGCGCCCGCGCCCGGCATGCTGCGCTCGGCGATCGTCGCGCAGATCTTGTCGGCGCCGCGCAAGCCCGAGCCCGCTCCGGTTTCTCCGAAGCGCAGGTCGCCCCCGAAGCCCTGGCTGTTCTTCGAGAGATCTTGGAGCACCTTCAAGCTGGTCACGAAGAAGCTGAATTTCGTGGTCGGCACGGCCGCGTCAGTCACGCCGCCGTCGGTACCCGGGGCGCCGGCCGCGCCTCCGCTTCCGCTCGTGCCCGCCCCGCCGCTCGACCTGCCGCCGCCACCGGTGGATCCACCGCGGCCTCCGGTGCCCGTCGCGCTCCTTCCTCCGGTCGGCGTCGCGCCCCCGCTCGCCGTCGCGCCGCCGCCGGCCACGCCACCGCTCCCGACCGAGCCGCCGGTCGAGGCGTCTCCGCCCGAGCCCGTCGCGCCGCCGCTGGCCGCGCCGCCGCTCCCGCCCGAGCCGCCGCTGCCCGAGCCGGCGCTGCCGGGCGTGCCGCCCGAGCCGACTTCTTTCGTCGTGGACGTGCTGCACGCTCCGTAAAGGAGGACACCAGTGCCCACCACGAGGGCCCTGAATTTGAGCGGCTTCCGAGGAGAGGAGATCATTGGCACTGGAGATCCTTCTGGCAGGTTTTGCCGGTGGGGCAGTCGGCGTCCGAGAGGCAGGACATGAGGCCGGGGATCTGGACGTAGCGCTCGACGTCCTGGGACAGGAGCAGCCGCACCTGCCCCGGCGGAATGGTCGCCGAGCCGACCGAGCTGCGCGTGACGATGATCGAGGGATATCCCGAGACACCCAGATCCATCAGCATGCCCACCAGCGTCGCCGAGATCGTCAGCGAGCCGGTGTCGGCGCCATCGCACAGGATCTGTCCCTTCGTTCCGCCGTGATGGCTCACGTCGAGCTTCACATGAATGGTGGAGTCGGCCGCGCTCCCCGCCGCCGTCCACGTGACGGTGAGCGGCTGGCCTCGCTGCAGATTGAACGTGTCGCTCCCCAGCACGAGGGGCGCCGTGCCTTTCGCCTGGATCGAAAAGGGCGCGTAGGCGCCGCCGCTCGTCGAGACCGAGACGATGCCGCCCTCGGCGAACGGCGGATAGGAAGGCGTGACACCGACCGGGCTGTAGCTTCCGCCCACCTGAGTCAGCATGAAGGTGCTGCCGTTCGAGCTCGCGACCCCCAACATGGTCACGGTGCCAACGTCCTTCGCCACTGGATACGCCTGGCACGTGTCGTCGGCGACGCACGCGGCCGTGCCGCCGCACGGCGTGCTGCAAAAGGGAACGTGCGGGATGTAAAGGGCGCAGCCTCCGTCGGCCGTGCCCTTCACGTAGATGACCGCCTCCGGTTGGGGCCCGTCGCGGACGACCCCGATGACCTTGGTCTGTGCCGCCGTCGCGCCCATCGCCTCGACGAGCGTGACGTTGAACGAGCCCACGATGGCGTTAGGATTGCCGGCCGCGCCAGCGGTCCCTCCGGTCGTCGAACCGCCGGCCCCGCCGGTTGCGCTTCCACCGGTACCGCTGGCAGGCGGCGCCCCGCCGGAGCCGGGCGTCATCGTGCTCCCGCCGGAACAGGCCGCAGCGGCAGAGGATGCGAGGCACAGAAATAGCAACCAACCCTCCGGCGAGCCTGGCCCCCGGCTTCCACGGACATTGGGTGACATGTTCGTGACGGCTTTGTGCCGCGACCATTGCAAACGTGGAAGAAAAGTTCCGGAGACGCCGAGGGCCACCATCCGAGCGCTGGCAAGAAGGAGCCAGACGCGTCCCACGACACCGGTCGTGACGGGCGCCGGACCTGGGACGCCCTTCCGTCAAACGTGATCACGCCTTCATCTGCGTGATGGAATTCCCCCGGATCGGCTACCAATGTCTCCATGTCCTTTCGGCTCAGCTGTCTGCGCAATCTGCTCATCGCATCCTTCTCGGGCCTGCTCGCCGCGTCCTGCGGCTCGGGGGCTCCCACGTCGGGGGCCAATGGCAGCGGCGGCTCGGGCACGGGCGGTGGCGGCGTCGCGAGCGGTGGCTCGTCGGGTTCAGGCGGCGCCAGCTCGAGCGGAGGGGCTTCGGCATCCGGCGGCGCCACCGCCAGCGGCGGAAGCCTCGGTTCGGGTGGCCAGTCGTCGAGCGGCGGGGCCACCGCGACGGGCGGGATGCAGGCCTCCGGCGGACAGATGGTCCCCGGGACGGGTGGGGCCTCGGCCAGCGGAGGGGCGGCCGGAGGAGGGTTGGGTGGGCGGCCTGGCTCCGGCGGAACCTCGGGATCTGCCGGCTCGGCCGGTCTTGGGGGTCGAGCCGCGGCAGGGGGACGCTCGGGGGCGGGCGGCGCGTCCGCTTCCGGTGGAGCCGGAGGCGGCTCCAGCGATCCCATGCTCGCCAAATTCAGCTTCTTCGTGACGAGCTTGCCTTCCATCGCGGCGCTCTCGGGCAAGGCCGAAGGGTTCGGGGGCGATCTGCGCTTCGGCAAGGCCGACGGCCTCTCCGGCGCCGACGAGATCTGCCGGCAGATCGCCGAACGTGGCCTGCGCGGCGCCGGGCAAAAGCAGTGGCGAGCCTTCCTGAGCGTGACCAAGGGACCGGAGGGCGCGGCCGTGAACGCGCGTGATCGCATCGGGACGGGACCCTGGTACGACCGCCTCGGGCGCGTGGTCTCCAACGATCTGGCGGGGCTCTTCGCCGGTGATCGCCCGGCGGGCGACATGGCGATCGTCGACGATCTACCGAACGAGAACGGCGAGCCCAACCACTACGTGGGCCCCGGCGGCCTGGGCGCCACCGCCGTCGACGACCACGACACGTTGACGGGATCCGACGCCATGGGACGCCTGCGCTCGACCAGCGCCGCGGATACCTGCAACGACTGGACGAGCACGACCGCGACCGGACGGCCGTGGATCGGGCACTCCTGGCCGCGCAGCGCGAGCATGGGTCGTAGCTGGGTCTCGGATCACCAGGTGCCCGGCTGCATCGCCGGCGTCGACCGCACGCTCGGCGGAACGGGCAGCGGCAACTGCGTGGGCTGTTCGGGCGGTTACGGCGGATTCTTCTGTTTCGCCTTGCCGTGATCGGCCCGCGACCTCACGGGCGCGGAGGGATCGACTATGATCGTCGCGTGAGATGGGGGCGCGCCGCCGAACGCATGGCCATGGTTCTGGCGGTCATCTCTGCCGGCTGCGGACGCAGCATCGTCCGCCTTCATTCGACGAGCGCCAAACGTCACGAAGTCGCCCTGATCGCGATCGAAACGCGCACGAGCCGGGTCGTCGCCTTCGACGATCACCGGCTCCCTCGCTCGCTGGGCGTCGCCGACGCGGTGGTCGTGGAGCTCCTGCCCGGGGGCCATTGCGTACAGCTCGTGATGCCCAGGTTGTGGAGCGCCTTCGACAGGAGCGTGGATGGTCGCTCCGCTTCGCCGTCCCGGCTGTCGGAGGCCTATTGGTTCCAGGCCCGGGCGGGCAGGAGCTATGTGCTTCAGGACTTCATCACGCAGGCACAAATGCTCGATGAGCTCACGGTCGTCATCTCGGAAGAAGGGGTCGACGGTTCGACTCGCCCCGTTGGCGGAACCATGGTGATCGAGCCTCCCGGCGGCGGGACGTGCCGGCCGCTGGCGCCGCGGGACGACCGGCGCGGCGTGGCGGCGCCGCCCGCCCTCACATCGCCTCCCGACGCCGATAGGGCGTCCCGAGGCGACGCCGCGCGGACCGTGCAGACGGCCGTCTACAAAGGAAGGACAATCGTGTGGGACGAAGGTGCCGATCCGCCACGCCTAGTGATCGACGGGGCTCCGGTGACCGTCTACGAGTCGAGCACAGGCAAGCACATCGCATTCGGCGCGGCCGTCCTCAGCTATGCGGTGTATCCGACCCTATTGCAGCTCGCGCAGGCTCTCATCAACACCCAAGTCGTTCGCTAGTCGCTAGAGGCGACCTCATGGCCAGTCGAGGGCGGGGGACTGAAAGCGCGTCCCTGCCGGGAATTGCAGGTCGAAATGCTCGGCGAGCGCGAGCAGCAGCTCGTCGGGCGTCGCGAGCTGGCGTATGTCCGCGCGCCCGTCGCGCCCGCGGACGCGGAGCTCGCGATTCACCAGCGAGACGCGCCCCTCGGCCGTCGCCCGGGCCGCGATCAGGCGATGCTTGAAGTGAGACGCCGGGTGCGCGCTGGTGTACCAGTTGGCGAGCACGCGATCGATCTCCGGCATCGCCTCGAGCGTGAATTCGCAGACGTCGTTCCAGGTGTCCGCGAAGTAGGCCTGGTGGATGAGGCGCGCGTCGGGCGCGCGCTGGGCGAATCCGGTCCAGGCGCCTTCCCGGACGATGCGCCGTGGCTCGTGCGGGGTCGGCTGGGGCGTGTCGGCCTCGAGCTTGACCGCCCCGGTGAGCGAGAGGGCGCCCACGCCCGCATCGGCTAGCCACGATTCGCCGCCCACCTCAACGCGCAGGAACATGTGCGTGCGAGGCGGAAGGTACTCGCGGGGCTGCTGGATCCGAACGCGGGCGCTCACGGGCACGACCGTGAAGCCCAGCGCCTGGAGGACGTGCAGCAGCAGCGTGTTGTGCTCGAAGCAGTAGCCGCCGCGCCGATCGGTGATCAACTTGCGCGCGATGTCCTCGGGCGCGAGGGAGATGGGGCGTCCGAGCAAGACGTCGAGGTTCTCGAAGGGGATGCTCCGGACGTGGGCCGCCAGGATCCCGTTCAGTGCCTCGAGCGTCGCGGCGCGCGGACCGGCGTACCCGATGCGCTGAAAGTAGGAAGGAAGATCGACCGGCGACGAGGGCGTCGACGAAGCGCTCGACGAATGGGTCACGATGTGCACGTCGTAGCGCTCGGCGGGGCCGTTGTCATGCTCTTCTTGCACCGGCGCGGTTCTTCCGTCAGCGCCAGGGACCGGGCTCGAGCGCTGCGACGTCCTCCCACGCCAGCTCGCGCGGCGGCCCCTCGCCCTCGCGCGGGACCGCGTACCAGGCCCGATCGGGTGGGATGTGATTGGTGAAGTACATCACTCGCACGACGATCTCGGCGGGCCCGACGGCCAGCACGTGGAAGCCCATCCCCTGAACCCCACGACTCGCTTCGAAGTGACGGCACGCCTTCGCCCCCGCCACTTGTCGGGCGTCCTCGAGGGCCTGGCGGGCGAGCCGCTTCTCGTCGCGCAGCGCCAGATACCGGCGAAGGCGGCCGATCAGCTGCACGGCGAGCTCATAACGTGAACGTGGCCCGGATGACGGCCCAGGTGGAGGCGCGGTCGCCGTCGACGGAGCCGCGACGCCAGGTGGCGGCGGCTTGCAGGCGCGCGCGGGCGCCGGCCGAGAAGAAAGTGGCGCCGAGCGCGGCGCCCCAGCCGTCCGCCGGCGACGTTGGCTGCGCGCCGAGCTGGTCGTCGAACCACTCGGCGCGCGCCACCAGCTCCAGGCGATCGCGAATCACGAAGACGCCGGGCTCAATCGTGAAGCCGAGGCGGTCGGCGCCGTCGCGGCGGCTCCACAGAAGCTCGCCGGTCGCGCAGACGCGGGCCCATTGAAACTGGGCGTCGCCGCCCAGGCCGAATTCGTTCGAGCCGGGCAGGGCGCCGTAAAACCCGGAGACACCGGCCGAGACGCGCCACCACCCGTACCACGGATCGCCGCTGCGGCGAAGGTCGGGGGCGACCCCCACGGGGCCGAGCGGCTCGGTGGCCAGACGCACCACCGTCAGCGAGCCGCTGCTGCGGAAGTCGGGCGTCATGCGGGTGATGACGCGCGCGCGCTCGGGCAGGCGCAGGTCGCCTTCGTCGATCTGGCGGGACAGGCCGAGCGGAACGCGCAGCGAGCCGAGCGCCAGGACGAAGGCTTTGCCCGGCTCGTAAGCGACGTACGCTTCCGTCGCGCGGGTTCGACCGCGCGCCAGCTCTCCCGCGATCGGGTCGAGCGCCACGTCGGCGACCTCGGCCCGGGCGGTCACCTCGACGATCGCGCGCGCCCGCCAGTCGCCGTCGGCGGCGTCGAGCCCGGCGCGCGCGCGGCGCAGGTAGAACCCGGGGCGCGTCGTGCCGTCCTCCAGCGGAGGCGCGCCGGGGCCGTGATGCAAGACGACCGCGTCGCCTTGCACGAGCAGGCGCGGGGTGACGGCCGGGCCGCCCTCGCTCGGCACCGGAGCGGTGATCACCGGAGCGGTGATCGCCGGAGCGACGGCCGGTTCATCCCCCGAGGCGCTGGCACTGCCCTCCGCCGCCGCGATCAGAAAGCTCACGACGCCGACCACCAGGCGTGCCCGGCGGCCGCCGAGGCGCCCCCTCACCCGTTCACCCGATTTTGCGCTCCAGCGCCTCGATGACCTTGATCTCGTACTCTCGACTGTCGAGCGCGTTCGCTTCGAGGATCCCGGTCGGGCTGGTCACGTTGATCTCGGTCAGGTAGTCACCGATCACGTCGAGCCCGACGAAGAAGTGCCCGGCGTCCCGGAGGCGCGGTCCGACGGTCTTGATGATCTCCATGTCACGCTCGCTGATCTTGGCGGGCATGGCGCGCGCGCCGACGTGCAGGTTGCCGCGCGCGTCGTCGGGCGCCGGGACGCGCAGCACCGCACACAGCAGCTCGCCGTCGACGAGCAGGATGCGCTTGTCCCCGCTGCGCACCGCCGGCAGGTATTGCTGCGCCATCGTCCAGCGGCGGCCCAGGTTGGTGGCCTGCTCCAGGATGGCGCCGGTGTTGGTGTCGCCCTTGCGGACGTGGAACACGCCGAACCCGCCCGACGCATCCAGCGGCTTCACCACCATCTCGCCGCCGTGCTCGGCCAGGAAGCTGCGCAGGCGGACGCTCTCGCGCGTGACGATGGTGGGCGCGGTCAGCTGAGGATAGTCGAGGATCGACAGCTTCTCGTTGTGCTCCCGCAGCCCCCGCGGATCGTTGATGAGCAACGTCTTGCCGCGCGCGCGTTCGAGCAGCAGCGTCGCGAAGTAGTAGTCGAGGTCGATGGGCGGATCCTTGCGCATGAAGACCGCGTGGCACTGGCCGAGCGGCAGCGTCGACTGGACCCCGAGCAGGTAGTGGTCGCCCGGCACGCGCCGGACCGTGGCCGGCCACGCCTGAGCCACCGGCTCGTCGTGCTCGAGCCCCAGGTGGCGCGGCTCGCAGAACCAGATTTCGTGGCGGCGATTCTGCGCCGCCAGCATCAGCGCGAAGGTCGTATCGCCCGCGATCTGGATGCGGGCCAGCGGATCCATGACGAAAAGGAGCTTCATGAAGAGGAGCCTCGGGCGTCAGTCGGGGGCGCGGTCGCTGGTGAGTCAGCCGCGACCCCGGCGGGTTCTTTCATCGGCAATAGGTGTTCGAGACCGTGCTTGCGCAAGCGGTAGTAGAGTGTGGATCGATTGATGCCCAGGCGCCGCGCGGCGTGGGCGATGTTGCCCTGCGATTGATCGATGGCGGCGATGATCTCCGCGCGCTCCTGCTCCGACAGGCGTTCTTGTAGCGGTCGCCCCCGATCGGCGCCGATGCCGGCGGCCGGCGTCCCGGCGCCCGCGCCGCTGAACGCGGCCGGGATCCCGCTGGCAGAGGCGACCGCCCCTGCCAGGCCGCCAGGGGTGATGCCCGCGGCAGGGGCCGCGACGGCGCCCGCCCGCTTGGTGAACTCCAGGTCGGCGGCCGTCACCTCGGGCCCGCGGGCCAGGATCAGCGCGCGCTCGATGACGTTCTCCAGCTCGCGCACGTTGCCGGGCCACGGGTAGCCGCCGAGCGCGCTGACCGCCGTGCCGTCGAGGCCGCGGACGGTCTTGCCGAAAGACCGGGCGTACTTCTGCACGAAGTGCTCGGCCAGCAGCAAGATGTCGCCGGCCCGGTCGCGCAGGGGGGGCAACGTGATCGGGAAGACGTTGAGCCGGTAGTAGAGATCCTCGCGGAAGGTGCCGTCGTTGATCTGTCGCTCGAGGTCGCGGTGGGTGGCCGAGACCACCCGCACGTCCACCTTGACGGTCTCGGTGCCGCCCACCCGCTCGAACTCGCGCTCCTGCAGGACCCGCAGCAGCTTGACCTGCACGTCCAGCGGGACGTCGCCGATCTCGTCGAGGAACAGCGTCCCACCGTCGGCCAGCTCGAACCGGCCCGGCCGGCGTCCGACCGCGCCGGTGAACGAGCCCTTCTCGTGCCCGAACAGCTCGGACTCGAGGACCCCGGTGGCCAGCGCCGCGCAGTTCACCTTGATGAAGGGCTTGGCCTCACGCGCGCTGTTGATGTGGATGGCGCGGGCGACCATCTCCTTGCCGGTGCCCGTCTCCCCGCGCAACAGGACGGTGGCCGTCGTCTGAGCGACCTGCTCGACGCGCGCCAGGACGTCGCGCAGCGCGGGCGAGTCGCCGACGATGGCCCCGAAGTCGTAGGCGCCGTGCGCCTCGCTGGCCAGCATGCCCGCGTACTCGGCCAGCTGCTCGGACAGACGCCGGTTCTCGCGCCCCAGGTGAAAGCGCTCGATGGCCTGGGTCAGGATGCCGCGCATCTCCTTCGAGTCCCAGGGCTTCGTCACGTAGCGGTAGATGCGGCCCAGGTTGATGGCCTCGATCAGCACCTCGACGTCGGTGAACGCGGTCACGATGATGCCGATGGCGTCGGGCCGAGCGTCGCGGACCGCGCGCAAGAGCTCGAGGCCGGTCATGCGCGGCATCCGCTGATCGGTCACCACGCCGGCGATGTCGTGCTCGCGCGCCAGCTCCAGCGCCTGCTCGCCGCTCGAGGCGTAGAGCAGCTTGAACGACTTGCCGAAGTTGAAGCGGAAGGCGTCGAGGTTGTCCTGCTCGTCGTCCACGACCAGCACCGGGAACTTCGACAGTTCGATCAACGGCGAAGCCATCTGGCAAGACGGTAGCGTTTTTGGGAGGGCCGCGAAAGTGCTGTTACGATCGCGGCTTTCCGATGATGATCACGCGCACGACGCCCGATTCCTCCGACGCCGAGGTGGTCGCCCCGGCCGCCGAGGCCGCTCCGGCCGTGGCCGCCGCCCAGACCGCGGCGGCGGAGCCGGCCGCCGAAGGCGCGCCGGCGGCGGCGGTCGGGACGTCGTCGAGCGTCGGCGCTCCGGCCGTGGTCCCGGCCGTCGCCCCAGCCTTTCTGGCGCGCCCGGCGCGCAAGCCGATGGCGCGCGCCACCCGCATCACGCTGTTCGAGCGGGAGGTGCGCGAGCGCCTGTCGCGGGCGGCCCTGGACGTGATCTTCGCGCGCGCCGACCGCCTGTCCGAGGGGCAGCGCCAGTCGCGGGGTGGGCGCGAGGCGTTCTTCGGCTCGACCATGCTCACGGTCGATCTGGCCGCGTTCGCCGATGTCCTGCGCGACGTCTGCGACGCGGGCACCGCCCATCGCCTGGCCGCCCTGATGGAGTCGGACGCGACCGTCCCCCGGCGCATCCGAGAGATCGCCGAGCGGGAGGCGACCCGCATCGCCGCCGTCCGGCTCAAGGACCTGCGGATTCAGATCGCGGTGCGGGCGCAGGGCGCCAAGGTCTTCATCGACGTCGACGTGGAGGGGGCGCTGGCGTGATGGAGGGGCAAGCGAGAGAGGGGTGTGCAACATGACTCAGGAGACGACGTATACGTTCACGGCGGTGGCCAAGATTCTGGAGCTGCCCGAGAGCAAGCTGCGCTACTGGGCGCAGGTCGGTTTCGTCGGACCGTCGGTGAAGGCGACGGGCAAGGTGCTGTTCAGTTTTCAGGACCTGGTGAGCGTGAAGGCCGCCAAGGAGCTGGTCGATCGCGGCTTCGGCGTGGCGGAGATCCGCAAGACGCTGGAACGGGTGCGGGCGCAGCTGCCGCACGTCGACCGGCCGCTCGACCGCATCCGGGTCGCGTTCGACGGGGACGGCTTGGGGGTCGTCGACGAGGGCAACGCCTACGAGGCGACGGGACAGAAGGTGTTCGACTTCTCGCTGGGCGACCTGGCCCGACACGCCGAGGTCAGCCCCATGCCGTCGCCGGCCGGCGCGGGCTCCGTGGCGGCGAAGCCCGGTGGAGGCGGCGCGCGGGCGGGCGCTGGAAAGGCGGCCGCCAAGCCGGCCGGCTCGTCGCGCGCCCAGACTGCGTACGAATGGTTCGCCGAGGGCATGCGCGTCCAGCTCGATCCCGGGCGCGCCGGCGAGGCGGAGGCCTGCTATCGCAAGGCCCTGGCGCTCGACGCGGGGCTGGCCGCGGCCCACACGAACCTGGGCCACCTCGCCTACGTGCGGGGCGACCTCGCCGTGGCGAAGGAGGCGTTCGAGACCGCGCTGGCCCTGGATCCCGAGCAGCCCGAAGCCCGCTTCAACCTGGCGAACCTGATCCTCGAGGGCGGCGACCTCGAGCTGGCGGTGGCCGAGCTGCGCCGGGTGCTGCAGACCGCGCCCGACTTCGCCGACGCCCACTACAACCTGGCCGTGGCGCTCGGCCGGCTCGGGGGCCGCGCCCAGGCGCGCGCCCACCTCGAACGCTACATCGGCCTCGAATCCGGCGACCCGACGACCTCGTGGGCGCCCGAGGCCCGCGCCCTGATGGAACGACTCGCCGACTGAGCAAGCGGCGGAACACTCGTCGCGTGGGCCCGAGGCCCTTTCTTTCACGCCGCCCGGACGTCCAGCAGCTCCCTCGCCCCGCGCAGCGGGGAGAGGGTGGGGGAGAGGGGGGCGGCGTGGGTTCGAGCTGCGACTTCTCTCGTCATTGTTGCGCCCGTCCCGATGACGGGCGCCCATTCGGTCCGCGGTGCCGGCACCAGGGTGTGCGCCCTCGGCGAGATGGGCCGCGCCGGCTGCGCGCCGGTCTTCAATCCGCGCTCCAGCGTGGCGCGCAGGTGGCGGCGCGCGCGGAGCAGCCGCGTGCCGACCGTGTTCACGGGGATGCCGACCAGGCGGCTGATCTCGGCGTAGGTCCGCTGGTCGACGGCGCTCAGCTCGAACACGCGCCGCAGCTTGGGCGGCAGCTCGGCGATCGCGGCTCGCAGGTCGGCCTCGGTCACCGCGGCCCAGGGGGGCTCCTCCCCGCTGTCCCGCTCGCCCGCGGCCCCGATCCCGACCTGCCCGTCGGCGCGCGCGCCGTGGCCCGGGTACCCGCCTGTCGTCGGTCCCGGTGATGCGAGCGGGGTCCCGTCGATGTCGACGAAGCGCGGCTCGCGCTTGCGGCGGCGCCAGCGATCGATGAACAGCCGCGAAAGGATCGCGCCCAGCCAGGCTCGCGCGTTCGTCCCCGGGGTGAACCGGGTCCACTCGCGCAGCGCGCGCTCGAACGCATCCTGCACCAGGTCCCGGGCCTCGCCCGCGTCTCGCGTGAGCCCAAGCGCCAGGTGCATCAAGCCGGGTTGCAGCGGCAGGATCGTCTGGTCGAATGCGGCCCGGTCGGTTGTCGTCGGTCCCATGGTGGCCTCCCTCCCAGAAGGGGGACGCCCCCCAGCGAAGGCCTTGCACGCAAATCGCACGTGGCCGCCCGCGGCCACCCGGCAAGCTCCCACGCCCCGGCGCCGCGCGATCGGCGGCGGGTCACAGCTCTTCGACGAGCCGGCCCACCGTTGCGGGGTCGGGCGCGCCGCGGGGCTTCTCGTCGGGGGCGGGCGCGACCGGCGGCGAGGCCTGGCCGGCGCCTGGGGACCGGTATCGGGCCGCGGCTTGCCCGTCGTGATCGCCGTCCTGGTGCTTCGGACCGCGCGGGTGTCGTGCCACCAGAGAGTCGGCGCGCGAGGCCGGCGCCTTGCCCGGCGTGGGGCTCGCGGGCGGCGGCGCGACGACCCCTACCGGCGCGGCCTTGGTGGCGGACGGCGGGGTTGGAACGGCCATGCTCGGCGCTTCGGGGATCGGCGCCGCGGAAGGGACCTCCCTGGCGGACGGCACGGGCGCCGTCGAGCCAGCGCGGGCGGCCGGGCGATTGGGCGGCTCCTCCGGCGGCCGGCCACGCAGCGCTGGGAATGCCAGAGCCAGCAGGACCGCGGCGCCGAGGCCGACGATGAACGCGCTCTGCCGGCGGCGGCGCGTCCGCGTCCGTGTCCGCCCTTGCGCGTCGATCGAGTCGGGAGGGGCGCTGCTCGTCCCGGCTACCACGCCCGCCGTCATTCCCGCCACGATGCGCGCGGGGGGCACCCCGCCGGGCGTCACCGTTCGCCGGCCCCAGTTCGGCGTCGCACCGAGCACCTCCGCGTGCGCGCCGCGCTCGGAGGGCGTGAGCGGGCTGCCCTCGCCGTACCCCGCCAGCGCCTCGAAGAAATCACTGGTCGACGGAAACCGGTCCGAGCGCTGCTTCGACAGCGCGCGCCGGAGCGCCGTCTCGACGTGCTCGGGCACGTCCGGAACGATCGACCGTAACGGCTCCGGCTCCTCCGAGACGATGCGGTAGAGCAGCAGCGCGATGTGGTCGCCCGTGAAGGCCGGCACGCCCGTCAGCATCTCGTACACCATCGCGCCGAGCGCGAACTGGTCCGTCGTGGCGTCGATCTCGTCGATGCGCCCAGTGGCCTGCTCGGGCGCCATGTAGCGCGGCGTCCCGAGCAGCGTGCGATCGCGTGAGATGCTGGTCTGCAGCCCGAGGAGCGACGTCTCGTTGCGCTTCGAGAGGCCGAAATCGACCAGCTTCACGCGATCGGCGGCCAGATCGTCGTCGCGCACCAGAAGCACGTTCTGCGGCTTCAGATCGCGGTGGACGATCCCGCGCCGGTGGACCGCCGACAGGGCCGACACGATCTGGGCCACGATGCGCAGCGTGCGGTCGAGCGGCATGGGCCCGGTCGCCGCCATGAGCTGCGCCAGATCGCCTCCGTCGAGGTACTCCATCACCAGGAAGGGCTGCCCGGCCGGCGTGTGGTCGAAATCGATCACCTGAACGATGTTCGGGTGGCGCATCGCCGACGTGATATCGGCTTCGCGCCGGAAGCGCGTGACCGAGACGTGCTCGTGCGCGAAAGCGGGCGGCAGAAGCTTCAGCGCATAGCGCCCGGCCAGCCGCGAGTGCGCGACCTCGTAGACCTCGCCCATGCCCCCGCGGCCGATCAACCCGAGGACCGTGTACGTGTCCTTGAGGACGATTCCGGGCGTCAGGGTCGGGCGGGAGTAGCGTTCAGACGGTGTGTCGTCCGCGCCGGAGCCGGTGATGTCGCGGCGTGCCCGCCCATCGGCGCTGATGCTGGCCCCCGCGTCCGACTCCGAGCCGAGGCCGAAGCCGGACGAAAGCAGCCCGCCGCCCGGGGGCGACCGCGAGAACCACGATTCGTCGAGATTCCCCTCCAGTGTCCGCGGCCGGTGCGGGTCGCGTCCGGGGCCTGCCTCGGCGGGCGCGGGGCTGGGGCGGGGCGGGCGCATGGCCACCGTCGAGACCGCGGGCGACACCTTGTGCCGGGGCGCCGAGACGAGCGCCGCGTCGTGCCGCGACGGAAGAAACGGCGCCGCCCGTGCCAGGAGCTCGACGCACGCACCGCACTCGCCGAGGTGTCGCTCGGTCTCCGCCAGGGCGGGCGCGCCGAGGCGGCCCGACAGGAAGTCGAGGGCCGAGTTCTCGTCGAGGCAATTCAAGGCAGAGAGCATCCTCGAAGAAAATAACGATGTTAGCACGGTGATCTTCCCGGCACGGTGTACGATCGGGCGCGGAAAAGCCTCATTCAGCCACCGAACGGCCCATGAACGCTCGACGACAGCCGGATGCACATCGCGCGGACTGGTTGCACGCGCTCGACGCTGGAAGGCGCGAGGCGGGTCGCACGCCGCTCGGCTCGTCGCCCGAGCTCATCGTCGCGCTCGGAAACGCGATCGACGCCGCGCACGACGCGTGGCCCAAGATTCCCCTCGATTCGGCGGCGCTGGCGCACCACATCGGCCGCGTGCTGGAGGTCGAACGGGGCGCCGAGGCGGGTGGTCAGGAGGGGCCGCCGCCCTCGGGAGATGGCGGGGCGGCCTCCGAGAACCTGAGCGCCGTCGCCGCTGTGGCCGCCCTGCACACGCCGGATCTGCTGCTGGCGTGCGCGGCCGCGCGGGGCGTGCCCGAAGCCGTGGCCGAGGTCGACTCGCGTTACATCAAGCCGCTGCCGTTCATTCTGGGGAGCGTGAGCACCCTGCCAGTGGACGCCGACGCCGTTTGCTCGATCTTGCGGGCCAAGCTGCTGGTCGGAGAGCCCGGACAGCCGCCGCGCATCGCGACCTACGGCGGGCGAGCGCCGCTCGGCGCGTGGATCGCGATAGCCGCCCAGCGCACCGCCATCACCCTCGATCGCCGCGAGGGGGCGCTGCAACGCGCACACGACCGGGCCATGGCCGAGGCCATGGCCCCCGACCTCAACCCGGAGCTGCGCCACATCAAGGCCCGCTACAAGGACGCCGTCGAGGCCGCCTTCAAGGACGCCCTCGGCGAGCTGCCCGATCGCGATCGCGCGCTCCTGCGGCTGGGCCTGGTGGGTGGCCTGAGCCTGGAGGCCATCGCCGCGTCCTACAACGTGAACGCGTCGACGGTCTCGCGCTGGCTAGCGAAGGTGCGGCAGGGGCTGCTCGACCGCACGCTCGAGCTGATGCGCCAGCGTCTGCGCCTCTCCGATCCCGAGGCCGCCTCGATCGCGCGCCTCGTGGGCAGCCAGATCGACATCAGCGTCGTCCGGTTCCTGTGAAAGCCTCGGATTTCATCAAGGGTATCGCCCACGCCGCCGGCGTGGAGAGCTTCGATCGGACGCAGACGAACCTTGCATCGACGCGGGCGCCGGCGTGATGCACGCGCTGACCCGGTGGGTCGGCTTCCGCGTCGACGCGCGCTACCTGCACGCCTTCGTCGACGAGACCGCGACCGGGGGCGGCCACTTCAAGGACTACGGCTTCTGGCGAGTCTCGGTCGGCGTCGTCTTCGGCAACGTCGGCAACGTCTGCAACGTCGGCAGCGATGAGAAGTAGCTCGGGACCAGCGAGGGTCGATCTCGCCGATCCATCAGGGCGCCGGCTTGCAAGTGAAGCCGTCCGGGCAAGTGTCTCGGGTCGAGAGGATCAAGATCGTGGTGCCGGCCGCGACGACGGCGCCGGCCGCGGCCCAGAACCACCAGCGCTTCCAGACGGGAGCGCTGGGCTGGTCGACGGCGCCGGAGTCGGGAGCCGAGCGGGCGACGAGCGGCGGCTGGGGCGGGGCCGCAGGGGGGCTGGCCAGCGCCAGCGCGGGCTTGGGGACGGCCGGGGGCGGTGCGGTCGGGCTGGTGGTCGGGCCGGTCTGTCGGATCGTCACGGTGATTTGCAGGGTCACGCCGCTGCTCACCTCGACGTCGTCGCGGAAGAGGACGCGGTTGTCTTGCTCCAGCGTGATGATATGGCGGCCGGGGCGGACCCAGACGTCGCGTTCCAGCGGCGTCTTGCCGTGCTCGCGGCCGTCGACGAGGACCTCGAGTCCGGGGCGCTTCTCGCTGAGGCGGAGCGCGCCGAGCGCGGCCGAGAGGCGGCGCAGCTCGTTGCGCGCCTCCTCCCGGTAGTCCGGCGGGATCTCGAGCGACTGCGAGAGGAAGCGGTCGAAGGCGGCGGCGGCGGCCGGTTCGTCGCCGCGCGCCTCCTCGGCTTTCGCGATGTTGAATTCGAGCTTGGGGGCGGCCGGCGGGTAGATGGTCTGGGCCCGGCGGTACTCCGCGATGGCGCCGGCGAAATCGCGCTCCTTCATGCGCGCGTTGCCGGCCGCCAGCGCGGCCTGAGCGGCGCGCCGCGCCGACGCCGCCTTCGACGAATCCTCAGCCGCGGGCGGGGCGGCGGCGGGCGCCGGCCGCGCATCGCCGGCCGCGCCGAGCGCGAGCCCGAGAAACACGATGAAGCTGGCGACCATGTCTCGAGCCCGGCCTCTCTATTGCGGGGCGCGCGTTGGCGCTTGCGGTTGCTTCGCGGCTGGAATGGCAGGGGCCGTGGTCATTCCCGGTGCACTGGGCTGCGCGCCCAGCGGCCGCGCGCCCGTCGTGGTGGGTGGCGGCTGGTAGGGTACGGTCGCGCCGTCGCACCTCCCGCACGGGCACTTGGGCGGTGACTGCCCTTTCGGATTCCTGGATTGGCGGACCATGGCCTTGGTGTTGATGGCCACCGCGATCTGTCTGCCCATCTCGAAGCGAGTCTCCGCCGATAGCATGGGCATACTTTGAGAGAACGCCTGTTCGTCCTCGGCCGTCCAAACCCCTCTGGTCTTGGCATTGTTGATGGTCGTCTCCACGAACCTGACATGTTCGGGGCTGTCGACCACCGGAGCGGGGTATCTGGGGTATCGAGGTTCGGGGCAGGTGCATCCGCTGAACGCGGGCATCAGCACGGCCAGCGTCATTGCGAGAGGCCAGCCGAAAATGGAAGCGCGAGCGATGGCGCGCACCATGTTGACCGAACGATTGCAGGCGATGGTGACGGCCCTCATCGCGTTTTCACTTCGTAACTGGAGAAGTTTTCGACCTTGATGTGCGTGCATGTTCCAACACCGGCAGACGATGCCGTGGGTGTTTGGAAGGTGATCATCGAATCGGAGTTCATGGCCCCCACGGCAGCCACCATCGCTGGATCGTGAGAAATACAACGAAGGCTGGGGAGCGTTGTGCCATTGGGCCCGGCGGTGTTGGTGATATCCGTGATTGCCTCACACTGAACCATCGGGTCACCGGCGATAGAGTCGACCCAACATCCGATTGACTTCTCTCGGTCGTTGCTGGTCGTGTCGTCCGGATTTGAACGGACCGTGCCGAGGGCTCCCGAGGCGAAGTAGTTCAAGGTGTTTTTTCCGATGATGGCATCCACCGCGTCGCCGCCCACCCTGGTGCCGCCGGCACCCATGGCCCTCTCGCCGGATAGCGATGGCGCTGCGATCAGGACTACGACTAGCCAGATACGTTTATGCATGGTCTCCCCCTTTTGCTTTGCTGAGTTTCGATCTCGGTGACTGGTGGTCTCGTCATTCTCATTGCGCCTGGGACGAAGCTCATCGACACATGTCCGAGCTCGCCGCCGCGTTGGCGCAAGCGGCGTCTCGTTGTGCCGGAGACAGACCCATGCGACCTGCATACGCCGCCCAGTACAGACGGCAATTCCCATCGCGGCCGTTGCCGGCGCTCGTCGTCAGGAGCTGCTCGGCGGCGTCGAAGGCAAACGGTGTCCCTTGGCACTTCGCCAGGCAGTCGTTGTTTGGATAAGGAGGACTCGATAGGCCGGCACAGTTGAGCTCTACGGCCGCGCACAGAATCTGGCAGTGCGTTCCGCACGCCCGGTCTCCACCAGTTGGACTGGCGGCCAGGCATTCCTCCGGCAAATCGGATCTCAACTGATTCATGCGACAGGGCAACGGGCTTTCGGTGGTCAAGTACGCGTCGCTCTCGGGCCAGCCAAAGCCTTGGCACGTCGGCAGACACTCGCCTGGGCCCCCTGGAAAAAACAGGTTGTCTCGGCAGGCACTGTTGACCTTCGCGCAGTAGGCGGCGCACGTGCAGGGGATGCTATTGGTGGCGGAGCAGGTCGGGACGGGCGCTCCTCCACCGTTCCCGCCGGTTCCGCCGGGGCGACCTCCATTGCCGGCCATTCCGCCCGAGCCCGACCCGCCGCGCCCACCCGCGCCGCCGCTGCCGCCTCCTCCCGCGCCGCCGGTGGGGGCGCTGCCGCCGGTGCCCGGGCCCATCACGCCGCCGGTCGGGGTGGCGCCGCCCGTGCTGGTGGCGCCGCCCAGGCCGCCGGCCCCGCCCGAGGACATCGCGCCGCCCGAGCCCATTGCGCGCCCGCCGAGCCCGCCCGAGCCCGTCATCATCATGCCGCCCGAGTTGGAGGGCTGGCCGCCCCGCCCTCCGCTGGCCCCCGGAGCGCCGCCCCTGCCGGCGGTGCCGCCGCTGCCGCTCATCGCAGCCCCCGTGCCGGCCGGTCCACCTCCCTGTCCGCTCGTTCCGCCCGACGACGCGGTTCCACCCGCGGCGCCCCCGGAGCCGGTGGCGCCGGCGCCGCCACGACCGGCCGTGCCCTCGCCGGGCCGGCCACCGGCGGCGCCCGTGCCGCCGCCGCCCGATCGCCCTGCCGCCGCGGAGCCGCCCATCCCGCCGGCTCCCGTCGGGCACGGCGGTCCCATGGGCCCGGCCCCGCCGATCGTCCACATGACGGTCTCGCCGTTCCAGGCCACCTCCCGCGGCTCCATCGCGCCGCCCGCCGGCGAGAACACGAGCTTCACGCACACCTTCTGGTCGTCGGAGGATAGCCAGTATCCGCGGCGAAGCTGTTGCCCGGAGACCGGCACGGGGAGCGGGGGCTCGGCCATCTTGCCGTTGAGGAATACCGTCAGCGTGCCGTCCGGCGTCGACGCCGTCCTCGAGACGACGACCCGAACCAGGGGGCTGCCGCACGAGGCCAGCGCGGTGGCCACCGCCGCGACCAGGCTCAGCAGCGAGAGCGTCGCTCTCATCGCCACGGCCTCGACGCCGCCGCGTCCGTCGCGGCCTGTTTCGCCGCAGCGGTCCCCGCCGCGGGCCGGGGCTGGCGAGCGCGGGTGGCTGGTCGCCCCGGCGACCGGAGCGGCCTGATCGCCCTCCTCGCCATCGTGCGACCATCGCACAGGGACGGCAGGGCCGTAAAGAAACGGGGCATCGCCTGCACCTCAACGCCGGACAGGCCGGATATTCCCCGGTTTTCGGAGCCCCGGCTGCCGGGGGCGGGTGGTGTTCGCGGCCGGGTTTAATTAACCTTCCGGCGTCGATGTGGTACGTGGGTGAGAACCCCATGCCACGCCGGGCGGCGTCCTCTCGTTGGTTCGTGTACGTCGTCCGGTGTCGGGATGGTTCGCTCTACACCGGGATCAGCACGGACGTCGCGGCGCGCGTGGCGCGGCACAACGCGGGGACGGGCGCCCGGTACACGCGCGCGCGCCGCCCCGTCGAGCTGGTGTACACGGAAGCAAAGCGCTCACGCTCGAACGCCCTCCGGCGCGAGGCGGCCATCAAGGCCCTGCCGCGCCCGCACAAGGTCGCGCTGCTCGCCCGACGTAAGCGCGCGGCGCTGGTCGTCGCTGCGACGGTGGCGCTCGCGGTGATCCTGACGATTCTGGCTCCCGCCGGCGGGCGCCCGGTCGCCGCGGCCGCCCGCGTCCCCGTCGATCGCGTCCCGGTGCCCGCCGGGCCCTTCGTCCAGGGCTCGAACCGCGGCGACGACGACGAGCGCCCGGCCCGCACGCGCACGCTGCCCGCCTTCGCCATCGATCGGACCGAGGTCACGCGGACCGCCTACGCCGCCTGCGTCGCGGCCCACCGCTGCAAGCCGGTCCCGCGCGAGCTGGCCGGCCCGCCCGGGGCGGACGGCACGCTCCCCGTCACGAACGTCTCGTGGTTCGACGCGCGCGACTTCTGCGCCTTCGCGGGCGGCCGCCTGCCCATCGAGGCCGAGTGGGAGAAAGCCGCGCGCGGCGCCGACGGCCGCGAGTTCCCCTGGGGCCCGGACGCCGCCTGCGAGCGCGCGAACTGGGGCAACTTCGAGGGCGAGGGCCCCTGCGCCGGGCGCGCACCCGGCTTTCCGGTCGCGGTGGGCCGCTACGCCGAGGGCGCCAGCCCCTACGGGGCGCTCGACATGGCGGGCAACGTCTGGGAGTGGGTGGCCGACAAGTTCGACGAGGATCCCTCCCGCCGCGCCGTGCGGGGCGGCTCGTGTTGCAGCTACTTCGTCCCGCCGCGCGCCGCGAACCGCAACGCGTGGGCTCCCGACTACCGCGGCGGCGATCTCGGCTTCCGGTGTGCGGCGGCTCGATGACGCCGAGACGACGCTCCGGCCGCCGCCACCCGGGCGGGCTGCGCCATTCGTCGACGGCCGGGCTCGCCAGCGTGGCCGCACTGACCGCGCTGGGATCGCTCGTCTTCGCGCCGCCGGGCGCCGTCGCTGGCTCCGCGGCCGGCGCCTCGTCGGGCGGCGACGACGTGCCGCGCCCGTCGGAGGACGATCGCGATCGCTACCGCATCATCCACCTGCAGGACGCCATCAACGAGATCCTCCACGGGCGAACGCTTGGCCGCATGAACGTGGCCCTGCGCGTGATGTCGGCGCGCACCGGGCGCGTCTACTACGGCCGGCGCGCGGACGTGCTGATGGATCCCGCGTCGAACCAGAAGGTGCTGGCCACGGCCGCCGCGCTGATGCGGCTCGGGACCGACTGGCGCTACCGCACCGAGGTGACGGGGCCGGGCCCCGACGACGACGGCGTCATTCACGGCAGCATCCACCTGCGCGGCAACGGCGATCCCACGCTGCGCTCGGGCGATCTCGACGACATTGCCGCCCACCTCCGCGCCCGCGGCGTCGCGCGCGTGGACGGCGGCGTCCTCGCCGATCCGCGACCGCTCGGCTACGAAGGCCAGGTCGCCGGCGACGGCGAGACCAGCGAAACCAAGGCTCCGCTGCTGCTCGATCGCGGGTTGATGATCGTGCGCGTTCGCCCCGGGGCCACGCCCGGCAGCCCGCCGGTGGTGTACACCGACCACCGCCGGACCGCCGACGACGCCACCGGTCCCGGGATCGTCGTGCGCAACCAGGCCGTGACCCGTCCGTCGGGGCGAACGAAGCTCGGCGTGCGCATCGAGGCCGCGGGCGGCGTGCTGCGCGTGAACGTCACGGGCAAGATCTCCGCCGGCGCGGCGGGCGTGGCGTTTCGGCGGCGCGTGCCGCACCCCGCGCTGCACGCGGCGGTCGCCCTGCGCTCGGCGCTGATCGGCGCCGGGATCGCGGTCCGCGGCGCGCCCGGCCTCGGCCCTGCGGTCGCCGCCGAGGCCGCGCTCGCCGTTCATCAGTCGGCGCCCCTGGCGGTGGTGATGCGCCGGATCAACAAGGACTCCGACAACGAGCAGGCCGAGCGCGTGTTGCAGACGGTCGGGGCCGAGGTCCACGGGGCGCCGGCCACCACCGAGAAGGGCCTCTCCGTCCTGCGCGCGGTGGTCGGCTCGCTGGGGCTGCGGCCGAGCAGCTACGTGTCGCAGAACGGGTCGGGCCTGGGCCACAACAACCGGATCACCGCCAACGCCATGGCGGACCTGCTGCGCGCGCTCTACTTCGATCCGCGCATCGGGCCCGAGATCTTGCAGTCGCTCTCGGTGGGCGGCATCGACGGGACCACCCGCAACCGCTTCCGCGGCAGCCTGGCGGCGCGCCGCGTGCGCGCCAAGACCGGCACGCTGAACGGCAAGTCCTGCCTGTCGGGGCTGGTCGGCGACGGCGGCGACATCCTCGTGTTCTCGATGCTGATGCAGGGGACGCGCAGCCGCGCCAACCTGGCGGCCGTGCGCGCGTCACAGGTCGCGGCCGTCAACGCCATGATGCGCTTCGTGCGCGAAGGCACCGGCGAGCGCATCGACGCGCCCGTCCCCCTCGGCGACGAGCGCATGGCCAGCGCCGACATCGAATCCGGGGGCGACAACGACGAGAGCGGCGAGGAAGGTGACACCGAGCCCGAGCCGTTCATGAAGCGCGCGCCCGGCGAGGACGCCGCTGCGGCCGGTGGCGCCGGCGGCCACGCGCCGGTGGCCCCGCCGCTGAGCGCGCAGCCGCTACCGATGCAGGCCGGAAAGCGCCTTCACTGAGCGCTGATTCGAGGAGCCACTGCCAAGAACGGACGTGATCGCCGGATCGTAGTAAAGTCGTGCCGTTGGATTAAGTCCGTGGGCTCGAAAGACTAAAGGAGATCGCATGAAGCTGATCGTGAGGGCAGGGCTCGTCACCGCGGCGCTGGTTCTGGCGGGATGCGGGGGAGGCAGCAGCTCGGCCGATCGATTCATCGGCGCCTGGAGCTACACCTCGGGCACCCTGTTGGTGACGTACCCGAACAGCGATCCCGCGTCGTCTACCGTCGCGGGCAGCGTCACCATCACACACGGGGCCGCCTCGGATCTGCTGTACAGCGCCGCCGCCAACGGCGGAGTCTGCAATCTCATGTTCGACGTGCGGGGCCTCGTGGCGTCGATTCGGCCGGGCTCGGCTTGCACGCTTCAGTTGACCGATCCCTTCGACGGTACGCCGTACGATCTGACGCTGAGCCCGTCTACCTGGACGCTGCAGTTGAACGGCAACGCCCTCGCGGAGGATGGGCAAGGCCCCTGCACCGAGGTCGAGCCGGCCGGGAGCGTGCCCTGTAACTTCTCGCAGAGCGCCGATCTCGTCCGGGCGACCCGGTAGCGCGAGGCTCTTCACCGGAGTGGTCCGCTGATGCGCGGCACCTTGCCCGATCGGGTCGCGTGGGAACGAATCGCGGACCTCGCGCGCCTGGTGCCGACGCCGCACAACACGCAGCCGTTCCGTATCATCCCGCGGGACGCGTCGCGCGCCGAGCTGGTCTTGCTGACGGAGCGCCTCCTGCCGCGCGAGGATCACGGGAACCTGTACGTGACCAGCTCGTTCGGCGCGTTCGCGGTCGCGCTGGAGCGCGCCGCCGCTCACTGCGGGATCGCGCTCGGCGTCGAGCCCGTCGCCGCACTGGAGCCGGACGGCCTGGAGGCGCGCGGCCCGCGCGTCGTCCTGGGGACGGCCGAGCAGCGCGGCCCGGCGCGCTCCGAGCCGGCGGAGCTGCTGGCCGCGCGCCGCACGTCGCGTCTGCCTTACCACGATCGCGCGATCGACCCAGGGGCGCTCGCGGCGATGGCCAGCGTGGTCGAGCGCGGCGGACACCGCCTGCTCGTGCACGACGACCCCGCGGTGGTCGCGTCGTTGCTGCGCCTCAACGCCGAGGCCGTCATCGACAACCTGTTGCTCGAGGATGAGCGCGAGGAGATCCGCGGCTGGTATCGGTTCGGCGCCACGCCGGACGCCGGGGACGGGCTGTGGCAGGTCCCGCTCAACCAGCCGGCGTGGGAGATCCGCGCGGCCTTCGCGACGCCCTGGCTGTTCCAGTGGCCCGGCTTCCGACAGTTCGGCGTGTGGCGCTACCTGCGCACCCAGCGCGGCACGCGCCACATCGCGCTCGTCTGCGGGGCATTTCGCACCTGGCCCGAGCTGTACGCGGCGGGGCGGATGCTGATGGCCTTCTGGCTCGAGATGGCGCGGCACGGGGTCTACATGCAGCCGATGGGCTCGATGCTCACGAACCCCCGCTATGCGGCCGAGATCGCCCGCCGCTTCGCCGTGCAAGGGGACACCTGCTGGCTGGTACTCCGTATGGGCTACTCCGACGAGCCGCCGCGCGCCCCCCGCTTGACGGACATCCTGCTCCATGAATAGCCGCCTCGATCCCCTGCTGGGCATCGCGCTCAACCGCTTGGGCGACGTGGTGTTGTCGTCGTGGCGGTCGTACCAGCTGCTGTTCGCGCCGGGCCTGACCGGACATCTTCGCGACCGCCTGGCGCGCACGCGGGCCGCCGCCGTGTTCTACAACGCGCGCCGCAAGGTCCCCGCCTACGAGGCCTTCCTGCGCGAACGAGGCGCCTTCGACCCCGCGCGCTTCGAGGACATCCCGCCCATGGACAAGGCCAGCTACGTGCAGAAATGGCCGCTCGAGGCGCTGTGCCAGGGCGGCCGGCTGCCGCGCCGCGGGGCCGTCATCGACGAGTCGTCGGGATCGAGCGGGAAGGCCAGCAACTGGGTCCGGGGGCCCGGCGAGCGGGCCGCGACCCGGCGGCTGATCCAGTACTCGGCGCGCGCGACCTTCGGCGACGAGACCTTCGTCCTGCTGAACGCGTTCGCGCTCGGCCCGTGGGCCACCGGCATGAACGTGTCGATGTCGCTGGTCGATCGCTGCGTGCTGAAATCGATCGGCCCCGACGCCGCCAAGCTGGCCGGCACGCTCGAGCTGCTGGGGCCGAGTTACCGCTACGTCGTCACCGGATACCCGCCGTTCTTGAAGGCCTTCGTCGAGAGCGCGGGCCTCGACTGGGCCGCCTACGACCTGTGCGCCGTGGTCGGCGGCGAGGGCATGTCCGAGCCGCTGCGCGCGGCGCTCAACCGGTGCTTCCGCAAGACCATCTCCAGCTTTGGCGCGTCCGACCTGGAGATCAACCTGGCCGTCGAGACCGACTTCACCATCGCGCTTCGCCAGGCCATCGCCGGGAACCCGGCGCTCGGGCGCGATCTCTTCGGCGCGGGGGAGGGTCTGCCCATGATCTTCCAGTACGACCCTCTGAACACGTGGATCGAGAGCGACGCCGAACGCAATCTGCTGTTCACGCTGAACCGCCTCGAGAACGTGTCGCCGCGCATCCGCTACAACCTGCACGATCGTGGCGTGGTCCATGGCTTTGCGCACGTCTCGGACGTGCTGCGCCAGCACCGCATCGAGCTGCCGCTACCGCGGGGCGCGTGGCCGCCGGTCCTGGCGCTGCCCTTGCTGTTCCACTGGGGCCGACAGGACAGCGCCGTCGCCTTCTACGGCTGCAAGATCACCCCGGAGGATGTGCAGCACGTCGTCGTGCGGAGCACTCTCCTCTCCGGGAAGGTCGCGAACTTCGCGCTCCACCCCTACGAGGACGAGCAGGCCAACAAGCGCCTAGAGCTCTGGTTCGAGCTGGCCGCCGGCGTCGACGCTCCCGGCCCGCCGGTCGACGCCGTGACGGCCGAGGTTCTCTCCGAGCTCGCCCGCGTCAACCAGGACTTCCGCGAGTCGGCCCGGATGATCCCCGACGGCCGCCAGCCGATCGTGCGCCTCTACCCCTTCGGCGCGAGCCCCATCTCGGGTCAGGACATTCGCATCAAGAAGCGCTACATCGTGTGAGCCGGGCGGGACTTCGGGCGCAGGTACGTCGACGGGGGCACGCCGTAGCGGCGCTTGAACTCGCGGGTGAAGTGGGCGGCGCTCTCGAAGCCGACGCACGTCGCGACCTCGCCAGCACGCGTGCCGTTCGAGAGCAGGAGGGTCCGGGCGCGCTCGAGCCGAACTTCGCGCAGGAACCTCATGGGCGTGGTGCGGGCGACCGCCGCGAACCGGTGGGCGAAGTGCGACGGGCTCATGGCGGCGTGGCGGGCCAGGCCTTCCACCGACAGCTTCTCGGCGTGGCGCTCGCGGATGTGGCGCATGGAATCGAGGATGCGGACGGCGTCGTCGCTGCGCGCGAACCCGGACCGGACGGCGGCCGCCGACGGAGAGCGCAGTAGGCGGTAGAGGATCTCGTCGACGACCAGCGGGGCCAGCACCTTGCGATCCACGGGATCGTCGATGGCGCCCACCAGCCGGTGGAGCGCGGCGAGGATCACCGGATCCGACGGCATCACGAACGCGGGCACCTCGCCGGCGCCGTCCGAGACGGCGCCGGCCTCCGACAAGGCCAGCAGGGCGCGCGCGACCTGCTCGGGCGCGAAGCATAGACCGAGGCTGAGGTACAGCCCTCCCGGGCCGGTGGTGCGGGCCGCCGCCAGGTGCTCCGACTCGCGCGTGATCACCAGCAGGCGCGTCGGATCGATGACCAGCTCCCGGTTGGCGATGCGCAGCCGCTTCTCTCCCTGCAGCACCACGCCCAGCGTGACGCCGAAGGCGGCCGCCTTTCGAAACGTGGTCGGCTGCGAGTAGCGATGCAGGCACAGATCGGGCGCTCGCTCCGACACATGGCCGTCCGTCTTCACGCGGCCCGCCACCCAGGTGGCCAGAGATTCGAGCGCGCCGCGCCGGGCGGGGTCGCCCTCGTGGCGTGCTTCGGTTGATCCTCCACCGGCGACCTCGCCCGGGGCGAGCGGCCCGTCGCCGGCGACGTCGTCCTCGTCGGGCAGGGGGCGCAGCAGCGTGATCGTCGAAGCCATGGTCCAAGGGTACGGTCAATCGGGGCTGGCCGCCCCCCCGATCGCAGGATTGGACAAGACGATCGCAGGTCCGGGCTGATGGTCGTCGCCGCGGGCCGGCCGCCCGCGGCCCGGATCGCCGGCGACCGGCGCAACCGCAGAGACAGGCAACTGGTTCGCAGCGTGGTCGAAGGTCGCCTCTCGGTCGCGCGTTTACAACCTGGCCACGTGCGGTCTTCGACATCTCTTCGACATCGCTTTCACGCACGCACCTCGTTCGTCAGCAGGAGGATCCCATGAACCGTTCATTCGAGAATCAGGTCGCTCTGGTCACCGGCGGCAGCAGCGGCATCGGCGCCGCAGCCGCCGTGCAGCTCGCCGAGAACGGCGCGCGCGTGCTGGTCACGGGCCGTCACGAGGACGGGCTGCGCGCGACGGCGGCCCGACACCCACAGATCCAGTACGTGGTCGCCGACATCTCGAGCGCCGGCGATGTCGCGCGCAGCATCGAGACGGTGCGCGCGCGCTTCGACCGGCTCGACGTGCTGGTCAACAACGCCGGCATCGCGCCCATCGCGCCGCTCGCGCAGGCCACCCCCGAGCACGTCAAGCGCACGCTGGACGTGAACCTGATGGGCTTGATCGAAACGACGCGCCAGGCGCTCCCTTTGCTTCGTCAATCGAAGGGCGCGATCATCAACGTGGCGTCGGTGATCGCCGATCAGCCGTTCGCCAACATGTCGATCTACTGCGCCAGCAAGGCGGCGGTGCTGGCGCTCACCCGCTCGTGGGCGCAGGAGCTGGCGGCCGACGGCATCCGTGTCAACGCGGTCAGCCCCGGACCCATCGAGACGCCGCTTTATTCCCCCGATAAGCTCGGCATCTCGGGCGCCGAGATCCAGCAGATGGCGGCGTCCATCCTACAGCTCGTACCTGCCCGCCGCTTCGGCAAGCCCGAGGACGTCGCGCAGGTAATCGGTTTTCTGGCGTCGGCAGCCGCGGGTTACGTCAATGGCGCGCAATACACGGTGGCGGGCGGTATGGAGGCGTGATTCTCCGCACTTCAACGCACGTTGCACGGAGAGGTGGCATCAAACGGTGCATTGACGAATGTGAACGAGGCTGAGAGGATCTCCGCTCGAACGAGGGCGCGCGTCGATCCGTTCGACGCGCGCCTGGGATGAACACGGAGGTCGCATGGAGGCTTCGATGACGGATCGGGGGTACGCGGGTTCTAGTCCACAGGCGCCGGCGTCGCTGCCGGAGATCAAGATGGCGTACCGCGGGGAGGGCGGCGACCTCTTCTTCATCGTCCTCAAGAACGTCTTCCTCACCCTCGTCACGCTCGGCATCTACTCGGCGTGGGGAAAGACCGCGCGCCGCGCGTACATGTGGAAGCAAGTCGACGTCGCCGGCGAGCGGCTGGAGTACACCGGCACCGGCAAGGAGCTGTTCGTCGGCTACTTGAAGGTGGCCCTCGGTTACCTCGTGCTCTTCGGGATCCCGGCCGTGGTGATGAAGATTTCGAAGCCGGTCGGATCGCTGCTGCAGCTCCTCGGCTTCCTGGGGCTGATGATCATCCTGCCGTACGCCGTCTACTGGTCCCGGCGCTACCTGCTCAGCCGGACGCGCTGGCGCGGGATCCGGTTCGGCCTGGCGGGCAGCGCCGGGCAGTTCGCGAAGCTGTGGATCGGGAACTGGTTCCTCACCATCATCACGCTCGGAATCTATGCGCCGATCTTCGCGAACAAGGTTTACGGGGCCATCATCAACAACACGCGCTACGGAGACGCGTCGTTCTCGTACGATGGTCGCGACGGCGACGCGTTCAAGATCGGCATCAAAGGGTTCTTGCTCTCCCTCGTCACGGGCGGCATCTACTCCTTCTGGTACCGCGCCGAGATGCTGCGGTTCCGTCTGTCGCACATTCGTTTCGATCGCGCGGTGGGCACCATCGACATCACGGGCGGGCTCATCTTCAAGCTGACCATGGTGAACCTGCTCCTCAACGGGTTGACGTTGGGCTTGGCTTTCCCGTGGACGGCGACCTACACCTTGAAGACCGTGCTCGAGCGGGTGCGCTTCCTGGGCGCCATCGACTTCGCGCGGGTGGGGCAGCGGGCCGTGGTGGGTGATCCCGCGGGCGACGGGCTGGCCGGCGCGCTGGGGGTCGAGCTGGGCCTGTGAGCGCCGCACGGGCGGGCCGGTACGTCGACGGCCTGACGGCGGCCGTTCACGACGTCGTGCTGCTGATCGAGGACGGCCAACTGGTCGGGGTGGGCGGCGGAGACGAGCTGTTCCGCTGGCCGGCGACCACGCTCGGCTGCGAAGAGACGGACGCCGGTCGCGTGCGGATCACCGGCCGCGACGCCAGCGGCGCCGCCGTGACGACCGACGCCGAGGTGGCGCAGGCGCTGGGGCTTCGAGGCGCGCCCGGGGCCACCGACCTGATGGGGCGGGGCCGCCGCCGCCGCCGCCGGCTGGCGGCGGCGTTCGCGGTGGGGATCGTGGCCGTGGCCGCCGGGGTCTACGTCAGCCTGACGCCACTGGCGCGCGCCATCGCCTTTCACGTGCCACCCGCCGCCGAGGCCAGCCTCGGACGTGGGCTGGCGGCCGTCATCGAGACGCAGTATTGCGAGACCGCCGAGGCCCGCGCCTCGGCCGAGGCGCTGGCCAGCCGCCTGGGCGCACCCGGGACCGAGCTGCACATCATGGACACCGACACAGTGAACGCCTTCACGTTCCCGGGCGGCACCGTCGTGCTGACGCGCGGATTGCTCGAGAAGGCCGAAGGCCCCGACGAGATCGCGGGCGTCCTCGGACACGAGCTCGAGCACGTGCGGCTGCGGCACGTGATGATCCGCTTCGTGCGCACGTCGATCATGACGGCGCTGTGGCAGGCCTCCGTCGGTGATTACAGCGGCCTGTTCGTGGTCGATCCCAAGACCGCCCTGGACGTGGCCGGCCTGCAGTTCTCGCGCGACGACGAGCGCGACGCCGATCGCGGCGCCCTCGAGCGCCTCGACCGCGCCCATGTCTCGCACGAGGGCTTCGCGGCCTTCTTCGAGCGCCTGCAGGCCAAGACCGACGTCATCCCAGCCTGGATGTCGAGCCACCCCGCCAGCGCCGAGCGCATCGCGAGCATCCGCATCGGCGGCACGAAGGTCGACACGACACCCGCCTTGAAGGCGGCCGAGTGGGCCGCCCTGAAGGACGGCTGCCACAAGAAGTAGCCGAGAAATCTGTGACGCCAATGCAAATACGCGCAAGAGCTCAAACCGCGAGATTTGGCGGCGCCGTGGCCGCGGTCTCCGCGGCGGGCGCGGGACCGGAGCTCGGTGGAGGCGCGCCCGCGTCCGGCGTGGGCGGGGCAGCACGACATCATCCCTGTTCCTCGCGCCCCGCTCCACCGCCGGTCATCGGACCGGGGGCCCGGAGGAGCCCTGGGACGGCCGTGGGCGGCGTCGTGGCGATGACCAAAGCCGCCGCCCTGGACCAAAGCTGGCCGCTCCAAGGCGGCCACCGGCTTCAGCGCCGTACGGCGGTCGCCCTTACCTCATTGCTGGGGGCAGCCGACGATGTTCGAACTGCAATATGGGCTGCTATTTCCAGTCGCGAGCGTGTCATAAAGATTACAGGTAATATCTGACTTTATAATGCTCACGCCCCACGTTTCGGTGGCGACATTGTCGTCAATTTCTGACGGCACCGACCCGGTTGAATCGCGCTCGACTTTGCACCAGGTGCTCTTATCGGTACCCGTCGTGAAGGTGGCACCTTCATAGATCGCCACCCCATCCGACCCCTCATTCTGCTGCAGCACCGTACTTCTGAGATCCAACTTCCCTTCACTGTAGACGCCCCCTCCGCCGGTTGAACGGGCGGTATTCAGCGAGATCGCCGAATTTTTGGCAACGAAGGATGGAACCGCCTGAGTTCCATTCGAGTTCGAACCGACGGAGCTATTAACGCCGCCCCCCCAGATCCCAGTAATATTCAGATAGATGAGCGTGTTACTCACCAAAACTCGACCGCCTATGTTCACAATGCCTCCGCCCGTAAATCCAGAAACGACGACATTGCTGAGCTCTAGGTTATTGTTAGAAAGGTCCGGATCATTTTGTCCGTCCACGGCAATTCCGCTCATCGACGATGCAGGATAGTCGGAAGGGCCAGCAAGGAAGAGGTTGTCTATCTTGACGACGGCACTTGAATCCCTCACCAAGAACGCTTGGTACACCGTTGTGGAAGTGGAGGCCTGCAAGGTTGTGCTCCATTTCCCGGCGCCGTGTATCGTCAGGCTGCGCCTGATCTCAACAGCCGGTCTGACGACGAAGGTTCCTGCCGGAACCACGACGGTGTCGCCGGTTCCGAAAGAACCTGAGGACTTACATGGACTTGGCTTTGGGTTGGCGCCCGCATTGATAATCGCTACGGCCCGGGCGACCGAGCACGTACTGCTGACTGTCACCGTGGCCGCATCGGCGATCCGAGGCACGGCCGATGCCAACGACATTGCCGCACCGAACGTCGTAAAGAGCACGAATCGCGAGAGATTGCGGTCTGTTCTAGAAGCCATGGGGTCTCCTTTCGCAAGTTCGAGTATCTCCCCGACGCCGGGGCCCTCCAGGAGGACGGCGAATTCAAGCGGGCTTTTCGCGGTAAGTCAACGCCGAGGCTTGGATTGGAGAGGAACGGGCCGGACCTTGGCGACCTGGCGCCCACCCGCAATGAATTCCTGTTACGATGCGGCAGTTGCTCAGACTCCCCCTCACGAGGAGAGCTCCATGGTGAACGGACGACGGGTGGCCCTGATGGCCGGGTGGCTGCTGGTGACGATCGCGGCGAGCGCCGAAGGCGCGCCCAATGTCACCGTGAACCGCTACGATCGCAGGGGCACGGGAGCGAACCTCCAGGAAACGATCCTGAACACGTCCAATGTGCAGCCCTCGACGTTCGGACGCCTGTTCAGTTACCCGGTCGACGGCAACATCATCGCCCAGCCGCTGTGGGTCCAGAACCTGAGCATTCCCAACAAGGGATCGCACAACGTGGTCTTCGTCGCCACCGCCAAGGATCGCCTCTACGCCTTCGACGCGGACAGCGATCAGGGCAGCGATCACGGCCGGCTGTGGGAGGTGGACTTCGTGGCGCTGGCGGGGGCCGGCGCGACCACGTTCCCGCCGTGGGACGCCACCGGGATGGCGTCGGAGCATCTCGACAACCACCTCGGGATCATGAGCACGCCCGTCATCGACACGAGCACGAACACCATTTACGTCGTGGTCAACACCAAGGAGCGCTCGCTGAAGCACACGCGCTTGCACGCGTTGTCCCTCACGACCGGGCAGGAGCGGTCAGGCAGCCCAGTGGAGATCGCCGCCACCTACCAGGCGCCGGGCGGGCCGCTGTTGACGTTCGATACCCAGATCCAGATGCAACGCCCTGGCCTGGCGCTGGCGGGCAACAACGTGATCATCGCCACCGCCTCCCACGACGACATCCTCCCCAACTATCAAGGCTGGGTCATGTCTTACAACAAGACCACGCTCCAGCGTACCGCCGCATTCGCTACAGTGACGACCGGGGGCGCTTACGGCGGGGGCATCTGGATGGCGGGTCGGGCGCCGGTGGTCGATGATCAGGGATTCATTTATGTCTTCACCGGCAACAGCTTCGGTCCGAATGCCTCGAACGGCAGCACGAACTTCTCCGAGAGCGCGCTGAAGCTGGACGCGGGCCTGCACGTCGTGGATTGGTTCACCCCCAGCAACTGGCAGAGCCTGGACAATGCCGACGCCGATCTGGCCAGCTCCGGGCCCATGTTAATCCCGAACAGCAACTTGCTGGCCGGTGGAGGCAAGGAGGGGATCCTCTACATCCTCGACACCAACAACATGGGCCACCTGGTCGCTGGCGACACACAGATCGTGCAAAAGCAGCGGATCGTGCCGGCCGAGCACATCATGAGCGGGCCGGTGTTCTGGCCCCGCACGGCGGCCGCCGGTGGCTCGTTGGTCTTCAACTCGGGCGAGAGCGACGTGGTGAAAGCGTGGGGCTTCAACGGCACGCGCATCACCACCAGTCCCGTGGCGTCCGCGCCCGACTTCAATGCCGGGCACCCGGGCGGCATGACCGTCCTTTCGGCAAACGGCCAGTCGGCGAGCAGCGGGATCGTCTGGGACTACGTGCGGGCCCCCGCGGCCCAGGTCCCGGGGCACGAGCCCATGCCGGGGATCCTCCGCGCCTACAACGCCTCGAACGTCAGCACCCGGCTGTGGACCAACAAGGACAGCCTGGCGCGAGACGACGCCGGCCTGTTCGGCAAGTTTTCGGTGCCGACCGTGGTCAACGGCAAGGTGTATCTCGGGACCAACTCGAATCAGCTCGTGGTCTATGGGCTGCTGCCGACCTCGCCGGGGCTGCTCGTCAAGGCGTTGCCCCCGCGGATGGCGGCGCTGGGCGGCACCGGCACCTACCTGCTGAGGCCTTTCCGCATGAACGGCTTTTCATCGTCCCCGCTCGGCTGGAGCGTATCCGGGTTGCCGACCGGCGCGACCGCCTCTTTCAGCTCGCCCGCGGCGGACGAATCGGTGCGCATGACCGTCTCGCTGCCGGCGAGCACGCCGAACGGCCTCTATCTGTTGACGGTCCGCGCGGCGGCCGGCGCGGTGCAGCGGTTCCAGAGCGTCTTGCTCGAGGTCGACGGCAGCACGCTCCTCACCGCCGGTCGCAGCGTCCACTGGGTCGACAGCGAGGAGCCGCTCGCCGACAACTTCGCGAGCTACGCGATCGACGGGAACACATCGTCCACCTGGATCACGCAGTGGGTGAACGGCGCGACCAATCCGCCCCACGAGATCCAGATCGATCTCGGCAACTACTACAACGTGACAGGATTTTCGTATCTGCCGCGACAGGACGGCTGCGCCAACGGGACGACGCGCAAGTTCGAGGTCTACGTGAGCCTGGACGCCGCGACGTGGGGACCCGTCAAGGCCGACGGGTCTTACGACTACGACACGGCCCCCCTCGATTGCACGGGGGTGAGCCCAGCCCGATTCCGCGACCAGAAGGTCAGGTTTCGCGAAGGCAAGGTGGGCCGCTTCGTCCGTTTCACGTCCTACAGCGAGGTGAACTTCAATCCCTGGACGGCGGCCGCCGAGCTCGGCGTGTACACCAGCAGCCCCGGCGCCGGGGTGTTTCCAACCAACGCCACCCAGATTCACGTCGTAAGGGGCGGCGACGGCATGGGCTGGCTCAAGACCTACGCGAGCTCGTGGTCGCAATGGGACACGATCTCCGGCAGCATCCTCGGCGATCCAACCGCGGTCGACGGGCCGGCCAACGGCTGGGACATCTTCGCGCGC
>Ga0105238_10000541_pt1 | contig 39568 bp, 60 predicted proteins | sample KBSC34metaG_FD_81526 | JGI IMG/M metagenome (GOLD analysis project Ga0105238, IMG submission 81526) | Corn rhizosphere microbial communities from Kellogg Biological Station, Michigan, USA - KBS C3-4 metaG | ecosystem: Host-associated > Plants > Roots > Rhizosphere > Soil | place: Michigan, USA...
ATAACACTTAGACACCCAAATCTTTGCCCAACCAAATCAATCTTCTTAGTCATACCTATTCGGATTCCCTATAGGATTTCCCACGCGTGATGTTCCAAATCGACTTAGTGCAAATATTAAACATATTTGCAAGAACGTTTAAGGAAAAACCAGATTTAGATTTATATAGCTTTCTAATCAAGTCAGCCTCTTTATTTGTAAGCAACGAATTTTTAACCCTTTCACCTGAGATACCGATTTCTAAGCAGCCACATGACTTTACAATTCCCCACTTTCCTTTATCAATAATATGAATTTTTCCACACTTGCACTTACATTTTAATTTTATTTTATTCAATTCAGGTACATAAAAATGACTTAAGCATTTTAGATAAAATGTCTTTTTCCCAACCAGATCATCCGCATTAGATTTTGCTAAAGTCAATCTAAGGCATCCACAAGACTTATTATATCCTTTTAACAAAGATCGTCCTCGAGCCCAACACTCATTGCCACAATCACACTTACATAGCCATTTCTGTTTTTCTTTGTCCCATGAAATAGCAACCAATTTTTCAAACCTTTTTCCAGAGACATCTTTAAGCGGATTGTAATTATTACCTTGTTTAATAACATTTATACATCCGCAAGATTTTGTTACTCCCCACTTATATGGGCTTATTTTTGTTTCATTTCCGCAGCTGCAAATACATAATATTTTTGCTGTTATACGAGTGCCATGAAAGTAATCAATGCATTTAAGTTTGCAATATTCTTTTCCAATTATTTTTTTATTTTTTTCTATCATTCTGTTTATAACAGCACATCCACAGGATTTGATAAGTCCTTTCTTCAATTCATTTGAAGAGATCAATGAAATCGTGCCGCAGTCGCATCTGCATTTCCATCTTCCTTTTTCTCTATTCCATTCCAAAACTGTATAATTATTAAACTTCTTCCCTTCCAGAAGATCTCCTGTCATTTTATAAATCAAAATACAATATCCTCTGGAATTGGTTGATGGTTTTTAAAATTATAAATATTAAGGAGGAGCATGGTCCATTCTTTAGAATTTAACTGAGGGCGGATCTCGAACCATTTCTGGTCTAATTTCCGATAAAAAACTTCCTCATTGAAGGCATCCAAGATGAAAAGATTCCTAAATCCTATGGTAAATCCATTACCAACGAACATAACTAAGGGAGTAATCTTTTTATGGTGGCAATAATCGAAAAATCTCAAATACCCATCGACAATTTTTTCTATCTTTTCATTTGTCTTAGGCATAAGAAATTTGCCTTGTCTTAGTAAATCAGACATTCCTCGATCTGAATTCCCAAATAAAAGACCAAGTAGAGATTTGATCGATAACCTAGTTCTCGTCATGTATTTTTGCAATATGATGTAATCTTCCTTTTTGTCCTTCTTGGCCCAGAACTCCACGACCTCTTTAAGGGAATTGGATTTTTGCACCGAGTTATCATTTAAGATGAACTCATAACTTACGTTTGGGTCTCTAATGTAATACACATCAAGACCAAGCTCCTTAGCAGCCTCTAATCTATGCTGACCGGAGATGACTTCCATAGCTCCATTGCAAATGATTGGTTTTAAATGAAGATTGTTTTCTCTTTGCAATTCTTTTTTCAACTTTTTTACGTGGTTCTTATCTACATCTCTGTTCAAATTGACCTTTTTGAATATTTCATAATCAGCTGTTTTTTGTATGTTAGGAGTATCTGACACAATTTACCTCTGTGAATTTTGCTTTATTTCTCAATGCATACTAGATGAAATTTACTTTTACAAAAAGATAGATTCTTTCCTTGAAATTCAAATAAAATGTTACTATGAAAAAAAACTAAATAAGGAGCCTATATGGTCAAGGGCTATAACATCATTTCAACTCTGAATCCTCAGCAACAACAGATCTTTAAACGGCAATCCAAAGGCGTTCTAGGAGGGCCACAAAGTTATCAAGAATCCCCTCTTTACCAAGCTGGATCTAACTATCTTCAAAATGCCCTATCCAATGATCCCCAAGCTTATCAAGCCTATGAAGCTCCGCAATTGCGACAATTTCAGCAACAAGTAGGAGGCCTTGCAGAGCGCTTCGGAGGCCTTGGAGCTACCTCCTCTTCGGGATTCCAACAAGCCCTTTCAGGAGCAACTACTGACCTTCAGGAACGTTTGGCTGCATTGCGAGCTGGCATTCAAGAAAGAGCGCTACCACAAGCACTACAATATGCTGGGGCACCTTTAGAGCACGGCCAAAGCTTGATCAACACACAAACTCAAGCAGCTCTTCCAAAATCCAGACCTTGGTGGCAGGAAGCATTAGCGGGACTTACTAGTAAAATTGGAAACATTTTTTAAGGAGAATCTATGCCTAACCTACAACAAATGAATCCTGGAACACCTAGCATCTCTGAGGAACTTGGACGCAATCTTGGTAATGCAGTTGGCGGTGGTCTTGCTTATAATCTTCAATCGCATTTGCAGGGTAAGAAGAACAAAAGCGCTCTATCTGCACTAAGCCCTTATCTTAAGCAAAGCGGAATGAGTGATGAGGATATAGATTCGTTTGTCAATAGCGGACTCGACCCTAAGATCGGAGCTGAGATTGTTAAATCTCAACTGAACAAAAAACAAGAAGACTTAGGAAAATTCGAAACTGGACTTCAGACAATTAATCAAATGCGAGATGTATTAAAAAGGGGTCGTCTCGGCAGAGGAACTAATATTACAAGACTATTTGGAGCTGGTGACGCAAGGGATGCTGCAGAATATGAACAACTTGGAAAATCTCTGATTCCTGTCGTGGCAGCAGGAGTTCCTATCAGAAACCAAAAGGAATTTGAAGAGTATAAAAAAGTTCTCACAGACGCAAGCGCATCACAAGCTGATATAGCTGGAGCTCTTGACGGTCTTGAAAAAATTCTGAAAGGAAAGCTTGGAGAAAAAGGTGACTCCATTGGTGAAGAAAAAGAATTTACTGAATCTAAGCAGCTTGAAAAAGGTACAACCTTTGAATCTCTTCCAAAGGCCTCTGATCATCCAAATGCTATTCTTAAAAAGGGAAACAAGCGATACGTTTCAAATGGTAAAACTTGGAAGGAGATGAAGTAATGCCGTATGTCTTTGAAGGGTATGCTGAACCTGAATCAGCGGAAAAAGGTTATACCTTTGAAGGATATGCTGAACCTTCCTTTGCAGAAAAACACGGGTTCAAAGGAATGGGCTTAAAAAAGCCATTATCAGTGATCAATGCTGGCCTTAAAGGAATTCTAGAGGGAGTAGAAAATATTAATCCTCTACAGCCCAACATTAGCGCCATTTCTGCTAAGGGACGTCAAAATCTCAGAGAACAGTTCCTTCCTTCTGAAGAGGGAACCGAAGAAAGTATCGCTCGCGTTGCAGGCCATCTGGCGCCTATACCCTTAGGCGCGGAAGGCTCTATTGCATCTAAAGGTGTCCAGACAACTAAAAACATCCTGAAGGCATCTAAGAACATCCCTAAGAACAAAGTCACGATGGCAAGCGGTCTGTCGCAGCCTAAATCGGTTGGATCTAAAGTTGCTCCTTATGCCTCCATCGGAAGCAAAACAGAAGCAGAAGCGATACAAAAGCTGAATACAGAAGCAGGTGAACTTGCTAAAAAAAGCATTCATAAAAATCTTCCATTATCCAAAAAGATCGAAGAAGGATTTGATTTTCAAAAGAACTTTGAAACCAAGTTCGGAGAGTTGGAATCCATAGCTAAGAAAGCTAATCCAAGAATTGATATCACTCCTGTGACTGAGCTTATGCAAAAGAGCGCGGACAAATACCGTGGCATCGCTTCCCCTCACCGAGAAGCAGTTCGGATTAAAAATGAAGTGAAAGCTTTCTATAAAAAACCTCCCACTTCACTTCACGCGCTTTATAAGACCTATCGGTCTAACAACCAAAAGATCAATAATATTTATGAGACTTCTCGGCTAACAGGAAAACAAAAAGAATACGCAGACTTCCTCCTAGATCAGAATAGAGCTATAGTTAAATCCTTTGAAAATACCCTGGGAGCACCAAAAGGTTCATGGGCAGATCAATTCAAGCAAATGAATAAACAGTTCGAAGAATGGAAAAAAGCCGATAAGGCTCTCAAGAAATTCGATCCCTATTTCCGAGGAGCTCTCAGTCCTTCAGAACTTGAGAAATTTGCTTTTGATATTCCAAAGCATAAAAAAATGGCCTTAGATTTAGGGAAACAAGCAACCGATGAAATTGTTCAGCTATCTAGGGATCTTAAACTAGCAACTGAAAGCATCAAAAGAATCCCTAAAGCAGAGATTAAGAAATGGGAAGCAGCATTTCCCCTATCATTCTTCATACCGATATTTGGAAAAGCTATCGCGGGCGTTCATGGAGCGAGAATCGCTAGACATAGTATGGGTTATTGGCTTAGCAAACCTGCAACTAGACGAGCTTATGGCGATGCCATGAAAGCTATTAAGAATCAGGACTTCGATGCTTACAAAGATGCAACAGCTCTTCTCCTGAAGCATAGTCTTCAGAATGAAGATGATTAAGATCCGATATTAAATTTGCACATCATAATGAAAATTATGATGCTGCATATACAGGCGATTATCATTTATTAATCCTTTTTAAGTATTATCCAAATAGTAAAAAGTTGCAGACTGGCTATAAAAAGAAGAAATCCATTCATATTTAACTCGTCTTCCTAGATTCCCAACGACCGCGCTCTTCAAAAGCACCCTCAAGCCTAGATAATCTTTGATCGATATTCCGAATATCTCTGCTCAAGCTTTTAAAGCATCCTAATACTACACCACTAATAGCAACAATAACTCCACCGGCAGTCCAAAATAATCCCCAATCCATTTTACACCTCATTTCCATCCAATTTACACTATGAGAACTTTGCCAACAATTCCGATACTTTTATTTAATTGAACTATTTTTTTGACACCCCTCTCTATAGGTGATAAAGTAAAATAATTAATATCATCACTACTTGAGGGCGTGATCATGGCACAACGTAATGCACCACAGGCTGAGACACTATCTGGGTCGCCCCAGCCTAACTTCATCGGATACGCGACAGCTCCTATTAAATCTAAAAGAGCACCTACAGCCGCAGATACAGGTTTTCCACTCGGTCAAATTTGGGTAGATAAAACATCTGGAGATGTTTACATCCTTTCCCAAGTTGCTGCGGGAGTGGCTACATGGAACCTTGCAGGAGCAGGTTCTGGAGGCCCATTAAACACTCTTTCAGATACTGCATCTACTGTGATCAATCCAGTAGCAGGTGATATTCAAATTATTGGAACAGCCAATCAGGTTTCTTCAACGGCAGGTGTCGGCACTTTGACTCTAGCCACACCAGCAACATTTATTGCTCCAGGGAGCATCGCCTCAACAACATCAATTCAAGCAGGAACCACTTTAACCTCCGCAGGAGCTACTACTCTCGCTACAACAGGCGCATCTGTCAATACTTTTGGTAACGCGACAGGAGCCACCTCTGTGGGAATTACAGCGGGTTCTGGAGGAATAGCTCTTACATCTACTAATTCTGCGATTGCCTTAGAGACTGGAACCGGTGCCATGAACATCTCAACAGATGCAACGGCTAACGCAGTCAATGTAGGTACAGGGGCAGGTGCAAAAGCGGTAACCATCGGATCTACAAACACGACATCTGCACTTACACTTCAATCTGGTTCAGGTGGCATTAGTTACAATACAGGTAACGGAGCGATCACAATCAATTCCGGAACAGGTACGATCGGAATTTCCACTGATGCAACCACTACCACTGTCAACTTGGCCACGGGTGCTGGTGCTAAAACTGTTACCCTAGGATCGACTAATACAACATCCTCAACTGCAATTGCATCTGGATCAGGGGCTTTAACCCTCACTTCCACAAACGGAGCTATGACTTTAGCCTCTGGAACTGGAACTATAGGTATCTCAGCAGATGCCGCTGCAACGACTCTAAATATCGGTACGGGAGCAGGTGTAAAAACTGTAACTTTAGGATCTACAAACACAACTTCTCCTACAACTGTTCAGTCCGGATCAGGTGCTCTAAACATTACCTCTACAAACGGGGCTATGACCTTAGCATCCGGTACAGGTACAGTGGGTATCTCTGCTGATGCAGCTACTACTACAGTGAATGTGGGAACAGGAGCTGGCGTAAAGACAGTAACCGTAGGTTCAACAAATACAACATCCCCTACAACAATCCAATCCGGTTCTGGAGCTTTGAATGTCACCTCGACAAACGGAGCTTTGACCATCAATTCCGGAACTGGAGCCTTGGGAATTTCTACCGATGCGGCAGCGACTACGGTTTCTTTTGCAACAGGTGCTGCTGTCAAGGGAGTAACATTAGGCTCTACTAACACAACATCAGCTACGACAGTTCAATCAGGATCTGGAGCGCTTAACATCACTTCGACAAACGGTGCGATGTCCCTGGCTTCTGGAACAGGAGCTTTAAACATTTCTAATGACGCAGCTGCAACTACAGTTAGAGTAGGTGCCGGAGCTGCTGTCAAAAACGTGACATTGGGTTCTACAAACACCACCTCAGCTACAACCATCAACTCAGGATCTGGAAACATCACGATGGTAGGTAACGTGCTCAAGAGCACTAATCCTGCCTTCCTTCTTTCCTATGCCGCTACTGCCAATAACGTCACAGGTGATGGCACCGTCTATACCCTGGGTACAGGAGCTACATTTACAAAGATCTTCGATAGAGGAACGAATGCCACAACCTCCGGAGTATTTACTGCTCCTGTTACAGGGATCTACGATCTGCGCTCTTCTGTGTATCTAACCGGGGCTACAATTGCGACAACTTACATTCTTAAGATTGTAACTACAGCTAGAACGTATGAAACAACCTTTATAAAGGCAGCTGGATCTCAAGATGAATCCATCTCGATCAGCGCTCTTTGCGACATGACAGCTACAGACACTGCAACAGTGACTATCGCTGTTAACGGGGAAGCCGGAGCCACAGTTGATGTACTTGGTGGAGCAACCATCACTACATTCTTCTGCGGGTCTCTAATCGCCTAATAGGAGATATATGGCCTACGGAACGCGAATAGCATTCGACGAAGTTAGAGAAGCTGCCTTTGGTTCAATCACGGGCAGCTATACTGCTATCGGGACTCCTCTCACTCGTCACGCGAGAATTGTTTATTTTGGTAATTCAACCGATGGACTTATCTACGTATCTTTAGATGGTGTAACTAACCATCTATTGATTGCTCCCAATTCTTTTCAGTTGTTTGACTTCGCCGCGAATTTGATTAGAGATGATGGTCTCTTTATTTCTCAAGAAACCCAATTCTATATCAAAAGCGCGGGAGCTTTAACTAAAGGAGAATTCTGGATAGAGGTCATCACAGGTATAGGAGCACCAGCATAAATGTCACAAGCCGGCGTTCTTTCAGTCCAGACAAGCGGTGGCCTAATTACCGAGACTCTCACAGGTAATACGGGTGGTCCAGTTGGACCAGACGGCTCATTCAACATCAATATTATTGGTGTCGGAGGAGTTACTGTAACTGGCAATCCTGGGACAAATACTCTTGAGATTTCAAACTCTGGATCTCTTACCTGGAATGTAATAGCAGCCTCTCAAGCCATGATAGCCAATGAAGGATACATTTGCGCAGGTGGAGGAGCCATTTCCCTGTCTCTTCCAGCTACTTCAGTTCTTGGAGACATCATTGAAATTACTTTAGATGGCTCTACAAGCTTTGTGATTACACAGGGAGCGAGTCAGCAAATACGCCTTGGGAGTACTCAAACGACATCTGGAGCATCAGGCACGATTACAACGACCGCCCAAGGCAATTCTCTTCGACTTGTCTGTCAAACAGCCGACCTCAAATGGAATGTACTTTCTAGCATGGGGAACTTTTTAATCATATGACAAGCTTTACAAATACCACTCTCAATTATCCTCAACTTGCAAATTCTCCTATACGAAGAGTCATCGCAAAACGCGATCCCACGGTAAATGATAAGAGAAATTTTAACCTTGGCGACGAGTGGTTGAATGAAATTGCTAACAGATGGTGGAAGCTCGCAGAGATTAATAACATAAGTGGAGCGCTTTGGATTCAGATGTCAGGATCTGGAGCAGGAATAGCTACCCTAACAGGTAACTCCGGTGGCGCAGTTTCTCCCGATATGCTCAACAACATCAACATCATCGGAACAGCGCCGATAGATGTAGTCGGAACTCCGCTAACCAACACGCTGACCATTTCCTCCGACGGCAGTTTAGCAACAACTTACATTGAAGATTCCGGAAGCGCAACTCCTTCTTCTGGAAATTTAAATGTTTTAGGTGGAACCGGAATAGCCACATCTGGCTCTGGAAATACAGTCACCATTCAGACTTCAGGAGATGTAGCTACTACATATCTAGAAGATGTTGGAAGCGCCACGCCATCTGGTGGTAACTTAAATATTTTAGGTGGATCTGGAATCGATACATTAGGTTCTGGATCGACAATTATAATCACCGCCTCAGCTTTAGTCCCCACCTCTTTCACTGAGGATGCTGGAGTGGCTGTTCCATTTGGAAACAATTTAAATATTGTAGGCGGTACAGGAATCACAACCTCAGGTGCGGGCGACACGGTCACCATTACAGCGCTAGCCCCCACCAACTTGACCTTTACTGAGAATACGGGTACAGCAACACCAGCAGCAGCAAACCTAAATGTTATTGGAACTGCTACTAATGGAATCCATACAGCAGGTTCTGGATCAACTGTCACCGTGGCTATGCAATCTCCTTATGCAGATGGGGACTTCGAATTTAGATCTGCTGTTTCAGGTCAGACCAGAACTCTCCTCGTGGACAATACAAGCAACACAGCCTCCTCGCAAGCAGCAGTTGTTGTAAAGGTAGCTGGAAATTCATCTGGAGATCCTTGGGTTCAATATACCAACGGATCTAATTATTCCTTCTCAATGGGAATGAGCACTTCTAATGCTAATAGCCTTCGCATAAACGGAGCTGTAGCAGGAACGGTTTCCCCATCTACAGGTACTAACGTTTGGCAAATGGATACGAGCGGCTTTAGAACGATGCCATTCCAGCCTGCATTTTTAGCTCACCAGGTAACTCCAGTCCCCAACGTCACTGGTGACGGAACAGTTTACACGGTGATTTATACCACTGTAGATTTTGATGTGAGATCTAATTACAACCCAGCCACGGGTATATTTACCGCTCCATCAGATGGAGTTTATAAATTCTGTTTGACAATCACCCTTACCAATGTTTCTGCCGCTCACACAACAGGCTATGCGCAATTTAGCCATAACGGAACATTCGCATATTCGATTCATAGCGGAAATCCAGCCAATCTTAGAAATGCAAGTACTTCCTTTGGCTATGCGGGAAGTATGATTATAAAGCTTGCAGCTGGAGACACGATAGCTACGCATGTAGTTATTGCTAATGGAACTAAAACAGTTTCCATAAATGGAAATCAATTATCCCCACCTATTTCTGCAACAACCCTGTTTAGCGGAGCACTTTTATTTTAGGTAATTATGTCTCTAAATAACTCAGTCGATGCAAAAGTAACAGGTTTTCAAAGCTTAAATTCTGCCAATGGAGATTGGGAAGGAAGAACATTGATTGGAGGGACTGGGGTTGTTATCACCAATGGAAATGGAACGGCTGGAGATCCTGTTATATCAATTAATGGAGCTGTTGTTGGAGAAACAATTACTGGAAACTCCGGAGGAGCACTATCACCTACAGCCGGAAATTGGAATATTTTAGGAGCATCCACGGCAGCCGGAACCTCTCCTGTCACCACATCCGGTGCAGTAAGCACGCTGACAGTAAATGTACAAAAATCTCAAGCAATAGCTGCAACAGATGCAACTAAAGTAGGTCTTGCAAACTTCGATTCCTCCAAATTCTCAGTAGATGCAAATGGGTTTGTGACCACATCGGGAACGGGCCTTCTAAATACTCTTACGGGAAATTCCGGTGGGGCTATCTCTCCAACCGCTGGCAACATCAATACCTTAGGAACAGGAAGTATAACCATAGCTGGTGCTGGAAGCACTCTTACCACTCAACTTACAGGGCTTACAAACCATGCAGTCTTAGTTGGAGCGGGTACCGCAACCATAACCAAAGTAGGTCCCACAGCCACAATTGGACAAGTTCTTCAATCTGCAGGTGCTGCAGCAGATCCAGCCTTCTCCACAGCAACCTATCCGCTTACCACTACAATAAACCAATTACTTTACTCTAGCGCAGCTAACACAGTTACCGGACTAGCTGCAGCTAATAAAGCTGTTCTAACAAGCGGAGCTACCGGTGTTCCCGTCATGACGGCCCTTGCTACAGATGGTCAGCTTATCATTGGATCAACAGCAGGAATTCCCGCGGCTGCCACTTTGACAGCAGGAACCGGTATATCTATCACAAACGCCTCTAATTCGATCACAGTTGCCGTAAATGGGTCTACTGTCGGTCAGACGATAACAGGGGATACCGGAGGCGCTTTAAGTCCCTCAGCTGGCAATTGGAATATTTTAGCAAATTCGACAGCAGGATCTTCTGTAAGCTTCTCTGGATCTGGAAGCACATTAAGCTTAAATTCATCAGATGTCAGAAGCAATACCATTGTTGGGGCTGCCGCGGGAAATGGTACAATCACAGGCAATCGAAATACTTCTTTTGGGTTTAATACTCTTCACGCTCTAACCAACCAGAGTGACAACACCGCTATTGGCCATAATTCTTCCGCTCTAATAACAACGGGAGCTAGTAATACCTCTGTTGGGTCATCCAGTTTAGCCGCTCTTACCACAACCACCTCAAATACAGCTATTGGAGCGGGTAGTTTAGGTCAACTTGTCTCTGGATCTCAGAATAGCGCTTTAGGCGTCAATGCTGGATCCTCATATACCGGATCTGAATCGAGCAACATTACCATAGGTAATACCGGAACGCTTGCAGATAACAATACAATAAGAATTGGTACACAAGGAAATGCCGGCGGACAACAAAACTTGTGCTTCATTGCTGGAATTACGGGAGTCAGTGTATCCAATCTCAATTTCGTAACTATAAATACTTCTACAGGACAACTAGGATCAGCAGCTGCAACAGGATTTATTACAACCTGGACGGATGTCACGGGAGCTACCCAAACACTCGCTGTTAATAACGGTTATTTTACGGATAGATCCGGCGGAGTGACATACACACTTCCCGCAACAGCTACCCTCGGCGACATCATTCGTATCGACGGCAAACTTGGTTTAGCAACTGTAGCTCAAAATGCTAATCAAGCGATCAGGTTAGGTTCATCTCTAACAACCACAGGTGTAACAGGAAGCCTGACAGCAACGAACGTCGGAGACTGCTTAGCTCTCAGATGTTCAACAGCTGGCGCTTCAACAATTTGGATAGTTGAATCTTCGATGGGTAACTGGACTGTCGCTTAAAATAAGGATTTATTATGGTAACCAACAATAGTTCAAACATTCCAACAGGCGCATCAGGAACAGTCCTTCAAGGCCAAGGAATAGGAACTGCTAACGCTTTTTCCACAGCTACTTATCCCGGGACAGCAACCGGAACTGGAACCATCTTAAGAGCCGACGGGACAAATTGGGCCGCAACAACTTCTACTTACCCCAATACAAACGCTGTTAATACGCTTTTATATGCTTCATCAGCTAATGCAATGGCGGCATTAGCTACTGCTAATAGCGGAGTTCTAACGACTAGCTCTTCTGGAGTGCCTAGCATCGACACGACGAACTTTTCTGTTCTAACTACAGGAGTTCAGGTCAAGGGCAACAACACCAACACTGCTCCACCAGCAGGATTTATTGGTCAGCAAATATCATCTGCTGCAACCTCAGTTGCTACTACCTCTTCAACGGCAAAAACAATAACAAGCATAAACCTAACGGCTGGAATTTGGGATATATCGGCTATTTCTACCGCTGTCCCCACAGGTGGGACTGGCCTGATAGGTGCACATATATTAGGGATTAGTACTACAGATAACACTCTTATTGGAAATATTGGAGATGATCAATTTCAAATAAATGTGAGTGCAGGAGCACTTTCAGGGTGTGTTCCTCAAAAAAGAGCCACTCTATCTGGAAACACGACTTATTATGCAGTTGTAACTAACGTTTATTCATCAACAACTTGTCCAACAAATGCAAGGATCACAGCTACAAGGGTTGGATGATGATTTCCTAATCTAATCCGCTCTGTCTTCACCAGGCATTGGAGCGCTAAACTTTACGTCTCAATCCGCAAGGTCTGGTGGCGCTGGAACAGCTGGCATAATTGTTATTGATGAATATGTAATCGAATAAAATAGGAGACTTAAATGAAATACATTATTCCTTTATTATTGTTTATATCTTGCACAGCAAAAGAAATGAAAATAACTGACGATATTATCCAAGGTGAGATAAAAATAGCTGAAACAGTAATGTCAGATATCGCATCTATCCAGAAACAAAAAAACAAAACTGTATTAATTGTCCCCTAATCAATATTTAATATTTTTCATATTTCTTTTCGTATGCATTTTTTGCATTTACGTATACGAAATAAAAAGCGACGATTAAACTAATCCTTTCACAAGGAGATGAGTTTATGTGGCCTATCATCAACGGAATTGCATCCTGTGTAGTTATCATCGGCATCTTAATCTGGATTTACTACCTAGTAAGAAAATCCGTTTAAGGTAAAAAAAGCTCCGAGTAACTATTTTTCTGTGTAGTAACAGAAATTCCAAACTTTTTCTTCCACTCACCCGAAGCGTTCCTATCATCTCTTGCCCCCAAAACTTCGCAATATCTAAACACCCCAGTCACAGAACCCCTAAATTCGGGCCAGGATTGACTGTAGGTATGGGGGGAGCTATACACATACTCCTCACCTGCCATTAATCGATTGTAGCTCAAATAAAGGCTATCTGAGCCGATTGTGAATCTGAGATTAGACTTATGACCTTTAATTTTGAGCTCCCAAAAGTCTTTTAGCTTAACAGCATCCGACTTGTTGCGCTCGAAGTCAGGGTGTTGCTTTTTGCGTTCTTCTACTTCTTCGTTCTCATCATCTGAAAAACTTTTCCTTTTAAACTGCTTTAAACCCCCCATGAGCTACCACCCATCAAAGCATCAGCCTTAGGACCGAAGGTCCCGTCAAATGCTTCCCTAAAAGCTTTTGGATGCATGGAATTGGAAAGCTCTTTGCAGCTTTCACATTCGTAAACATAGTCCTGGTAGATTGATAAACTGCGGAGCTTCCAATCTTTCTTCCTTTGACGAGCATACTCGATATTGGTTATGGCATTGGAATCCGGAGGAGATTTCTTTTCTCTTAAAGCGTGGATCAAAAATCCCATCAGGTTTTCAATTTCGAACTCTGGATCTTCTAAGCAATAAGCTACGTAGGCCTCAGCATTTCTTACCTCTTCGGCTGACAACTCTCTTGCTAGCTTATCGATCATCCTTGGGTGTATAAACTTTTCTTCATCGTCAACTTCAATTTTTATTTCTCTTAAGGCTTTCTTAGATTCTTCAAAATATTTTTTTGAAATTTCAATGCCATTGCCACCCGGCCTTGGCCGGGCTTCCTCCCCCCCAGAGGGGGGTAGGGGGGATTTGTCTTTGGTATTGGTATTTATACACACAGAAGGGATTGGGGGATTAGGGGGATTAGTACTATCTATATTTAGTAGTGCCGGTTCTGTCGAGCTCGACTTTGCCGAGCCTGGATTTGCCAAGTACGGTACTATTTTATTTAAATCATCTAAATTTTTCTTTGTTTCGAAGACGACTATCTCACTTCTAGAGAATTTGCCATTTTCTTTTTTCTGGTACCGATATGCATAACCATTATCAATTAATTCGTTTAAAAGATTCCAAGTTTTATCTTTTCCAATCGAGCAAGATTTGCAAATCTCTGTGGTGTTAAATGTCCAATCATCTGGACGTGACATCAGCCTAGCCCATAGCCCAATAGCATCAAGAGATAGATTAGAATCCCAAAGAGATGTTTTGTTTAAGATAACGTAGGGATTTTCTTTGTCGTGGAAAGTGCGGACGATTGCCATAGAGCCTCATAGAGTTAGGCCCCGTGGTACCAGAGGTTCAGAAGATTATACTTTTCATTTTACTGTTCGAAAAGTTATAACGAGTGTTAAATTCACTCCGTTCCTAAGCAAAAAGAACGTGTTATTCTGAACCCCGTCTTGTCCACGGGGTTTCTTTTTTTTATGACGACATCCTAACCGTCACTAAACTTTTGATTCCAGCGAAAAAATTCTCCACTCTATAGAAATAAAAAACCCGATACCATTACAGCATCGGGCCCACAATACACAAAGGATCCATATGAAAAACAACATAACTATGCAGACTTTTCTTTATTATTTCCTAGCCATTTTTCATAAGCAGCAGCAAATTCTTTAGGTCTTCCCAGCCACACTTCGACAGCTTCATCGATCGGTTTAGAGATCTTAGTTTCGCAAAACTCAAGGTATTCAATCACCCTTTCTGGTTCGGCAACGACGATGGAATCAGTGAGGATCTTAGCGAGCTGATCAATAGACGGCACAGAATGGGTTTTATATTCTTCAGGTTCGTCTAAATCTCTCCAAGGGTCTCCGGAGTCGTATAACGCTTCCAAGCGAACTGGCGCGTCTTTCAGAGCCTTTTTTATCTCTTCATTCATAGGTTTAGGAGGACAAGGAGTAAGCGTATACCGGGAGTTTATTCCAGAGCCTTCCTTTAAAACTTTAATGTCATATTGAGTGCTGTCACCCCAATCCTCTTGAGTAATGATGGCTTCAAGTTGGCTTATCACGCCGCTTTGCGCCACTTCAAGAATGAATAGATCCTTTATTTCATAGTCCCATATGTAAAGAGACCAAAATTCTTTATGAGGTTTTTCTGGATCTATACTTCTTTTAGGCTCATCTTCATACCTGAATCTTATGGGTTTATTGTCTTTCCAGTCCTGATAACCTCCGATTGGAGTAATAACGATTCTGAATCTATTTTCTCCTGTCTTAAACTCAGACATTTTCTTGTAATTTTTTTTCTTAGCCCTGCGGTGTTCAATACCTTTTGGCAAATTTGGATTTGTCATAATTTCTAGTTCCTAGTTAAATAATTAATGCTTCATATAAGTCTCTGACCCCTTATCAACGTGGTAAGGGGCCTTTTTTTATCGAGATTTGATGATAGTTTTCTGCTCGCTGAATATCTTTAGGCCTGGGATATTCCTAATACCTGCCTTAATTACTCCCTTGACCTTAGATTCATCGATACAGAGATATTCCCTAGGAATTAGAGATTCATCTTCGATCTCGTAGCGCCATACAGTCTGCTCATAACTCATAGCTCCATCCCCCCGGATGTTCTTAGGAGCTGTGATCACATAAGCTGCAACTTCAATTCCAAGAGACTCTGAGAGCGCCTTGGCATCCTCTTCCTCCTGAGCCAACTTTTCCGCTTGCGCTTTCTTCCAGTTGGAAACCTTCATCTTGATAATGCTTTCAACCTGCTCAAGCTTTTCTGTAAAAACTTTGGCCACATCGTTCATCTTGTTGACGAACTTTCTAGCCGGGTCTGTGATGGTCTTTCTAGCGCTATCGATTGACTTCGATAACTGTTTTGCCTCTCCCCCCAAGCTAATCGCTTCTTCAGCAGACCAATTGCTAACGACGACAAAATCTTTAGCGTATTTGATGATCTGATCTATTTTTACTTCATACGATTCCAGAGCTCTTATCGCTTGGATTTCATCGATGTTTGACAAGCCGGGGCTGAATGTTTCTACAACTGCCATATGTATCCTTCTAAGTAAACTTCTTGATTAAAATAAATTTGATATACTTCATGCATATCAATCTGTTCATCTGGATTTAAGCTTTTCCAGTACTGTAAGAAATCAGACATAAAGAAACTCCTTGTCAAAGGAATTTTTTTAACATCGATCCAGCGTTGTTTGCAATGACATTAGCTATCTCGGAATAGGCAATGGAATAAGCTTGCTTAGGAGATAAATAGAACAGTTTTAAAAGAAAGTTTTCAATTTCCTTTAATTCTGAAAGGTCTTTAAGATGATTTTGCATTTGCGATCCTGATAACATTGTTAATGCTCACTTTTCCCCGTAGCTATTCGAGTAGCTACAGGGATTTTTTGTATAGAGACATTTAGGAAATATCCTTTTTGTCTGATTACACTATGGATGTTATACCAATTTGCCTTTTTATGGCTAGCTATTTAACCAGCGGTAGCAATTCAGAGCAGACATGCATACGTTCATGAGTTGAGTAGAATATTGGTATTCAAAGACTTTTGCCTCTTTGCCATCTTTGTCTAGCTTTAGAAAAATTATCCTATCGCCAATAGGTACACAGTTAGTTATCGCCAGGTAGTGGTAAAAGCATGCTTGCAGCGGCCAGCTTTTAGGGCTCTCTTGCACGCTTGTTTTGTAATCGATCATAACGAACTCTTTGCGATCTTCAAACCTAACGATAGCATCGACACACCCCGTTATCTGTAGCTTGTCGCAATAAAACCTTTGCTCTGTGGTGACATTGATAGCCCCCGATTTAGACTCCCAATCTCTATACGACTCAAAATAGCCTAAATTATCAGAAGGAGTTATTCCGTGTTTAATGTAAGCCTCTATCGATTGGTGAACCTCGGTTCCTATCCTGCACTTATTAGCGAGAACCTTGGGGTCGATATGCCCAAACTTATCCCATTGCCCTAGTATAGAGCTTACTCTTGTGTACCCTTCCTTTATCGTCACAAATACTCCTTGATTTGATATCATTGACAATAACATTCAATGTACTCTATAGTCAAACTTTCTATTCGTAAAATTGGTTTAAAGGATTTTTAGATGTTCCAAGATTTAATTAAAAAATATATTGAAGATAAGAATATAACCGTCGCGATTTTCGCCGCGATGATCCGGGTTGACCCTCAAACCGTCTATTATTGGTACAAGACACGGGTAAAAATGAGAAAATCAACCGCTCTTAAAATAGAAAAAGCCACAAAGAAAGAAATCACATTTGAAGATTTGATGGGATACAAGAGAAAAGTTAAGGCAAAACCTCTCAAAGGTACTCAGTTAGAATTCCCATCTCTTAATTAAATATTGTCTTATAACCCCCACTGATTTATTTCTTTAATCAGTGAGGGTTTATGATCCAACTAGAAATTTACGGGGATCTCACTCCTTGGGCAGCACCCAGAAGAAAGGGAAACTTTTACTTCGATCCAAATTCCCTGAGAAAAGATCAAATTAAATGGCAAATCAAAGCTCAATATAAGGGCGAGATGTTAGCCGGCGCCACGATACTCGACTTCACCTTCTTTCTACCTATCCCAAAATCAACGAGCAAGATACGTCGTAAGCAGATGCTAAACGGTGTCATCGCTCCCATCGTTCACCCGGACTGCTCTAACCTCATTAAATGTTACGAAGATTGCCTAAAAGGGATCGTGATAGAAGATGACCGCATAGTTTGCGACATAAATGCACGCCGAAGATATGCTGAATCGTCTAGCGTTTTAATACGCATATTTACCTATCAAGAGAAGTATGGAGGTATCGGATGTTAATTGAAATTGAGCAGCACGACGACGAGACTTTCTTTGAGATATCACTTAGCAGACGAGAAATCGATCTGCTAAAATTAGGCGATAGCGTCTCTAAATCAAGACTGATTAATACAGCTAGAATAACCTTTTGCATAAACCCTCCCACACCAACTTTTAGGGAAATATATGGACAAGAAAACAAGCAAATTGAAAAAGAAAGCTAAAGTAGAAAAAGTCATGCATGAGTTTAAACACGGCGAGTTGCATTCAGGGAGCAAAAAGGGTCCTCGAGTTGAGAACCCCAAGCAAGCGATTGCGATTGCTTTAAGCGAGTCTAGGAAACTAGGGAAGCATCTTAAGAAGAAGTAGCCTGTTTGTCGCGCCATTCTTTTGCTTTCACCTTTTCTTCCTCGATCTGCTTGTGCATTGCTGAGAGAGATGGAATATAGAGATGATTTTCATAATCGTTGAAAAGATCTCTAAAAATACAGAGAGCCCGGGAAGCATCCTTACCCTCGAAATGAGATTCGATCTCCCCTTCAAACGCCTCAGCAAGCGCCTGCTCACGTTCTAATGCTTCTTTTAATGCTATTTTCAAATTTTGTATTGTGCTCATTGATCCGTCTCCCCGGGAATGATGCCCCATCCATCTACGCTAACCATCTCTTCGCTATATCGACTCATCTCTTTGAGCCATTCGAACACTTTCTTTAATGTTTTCATTCATTTGCCTCTCTTTCTTGTTGCGTTAGTTTACTTAGAAAAAATCCCCTCATAAGAGACAAGCCCCTCATAAAATGTATTCTTTCACTTGGATCAAAATACTGAGAAAACTCCTCACACAGCATTTCTAAAATGATCTCGGATTCCTCTTCAATCGTATAACTCATATAAAGCCCTTAGGCAATGCGCCTGTTGTCAAATATTGAAAAGCCTCTTCTAAATCCATGGACATAATCACAGCGAAATTTACTTCTGGGCGCGGGTCCGCGAGACATTTGTCGGCCACAGCATCCCATATGATGGCGTTTTGTTCGTTACTCATTAATAAACCTCCAAATGCTGTCAAAATCTACCTGCGCGACGTCGAGCCCATCGCCCTTTAAATCAGCGGCTATAACGAAAGCCTTTAAATCCGCCCCTGAACTGGTGGATCGTGCCATTTTATAGAGAGGCTCGTCGTTACATAGCCATAAATTTGCGTTCCAAGTGTGCCAATTGGGCCAGCCCTGGTATGGTGTTTCTTTGTCCATTTGAATTCCTTCTTTATGCCAATTTATCATTCTTATAGTTGGTATAATAACACGCAAATAACATTACGACAAGATAGAGAATTTCTTTTAATTAATTAAAATTACGCCTATATAAAGTTGGATTAAAAGAAGGCTAGGAATGACTGCAAAAGGCGGAAGGAACTACATACCTAAGCGTCTCAAGCCCAACTTCGGACGGCCCAAGAAGCCCCCCATCCCGAAGCCTACGGGCAGGCCATCCAAGTGGAATGAAGGGCTTATCGATCAAGCCAAAACTTACGCGCAATTTGGCTTTTCAGACGTCGATATAGCTCAAAAACTACACATTTCCGTCGCCACTTATTATGAATGGCAAAAGACTTTTCCTAGGTTTTCAGAGGCAATTCGTGAAGGAAGATTGCAATCCATTGGCGGCCTGAGCTTTAAGGCCGTTACAAAGGCTCTAGAAGGCGGAATAAAGAAAAAGACGAGACGAACCAAGGTTATCAACCCCGACGGCAGCCTACGCGAAACTAGAGAGGAAATTGAGGAACAGGAAGTATGGCCTTGTAAAGACACTGCGCTCAAGCACCTTTCAGTCACAGACCCCCATTACAAAGGTATACAGGAAAAACTTGAGATGCCTAGCTGGGTGAAAGACCTCAAGCCATCTATTGCCACTAAGGCAGAAAACCTGCGACTTGAAGATGCCGAACAGGTAACAATCACACTACCTAAGGACGAGGAATGATGAATTTCTTCGACGCAGTAAATCAGATTAATCGTGAGGCCTCGGTTCACATGCCCGACGACGTTGCAGCATGGGGCGCCAAGTTCGAAGGGCTTGCCCAAAGAAAAGAGATTGTAGGAACGCTACAGACGCAGACACACGCCGAATATGTCAAAGAATCCAAAATCCGCCCCAGAGGCACCATATGGTATGATATGAAGGGGCGCAGGCACTACGCAGCGGATATTGCTAACGGCAATCAAACATGGTTACCCATCGATGAGTGAGGTCAATGTGGAATGGATTAACATCAAAGATAGGCTGCCAGAAACAGATGGGCGCTTGATAGTCTACGGCAGCGCATCTTGCGGCTCATGCTGCCCTGTTCCTGGGGTTAGAGAGGCTAGGCACTTTTCTCGACATGGGGAATCTACATTCGAATTCGGGGAATATGATTGCCCTATCGATGTTACACATTGGATGCCCCTTCCACCACGACCAGGGAATGAATGAACTGGATTAGCGTCGAGGAAGAAAATAGACCGCCCGTTTTTTTAACCTGCGACTTGTTCTACCCGCACATCGTGTGTTTTGGCGTGGATTACGACGATGGCGATGGGCCCATTATAATTAACGCATCCATCACTGAAATCCCGTGTGACTATTGCGTTACTCATTGGATGCCACTCCCCAAACCCCCGGCAGATAATTGAATATATCCCTTACTCGAAAACAAATCCTATCAATCGACGAGTCGACGGCCTTCATTAACATTTGGGAAGGTTCTATCCGTAGCGGCAAAACCATAGCCGCAATCGTCGCTTTTGGTCTCTTCGCCATCACATGTCCACCGGGAGAGTTAATGATTATAGGACCCACCTCCGAGAGTATCGAGCGCAACGTCATCAAGCCTTTCCTTGAGGTTTGGGGACGCATAGCAACATGGCACTCTGGCAAGCGCATATTAAACGTGGGCTCGAAAGAAGTATGGGTTGTGGGCGCCCCCGATAACTCCGCCTACTCAAAGATCCAAGGAGCCACTTTAATTGGTGCGTATTGCGATGAGCTCAGTTTGCTTCCTCATTCCTTTTACGAAGTGCTAGTAGGCCGTTTAAGCCTATCTGGAGCGCGTCTCTTTGCAACCACCAACCCTGACAGCCCACATCACTGGCTGAAGGCCAAGCTTGACCAGGCGGATGGCAAGTACCTCAAGAGCTTTCACTTCATACTACCGGACAACCCGCACCTTCCAGAAGATTACATCGCCAACATCAAACGGTCTTACACTGGCCTGTATTATAAAAGATATGTCGAGGGAAAATGGGTTCAGGCCGAGGGGGCGATTTATGACTTCTTTGACGAAAAGGCGCACTGTATTGACTTTCCTCCTACGCAGACGGCCGAATATATCGTTGGCGTTGACTATGGAACGACGAACCCGTGCTCTTTTGTCTTGGTGGGACACAATAAGGAACGCTACCCTAATACATGGGTTGAGAAGGAGTATTACTATGACTCGCGCAAGAAGGGGCGTCAAAAGACGGACGCTGACTATGCGAAAGATTACGCGGATTTCATCAAAGGCTATACTGTTCGTTCAACTTACATCGACCCCAGTGCAGCGAGCTTTAAGCTCGAACTTACTCGGTCTGGCGTCTCTAATCTCCATGACGCTGAGAATGAGGTTTTGGATGGGATCAGACAAGTTGCTGCTCTCATTAATCAGGGAAACTTGCGGATCTGTAGAACCTGCCCAAACCTTATCAAAGAGTTCCAGTCGTACGCATGGGACGACAAGTCATTTAAGAGCGGTAAGGACTGCCCTATTAAAGAAAATGACCACGCGTTAGATGCTCTGCGTTACGCTATCTATACCCACTTCTTTGGAAAGAGCGGCCAGCGAATGACGCCGCAGGATCTAGATCGTCACTACCTCGAGGCCATGGGCATTCAACCCAATCTGCCGTCATTCTTTCAGCAGCCTGACATGCGCGGTGGTGGCGGGTACTTCTAATCCGTGTCCCCTCCGGGCGAATACTTCCCCCTTTTAACCCTGCAGCTGGGGTCTTTGGGCATCTTGACGAATTTTCCTTCTTTGAGCTCATATCCCCAATACCCCATAGGAACAGCGCCTCCCGTGATTTGATGAATCCTTCGGGCAACTGCGACGCCGGGGCATATAGTTCTATTTCGATAGTGATAAAGGGTTGTATAGCTCACGCCGATCATCTTAGACATATGATCGTTGCTGATTTCATTCGCCGTCATGTAATCATCAAGAAGGTTCCTCATTCATCTTCCTTCTTTGTGAGGCTATTAATAAGCGTCCCGAGCTCTATTAATTTGATGGCACAAGGAGTGCATATGGGTCTGGGCACCTCTGGTTTGTACCTTGGAAGCTCAAACGTACAGGGACCTATTTTATAACAGTGGATGCATTCTTTATTCATTTCCTTCTGCTCCACCATATGGAAAAAACAATCCCTACGACGCATATGATGACTGCCAAAGCGGACATGGATGTAAAATCTGAAGCTCTATAATGCATTATTAATCCCTATTTGGGCCCGGAGGACACGTTCCAAGACCTGGTGTGGGACCCCAATCCCCCCATCCGCCTTTAAAACCCATATCTCTCAGGGTTTTGTCAACGAACTTTTCTGTTGCAGCGGCTCCATATTCTACGGCTGACCCGGGGTCCCCTGCGAATAAACTTCCGACGGCTAGCGCAGAGTCCTTCACTACATCAAACCCCTGCTTAGTCGAAGGATGTTCCATAAATCTGTCCCATGCAGTGCTTTCATTGTTTCCGGCTAATATCGCCCCATCGCCATAGTTTGCTGCGAGTGTACTCCATTGCCACCTTTCGTATGTTGCAGGATCGGTTAGATCAGGTAGGCTTCTAACTACGAGCATAGGGATCTCTGGAAGGTGCGCAGCGAATTCTTGGACTACGCCTGTACCCTGTTCAATAAAATGACCAGCGCCTCTCACAACGTGGCCAAGCATTTCAGGGTTTAGGCCTCCAAGTCTCTCTCCGACTACAATGTGACTCATGATGTTTCCTTGTGTGTTTGTGTTTCAATACTTTTCAAAGTGTATGCCTATGGGTGCATCTTTTGGCGCTTTCGGCCTTCTAGTTTTTTTACAGCGGGCGCACTGATACATTGGGATTGGGATTTCAATTTTCTCATCACCCAGCACCCCGTGTATTATTAAGGTCTTCCTGTGGACCCATTCATGGCCCAAAAAGAAGCATCTCATAATATAATCCTAATTGGCTTATTAACCGGCTCATAGTTCTCGTTGACGTGGGAGCAGTTGACGAAGGTTGTTTTATTTATCACGTTACAAATAGTTTGCTTGCAAACTCCGTATTCAGAGGCTAATTCAAGAGATGATTTTGATGGATATTTCGATCTGATTTCTGTCGCTTGTTCTTCCGTTAATTTGGAGGTTCCTACTGAAGAGCCTTTAACATTCCTACGCTTTCTAACCATGTCCAAGGTATTCTCTGAGATGGTTCCTATAGACAAATGATGGATATTACAACAGGCTCTGTTATCACATGAGTGCATAACAACTAATCCTTGGAAATCTCCCGGGTTCACAAGACCATACAAAAGTCTATGAGCTATATATGTTTTCCGCTTGATCGCGTAGTAACCATACCCATCTTTGTCCTTTCCTAAGGGCCACGGCTTACAGCCTGTATCTGAACTCTTAATGGAGTCGATTATCTCTAAAAAGGCCGTCTCGCTATTACGCCATTTGCTTCCCTTTTTACCGCTCATATCAAATCCCCCGCCACAATCAGAAGGTGGCCTCCCTCTAGCTTGGGGTAATGACCATGGAGGTCGCTGATACAGTCGATTATCACAAAGCACTCCAATGACTGACGTAAGCTTTTGAACCGCATTTATTCGCATCCTCTGTAATCATCATGAACATTCTCATATATGGGTCGTAATCGGCAATTGTTTGCAGCAGGTCGCCACTTTCTTCGTGAATTAGCACTTCACACTTGGTTTCAGCCTCTGGGTAACTATTAAGAACGCTGTACCAAATCATTATTCTTCCCATCCTCCACCAAGCCAACTTAGAACGTCTAGCTCTCTGTTCCTTTGCCAATGTTGTCTTTGTTCTTCGGTGCATTCAATTTTACACCAGACACTAATAACCTCATTAAGTGGGTCATACGGTCTATCGCTCGGAGTTGTAATAGTCAAATCAAAGACTCTTTGCCCTTTGGTGCCCATTTGATTGGCCCAATCGAAGGCAAGCTTCATGCAGCGCAGAAAAGCCTCATCATTGTAGGTTTGAATAACCTGCTCGTTCATCGTTAATATTTTGTGTGGTATCCAGGTTTTCATTGGCATCCCTTTAAATTTGCCGTCTTTAGGATTCGAACCCGATAGCTAGCGTTGGTATTGCAACATCGAGTTGAGGGGTCATTGCATTTTTCCCGTTCTGAATCCTTCTCCACGCATCGATCGAGCGCATTCATCAAGGGCCTTTTTAAGATTCTCAATAGATCGCTCTTCGGCTTTGTTTTTCGTAAATATGTAAATTACGATGCTAACGCAAGCAGAGACCGCAGCATCATCTTTCACGCCGTTTAGCTCGAATGCTTCGTGAATTATGGTCGTGGCATTTTCCGTTTCTTTAAGAAGTTGCCCAAGTCTGCTTCTATCAATACGGTCATTTGGCATATAAGTAGCCCCTTGAATCTTTTCTCAATGATTACTTTTCCAGTTTTTTTCAGAATCCTCAAGCGCCTTAAGGATAGCTTTCCTGAAGGTCTCATAAGAACGCTTTTTAGCTATATTTATACCGACAATCAAGTTAAACATGGCGTCAATAGCTATGGATCCATCGATGTTATTAACATCAAAAACTTCTGCCAAAAGCTCATAGCATCGCGCAATCTTCTGTGTTTTCATGTTATTATTCCGCACAAGATGACTTCTGTAAACCCTTTGCTATTTCAGCGGCTTCGCTTTCTGTCATATCTCTTGGGCGGGTATAAACGATCCAATCTTCTGCAAAGATGTCCTCTTCGCTGAAATGCTTCGTTCCAAAAAAAGCGCCACAAAATTCACCTTTATCAAATTCTTCGACCGTCAAGTCGTCAATAGCATACCCTTCAAAATTGGGTGATCGCATGACGTAGTAAACTTTGTCTTGGGATATTCGCTTAATGGCGTGGCCCTGTTGTAGCTTAAATAACGCTTCTCTAATGTCCAAGTCTTTGCTCCATTGACCGTCTCAGAACGGAGACAGTCTTTTTAATTTGATCAAATACCCCATCCATTTGTAGATCGGTAATATGATAACACACAAAACACTGGCATAAGAGAGAAACCGCGACAGTAGAAACGGCGGCCGGATCATCTAAGTCTTTATGTAGAGAATTGAAGATGTCATGGCTCTGGGACATCCTTTTTCTTGCTCTTTGCTCGTCGTCTTTTGTCATTTTAGGGTTACTATCCATTCCTTTATCTCTTTTTTTCAGTTAGAAATAGATCCATGGGGATGATGGCACCGGTCCCTGTTACTATAGGCAGCTTTCCATCCCAGTTTTGGATCGCCTGCCACATGATCAGCTCCTGCGTGATAGATGAAGACAACATCCTGTTAGCTTCTCCTTCGGCCTTAGCCTTGATCAATGCTGATTGCGCTAATCCTTGTGCCTTGGCAATTTCTTTCTCGGCCTGGGCCTTGGCTTCTCTGAGCTCATTTTCCCTTTGCTGGGCTCGCTGTGTAGCTTCAATCTTGCTGTTAAGCGCCGCGACCACCTGACTTGGGAAGTGTAGCGTTCCAATAAGGTAAAGGCGATCAACGATGATTCCCAAGGATTCCATGTCCCTTCTAAGCAATCCCTGCACAGCGTCAACAAATCCTTCTTTTTCGGTTCCATACAGCTCCTCAACGCTCATTTTGCTAGCCACTTTGTTAATGGCATCCCTAGCGTAATTCCTAATGAATAGGTCGGTGATCTCATCGATACCTCTCCGATATTTACAGAACAAAGTATAAATCTTATCAGCCTGAAGGTGATAAGATATGCCAATGTCTGCATTGACATTCAAACCTTCTCCAGTTTGAAAGGTAAAGCTCCTCGTCCCGTCCCAAATATGGTTCTGCTCAAATACTGGGAACGTGAACACCTTCTTCCAAGGCGCTATCCAATGCATGCCTACCGTTAGCTCTTGAGGAGCAGCCCCTTTTTCCTCTCCAAATAGATTAACAACCACTCCGACGTACCCGGGGTTGACCATTTTGAAGAAAAACATCCATGCAAAGAGCAAAATAATGCCCGATGTTATTGCATAAAATTTGATAAGGTAGGATGTCTTGGAGTTAATTTTAGTCATATTCTCTCTATAGTTATTTCATACAGCAAATTTCTAGACATTACCCTTTTTCTTTCTTTTGCCCAATAGCCAATCTTTTTTTGATCTGAATTGTGTAGTAGTTTATTGTAAAGGAAATATTTTACTACGGCAGAATATGACATTATTTCCCCAGCTTTCAGATAACTACTATGTTGACAACGATCACAATGTCTTAAAGCTGATGGATTACACCTACAGCAAGAACATCCAAATCAATCAGAGCTTTTGGTCCGAGGCAGACACTGACGCGAGGTTTACAGCCGGGGATCAAACCCTATGGAATGACATTTACGGCAACCTACCTGCGTTTAGGCGTCGTCAGTTCAACTTCAACAGAATCATGCGCATTAAAAACATGATATCTGGTTACCAGAGACAGCATCGCAAGTCAACGATCGTAACCGCGGTTGAAGGAGGAAGCGAGCAAACGGCTTCCCAGTTTTCAAAACTCATGTTTAATATCAATAACCGCGCACGGGTACTCGAGACGATTTCAGATGCTTTCGAGGGCGCTGTCGTTACGGGAATGAACCTACTGTCTGTGTGGATGGATTACAGGTACGATCCCGTTAATGGTGACATCCAGGTCGACAACATCCCTTATAACGGATATTTGATTGACCCTTACTTTAAGAAAAAAGATTTGTCTGATTGCAATAGCCTATGGACAAGAAAATATTTAAGTCGAAATCAAGCTATGGCGCTTCTTCCAGGCCGAGAAAATGATATTAAAAATATATCTGGATGGGGTAACAGAGATGGTAAGTTCCAATACATGCCCGAGTCTTATAACTACGGCATGCAAGACCTAATCATCTATGATGAGTTTTGGTATTTGGACTCTAGAACTTGCAAGATGCTCTGCGACGTGCGCAGCGGCGAAACAATGGAATGGAGAGGACAAGATGAAGATCTTAACGAATTTCTCGGGCTATATCCGCAGATTGTTGCTATCAATCAAGAAATCCCCACGGTCAAACTTGCTATCGTGGTTCAAGGCAAAGTAATGTACCATGGGGCTAATCCCCTTGGAATCGATCGGTACCCTTTTGTTCCTGTTTGGGCTTACTATACCCCTGAAATCCCCTATTTTCCATGGAGGGTCCAAGGCGTTGTAAGGGGCCTACGTGATGCTCAGTACTTGTATAATCGTCGTCGCATTATTGAGCTGGATATCCTAGAGTCGCAAATGACATCAGGATTTATCTACCGAGAGGACGCTTTAGTTAATCCTAAGGATGCGTTCCTTCAGGGACAAGGTCGCGGTCTTGCAATCAAAGCTTCTGATAGACCTCTTGCAGATTCTGTAATCCCTATTCAGGCACCTGCCATTCCCCCTTCTATGATCCAACTATCTGAAATGCTTGGAGCTGAAATTTCTCAAATCAGCGGAGTTAATGAAGAACTACTCGGATCTGCCCAGGATGACAAAGCGGGAGTTCTTTCCATGCTGCGTCAAGGCGCGGGTCTAATCACTCTTCAAGGCTTATTCGACAACCTTGATCAATCTCAAAAGCTTCTTGGGGACACAATTGTTCAATTGGTTCAACAGAATTGGACTCCAGGAAAAGTTGCTAGAATTCTAAATGAAGAGCCAACACCTGAATTTTATAACCGAGCATTTTTGAAATATGACGCAGTCACAGAAGAAGGACTTAACACCTCCACCCAAAGACAAATGCAGTTCGCACAACTACTGCAACTTAGAGAGCTTGGCGTCCCTGTCCCAAGCGATATCTTGGTCAAAAACTCAACCCTCCAAGACAAAAAAGAACTCACAGACGCAATCCAAGCGGAAGAGCAAAGAGCCCAGCAAGTCCAAATGCAGCAGCAACAAGTCGCAATGCAACTCCAGCAAGCTCAAATCAAAGACCTTGAGTCCAGGGCAATGGCCAACGAAGGACTTGGATTTGAAAGAGCTTCACGTGTTGCAGAAAATCAGGCATTGGCTGTCGAGCGAATTGCAGAAGCTGAGAAAGATCGTGAAATGGCAACGCTCGATAAGATCAAAGGGATCAAAGAACTCGCGATGATTGATCTGGACCACCTGGAGAAGGCTTTGGGTATCTTTAGAGCTATCCAGCAAGACCAGAGAGCAGAAACAGAGGCTGCGCAACAAAAAGTTGTTGAAAGGACTGCATAATGTTTTGCAAAAATTAGTAGTAATGTAAAGTTAATTTTAAAATCAAGCCAACAAGGAGATCTTTATGGCTAAGAAAGCAATGATGCATGGTAATTCTGAAAAAGAAGGAAAAAGAGTTGGAGCTGGCAAGTTTGCTGGTATGCCGACAGAAGTTCAGATGCGCGAATATCCAAAATCGCATGAATATGGTCCTACAGATCTCGATGATACCATGACAGAGATCGACAGCTGCAATAGAGCTGCTCACGTGACAGCCAGAAAGCATATGTCCAATCAACACTAAGAGGCACCCATGGGCAAGAAAGTAGATTTGAACTACGACTTCGACTTCAAGGCTCCTAAGAAGCCTATGGGCTCTGGTAGCTTCGCTAATATGCCATCCAAACCGATCATGAAGCCTTTTGATAATCAGGCTTCTTATCGCATGGGCATAACGAATAACATTGCATCTGGGATTGATTTGACATCCGAAGTCGATGAAAACGGTATGCGCTAATGGTAATGATTAGAAAGCCTGGAAAGGCTCAGAAGATAGCCAAGAATGTGATGAAGCAAAAAGGGATTGAAACCCCTAAAGCTTCCAACAAAGGCGATATTAAATTACAAACCCCTTACTTACAGCATTGAAGGTAATGAAGATGGCACACAAAAAAAAGGCTCCTGCAAAGAAGAAAATGATGCACGAAGGCCATGAAATGCATGAAAAGAAGCATCATGGAAAGCATAAAGAAGAAAAACAACACATGGAAATGAAAGCCAAAATGGGCGCTCATAAGGCGAAGACAAAGTAATGGATAAGCTCATCAAGAAAGACAAGAAGAAGATCGACAAGATGATGAATACCCTCGTCAAAAAGGACATTCCTCGGGACAAGAAGATCGAAAAATACGACAAGATGAAAAAAGGCAAGAAGTAATGGCTAAGCATTGGATTCAGGACGCTATAAAGCATAAAGGCGCTCTTCATAAAGAATTGCATGTACCTGAGGGGAAAAAAATACCCGCTAAGAAATTAGCTGCTGCCGCTAAGAAAGGTGGCAAAGAGGGACAAAGAGCCAGCCTTGCAGAAACCCTAAAGAAGATGCACAAATGATTTCAAAGGCTAATCTCAAGTTTGTCCAGCCGCGTTCTGAGGTTAAGTTTGAGGGCGCGAAAGTCGGACAGGCTGTCTACGATATCCTTTCTAAGTCTCATAACTCTTCTCAAGAGGTCGGCGAGACTATGTCTGCCATGACCCCACGCTACTATGAAGAACTCATGGCTACCATTGAAGCAAACAATGATAAATATGATCAGCCATACTACATCGTCGTCCTAAGAAAGAAAGAACCTTGGGCTGTTAACGTGCTGCGCCAATGGTTCATTGCCAGACAAACTAAACCAAGTGCAAAGGTCCTTCGTGAAGACTACCCAAACCATGATTTTGATGTCTGGAATATCGATCCTAAGCAACATTCCATTAATTTTATATGGACACTACCCACAGCTCAGGATAGTCGAACCATTCTTGCTAATAAAGAATGCTACGATCCTGCGCTCGTAGAGACTATCACGAAGTTTAATGAGGGAAGGCTTTAAAATCTGCCCAGAGAGGACTCGAACCCCTAACCAATAAATTAACAGTCTACTGCGCTACCAATTGCGCTACTGGGCAATATCTTTTCATATTCATTAGCCATTGATAGGTATCTATCTACAGCCTTGTTAGCAGCCTCGATAGGGTCTTTAGCGTAAATGCGCATGTTCTTGTTTTCACCTCGATTAGACTTAATGATCACCACCCAGTCGTCATCTTCGTGAATAGAACGAAAAACAATCGCCCCAATGCCCATGATATATATTGGTTTCATAAATAATCCCGCCTACAAAGGAAGCCTGGGAAGATAAAAGAGGCCACAAACAGCCTTGAACTTACCCCAGGATATTTCAGATAATCCGTACGTTCTTACTACCTACTATCTTAACAAAAAAAACCTTACCACCTTGGGTCTTCAGCCTTGGGTCTTACCGGATGTAGTCTTCTTTGCAGGAAGATGCCTTTCGGCGTTACATATAGGATTCGAACCTACTACCTTCGCGTTAATAGTGCGATGCTCTAACCAAATGAGCTAATGTTTTTTTGTTTTTGTATTCCTTTAATTTTTATCTCTTTGCATCGGGAAATTATTAATTTTCTAGCAAATCTACGGTGCAATTAGCCATTTCTAGCGCTGCATCAATCGCAACAGGTTCGTATTTGAGCTGATCTACTTTTTTAGCCTTCTCAGCTGGGTCGTAATATCTGCGCATCTTAATCATCCCAATAGCACCTGTAGTCTGCTGGTATTGCTTATCGCTTAATCCTTTATCTGATAGCTGGTTCCAAGCAGATAGCTCCAAAGCGCTCAATTCCCTGCGTCTTTGAATCCATTCATAGAGGGTCTTGGTTACCTGGGTATTGTTAAGTTCAATTGTCAGATTGTGCAGGCAGTTTGTCTTTTGCACACGATGCTTAAGACTACAAATTTCTTTGATGATATCTGCATGACCCTGTAGAAGCTCTGAAACTTTTCCCTTCATGTCGGGAAAGGGAGGTTGATCAAAGTCCATGTCTGCGGCATATAGAGAAATCTTCTGTCTATAGTCGGATGCTTTAGTAGTTAAATACTTTATCTTTTTTAGAGCTTCGATAATTTTCATTTGTCACCTCAATCAGTAGAAAAAGTACTTTCTCATTCTCACTCTTCTTTTCCAAGTAAAATAATATCTTTACAACAAACAACCATAGAGATTATTAATTAAATATTGAAGTTGATACGCAGCTCGCGTAGAGCTCAACTTCTAAAACTTGTAGGCGCTACAGCTGCTCGCCACAGCAAAGGAAGTTATGACCGAAGAAGAAACTGTCAGCGTAGAAGAAGCTCCAATGGATGTCGCTGAATCCACTGAATCGGAAAGCGTTAGTTCATCTCCAGAGGCCCCAGAATCTAGACGTAAAAGAAATGACGTCGAGTACAACTGGGCAGAGGCCAGAAGGAAGATGGAGGCGTTAGACAAACAAAATCGAGAAATGGCAGAGCAATTAAAACAGCTCCAAAAGCCACCTGTTCCTCCGGAAACCGACGAATTAGACAAGTTAGCAGATGACGACATCCTTACAAAAGGACAAGCCAGAAAGCTAAATGAAAAGATGGCTAGGCAGATCGCCAACGATGCGATCAGACAATACCAAGCGTCGACGGTAGATGAAAGGCTGCAGGCAAAGTTTCCTGATTTTAGTGACATCGTAACTCCAGAAGCTATTGAAGAACTAAAACAAACTGAGCCTGAACTTGCGTTCTCTTTATCGAATACACCAGATCCTTACGCTCAGGGCGTTGCTGCCTATAAGTTGCTTAAAAGAATGGGGAAAGTAGAAACCATGGCTGATTTACCCGAGAAGAAAAAAGCTCTGCAAAATAGCCAAAAACCAGTCTCCGTTAATTCTGTGGTTAAAAACAGTGCAATCGGCAATGCCCATCTCTTTGAGAATGGTTTAACAGACGATCTCAAAAAGAGCCTTTGGAAGGAAATGGAAGAAGCGAGAAAGCGGATGTAACTCAAGCTCAAAACTAATGAGCAATCATGAGTATTACAACTACCTCGATACTCCCCGCTCCGGTGCAGCAATCTTTCAGCTTTAAACTTTTGTCGGTTCCTGTTCCTTACATGATCCACAAAATCCCAGCTGACTTGAAAGCTATGCCCCGCAACGGTGGAACTACACTGCGTATGCGCCGTTATAATCCGTTAAACACCGCTCCAGTTCCTCTTGGGAATTCTGGAATCACCCCACCTCCGCAAACATTGACATCCGTCAATATCGATGCGCAGATGGATTTCTATGGAACCTATATCCTGCTCAATGAGCAAGTAACGCTCCAAAACCAAGATCCTGCTCTTAACGAAGCAGCTCAACGTTTAGGCGTTTCTCTTCGTCAAACCGAAGACCAACTTATGCGCGATATGCTTGCATCGACAAGCTCGTTCATCAATTGTGTCGGTGGTACTGACGGGGACAATCCTACTGAAATCACACGTTCAGATGTTGATACCGTTGTTCGTACGCTTCGCGGCAACAATGCTTATTCCTTCTTGACCGGTGTACAGGGCGAAGATCGCTTTGGAACTGCTCCCGTTCGTGATGCTTACTTTGGTCTTGGCCATACTAACCTCATCGGTCAGTTGGACAACGTTCAAGGGTTCATCCAGAAGTGGAACTATCCTAACCAAAACTCAACTCTCGATGCTGAATGGGGAACTGTTGCGAACGTTCGCTTCCTTCTTTCTTCTATCGGTAGCGTAACACCTAATGCATCGCTTCTCGGCGCTGATGTTTACAACATCTTTGTCTGTGGAAGGGAAGCGTTCTGTGCTATTGAGCAGGATGGATACAGCGCCCAGTTTATTTACAGACCGCCTATTTATGATTCCCCGCTCGCCCTCAACGCAAGCGTCGGATACAAATTCGCCGAAGTGCCTAGAATCACTAACGATACTTGGGTGTTCAACTTACGTTGCACACTTAGCACATAAGGAGAAAAATTATGACAGCATCTTTTATCGCAAACTTGACCGGCTCTTTCACTGGCTCAACTGTTGCTCAGAATATTATTCTGCCATCAGCTTACCAAAAGATTGAGCTCTTTAACTTAACAGATATGGCAACCGCTGCCACAACGTCTGTTATGACTGCAACAGGGACTAATTTGATGCCAGCTGGTAGTGCATACTACAGCGTTGGTTCAGGTGCTAGTTCAATTGCCACACCAAAGTTTACCTCTACAGGTGGCTTTACTTTTATCGCTGACTCCGGAGATCAAACTCCAGGAGTTCAATTAACCGGATCTGCAATAAGTTCTGCGGCTCCAGCTGTTGTTAGTTCTTCTGCAACAGGTGGCCTTGTAGCCGGAAACGTTGTACGTATGTACAACACAACCGGTTTGCTCCAAATCGCTGGCATGGATTTTACTGTTGGTACAGTCACTAACAACACTAACTTTCAGCTCGCGTATTTAGACACTACTTTGACAAATCTTACAGGTGGAAGTACTTCGAATTACAGGATCATCCCTAACAATCCGAGATACTATCCTCCAAGAAGATTCATCACAAATATTGGGTCATCTGGAGTTAATTCGATCATTACTCTTTCGGTAACTCACACTTATACCGTGGGCCAAGCCATTAGAATTTATGTTCCAACTAACTTCGGCACAGGAACTAATCCATTTATCAGTGGTTCTGTTCCTTTCAATTCATTAACAGCAACCATCGTGGCAATCGGCGCAGCGGATGCTAGCGGATTCACCAACACAATCACTGTTAACGTGAACTCTTCTGCATTCACATTTGGATGGCCAACATCTGCATCTTTTGCAGCTGGTAGCCAAGTACCTTTTGTTGAGCCAGTCGGCGAAGCAGCTATCAATACGCTAGCTCTTCCTGTCGGCAACTTGCTCGATGACAGAACAAGAAACCAGTCCTTTACTGGTGTTCAAATCGGAACCACTATCCAAACCAATGGTAAACTTTACCAATGGGTTGCGAGCGCTGGTATTTCGATCTAAAAAACCCTTGGGCGCATAGAAATGTGCGCCCCTTTTATAGGCTAAAAATGGCAAAACAAAATTTAGACATCGCAGGTTCAGTTACTCCCTTACCGACTTTTACAGAAGCTGCTCACGTATCCAAGACTAAAAAAGAACTTGGAAAAGAGAAGCTTGAACACTACATGAAAGAAGAGACTAGAACTGTAAAAGGCGTCTTTCAGCTATTTGACAATCCTGGCGCATCGCACCGTGTGATGGTCAGAAAATATCCTGGAATTCCAATGTTTGACATGGTGATGACAGATGGTATGGAGTATGAAATTCCTCTCTACGTCGCAAGGCATCTTAATGGTATCGACGTTACAGCAGAACGAATTAATGGAAAAGTGGGCACCTGTTCTTATCCCGTCCACGGTTTTCTTTCGAAAACAGGAGACCTTAACCCAAGTTCATTAGGTGAAGCTCCCGGTTTCTCCGGTATTCCTGTTCCAATTGTAGGCGTTCAAAAGCGTATTAAACGATTTGGCTTTCAGTCCTTAGAATTTGCAGGTATGTCTTGACAATATCCACTTGGCGCCCTGTTTTAAGAGAAATTGCAGATATTACAAATTCTGATCCTGCGATTGTGACGACAACCGAGGCGCACGACTATGCAGACGGGCTAATTGTCCGTCTGTATGTTTTGGGAACCCCTATGCCGGTTCGAATCCAAGATACCTATGAAATTACCATTCTATCCCCTACAACTTTTTCTATACCCTTAAATACGACCAACTTTCCTATTTTTTACCCCCCAGAAACAAGCGCGATCTCTTCCATCACCAATGCAAACCCAATGGTTGTAACTGTCGGTGCTCATAATTTCTTTGTAGGTCAGCAGGTCATCATCGAGGGCGTTGTGGGAATGACATTTGAGATGGATGGCTTCTTTTCGATTGTGAACGGAAAGATCATGCATATTATTGCAATCACTCCGACAACTATTTCTTTTAATTTAGACACCAGCGATTATAGTGCATATGTCTCAGGGGGCTCAGTTTCGACGATCTATGTGCCTCAGGTCATACCAGTAGGCGAAGTAGCAAGAACGCTTGTGATGGCCGAGAAAAACGTTTCTTAATGGAAGTGGCTCATGACGGTTCCAAATACACTCTCTGCAATCCAAAAGAAAGTACGTCGAATCACTGGCCGTCCTTCTGTAAATCAACTTTCAGATTCTGATCTCAATGAATATATAAACACTTTTTACATCTATGACTTCACTCAACACTTACATCTCGAAAATCTGCGAACTACTTACCAGTTTATTACGACTGCTAATCGTCCTGTCTACGATCTCCCTACTGATCTTTATCTCGGTGGCTTACCTCCTGTATTTATCGCTGGATATCAATCTTACATGACTCAATCCCGAGAAAACTTTTTTCGCGTTAATCCGGGTCTAAATTTTCTTCAGCAGCAGGTTTACACTTCAAATGGAAGCAATGGTCCGTATACGGGACAATTCTTAACCAATACCCCAATCGTTCCAGGATTTAAACCGAATCCTCCAGGCGCTTATGTCCCGAATGCTGTTAATCAAATTGCTGCTAAATTTATTCACTGGAACGTGCTCGTCTCTGCTCTTGGCACTCCAGACCCAACCACTGGCATTGCCCCTTCTATTTCGCTTATCGACGATGGCCAAGGAAACCTTATCGACATTAATGATCCTGGAACTACTCCCGTGACTGGTTTCGTTTATAGAGGCACGATCAATTACATCACCGGCGCTATCAATATCAATACAACGGGCTTTACTCAGAACATACCAAATGGAAATGCAATTAACGTTCAATATATCCCCTATGTTGCATCGCGTCCTCAATCGGTTGTCTTTTATCAGGATCAATTTATCCTCTATCCAATTCCAGACCAAGCTTACACCGTTTCCTTCGAAGCTTATCAATACCCTACGGCATTTCTAGGAACAGATCTCGCGCAAACACCTCAGGTAAAAGAATGGTGGCAGTTGATAGCCATTGGAACATCTTTACTCATCTTTGAAGATAACGGAGATCTTGAGAACTACGCAAAATACCGTCAGATATTCGATGAATCCATGCGAATGGTACAGCGCCGCACAATAGTTCAACAAACTCCCGAGAGGACAGCCTCCATTTATACCGAGCAGTCGGCTTTCTCTCAGTATCCATTTGGCAACAATTTTTCAGGGTTTTAACTTATGGCTCTTCCTTTTAATCCCAATACGCCTCAACCAAACGATGTCATTGCACAGACGCAGAATCCCATTCAGCAGAATTTTGCATCGATAGATACGGCATTCAATAATAGCCCAAATAACTTCTCTCAATTTGCATTCCAGAACGTAACAGCCCCAGCGGCTCCTGTTAATCCTATAGGTATACTTCATACGGTTTTAGGAGGACAATCGCTTTCAGGACAAGCGGTTCCATTTTGGAGACTCCCTTCTGGGGACTATCAGATGCTCCCAGATGTGTTTACCTCGGGAACTACATTTGGATTTGTATTTGGAGCAGTGAGATTCAATTGGGGTGTATTCACCTTAAATGCGGCAAATGTCGTTGTTAATCTTCCTTTGGCGTTCCTTACTACAAACTATGCGGTCTCGGTAACTCCATCCACAGCAAGCGGAATCATAACTCCAGGAATTATTACTTACCAAGCAGGGCTTAATACAATTACTTTTCATAAGCCGTCAACAATGGCTAATGCAGCCTGTTCGTATATTGCTATAGGTCTATAAATGGCAGACATCCCCTTTCTTATCGCAGCACCAAGAATTGGACTTGAAAGGGACCTCGAATCCTGGTTACTCCCTAACGACGCCTACCCTCAAATCGAGGATGCGTACCTATTTAGAGGCAGAATTAAGAAGAAACAGGGCTATAAACTATTAGGTAGGTTACAGAGGCTATTTAACGATTTTAATGTTGGCCATAATCCGGGAGGAACGGGGGGGAATAATTTATTCAAATTATATGGATCTATCATTGGGATTACGAACGCTAATCCAGCAGTAGTCACAGTTTCCGGTGCACATAATTTGACTACGGGAGACATGGTCACCTTTTCCAATGTTTTGGGGATGACCCAAATTAATGGACAATCCGCTTCGATAATAGTTATTTCTCCAAATACTTTTTCTGTGGCAATTGACTCCTCTGCTTTTGGGGTTTATACGAGCGGTGGAATCTATTATTCAAGTAGGGATAATCCATTTGAACCTAATGCTCAGTTCAAAGTCGGCTCCCTTGTTTATACCCTTCATCCCACCCCAAATCCGGATATTGTTTTCACGGATCAAGGCAATGGCATATTGACATCACCAACTCCTGGAAATAGTGGGACCGTCTTTTATGTCGGCGGTTTATTCACTACGACAACAACCGCTGCTCCAGGAACTCTAGCCTCGGCTCTTTTCTTCTATTTTCCCGGTCTTCCCGTAATGGGATTGCCAACATTAGATCAGCCTAGCACCAATCAATCGCCAGCGCCTGGAATCACAATGGCATTTGATACGCGCTATTCTTATTTCTTTGATGATGGAACAAATTCTTTTGTCGATGTGACCTTTTTCAAAGGCACGACCACCATGTTTACATGGTCCGGTGATGATGCCGATTTCTTCTGGTGTTACAATTATGCCAATGCACTATGGACGACAAATTTCGTTAAAGGATTTCAACCCAATCCCAAATTCGTTATTCCCAATCAAGGGGATGGAATTAAGTGGTTTGATCAAGATAAAAGCGGCTGGATAAACTATCTTCCTCCTATCAACGCAGCTCACAATAGCTTCCTAGGAGGAGCTCTGATGATGGTATCCTATAAAGGACGACTCATGGCTTTTAATACATGGGAAGGGACATCTTACGCATCATTACAAAACTTCCCCCAAAGAGCAAGGTGGTCTCAAATCGGAAGCCCCTATTACGATGCAAATACCCCTTCCGGATGGACAGGCGGCTCTGGACAGATAGATGCATGGAATTCAGATACCCCAGGTTTTGGAGGGTTTATAGATGCCCCAACTTCTGAAAACATTGTTTCATGTCAGTTCCTAAAAGATACTCTTGTCGTCTATTTTCAGAATTCTACTTGGCAACTCGCTTACACAGGAAATGAACTCCTACCCTTCCTCTGGGTCAAGATCAACACAGAACTTGGCGCTCTTTCCACATTTAGCGAGGTGCCTTTTGACAAGATCGTTCTAGGAGTAGGATCTGTAGGTATACACGCTTGCGATACGGTAAATGTTGAAAGAATTGATCAAAAGATCCCAGATGAAGTCTTTGCTATCCAAGGAACTAATTTTGGCAGAGAAAGGGTTTATGGAATCCGGGATTATTATTCTCAACTTGTCTATTGGTCAATTCCTTATGAAGGAGCTGATGTTTCAGGAGCTATCGATGATGTTAGAGCTACTCTTCCTCCCCCAGGTATTGATCTGATCTATCCGAATAGGATTTTAGCCTACAATTACATAGATCAAAGCTATGCCTTCTTTAATGATTCATTTACCGCTTTTGGTTATTACTCCAGAGGAAGTGCTGTAACTTGGGCAAATACAACAAGTCAGTGGCAAGAGACATTCTTTAAATGGGTAAGCCCAACCTCCATTCCTGCTTTCCCTTTCGTAGCTGCGGGAAATCAGCAAGGATTTGTGGAGATTTTCGACCCGGAACTCGTGACCAATAGTGAATCTCTTCTTGTTAATAACGTTGTTACTGTTGATCCCCAGACGTATACCATTACATCCCTTAGCCATAATTTATTCAGTGGGATGGTTGTTGGGATAAAAAACAACAATTCTTCATATGTTTTTGGTGTCGTTGAAGTTCTTACAGCAGATACTTTCACGTGGCTTTTAACTACTCCTGACGTATTTCCCGGAGGAACATTCGTTGGAAACGCGCTCATTCAGGTGGTGCCCATTTTCAATGTCATCACAAAGCGCTTTTCCCCTTTCATTGAAGAAGCTATGCAGAACCGAATTAGTTTTATCGACATCTACGTAGATCGAACTGCTAATGGAGAATTTCAAGTCGCTGTGTATCAAGACGAAGATAATTCTCTTCCCACCAATGAACTGACCGTATCCACATTCCCCGAATCAACTTACACCAACTCACCCGATACTCTTCCCTACAAGAATGCGAAACTTTGGAAACGCGTTTATATGACTCAGGTGGCTCAAGAATTTCAACTTCAATTTACTCTAAACAACGATCAGCTAAAAAATCCTGATATTGCAGCTTCAAATATCGTCATCCACGCCATCATTCTTTGGATTGCTAAAGCAGGGAGATTGACTAACTCATGAGTTCAAGCCTTCCTCCTCCCGATTTCATTTCGCAAAACACAACCTATTCTCAAGATGAATCACAAAGGCTTCTTCAGCATACAAAATTTGCAGCAGATGCCGCTAGATACATAAACACCCGAGAAATCGCTTTATATGACCGTGTAGAGATTCAGACGGGTCAGCAGTGGTTTAACTTGGCTAACAACCAACAGAAGCGCTATGGCTTTCGCAAAACGTTCGCTATTTCAGATGCAGCATTAACATTTGCTCATGGGATCACTGGGATCACTCTTTGTACATACATTGGTGGCTCTTTCACCGACGGGACTAACTTCTATCCCCTTCCCTATGTGAGCACGGTTCTTGCAAATCAAATTCAAGTAGTTGTGACTGCGACACAGGTGATAATAACGAAGGGAGGAGGAGCTCCTGCGATTTCTTCTGGCGTCCTCGTCTTGGAGTATTTGAAGCAATAGATCTTTTGCTTAAATTCGCCGCAGTC
>Ga0105238_10000544_pt1 | contig 39382 bp, 32 predicted proteins | sample KBSC34metaG_FD_81526 | JGI IMG/M metagenome (GOLD analysis project Ga0105238, IMG submission 81526) | Corn rhizosphere microbial communities from Kellogg Biological Station, Michigan, USA - KBS C3-4 metaG | ecosystem: Host-associated > Plants > Roots > Rhizosphere > Soil | place: Michigan, USA...
CTCGGGGCAGGCTCGGCCGCGCTCGCCGCCGGCTTCAAGCAGATCGACCAGTCCGTCATGGGCCTCCACCCGACAACGGCACACTGGTACTGACGGCCGGTGAACTAGAGCCGCTGTTTTTATGGAAGCAGCTGGACTGGCCGCCGCTTGGTCGGTTTGGGATGACGGTCTTCGACCAACTGGGCCATTTCCTCGTAAGAAATGGCAACATCCTCAAGGATTTGGCGATTTAGCGGATGGACATCCCGGGCCGCCTCCCGCGCTTTGTCGGCCCATTGACGCCAATAAGCCGGCGACAGCGTTTCCTGAGTAGAATTGTCTGAGGACGCAACGTTTTGCATCCCATTGAAATATTCAATCGGCGGTTGAATTAAAATAGTCCTAAGGTGGTACCGATAAAGCATAGTACTTCTTAAGAGTTAGTGCACATAGTGGTTGATGAGTTACATTATCTCACAGAAATGTGGGTAATTAAGATATTCAGGAGCCTGGAGCGCGTGTCATTTGTTTGCAATGCGAGCCAAGGGATGGCGGGTGCCGATCTTTTTTAAATTGCCAGGAGCTCATCGATAAAATGCAAACGTCGGACGTCAGTATTTCCTCGACGAATATCCTTCTCGAGGCCGCTCCGATCCAACGGGATTGGGTGCTCCAGGGCTCGCCCGAAGCACGCAACAGGGTCATCTTCAAAAGCCGCGACGGCAACGCCTGGACGATGGTCTGGGAGTGCACAGCCGGCATTTTCAACTGGCATTATGACTGCGATGAGACAGTGCATATCCTCGATGGCCACGTTTTGTTGACGATGGGATCGGAAACACGCGAGCTCGGTCCCGGCGATGCCGTGTTTTTCCCGGCGGGCAGTCAGGTGACGTGGCAGGTGGATACGTATGTTCGTAAAATCGCGTTCCTGAGGCAGAACGTGCCGCCGGCGCTGGGACTCATAATAAAGTTAATTCGGAGAGCGCGGACGATCGCAACGAAGGTCACGCGTGGAACCACAGTTTCCGCGACTGGGCGCTTTCATCATTCGGCGCAGTCATAGTTTGCAAGCGCATCACAATGAATGACCGCGCGACCAGAGCTTGCATGAGTAATGTCCAATACGCGCCGTAATACGGTACAAAATCCGGCCTTTAACAAATTGGATTACCACAACTGCCCAATTGCCAGACCCGGCTTGCATTGCTTCTCTATGAGCCTGCGAGCCATTTGAGAGACTAGTCCCTCCGATGGCGCTACTTGCCGCTCCTTCGCCCTCAGAAGGGGCGGCTTTTTTTCAGGCAAATGTCTCCTAATAACACTACTTCAACTTCCGGCGGCGATCAGGGGCATTTCCAGGATCCTCGGCAGCAACGGGCTTCGTTGCCGTTGCTGCCTGCGAGATTTCTTCTGACGGTTGAAGCTGTTCTCTACCTCGCGCTTCAACGGGACAGCCGCCCTATCAAGCTGCTCGAGGCGATTCCCGCGAAAAGCTTCTCGCCTCGACACCTTGAGGCCACCTTTCAGCACTTGGTACGGCTCGGGATATTGAAGAGCATCAAAGGTGCCAGGGGCGGCTACATCCTCGGCCGACCGAGCCAATTGATCTCACTCGCGGATCTCCATCGCGCGAGCGCCGGCAAATCGGCGCGAGAGTTTCACGTAGCCGAAACGCTTGCGCATCAGACCGTGACCACCGCGTTTGAGGAAATCCAGTACAAATGGACAGCCGACTTAGCGGCAATATCGATCCAGGACCTTGTCGACCGCACACCCCGAGGCGTCTGAACCACGCCGGAACTGGTCATCGGCGAAGCAAATGAGGGGGATAGGCCCGGCCTAGGCCAAGCCAGGCTCAGCTACATGCATCCGGTCGAATGAGATGACGGCTCCCCAAAGCGCATCATTCCTATGCGGTGTAGGGATTATGCGTATGCGGTAGAATCGGCCGGCGGGATCCTCCACGAACTTTTCCATCGTTCTGTTTTGTTCCTTTGCAATAGCAAGATCAGTCGAGAGGTCCGTGCGCACCAGGCAGCTGCTGGTAAGCGGCAGGCGCCTGCCAATGTCATCGTCTCCAAGATCCAGGAGATTCGCGGCGACATTGGTAAAACGGCGAACCCGCAGGTCCGAGTCTACGAAGACTGCTGCGCAAGGGCTCACCTCGAGCAAAGCCATGAGATCCCCACACACGAGATCGAGCTGCTCGATCTTTCCAATGAGCTTATGACTTAGCGTTTGCAGCAACCCGTCTAAAAGCTCTGCCCGCGCCCGGCTGTCCTTCAGCGTGCCGGTGTACACCTCTTCAGGGCTAACACACCCCGGAATTTGGCTGGCAAGACGCCGCGAATTGCGCAGGGCAAGCAGGTTTCTCGACCTCAAACGGAATTCTTCGAAGTCCAGCGGCAGCGATAGATATTCGGTAGTTCCCGCTTCAAGCGCGAGCCTACGGAATTCGGGGTTGGTATAGGCGGTCACCACGACGATCGGAACGTCGTAACATTCGGGCATGTCCCGGAACCGGCGCACGAATTCGGCTCCGTTTATGACGGGCATGCTATAATCCGTGATCACGAGATCGGGCGTGTTCTCCCGAAAAAATGACAATGCCTCGAGCGGGTACTCGAACTCCACCACGGCAGCATCGATCTCAATGGTCGAGGCAAGCTTCGACATGACGCGCCGGCTAGTCCCCTGATCGTCAACGATGACGATGCAACTCATCTCACCCACTCCATCGAGATACATTCTTGCCTAGAATATTCGAAAGGCAATCCTCGACAAGCGACAAACTCCCCCGGGGCCCAGCCATGCAGATATATAGTATTCTGCCTGAAAAAAAAGAGCTATCAGGGTTTAAACGGCACGTCCATTCATTTCGGGCCGCCGGTTAATGGCCCAAATCGCAGCTTGAGTTCGGTTTCCTACATTTATTTTCCGTAGAAGTGATTTTAAATGCACTTTGACCGTTGCCTCAGCGATATTGAGGTTTCGGGCAATCACTTTATTGGGCATGCCGTCTTCAAGACAGAGAAGGATCTCAACCTCCTTTGGTGATAGAGGGACCTTCAGATCCTGCCCGATGAGCCTGCCAGGGCCCGCCTCAGCGCGATTCTCAACCTTTAAGCTCGATGGGCCCGCGAAGATGTTCTCTCCCAGGAGTAGCAGCTGCAACAGCATCTGCAATGCCGCGGGGGAGATGTCATTCGGAAGAAATCCCCGGGCTCCGGTTGCTCGTGCCAGATCCAGCCATTCCTGGCTGACATCGCGGCTCAAGACGATGATGCCTAAGTCCGGATTTTCGTTGAGAATTTCTTTCATCGCACCGTATTCAACCTCCGGGTCGGGCGACGGATCGCACACGATGAGGTTGGGAGGTGGGGCGAGCGATGGGAGCAGCGCACTGGTTTCGACGAGGGATTTCGCCTCGCCAGCGATCGAGAAGCCAGCACCTTGCAAGATATGCTTAAGCCCTTCTCGAAATAAACGTCCTTCGCCTGAAATGACCAGCCGTCCGTGATTCATGAGAGCCTCCTTTAGCGATACGACGTTAGGTGGCGAAAGGATTAAACCTTGATCCTAAATTACCAATGAAAGTTTGGCTCGAAAGTTCCTAAAAATAAATTAACCTGGATTGACTACCCCACATTGAGTAGACAATTCTCGCATAAGATTCGTTGAAAATTATATAGAGCAGTTCGTCGTCACAGATTTATCACAACGCAATTCCGCGCACGGAATCGAAAAACCTCAAAATGACTGTGGTTGTCGCTTTGTTTATAACGCGCCCACTTTGAGCGGTATAGGTCGGTTGCGATTATCGACGATCCCAGTGGTGAGATTTGCACAGATATTCGCCAACCGCGGTCCGAATCACCGCCCCGTCTGAAAATCCAAGTCCGGCATAGATGCATCCGTCGCCTGCCAGTTCGGCCTGGGCGCGAACGCTCGTAAACTCGTCGGGAGACATGCCGGCGCCTACAGGAACATCGGGTGTGACGTACCAATGTTGCGCCCGGCACTGATAAACACCCGCCGGCACGTTTATGAAGATGCGGTCGGAGTAGCCCAATCCAGCATAGACGCAACCGTCTTCGGGCAGCGGAGGTTGCTCGGAAACCGCACTGGCTACCGCAGGGGGGGCGGGGGCAGATTCTACCGGACCTTCCAATGCCACGCTCCAGACCAGGCTTGAAATCAGGACAGATACTATTTTCATCATGATGCCCTCGATCAGAGAAGAGTTCGGAAAAAGCTTCCGTATGTCATGCCAGTGCACGCCACCGCATGATCGCTAATGCGCGTGATGTCTCTGTCGCATTGCTGCTTTTTGGGGTGAATCTTTCGTTGGCAGGGTATCGGTAAATATTTTCCGACGGATTTGAGCTGCGGATTCCGTCGTGCGCCTTACCGGCGCCGCCTTGATACCCCGTTCCTACCTGGTCATGCGCAGGGAGGCCGATCGACAGGCCGGATATCTGATCGTGGTTGCGGCGGAGGAACATAGTCAGAAATTGTTTCCGATAGATCGATGCAAAATCAGATATGCGGAAGGTAGCTTCGTGAGGTAGTCCTTATCAACGTTGTATTTGAATTAATACTTATGCGATTTCGAGGTATAAACCGCCAGGCACTGACCTAATTTTTATAACACTTGCAATCTGGTATAATCGGTTTCATGACGGAGAATGGTAATACTAAAGTAGTATGGGGACAACTTTTTGGATATTCCGGTAGTAGTTCTATATAGCCAAATCGAATAAACTAAGTACTTCGGATTTGTTGTTTTGTTGCATTGCAATCGGGCGGATATTGGGTAGCCTTAAAGGACTTATTCAATCAAACAGGAGACGTCGATGTCGTGGAACGCGCAGCCTCCGCCTGTCCGAAACACAGTCGTCGATCTCGATGGCCGCAGAAATATTGCTGCGGTACCGCAAGCAGAGCGGGCTGATTTGGGCGAAGTGTGGCGCACACTGTTACGGCGTCGCTGGCTTATTGTTGCGACGATCATCGTCCTGACCGGTTCCGGATTGGCGGTGACATCCGCGTTGACCCCGCGCTTCACGGCAGAAGCGCTGTTGATGGTCGGCGACCAGCAATCTCATATGCTCGACCTTCAATCGGTTGTGACCGGCGCCGACACGGAACTCACCGAGAGCCAGATTCAGATCATCAAGTCGCGGCGGATAGCGAAGCTCGTCGTGGATAAGCTGAATCTGCAGAAGGATCCGGCGTTCGGCGGCGACGCTAAAAAGGAAACCTGGTTCACCAAATTTCAGGACAGTGTTACGGCGGTGCCGTCGACGGTTTCGGGCTGGTTCTTCCCGTCCACAGAGCCCGCGAAGAAAGCAGCCAGCTCGGAGAGCGAGGCGCGGATGTCGCGGGTCATAGACAATCTGATCAAGCATCTGACGGTGGCTGCGCGGGGCCGGTCGCGTGTGATCAGCGTGTCGTTCGAGACTGAAGACGCGCGGACCGCCGCGAACGTGTCGAACGCGGTGGCGGATACCTACATTCAGGACGATCTGAGCAGCAAGCTGCAGTCCACCGTTCAGGCCAACCAATGGCTGTCTGAGCGGGTCGCGGAACTGCGCACGCAGGTCGTCGGCACCGACAAGATCGTTCAGCAGCGCAAGAGCGATGCCGGTATTACCGCGGGCAAGCAGGTCGATCTGATCAATGAGCAGATATCAAGCCTGAGCGAGCAGCTCATCCTAGCGGGGGCGGAGCGGGCGCAGGCGGATGCGAAACTGCAAGAAGCCCGGCGTGCCGGTCAATCCGGCGCCGCAATCACGGATGTCGCGGCTTCACCGGTCATTCAGAAGCTTCGTGGCGATCAAGCGGAATTGCGCGGAGAACTAGCGCAGTCATACCAATCCATGGGCGACAAAAACCCAACGGTGAGACGGCTGAAGGCCGAACTCGCCGCCAACAGCGCCGCACTGGGTATGGAAACTGAGAAGGTCGTTTCAGGTCTCGGCAACAGCGCCGCGATCGCCGCTGCGCGGGAGTCTTCCCTAAGGACGGCGCTTGAAAACCTGAAGCGGGAGGCAGGCCGCACCGACGCCGCCGATGTCGACATCAACGCGCAGCAGCGCGAAGCGGAAGCCAATCACAACCTTTATGACCGGCTGCTTTCGCGCGCAAAGGAAACGAGCATCGAAAGCGGCCTTCAGCAGCCGGATGCCCACGTCATCTCCCACGCCGATATCCCCCTGCGGCCGAGTTTTCCCAATAAGCCGCTTGTCCTGACGCTGTCCTTCATCGGGGCGGCACTGGTTGCCTCGTTGCTCGTGATCGGCCTCGAGAGCATCGATCAAGGCTTTCGCGATCTGGCCCATGTCGAGCATACGCTCGGTGTCTCGGCGCTGGGCTTCGTCCCGCGCCTCAAGAATGGCGAGCGCGGCGAGACTCAGGTCCTCGATAAGCCGTTTTCGCCTTTCGCCGAGGCGATTCGTGGGGTCTATACCAGCCTGATCTTATCGGATGTCGATAACCCCCCGAAGATCGTGCTGATAACCTCGTCGCTCCCAGGTGAGGGCAAATCGACGACCGCGGTCGCATTGGCCCGTCTCGTCGCACGGTCCGGCAAAAAAGTTCTCGTAATCGACAGTGATTTGAGAAAGCCGAGAATCCACGAAGAGTTCGGCGTTCAGATCAAACCCGGTCTGATCGATTATCTCGCGGGCAAGGCGGCGATCAGCGAAGTGCTTTTGAAGGACACCAAGTCCGAGGCCTTCGTGCTGCCGCCAGGCACGCACGCACCGAATCCGACCGACGTCTTCAGTTCCGACAATATGCAAAAGCTGTTGCGGACCCTGGCCGGTACTTTCGACCTGATCATACTCGACTCAGCCCCCTTGCTGGCGGTTTCCGACACACGAAATCTGTGCCGCTTGGCCGACAAGGTGCTTTTCGTGCTCCGTTGGCAGCATACCCGCAAGGCCGCTGCCGGGCCGGCAGTCCGCCAGATCATCAACGCTGGCGGCAACATGGCAGGCATATTGCTGACTCAAACGGATATGGGGCGCCTCCCCAATTACACTGGCTCTATGTACTACCAAAAACAAATTCAGAAATATTACTCGACCTCCAAAGGCATATAGGGATTTGATCGGCTCATAGGGTGATGAGATGCAGCCAATTTCTTCGAGATATCATCGCGCAATATTACTCAACAGGATGGGGTGGCGATGACTGGAAAAGTTAGCCTGCTGATCTCCGATGAAAATCGGCTGTTTCGCGAAGGCATTCGTCGGATACTTGCAAGCCGCAAGATGGAGGTTATCGGGGAAGTAAGGTCCTTGGTCGAGGCGGCAGACATGCTGCGGGCGACGCAGACTTCAGTGAACCTTCTGCTGTGCGATCCTTCGACGGATCTGCAGGAGGAATTCGCGGCCATGAAGGACATCGCCCAAGAGTTTCCCCATGTCAGGATCGTCCTTCTTACGAACCACATAACACTCGGATGGCTGGAGATGGCGGTAGACGCCGGCGCCAGCGGCTTCCTGCCAAAGGATATTTCCGCGGACGCCCTCCGCTATTCGCTCGAGCTTGTTCTTCTCGGCGAGCAGATATTCCCGACCGTGCAGTCGCTGCTGGAAACCAGGCCTCAGGCGCCGACGGTCTCGCCAGACGTCGCAATCGAATTGCCGCGGCATATTCCGCTCTCCGCGCGCGAGGGTCAGATATTGAGTTGCCTTGTCAATGGACTGCCGAACAAGACGATCGCGCGGAACCTCAATATGGCGGAAGCGACTGTCAAAGTTCATCTGAAGGCGTTGCTGCGGAAAATAAATGCGCGAAACAGGACCCAGGCGGCAATCTGGGGAATGAATCACGTACCGCGCGACGCCCGGGAGCACCGGTCTGGCGAAAACCTCGACCCGCCGGCACTGACTATCGTCAGCGGTACAGGATAAAACTCGTACTCACATCACATTTCTTGAGCTCTGAACCCAAAGGAGAGCAGCGATGGCGTTCAATAATCCTCTAGTAATACTGGTTGTCGCGGGTGGAGCTTTGCTTGCCGGCTGTGCGCCGAAAGGCAGCGATCTTCCCGCCCTTTCTCAAGACACCTCGTCTATCAACAGTTCCTACGTGCTGGGGGCGGGGGATCGACTGCAGATAACGCTCTACGGTGCGCCGCAAATGGATCGGCAAGCGCTCGGCGTCGATGCGAACGGACCAACCGAAGTTTCCGAGGCGGGCACGGTCGACGCGCCGATAATCGGGTCGGTGCCCGCGACCGGTCTCACGATCGACCAGCTGAAGCGGGACATCACCGCTAAGATAGCCGACGGCTACATCAGGGATCCCAAGGTTTCCGTCAACATCTTATCGTATCGACCCTTTTACATCGTGGGGGAAGTGAACCATCCGGGCTCATACCCGTGCACCGCAAGGTCGCGCGTACTCTCCGCAGTGGCGACAGCTGGCGGTTTTACGTACCGCGCCAACGAGGACTTCGTGGTCGTCGAACGTAAGGAAGGCGACAAGATAGTCACGGGTCGGCTCGATCCCGATGCCGCCATTCATCCCGACGACGTTATCCGCGTCACTCAGCGATATTATTAGTTGCGCATAACTCAGTGAAAGCCGTCGTTGTCGGTGCTGAGGACGACGGCCTTCCGATGGGGCGCGGAGGAATTCACTTTCATTTTTGTGAGATTGCGCGCCTTTATCGGGCATATAAATACCAAGTACATGCGAGCTGCCGCCTATGCAAAGATATTCTCAGGTTCGGTGCGCTCTCACCGCGGTGTGGATCCTTCTACCCGTTGCATCTTGGGGGCAAGCCGCGTCGCCGGTTGCGGTTCCGGATCTTACTCAGCCAACGTTCGCTGAGGAAAAGCTGAGTGTCCTGGAGAGAACGAGGCCCGAATATGATCCCGTCGGCTATCGGTTCGGCCCATACACTGTGCTGCCGTCACTGGAGATCGGCGAGACGCTCGACAGCAACATTCTGGGTTCGCAGACCTTCGAGCGATCCGATTTCGTAACGACCGTAAAGCCCGCCATCTCCGTTCAGTCCGATTGGCCGACCAACGCGGCTTCATTTTATGCGCAGGGCGATGTCCGCCAGTACGCACGGTACAGCTCCGAAAATGTCGGAAACATGGTCGTTCGCGGGGACGGCAGGCTCGATATCGAGCGGGGCCAGACGCTGTCCCTAGAGGCGGGCTACCAGATACTGCACGAGGATCGATATTCCCCGGAGTCACAGGCTGCGGCGGGATTCGCCGGGGCCGGGGACTATGCAAAATATCCAACCGAGTACTCGCTTACGACAGGGCGCCTGAACTATGTCTACTCGCCGAGCCGCCTCGGTTTTGAGATTCAGGCGTCAGTGGACAAATTCCAGTATAGCAACGAGCCTACGCTCAACGGCGACGGGCTCGTCATCAACAGTGATCGGAGCCGAGCCGAATTTTCGCTTGCGCCGCGCGTGAGTTACGAGCTGACGCCGGGCTACCAGGCGTTTTTCGAGGCCATTGGAAATCGTCGGCAATACGACACCACCTTCGATGCGAGTCCCGATCACCTCAAAAGGAGTTCCAGTGGCTACGCCTTTGCCGGTGGCACCCAGATCAATCTTGGGGATTTCCTGTCCGCGCAGGGCTATCTGGGCTTCCAAAATCAAGATTATGACGATGCGAGGCTCGGTTCCAATTCGGGTGTTTATTTCGGGGCGTCGGTACTGTGGAATATAACCACGCTCACTTCGATCCGCTTCCAGGCGTCGAGGAGCATACAGGAGACGATCCTGGCTGATAGTTCCGGCTTTTGGGACACCCAGGTTAAAGTCTCGGTGGAGCATGAACTTCTCCGAAATATCCTCCTCACGGCGGGCGTGGCTTACGACTTGGCCCAGTATAAAGGCATTTCACGGGAGGACTCGCTCGCATCAGGCCGGCTGGGCGTACGCTGGGCGCTTACCCAAGTCTACAGCCTGGAGGGCACCGCCGAAATCCAGCATCGCTTCTCCAACCAGGTCAATAACAGCTTTACCCGGGCGCTTATCGCCGTCAATCTGAAGGCCAGTTTCTAGCCGAAGCCCGAACTAGCCGCTGACGCCAAAGCTCCAGCTGCCCGCGATACCTGATCCTGGGGTACTTCCTTTTCGATCGGTCACGGCCGAACGGGTTAGGTCGCATGCGTGATCGCACTGCACAATAAATAATGATAAGAATTGAGCCGTCTGAACCCGGAGGGGACAATGGCGGCACGGACCGGTATTACTCTGTATTCTAGCCCAGGATTATGTGGATATTCACAAGAGGTATTGACCCTGATAGGCGGGATATTTCGTTCCCCGCGACATAGCCCTCCCTTTCCGTCGATATTCCAGCGCATTCAGGCGTTCGGCTCTTGCCGCGCGACCGTGGATCCGGCCGCGCGTTTCCGCCGGCCTTCCGGCATTTGATCGCCGTGATCTTTTCTTTTTTGGCTTAAGTCTTCGATAAGAGGGGGATCGTGATGACAGAAGCAATCGCACAGTCGGCCGAACCGCTGCTGTCGCTGGGCACATCATCTGCCTCTATCGATCTCATATCGGCTGAAGCTGCCGGAGTAACCTCGTACGAGGAACGCAATCCGGACCGCCTGCGAGGCATCATCGCAATCGCTATGAGAGCGGCGGATGGTGTTGCGATCGCCGGAGGCGCGATTATCTCCTATGCCTTGCTTCGCACCGATATCGCAAATCTCGATCTATATTATTTCGAAGTCGCCTTGGATATTCTCCTTGCTGGGATAGCGTTTCAGCAGCTCAAACTATATGGCAATCAGAATATCGGCCGTTTCGGCGTTCAATTGCCGCGTATTCTCGCTGCATATGGCGGGGCGACGGCCGCGTTGGTTGTGTTCAATTTTCTCCTGAAAGTCTCTGAGGAAATTTCTCGTGCCTGGGCGGTAACTTGGTTTTTCGGCGCGCTTGCATCACTCGTGGCCATACGCCTCGTAGCCGCGCACATCATCACATCCCTGAACAGGGCCGGGCGATTTGCCAAGCCGGTTGCGATCATAGGAACCCGCGAAGCCGTGCGGTACCTGATAGCGAGGCTGACGCCGGAGTTCGGCAGATCGATCGATCTGGTGCAGGCGTTCGACGCGGACGACAATTGCTACGCGACCCTCGATGAGCTTGCCATTGTCTCGCGCAGGACATGCATCGATGAGGTCTATATCCCCTTGCCCTGGACGCATTCCGTTCCGCTGGATGCCCTTTTGCATCGGATGCGCAACCTTCCGCTCACGGTGAAGCTCATCCCGGAGATGCCGCGCACGGCGGTCGCGCGCATGTCCCGTATGGAGGACTGTCTTCCCGCCATTCCGGTGCTCGATCGACCGCTGACCGATTTCCAGGCGGCGATAAAGCGGGCCGAGGATATCGTGATTTCCGCGATCGCTCTGACCGTCTTGGGGCCTTTGATGCTGGTCATCGCCGTCCTCATCCGGCTCGGCAGCCCTGGCCCGGCCTTATTCCGTCAGGACAGGTGGGGTTTCAATGCCCGCAAGATCTCGGTCCTGAAATTCAGGACCATGCGCGTGAGCACGGAGGCCGACCCCTCGGTTACGCAGGCTACCCGTAATGACAGCAGAGTGACCCGCCTCGGCCGCTTTCTGCGTAAGACTAGCCTCGATGAGTTACCGCAATTCATCAACGTCCTGCGGGGAGAGATGTCGCTTGTCGGCCCTCGTCCCCACGCTGTCGCTCACAACGAACATTACGTGACTGTGATCGACAATTATCTCGGCCGGCATAAGGTCAAACCCGGAATTACCGGTCTGGCGCAAGTGAACGGTTGCCGTGGCCTTACGGATACGATCGACAAGATGCAGAATCGCGTTAAATACGATCTCGAATATATTGAAAGCTGGACTCTGCTGCTGGACCTGAAGGTTCTGTTCAGAACTATATTTGTGGGATTCACCGACAAGAATGCCTTCTGAGCGATCCGAGATCGTGAAGTCTGGCCTGGCCTAAGTGGCTAATCATAATGGATAGACTCAGAAATACAGTATCCTTTTTATCCAGGAACTAGCTGTATTCTCAATATAATGAAGTAATTTTGTCAGTTATCGTCTCTGTGGATCAACTTATATCTATGGAGATGTATATGAGTAATGTCATTCAACTGGGCGAGCGGATTCTCGTTGCCGGCGCCGGCGGTTTTATCGGCGGCCATCTGATCGCTCATCTCCGCGAGCAGGGCTTCGCGCAAATCCGTGCGGTCGACCGCAAGCCGATATCGGAATGGTATCAGGTATTTTCCGACGTCGAGAACATGTCGCTGGACTTGAGCGAGAAAGATGCCTGCGACAAGGCCGTCGCCGGAATGACACAGGTCTACAATCTCGCCGCGGACATGGGCGGCATGGGATTCATTGAGACCCATAAGGCCGAATGCATGCTTTCGGTTCTTATCAACACCCATCTTCTGCTCGCCTCCCGCGACGCCGGAATTTCGCGCTTCTTCTTCTCCTCGTCCGCATGCGTCTATGCCGCTGAGCACCAGACCGTGACCGACGTGACGGCTTTGCGCGAGCAAGATGCCTATCCGGCTATGCCGGAGGATGGCTACGGGTGGGAAAAGCTGTTCTCCGAGCGCATGTGCCGGCATTTCTACGAAGACTACGGACTCGAGACACGCACGGTCCGCTACCACAACGTCTACGGGCCGATCGGCACCTACGACGGCGGACGCGAGAAGGCGCCGGCGGCGATGTGCCGGAAGGCGATCGAAGCCAAGCTCTCGGGCCAGCATGAAATCGAGATCTGGGGCGACGGCGAGCAGACCCGCAGCTTCATGTACATCGACGATTGCATCAAAGGCTCCGAGCTGATCTTCAACGGCCCCTATCTTCAGCCATTGAACCTCGGAAGCGACCGGCTGATCTCGATCAACGGGCTGGTCGATATCGTCGAAGAGATTGCCGGGATAAAGATGAAGCGCCACTACAACCTGGACGCGCCGAAGGGTGTCCGCGGGCGGAACAGCGACAACACGCTGTTGCAGGCGACGCTCGGCTGGGCTCCTGACATCTCGTTGGAGGTGGGCATGGAGAAAACCTACCAGTGGATTTACGACGAGATGACGAGCGGCCGCGCTCGCGCGGCGACTGCCTGATCGGCCGGGCAGGAGGCGCTCAATGGTTGCGGCAGTCAACGTCCTCGGGGTTGGTGTCAGCGCCGTCAACGCAGCATCCGCCACCGCCGAAATTCGGCGGTGGCTGGATGAGCGCGAGTCACATTATGTCTGTGTCTCCGGCGTTCATGGTGTGATGGAGTGCCAGCGAGACCCATCCTTGAAATCGATTCACAACCGCGCGGGGCTGGTTCTCCCCGACGGTATGCCCCTTGCCTGGTGGGTGCGCGGCGCCGGCCATCGCGAGGCGGACCGTGTCTGCGGTCCGGAATTCATGCCCCACCTTCTGCGAAACCTTAAGGGTTCCCGGCATTTCTTCTACGGCGCATCCCCCGAGACCCTCGATAAGCTTATCGCCTGGGTTCAGCGGGATTGCCCCGATGCCGTCATCGCCGGATTCCATTCTCCCCCCTTCCGGCGCCCCACGCCGGAGGAGGAGGATGCAGTCGTCGCGGAGATCAATGCCAGCCAGGCCGATATAGTCTGGGTGGGCCTGAGCACGCCGAAGCAAGAGCGTTGGATGGCTGCTAATATTAACCGGCTGACGGCGGGTGCCCTGATCGGCGTCGGCGCGGCGTTCGACATGCATGCGGGGAATGTGAAGCGTGCGCCGAAATTCCTGCGTCGGACGGGTTTCGAGTGGACCTATCGGCTGGTGCTGGAACCAAAGCGACTGTGGCGGCGCTACCTGGCGAACAATCCCGCGTTCGTCGTTCTCGCGGCCGCGCAGATAACGCGGATCGCGAACTTTCCCGCCCACCGGTAACCCAGCAGCGATGAATCGCCTTAGAGAGAGGTCCGCGGCTTTCCTGACGGCGTCCAAACAGCGGCTGAGCGAGTTCCCGACGGTTCGCTCGGCCGCGCTCTGGGGCCTTTCGCAAGGGCGTCACCCTGAGCGCCTTAGAAACCACATCACCTGCATCATGTATCATGGCGTTCCGGCCGATGCGCGGACATCTCTGGCTCGACAGCTTCGTTACCTACGTTGCCTTGGCGATTTCATCTCGACGGAGCAGGCGATCGAACTGCTCGAACGCGGCGATAAAATCGATGGGCGCCATTTCTGCATTACATTCGACGACGGGGAGTACAGCTCTTTCCGAAACGGCTTCTCCCTGATCTGGGAAAACGACATTCCCGGCACCTTCTTCATCATTCCCGGACGGATCGCGGCGTCGCCTGGCGCGGATGAGCCCGAGCGGACGTATATGTCCTGGGACGAGTGCCGCCTGATTGCCAAAAATGGCGGGACGATCGGGTCGCACAGTTTTTCGCACCGCCGCCTGTCGACGCTCACTCAAGATGAGACGGCCGACGAAATGATCACGTCGCGACTGACCCTTGAACGGGAATTGGACCTGGTTTGCAACCAATTCGCCTGTCCCTGGGGGCAGCCGGGGAGGGACTATCTCGCCGAACGCGATCCGGCCCTGGCCGCAGCTGCGGGATACCGGTCATTCTTCACCACGATCAGCGGCAGCGCAGCGGCGGGCACATCGCAATGGGCCATTCCCCGCATCCGGCTCGAGCCTGAGTGGGAGTTGCACCAGCTTCGCTATCTGCTGTGCCGGTGACCGCGGGGCCGATTACCGGCCGCGACTTATTTCGATGGTCTCACGATAAATGCCTGCCAGACGGCGCCGTAATATCCACGGCGAGAAACGCCGGCGAAACTCTTCGGCGGCGGCGGCGCCCATGAGTTCCAAAGCTTCATGGGACTCAAAGGCGTGCCGGATCGCAGCGGCAAGGAACATCGGATCCCCGTCTCGAAACAAATATCCCGTTCGACCCGAGTCTATCATCTCCATAGCGGCCCGCGTGTCGGCCGCGATGACCGGAAGGCCGTTTGCGAGAGCCCTGGCGATCATATGCGCTTGCTCCGCGCCGGAGGACGCCAGAAAACAACTGGCCCGCCGCATCAAATGATCGAGCTGCCTGAGGTTTTTGCGGCCTGCCAGATGCAAAATCTTAGCTCCGCTTGTCTCGACCTCCGGCGTAAGCGGCCCATCTCCTGCGACGACAAGGCGAAGCCCAAGGGCATCGTTGAGCTTCCATGCGTCGAGGACGGTTCGTATACCGCTGTCAGCTGTAAGGTCGCCCGCGAACAGCGCGAAAGGCATGCGCGGCTTCCGAAAGGCACGCGCCGCTCTTGGCATCACAACGGCGGGCATCACTGCGATTTTGTCGGGATCCATTCCCGCCGCGGTCAGCCACGCTTGGAAATCGTAACTCGGTGCGATGTACCTGTCGGCATGTTGCGATCGTGTGAGGCACTGTCCTATGGCCTTCGCCTTCAGGACCTTGAAATATTCGATGTAATCGCCTGCCCGACGGCCGATATTTAGCGCACCACGCCGCGACGCGCCCGCCGCCGGCAGATTTGGATGGGGATCGCTCCCCTCGCGTGCTGAGATGTCCCGCAGACTCATGACAACCGCCGCACCGGCCGATTTCGCGGTGCGTAAAGCGGCATCCATATCGTGAAAGCCTGGATTATCGAAATGCACGATGTCGGGTGCAAAATGATTCAGGTAGCGCCTCAGCAACATCATCAGCCGCATCTCGGTGTCCACTCGGCGCGGCAGCCGGAAGGGATTCGCCCGAGCGTCTGCGATCTCCGGTGAAAGCCCAAAGACCTGACGCTCTGAGATTTTACTCAATAAATCGTCGGAGACGCTTTCATTTTCGATCAGTTTTTGCTCGAACGCATTTCCGATATACAAACACTTCATAGAAAGCCGAGCTCTTCATTTCATTTTTTGAATGTTGAGATTTTACCATAATTAATTCTGTGATTCTGAAATACTCCTGATTACCTCAAGGATGTATTAATTTTCTGTCACCATTCACGTGGTATTACCACTAAGTTGCCAAAAGAAATTGACGGCTTTCTGATAAGGTTAGCGCGAACGCAGGAGGTCGTCCCTCAAGGCCAACTGCCGCCGCAAGGAATTGTCGATGCCGATTCTGGACTTGGAAAAGAGTGAGACCGCGGTCTCATTTTCCTGTGACACTGTCATTGTCGGCGCGGGCGCTGTCGGAATTCTGATGGCTGTAGAGTTGGCCCGCCGGGGACAGAATGTCGTACTGCTCGAGGCCGGCGGCATGAGCCTGGAAATGCAATCCCAGGCGCTCTTTCGCAACGCCCGATCCTCAGGCTTCAGGCTTGACGGCCTTCACGCCGGGCGCTTCCGGTTGCTCGGCGGCACGACGAATTTCTGGGGCGGTCAACTCGTGCCGTTCGACCCGGTGGTTTTCGAGCGCCGGCCGTGGATAGACAGCCAAGGCTGGCCGGTCGGTCATGACGAACTGGCGCCTTATTATGCGCGCGTCATGGGCTTGGTCGGGATGGACGGGGCGGAGAAAACCGATGACGCCGTTTGGCGCCGCGCCGCCACCACGCCACCACCACTCGGCGACGACCTTGAGCTATTCTTGACGCGATGGGTCAAGACACCGAACTTCGCCAAGCTTTTTCGACCGGACCTGGCCGGCCCGCGTTTCAAGACCATCATACATGCCAATGTCGTCGGGCTGGAGCCAAACGCGCAGAACGATCGCATCGCGCGGGTACACGCGCGGACGCTGGGCGGCCGCAAAGCCACGATCGCCGCGCACAGGATCGTTCTTGCCTGCGGCACTATCGAGATAGCGCGTCTGTTGATGATGCCGCTGATCGATGGCAGAGCGACGCCGTGGAGCGACAATCCTTGGTTGGGCCGCGCCTATATCGATCATCTCGATACGACCACGGCCGAGGTCAAGCCTCGCAAGGGCAGGGGGTTCCATAATGTCTTCGAAAATCTTTTCTTCGACGGATACAAATACAATCCCAAGATAAAGCTTCGCGAAGAAACGCAGCGGCAACGGCATCTCTTGGGCATCGCCGGCGCGTTCATCTTCAGGACTAGCTATGAGGAAAATGCCCAAAATGCGAAAATATTCCTGCGATCAATATTAAGCGGCCGCCTCCCGGAGAATTTCTGGCAATTTCCCGCTCACGCCATCGCCCTGTCGAAAGTCGCGCTGCCGCTGGCTTACAGATATTTTCGCGATAACCGCACTTTCCATCCCTCCGGTTCGTCGATCATTTTCCGTGTGACGAGCGAGCAAATGCCCCAGGCGGCCAGCCGCATAACTCTGCGCGACGAGCGCGACGCCCTGGGCCTGCCGGTCGTCGACGTCGACTGGCGCATCGATGGCCGGGAACTGGAGACGATCGCCTATTTCTCCGAGCAGGTGCGCGATGCGCTGCACGCAGCTGACCTCGCCGAGCTTGAGATCCATCCCGCCCTTCTGGCGAGAGACCCGCGCTTTCTGGACGAGGCTTCCGACACTTACCACCAGATGGGGGGAGCGCGGATGGGACACGGCCCGCGCGATGGAGTCGTCGACAGCAACCTGCAGGTCTTCGGAACCAGCGGGCTTTATGTAGCGGGAGCCGCGGCCATACCGAGCAGCGGCTTTCCGAACTGCACGCTCACCGCCATGGCGCTCGGGATCCGGCTGTGTGATCGCTTGATTGCCGAGAACCAGCCTGTGGCACGGCATTACAGCGCGGCCGCTATGGTGTCGGCGTGACCGCGGAGCGCGAGCCGATCGAAGGGGGTAGTTCTTCTGCGGCAGTGCAAATTGATGCAACTCGGGTCAGTACTTTCCCATGCGAGCCTCTCTGAAACTTGCTTGTGCAAGCGTGATTTCTTTGCTGCTTTCGCATGCGCAGGCGATGGCGGCGTCCGGTGGGAGTTCGCCCGGGTCGAACCTGGGGCAATGTGAACCGGATGACGGGAGCACTCTGAGCGGGCTGCCGTCTGACATGCCCGACAGCTCCTACAGCGATCCGACACCGTCCGATGCGACCTACTACGTATCGCCGTCCGGAAACGACGCATGGAGCGGGCGGCTGCCGGCGCCGAACGCGAACAGGACGGATGGGCCCGTCCTGACTCTGGCGCGCGCGCGCGATCTCGCTCGCGCGCGCAGACAGCACGATCCGGGCGGGGTGGCGGCAGCCATCGTTCTCCGCGAGGGGCGCTATCGGTTTTCCCAGCCTGTTGTTTTCACCAATCAGGACGCCGGCATACGGCTTGTCGCTTATCCGAATGAAAGCCCGGCGCTGTCCGGTGCCATGACGCTGTATCCGCCTCCGGCGAAGCAAGGCGGTCCTATTGCGTTGCCGCTCATAAACAATCCGGGCCGGGATATATTCGTTGGCGATATCCGGCATTCGGTCGCCTTCAAATCGCGTCCCGCTGACGCGGGTGGCTGGACCGCTGTGGCGTCTCCACGGCCGGTGAACAGCTTTGCTTATCGCGCCGCGGATTTCGCGCCCGGAGACATCGTGCCGGGAACGGCCGTGGAGTTGCTGGATCAGGGCCGATCCTATGACATCGTCACCAGAATATCGGCAATCGATCCGGTAAAAGGGATCGCGACAGTCAGTCCGCCGGCCTATGGCGCGATCGAAAACATCGACAGTTTCCGCCTTCTCGGTCGCGCGAAATGGGCCACCAAACCCGGCAGCTTCGCTTGGGACGAAGCCCGTCGGCAGCTGACTCTGCTACCGGCGCGCCGGTCCTCAGCATCGGTGGATGGCATCCGGGTGCCTGTTCTTTCCAGCATCCTCATTTTCCAGAACACCGACCATATTTCCGTTGCCGGATTGACGTTCGTCGAGACGCGCATTGCCGACGTGGCCGAACGCAACAGTGCGGCTGTCGTCCTGGACGGTACGCACGACATGATTGTTCGCGGCAACGATTTTCACAATGTGGGCCAGGCCGTCAGGCTCATCGGAGCCGCCCATAGCATGCTCGTCGGAAACCATATCAGCGAGACCGGCGCCGCTGGTATCGAGCTCCAGGATTCCAGCGATCGCAATGCCGTATTGGACAACGAGCTGACCGGCATCGGCCGCACGGATCGGGCTGCGACCGCGATCTACCTTCATGGCGCCAGCGCGAACCGCGTTGCGGGAAATGTGATCAAGGATGTCGCGCGCCACGGAATTGGGGTCGACAACTGGGATGACCAGACGATCAATTCAGCGAATGTCATCGAGGAAAACCAGGTCTGGAAGACCAGCCGGACTGCATTCGACAGCGGCGCGATCGAGATGCTCGGGCGAAGCCGGAAGGACACGGCCTCCATCATCCGTTTCAATGACATACGCGACGCACGGCCGCTCGCCGTCAAGCTCAAGGATCCTCGGGAAAGCCTCGCATCCGGAATCTATTTGGACGACTTCACCTCAGGCGTTCTGATCTGCGGCAACCGCATCAGCGGCGCGCCTCTCACCGCGATCCAGATCCACGGCGGCTCGCATATCAGCATCCGCGATAACCTCGTGCTGCTGGACAGGCCGGGCGCGGTTTTTGTCTTCTCGCAGGCTGCGGACTCCAATGAAGAAGGGCAGCGCTTCGACTTCAAGCTTCCTGAGGGGGCGGCTGCGCCAGGCAGCCACACGGTCGCTATCACCTTCGATAACGACGCCGTCGTCGGTAATGAAGATCGCGATCTATTCGTCGGAAAGATTTCGATCGGTTCGAAATCGATTTCCGCGGCCACGCCGAATGCCCAATATCTCTTGGCGGATGGCCGGGAGTTGCCCGGCCAGGCCGCCATGCCGTGGAACGGAAAGCTGGTCTGGACCCTGCCGGAAGGCGCGTTTGCCGAAGACGCCGGCGCACCGCTGTCGGTCTATGCCTGGTCTAGTCCGGCAGGCGGCATCGGCGCGCATTTTATCGTGTCGGTCGACGGGGTGGCTTTGGGCGACGGCGTTGCTGGACCCACCGCGGACCGAATGACCGACAATCGCATAACTGGAAACATCGTCTATACGACGGCTAAGGGTGCGGCATACTTCAAGATGGTCCAATCCGGCCCACCGGCGATAGACGCCAATATCTTCGTCGACAGGGCCGGGCGACGCACGGACCCGCTCGTAGATCGCGCGGCAACCGTGGTCGATCCGGGCTTTCGCAACCCCGGCCATGGCGACTTCAGGCTTGATTCCTCGTCGGCGCTGCTCGCGGCGGGTTTCCGCGACTTACCGTTTTGCCTCAGCGAGGGCGCGTTCTGTCCGGATGCGGGGAAGCGCGGCCGGCCTTCGATCACGCGGACTGATCATCGGGGATCGAAGGTGGGATTTCAGCCGATGCCACCGTCAACCGGTCGATCCCTCGCGGAATTTTCCAGTAACCCATAGGCAAGGGCGACGGCCAGACTATGCAAAGCATCACTAAGACGCTGGCTCGCTCGATGTTCGAGGCGCCAGGCCTCAGCTTCAACTTTCAGCAACTCGCTTTCGCCGGGATGATCGTCGCGGCATTCGCGGCGGCCTCGGCAATCTCCATCGTGTATTCGAGCGAGGCGACCTGGGTCCCGTTCCTCCCGCTTGTCGGCCTCGCGCTCGTCTTCGTCGCCTGGATGGTGAAGCGTGCGATCGAAGGTTCGTGCGGCGCCGTAATCGGATATCTGGTGCTGCTCGTCTTCATCACGGATGCCCAGTTCCGGGCGAGGGGGGCCGGCGAAATCGATACGGATTGGCAGAGCGTGCTCAAGTTCGCGCTTTGGCTCGGAGCGGGGGTTATAGGCTACGCACACATGCCCCCGATGCGCTCACTTCTCTCGCGCCCAGGCTCCGCACTTTGGCTCATCTATATCGCGATCGCGATGGCATCAAGCACATACGCACCGACACCTGCTTACAGTTTTGGTTGCGCCTTTTCGTTGCTTTGTTTTTTTGCCTTTGCCTTTGCGCTGATCAAGCTTCTCTCCGAAGCGCAATTCCTCTGGACGATGATGCTGACGCTCGCGGTCTTCCTGGCGGTGGGATGGATCGTCTATTTTAAGGATCCAACGCTCGGTACATCGGAATTCTGGACCTATAACGGGATCGAGCTGCGGATGTGCGGCATAGCCGGCCAGGCGAACAATCTCGGCTCGATATGCGCCAAGTACCTCGGCGCAATTTTCCTGCTGTGGCGCAGCTCCCGTTGCCGGCTGGTTGTCGCAGTGCCCCTCACGGCGCTGGGGGTTGCTTCGCTGATGGCCAGCGACGCGCGGACCGGCATGATCGCCGTGGTCGTCGCGATCGTCGTGGCGACTCTCGCCCAGTCGTTCAGAGGGTTGCTCGCAGCTGCACTTGTCGCCGTGACCGGACTGATTGCGACGATCGTCTTTTCTTTGCGCCTGGATGCCCTTGGCAGTCACTTCAGCCGTTCTGGAGATCCCACAGAAGTCTTCACCCTGACGGGACGCCTGGAGATCTGGGATTTCGTCGAAGAAGAGATTTTGCAGAAGCCGTTTCTGGGGTGGGGCTATAACGCCAGCAAAACGCTGCTGCCACAGCACTTGACCTTCCAGGACGGGCTGATGGTCGATACAGCGCACAATATGCTGCTGCAAAGCCTGCTGTCCGTGGGGCTTGCGGGCACAATACCGATCGTTCTTGTGGTGCTATATCTTTTCTTCCAGCTTCTTTCCCGACCGAATCGTTTCCGTGACATGTTCTTTGTGATCATATTCATCTCGGGTATTTCGGATACCAGCGCGCTTGGTACCACGCCGTCCATCCTGACGCTTCTCTTCCTGGTCGTCTCAATCATGCCGCAGGCAGAGCCTGGGCTGCGCGGAGTCGGTAATGTCTCCCTGAACATCGGGAAATCGACGGTTCCAGCGTAGCGCACCTCCGCGCCGGACGGCGCCGAAGGAGCAGCGCTAACGCCTATTCGGGTTCACACTCGCTGACGAGGTCGTTCAAGTGCTCAGGGGCGTTCCCTTCGGCGTCGAACATAGCCCTGCCGTCGCGTGTCAGGCGAGAGCCGTCTCTCGCACCGACTCCCTTATAACGCCCGGAAAGAACGACGAAATGAACGGGAAGATCACCTTGCGGGTCGATCGCCGTTATGAGCACGCGTTCCCCTCTCCGGCTGAGGTATTCCTTGCCAATTTCTATTTTCACTCGTTCACCCAATTATTGGCATGCCGCCACTATGGAAGATTCGCGGATCACTGCGGCGTGAAATCTTCGCTCGAATTAGGGTTGTTTGGATTAATTACAAAGTGTTATTGCCCGATTAAATCTGAGGATAATACTTTAATCCGGACTAATCCTGATGGGAAGTTCACGAAAATAAATTAATATGCATAATTGGAGCAAGACAAGTGGTTATTTTGTGATTGGACGACCGATGGTGGGGAATATTTTTGGACGAATATTATACGAGATCGATTTTGTGTTATTTTGCGTATCTCTTGCTGGGAAGGTGCTTTATGCAGCCGTGCTAAATCTGGTCGATCCAATCCCCAATTTTGATCATCCGCAAACGAAGCCCGTTCGAGGGGCGTTCAATCGCTCACGGTAAGTTCAGCTATAGTTTCACTCGGGGGACCCGATGAATCAGCTAATCGCCCCCAAGACGCGCGGGCATCGATGCGAAACGATTGCCATCCACGCGGGTTATGATCCGGACGAGGCGAACCGGGCCGCAGCCGTGCCGATTTATCAAACCGTCGCCTACACATTCGACGATGCGGAACACGCGGCGGCGCTCTTCAATCTGGAAGCGGAAGGCTATCGCTACAGCCGCATCGCCAACCCCACAGTATCAGTGCTCGAACAGCGTATCGCGGAACTCGAAGGGGGCGTCGATGCGGTCTGCGTGGCGTCGGGTCAGGCGGCTTTATACTATGCTTTCCTCAACGTCACTGGCATTGGGCGCAATATCGTATCGTCGCCGCAACTATACGGAACCACGCATACGCTGCTCGCGCACACCCTCGCGTCGCACGGTATTGAAGTCAGATTTGCCGAGGACGACACGCCCGGCGCCGCGGCACGCCTGATCGACCAGAAGACAAGCGCGGTTTTTTGCGAGAGCGTGGCCAATCCAGCCGGCAGTGTCTGCGATATCGCGGAGTTCGCACGCGTTGCGCACGAAAACGGGGTCCCGCTCATCGTCGACAATACGGTCGCCACACCGGTGCTTCTGCGCCCGATCGAGTACGGCGCCGACATCGTGGTTCATTCGCTGACAAAATTCCTGGGAGGCCATGGAACGACGCTCGGCGGAGCCATCGTCGACAGTGGTAGATTCCCTTGGGCCCGCTATCCCGACCGCTTCCCCTGGATGTCCGAACCGGACCATTCCTATCACGGGCTTTCTTATAGCGAACACTTCGGCCCGCACGCTTTCAACGCGCGGTGCCGCAGCGTGCATCTGCGCACGACCGGCGCGGCGCTATCTCCTTTCAGTGCCTTCCTCTTGCTCCTTGGTGTTGAGACGGTCGCATTGCGTGTCGAGCGCCATGTCGCCAATGCACGGAAGGTTGCGGAGTTTCTGAGGGATGATCCGCGCGTGGAATGGGTGCAGTACGCGGGCTTTGCCGACCATCCGTCATATGAACTCGCGAAAAAATATCTGAACGGCCATGCCTGCTCGCTGCTCACATTCGGCGTCGTCGGTGGCTTCGAGGCAAGCTGCGCCTTCTATGATTCCCTCCATCTGATCAAACGGCTGGTTAATATGGGTGACGCGAAATCGCTTGCGTGCCACCCGGCCTCGACGACGCACCGGCAGATGTCGGCGGAGCAGCAACTGAAGGCGGGCGTGACACCTGAAACGATCCGGCTGAGCGTGGGCATCGAACATGCCGACGATATCATCGAGGATATCGATCAGGCATTGACGAGCGCGCTCGCTGGCGTGCGCCTGGTGGCCGTATCATGACTTGGGCGTTTAACGGCCCAACCACGAGCGGCTATAACCAGTTGCCGCCGCGGCTGAGCGGTTGCTACCCCAACGAAATCGTCATCGGCCTCGTCAACAACATGCCGGACGGTGCGTTCCGCACCACAGAAAATCAGATCCGGTCGTTGCTTCTCACCGCGGCTCCGGCAGGCATCAAATTCCGCCTGCAGCTGTTTGCGCTTCCGCAAATCGCCCGCGACCGGTCCATTCGGAAGGACATCGAGGAACGTTACGAAGACGCTGAACGCATCGACCGGCATAAGGTCGATGCCGTCATCGTCACTGGCGCTGAGCCCAAGGAGGCCGAGCTCCAAAATGAAGTGTACTGGGAAGGGCTGACAACACTGATCGACTGGGCTCGGGCCAATACGTTCTCGGCGATCTGGTCTTGCCTTGCCTGCCACGCGGTGGTCCAGCATTTGGACGGAATACCGCGGCAAAGGTATCCGAAAAAACTTTCAGGTATTTACCGCAGCGAAAGGTCGGCGGAGCACGTGATCCTTGCGCATCTGGGAACCAGTTGGTCCGTGCCGCACTCCCGCATGAACAGCCTCGCCGAGGTTAGCCTCGCCGCCAAGGGCTACGAGGTCATCTCTCGTTTGGAGGCTGGCGGTCCAGACATGTTCGTAAAGGACGTGGGCAGCTTGTTCATCTGCCTGCAAGGACATCCGGAGTACGATCGAGATACCCTGCTGCGGGAATATCGGCGAGACGTCAATCGATATCTTGACGGCACGGCATCACCTTATCCCGACATCCCAGAGGCTTATTTCGATCCTCGCGACCAGCGGCTGCTGTGCAAGCTGAAGGATCTCATGACGTCGTATAGGCCGTCCCGGTGTCCTCCTTTCCCCTATCTCTTTGGCTTCACCGACTATTCATGGCGGAGTTCGGCCGTGCGCCTTTACCGAGGCTGGCTCGAGTGGCTCGTCCTGCAGTGCGCGTCGGCCTGTTGGCAAGACCAACCGCATTTCGCGTCACTACAGCCGGGCCCGGTGCGGGGAGACGCTGCCCACGCTCCACAACTGGCGGTGCGCTAATTGGACGGCCCCATGGACCCGCTCGGGCAGCCGGCGCCCGACCCCAGCCTCTTCCCAAGTCTGTTCGCACGTCGCGAATTCGATAACGATCTGACGCTCATCCTGGATGCGGCTGCCGCCTTGGTCCGGGGCGGTCGGGTGGCTCCGGATCCTGGCTGGCAGGATGCTGAGAACGAACTCGCGGCATTCGATTTCGCGGCCCCCGAGCCATTGCAAGATGTCACCGCCTGGGTCATCGGGCAGCTTTCCGCCGGCATTGTCCAGATCACCAACCCCAGATATTTCGGCCTGTTCAATCCCGCCCCGGCATTTCCGGCCGTCGTCGCGGATCGCATTGCGAGCCTGTTCAATCCGCAGCTCGCCAGCGCCACAACATCTCCCGCTGCAGTCGCGATCGAAGCCCACACCATTCGGGCGGTCGCACGGCGCGCCGGTTTTTCCGCAGATCGCATATCGGGCCACTTCACGAATGGCGGATCGGAGGCGAACTACACCGCGCTGCTGGCCGCCCTTACCTTCGGCAATCATGCCTATGCCACGCATGGAGCGCGCGCCTATTCAGGTGCTCCCAGGATCTATGTGTCGGTCGACAGCCACCTTGCCTGGATCAAGATCGCGCATCAGGCAGGTATAGGTCGCTCAGCCGTTCGATTTATCGATACCGACGGCCACGGAAGGTTGGATCCTGTCCATCTGGCGGCGACAATCGAGCAGGATCGCCGCAATGGCGACATCCCCGTGATGCTCGTCGCGACCGCCGGCACCACCATCGCCGGTGAGATCGATCCCCTCGAGGCCTGCGCGGAAATCGCATGGCATGAGCGTCTCTGGTACCACGTGGACGCCGCCTGGGGCGGGGCCGCCATCGCGTCCGATCAGCTGCGGCGCCTGCTGAAGGGTGTGGAGCTGGCGGATTCAGCGACGTTCGATGCCCATAAGTGGTTCGCAACCACGATGGGATGCGGAATGTTCATCTGCGCGCGTCCGGAAATCCTGAACACGGTGTTCGGTGTCGAAGCGGCGTTCATGCCGCCCTCCCAGTCGAAAGGCGCCGATCCATACCTGTCGACGGTCCAGTGGTCGCGACGGTTTCTCGGTCTGCGCCTGTTCATGGCGCTCGCCACCGCCGGCTGGGCAGGATACGGGCATCACGTCGAGAAGTCGGTCGGCCTCGCTGCCGCGTTGAAGGACCAGCTCGAGGCCAGGGGGTGGACGGTCGTCAACGACCCCGCTCTCGCTGTCGTCTGCGCCATACCGCCCGCGGGCTCGCCGTCGCCGCGTGCGATCGTCCAGCATGTGGTTTCCGGCGGCAGCGTCTGGGTTTCGAGCGGACGCTTCGAAAACAAGGATGTTATCCGGGCCTGCGTCACGCATGGGGAATCGTCGCCGGACGATATCCGAACCTTGGTCGATACGCTGCAAGCGGCCCTCCACCAAGTGCTTCCTGGCCAGGGTGCGCGGGCGTGATGAACGGGGGCAAAGGGTCGTCGGCGTCTGCTGCCTGGCGCCGCGCGCTTGAAATGACAGTGCAAATCGACCGCGACGAGTTCCGGACTTTTCCGCATGTCATAGACGACCTGGCCGGCCGTTTCGGCGAAGCAGTCGCCCTTATTGACGATCACCGGACGATGACGTTCCGCGCGCTCGCCGAGCGGGTCAATCAATATGCGCGCTGGGTATTGCAGCAAGGCATCGGACCCGGCGAGGTGGTGGCCTTGTCGATGCCGAATTGCGCCGACTATTTCGCCCTCTGGCTGGGCATCACGAAGGTCGGCGCCACGGCGGCCTTGATCAACACCAACCTCACGGCTGCCCCTCTGGTCCATGCAATCAAGATCGCGGCCCCAAAGCATCTCATAGTCCACGCGACGCTCAGCCAGGCGGTGGACGAGATTTCGGGGCAGCTGCCCGGCGATATCGTTCTTTGGTCTTACGGCGCAGAGACCGGTTTCCGTTCTTTCACAGGTGCATGCGACGCTCTTCCCGGTGGGCCATTGCAGCCCGGAGAGTACACAAAGCCGAAGCTCGGTGACCGCGCCCTCCTGATCTATACCTCCGGTACCACAGGCCTGCCGAAAGCAGCCAATGTCAGCCATCACCGCGTGATGCGATGGACCCATTGGTTCGCCGGTCTCATGGGCATAACCCCATCTGATCGGATGTATAATTGCCTGCCGATGTATCACTCCATCGGCGGCATCGTCGCTGTCGGCGCGCCCCTTGTCGGCGGTGGGTCCGTTGTCATACGGCCGCGCTTCTCCTCGCAAAGATTTTGGGAGGAGATACGGTCCTGGGACTGCACGATATTCCAATATATCGGTGAGCTTTGCCGATACCTCGTGGGAACGCCCGCGCATCCGCTGGAGTCGATCCATAAGCTCAGGCTGTGCTGCGGCAACGGCCTGCGTCCCGATATATGGGATTCATTCAAGGAACGGTTTCGCATCCCGCGGATACTGGAATTCTATGCTGCGACCGAGGGAACCTTTTCCCTGTATAATTGCGAGGAGGAGCCGGGCTCCATCGGCCGCATTCCCTCATTTCTCAGCCACCGCTCGGGCGTCGCGCTGGTGCGGTTCGACACCGACACTGGCCTGCCGGTCCGCGACGCGGATGGTCGCTGCATCCCTTGCCCGAATGGTGAGGTCGGGGAAGCGCTCGGCGAGATCACGAAAACAGCGCACCGATTTGACGGCTATGCCGACAGGCATGCGACAGAGCAGAAAATCATAAGGAATGTTTTCGCCTATGGCGACGCCTGGTTTCGCACCGGCGATCTCATGCGTCGCGATGCAAGGGGGTTCTACTATTTCGTCGATCGGGTCGGTGACACGTTCCGCTGGAAAGGGGAAAACGTGTCCTCGCAGGAGGTCGCGCAGGCCGCTTCACGGCACCCCGGCGTCGTCGAGGCGGTTGCATTCGGCGTCACCGTACCGGCATGCGACGGACGGGCTGGAATGCTGGCCATCGTTTCCGACGACAGCCTCTGCCTGCAATCTCTAAGGGAGCATCTGTCGGGTCAGCTCGCCTCATACGCGCGGCCGTACTTCCTGCGGATCTGCAGGACGATCGACACGACATCGACGTTCCGCCCGCGAAAAGCCGACCTGATGCGGGATGGCTTCGATCCCGGCGCGACAACAGATCCGCTGTTTTTCAGCGACGACCGCAGCGATGCGTTCGTCATACTCGACCCCGTGCTCCACAAGCGTATCGTCTCGGGGGAAATGCGGCTTTAGGGCATCAGGCCGTCGCGCCGGCGTCCACCGTCAATACAGTGCCGCTGATATTTGCCGCCGCTTCACTGAAAAGATACTCGGCCGCGCCGGCCACGTCCTCGACGCATGCCAGCCGCCGAAGCGCGCTGCGCCGTACTATGCGCTCGCGGTGATGATTGCTGAGCTCATCGGTCATATCGGTTTCTATGAAGCCTGGCGCGATCGCATTGACCGTGATGCCCAAGGGACCGACCTCGCGCGCGAGTGACTTGGTAAAGCCGATCATTGCCGCCTTGGTCGCCGCATATGGCGCCAGGCCCTTAAACCCGGTATGCGCCACGATCGACGCCAGATTGACGATGCGACCGCCGCCCCCGGCCATCATCGATCTGAGGACATATTTCGTCAGGACGATGGGGGACTCGACGTTCAGCTTTATCAACTCCCCGATGCGCACGTCGTGCATATTGGCGAGCAGGCCGCTGGGCCCCAAGCCGGCGTTGTTGACGAGGCCGTATATGTGGCCGAACTCGCGCCGCAGGCGCCGTGCAAGATCCGGAAGCGCCTCGATGTCCGAGAGGTCGGCAGCGCTGAAACGGAGACTGCCGCCGTCGCGGGGCAGTTCTTCGATCGCCCTGCTCAGTTGCTCTGTTTGCCCGCGCGCGACTGCAATAACGTCATGCCCTGCCCGCGTCAGCCGGATGGCAATGCCCAGCCCCAGCCCTTTGCTGCCGCCCGTCACCAATATTCTAGGCATGGTGCCGAACCAGTTTCCCGGATGAGCCGACTTCCAGCGTTTGCACGAATTGGATTCGCGCGGGGACCTTATGGGCGGGGAGACCGCGCCGGCACATCCGGATAACGTCCTCTTCGATGGCCGGAAAATCGATGGCGCCTAGCCCGGCCCGCGGCATGATTTGCGCAATGACGATCGCCCCCGTGATCCGGCTTGCCTTGGCCATGACGCGCGACATCTGCACGGATGGGTGGCGATTGATGATCGCTTCGACCTCCTCGGGATGGACCTTCAGCCCGCCGACATTGATGACGCCGGTTCGTCGTCCGATAAATCGGTAGCGGTCTGCCTGACGTTCGACGAGATCGCCGGTGTCGATAAAGCCCCGGTCGTCCTTGAGGGGACTTTCCCCGCCCAGATAATGCGTCGCCATCCTGTTGGAGCGCACATGCAGGGACCCGTTTCTGACCTCGAGCCTGACGTCGCTGTTCGAAGGCTCGACGACGCCGGCGGGGAAGCCGGAGATGCCGTCCTCGACCTCGAATGCGACGCCTGCCTCGGTCGATGCAAAGGCATGTGCAATCCTGGCAGCCGGGAAGATACGGGCCAAGCCATCCAGGATAGCCTGATCGGCGATTTCTCCCGACAAGCGGACATAATCCGGTGCGGCCCCGCGAGGCTCGCCGGCCATCAACACGCGCCGCCAATGTGACGGTGTCCCGGAGATATGGGTAACGCCAAGCCCGCCGGCCGTGCGCAGAAACTCGCCCGTGGACTGCGCTCCCGCCAGAAAGAGACTCCCGCCGCCGATCAACGTGCGGAGTAGTATCTGCAGGCCGCCGAACCGCCGGATATCGTAAAAGGTACCCCAACTCACCGGCTTCACAGTGTGCGTCGCGCCGGAAAATGCCGCCGACAACGTGGCTAGCGTATGGACCACCAGTTTCGGTGGTCCTGACGTCCCGGATGTGGGCAAGACCCACTCCGTCGGTTGCGTCCTCTCGGTCGCCGCCCGCCGGTCCTCAGGTTGCCGAAGCTCGAATTTCCAAAGCTCCGCCGGACACTCTTCGAGACTGCGCCCGCTGTCGCCGACAACCACGTCGGCGTTGCCGATTTGCACCGCCGCGCCTGCGAATGCATCGCTCGCATCCGGCGGGCAAATGATGATCCTGCGCGCCACGCCGTCGAGCTCGACCATCCCCCAGACTGCGTCGAGCTGGCTGCGCGCGATCAGCAGCACCGATTTTCCCCGGAGCTCTTCCAATCGGTTGCCGAACCGGGTCTGAGCCGAGAAACGATCCAGGGCATATGTCTCCAAGCCGTCGGAAATTCGCGCCCCACGGCCGGCGAGCCATCGATCGCTCATCTGCCAGATCGAAGTAATCACGAAACAGCTCGTTCATATAATCCGATGAATTCTCCGACCGTTGTTGGAAATTCTATTGAATCGGCTGTCATGAACGGATCGCAGTCCAGGATATCCTCAAGTCGTGCGACGACGATCGCAAAACATAGGGAATCCAGGCCCGAATCCAGAAGTACTACCTCATCTGAGAGGCTGTCGACCCGCTTGTTCTGCTCATTAGCCACTTGGGTGAATTGTGCGATTACGGTGGACCTGACAGACATAATTCCCGATTTCTCCATCTGTTTACTGATCGATTTTGGATCACGGAGTTGGAATGAAGTTAGCTGAAGCATCTCGGGCAATTGAAGGGCCGTCGGCGCGACCGTTATCCGCACCCAAGGTAATATGCCGGGAAATCCAGACAAACGATGCAAACGGAGTAGTCCAACTTCTCACTCAAGGGTTCAGTCCCGCGCGCGACCGAAAATTCTGGGAAACTGCGATCGAGCGCATGACGGCGCACAATGCACCGCCGGGTTATCCGCGATATGGATATATCTTGGAAAATGAAGGTGTGCCCGTTGGCGTCATTCTTCTTATTTTTACTGCGATCGAGAATGGAGCAGATCCCGCTTATATCCAATGCAGCGTGTCGAGCTGGTACGTCGAACCCCGGTTCCGGGCATTCGGTACGCTGCTGGTCGCATTCGCGCTGAAGCACAAGCATGTCATCTACTTTAACCTCACTCCCGCGCCGCACACCTGGGACATACTCGTCGCGCAAGGCTATCGGCGATTTTCCACCGGCCGAGTCACATCGATTCCGGCGCTTTCCAATAATGCTTGGGGCTGCCGTGTTATTCGGATTTCAAACGTCACGGCGCATGGCAATGGCCTGTCGCAATTCGAAATAAACCTGCTGAGAACCCATGCTGATTACGGCTGCCTGAGCTTGGTCTGCACGGATATCGATGGATCTCGATATCCATTTGTATTTTCAGTGCGCCGCAGATTCGGCCTGCTTCGCTTTGGTTTCCTGGTTTACTCCCGCGACGTTGACAGTTTCGTGAGATTTTCAGGCGCCATCGGCCGCTATCTCATGTTGAGGGGAATTTCGCTGGTGATGGTGGACGCACAGGAGCGGATAGCCGGTCTGGTTGGCCGATATTCGTCCGTGAATCCGAAATATTACAAGGGCCCGAGAGCGCCCCGGTTAGGCGATTTGTCGTTCTCGGACCGAGCAATGTTTGGTGTTTGACCAGAAATCCGATGAGGGGAACTATGGACAGTATTTCTTTGTATGACTGCGCTCCTTCCATTCGGGAGATCTGCGATCTCAGGTGGGAAGACGCATCGATCGATACGCTGACAAGCGTTGCCTGGGCGTATTACTTTTTCTCGATCCAATTCCGGGAGAACCTTCATGCCGCGCGCACGCTGCATCCCGAGGACCAGAACCTGATCCGACTGGAAGAGGAGGAATGCGACACCGCCAATTTGTCGCCGTGGCCGTGTGTGGCGAAGCCCGGTGAATGCATGAACCACGACGAATTCATGCGAAGGGCCCTCGAACTGTCGCCCGTCACGCCGATGAAACGGGCTTTCTACTCCGGATACGGCGCGGCATATCTCGACTACGTTCGCGCCATGCCTTTAACGGCGCAGGCCGCAAGTATCGGTAGTTACGAAGGCGGCGGCTTGGAGGCGGTTTTCCGCGCCTTCCTGACGGCTCCGAATTGGGAAGGGCCGTTGCTCCAGGCATTTCGGCATTTCCTGATCCAGCATATTCATTTCGACAGCGACGTGGAGCATGGTCACAGCGCGCTCAGCCGGCATCTCGCGGTTGATCGCCACACGTCTTCCTTCTGGCACCATTTTCGGGATCTGCTGGTGCTGTGCGCGCCCGAACTCTCTGCGCGGGCCGAAGTGCCGTTGCAGCCGGGTATTCCGCCGGTCTTCGCCGTTTCGACCGGCGTATTTACGCCCGGCCTGGAGACGGCAAGTTGACCTGAACGAATGTGACGGTCATCCCCCATACCGTCTCGTCTCTGCCACGATTCGGCGAAATCCGCATCAGGAAGTATGTTTCCGATGCGTGCTGCTCGAGATAACGTTCAACCGGCGATCCGGTGGACTGGGCGAGGCAAATATCGGCTTCCAGGCCCGAATAGCCCAGCTTGCACGGCACGTCTTGCAAGGGCTTGCCGATATTGCGGTTCGAAAGTTCGTAGAAGGATGCGATCTGCGGTGTGAAATGGCGGACACGGGCTTGCCGGTCCAGAAAGACGGCTGCGATCGATGTCGCATCGACAAGGTTCTGCAGCTCACCACGCAGGCGATCAACTTCAGCGATTTTCGCCAACAGCTTGGCGCTGAGCGTCTGAATCAGCCCGTCCAGGACCTTGATCTGATTCATTGGATCGCCCGCTGCGGCTGCCATGCTCGAGTGTTCCGCCAGCCTTCCAGGGACGGGATTTTCGCTTCCGGATTTTTGCCCGGTTCGTGACGAAATCAGGTGCTTCGATCGGAGTGTCAACTCCTCTCTATCGACCGGCATGATAGCGAATTCGGTAATCCCAGGCTTGAACGACACCTCCCGCCACCCATCGCTTTCGTAGGCCACCAGGACCATGGCTGGGACGTCGCTGCAGGCGGGACAGCTGCGAAGGCGTTCAAGCAGCTCCCTGGCGGACATCCCGGATAAATGGCCATTAGCGATCAGCAGATCAGGGGGCGTGATCGCAGCGCCCGACAATAGCTCATACGGATCTTCATAAATGCGCACCTCCGCCTCACGACCCAGAGCCGTCGTGAGCTCACGGAGATTTTCATGTTCCGGTAGCTGGCTGGCCACAAAAACGATCAAACTCACAGGGTTTCCCTGATAATCTTCCCGAAGGAGGCGATTGGCGATAACGCGAATTGACAATCGCGTTCGCGGTCTTCTCTTGCACTTTTAAGACACCGGAATCAACATCTGCGAGCGGTACCGTCAAGCCCCGAACCTGGCCCGCTCAAGGGCATTCGCCCGCCCAAGGATATTACCTTACTTTCCGCGTTTTCGGTTGGATCAGTGTTGGTCGGCGGCACGGCATGTTCCAGCTGTATCGATACTGCTGATCATCTGGCCCGAAATCAGCCCGATATCATTGAAGGGGTCAGGGCTGTCACCCTTTATTAACGTAATAAATTTAGGTTCTTAGGCATTTCAGTTGAGCCGGTTGGTGGCCAGCTCTGAAAATTTTTGCCGATTTATCTCTTTGAGCTGCAATACCAACGTCACCGCGAGAGCAGGGCAGGAAGTCGAGCCGTTCCTTCGGCGATCGTGGCGATATTCTGCAGGTAAAAAGCATTCATCAATGGATAGTAGGGTGTATAGAGCACGAACATCGTGTACCCGATCCTGCAGGATGGAACCCCGTAGGCCCCGGATTGCATCCGCAAGCGCTGCGATAAAGGACCTCGTGACCGCTCTAAATCCCAAATGACAGCCGCTATTTCGGTGGTCCCGGTCAGTCCTTTCAGGTTTCCCTTGGCCAATTCTGATCCAATCCTATCCTGGAACTCGTGGGAACCGGATCAAACCCACAGGTACGGACAAGGCTGAAAAGAACCAATTATCGTTCGATTTCAGTTGCTTGGCAGAGAATAGGCGAGAGTTCACAAGGCTCCAGTTTCGCCCTCTCACGGCGGTAACAGGGGTTCGAATCCCCTGGGGGACGCCAGTTCTTCCAGCCTTGTTTGCGCCATCGCCGGCCATCTGGCTGAGGACAGCCCGGATGGTTTCATCGCGGGGCAATCGCGTTTGCGTAAACCGGTATTCAAGGGGGTGGTCGTTAAGCCGCACAGTCGGCGCGAAACCCCATCTGGAAATCGCCGTGATTTGCGGCTACTGAATAGATAGGCGTCTAGGGTTCCGGTCCTTGAACAGGACGGCTGGTCCGAGAGATGCCATCCATCGCCGTCAGCGGTGGACACACGGCGGGACAAAAGCCCGGGAGATCGAATGTCGAAGAAGGCGCGAGCCTTTTCGGGACGGTCTTCCGCATGGGCGGCAACAGGTCCCGGAACCGCCCGAACCTCCTTCGAAGTGCAACGGTTGCAGCTTGAGGAGGCCGCGCGTCATGGCATTTCGATTTTTCCCGCTGAGCGTGCCGGAGCCGTTCCATGGCTGACGGGGCACCGCTGTACGAGACCGCGATCGAGGGCGGCAAACATTGGTCGTTCACCGCCCGCCGCGGTACCTTGATCCGCCTCACCGACATTGAGGGCGGGGCCAATGTCGGTATGCTGTTCTACAACCCGGCGAACATGCTGGAGCGTTACAACGCGCCCGACACCCTGAAGTGCCAGCACACTTTCCGGCTGACCCGCGGCCATTGTCTCTATTCCGACATGGGGCGGATCTTCTGCTCGATCGTCGCCGATACGGTCGGCTGGCACGATACCGTCTGCGGCAACGTCACCAAGGCGGCAGTGGCCGAGCGCTGGGGGCTGAAAAGCTATCAGGATTTCAAGAACGACTGGACCCAGAACGGGCATGACGCCTTCCTGGTCGAGGGCGGGAAATACGGTCTCGGCCGGCGCGATCTGGCCGCCAATGTGAACTGGTTCTCCAAGGTTGTGCCCGCGGCGGACGGCACGCTGCTATACGACCCATCCAATGCGCCGGCCGGCTCATCCGTCGACCTCCGGTTCGAGATGGACACGCTGGTGCTGCTGCACACTTGCCCGCATCCGCTGAACATGGCGGCCGAATATCCGCGCAAGCCTGTCGGCATCCGGTTCCACAAGGCCGATCCTGTCACGCCGGACGATTACTGCCTCAACTTCCGGCCGGAAAACGGGCGCGGCTTCCAGAACAACGAAATCTACCATCTGTGCGGAGCGGGGCACTCATGCTGAAGGAAAGCACGCTTGCGCCCGATGTCGCGATCTATCGCCATGTCGTCCCGGCCGGCGATTACTGGATCCACACCGTCGAGAAGGGCCAGGTCTTCCGCATCGTCGACCTGGAGGGCAATCAGGCCGCCGACACCCTCTTCTTCTCCGCCGCCGACCCGGCCGAGCGCTATAGCGCGGTCGACACGATCCGCGCCGGCGGGAATGTCTATCTGGGCCTCGGCACAAAGCTGATGTCGACCGAGAGCAACGTCATGCTGGAGATCGTGGCCGACCTCGTGGGCCAGCACGACACGATCGGCGGCGCCTGCGCGACGGAGTCCAACACCGTGCGCTATGCGCTGGAGAAGCGGACCATGCATGCCTGCCGCGACAGCTGGCTGCTGGCCGTCGCCGAGCGCGACGACCTGAAGCTGACGAAGCGGGACATCACCCACAACATCAATTTCTTCATGAACGTGCCGGTGACGCCGGAAGGGGGCCTCACCTTCGCCGACGGAGTCAGCGGACCCGGCAAATATGTGGAGATGCGGGCCGAGATGGATGTGATCGTGCTGATCTCCAACTGCCCGCAGCTCAACAACCCGTGCAACGCCTATAACCCGACGCCGATCGAAGTGATGATCTGGGGCGCATCCTGAGCAGCATGTTCACCAAGGTCCTGATCGCCAATCGCGGCGAGATCGCCTGCCGCGTCATCCGCACGCTCGACCGGATGGGGATCGCATCGGTCGCCGTCCATTCCGAGGCCGACGCCAATTCCCTGCATGTCGCGCTGGCGGGCGAGGCGGTGTGCATCGGCCCGGCCGCCCCCGCCGAGAGCTATCTGCGTGCCGACACGATACTTGACGCGGCGAAGGCGACCGGCGCGCAGGCGGTCCATCCCGGCTATGGCTTCCTGTCGGAAAATCCGAGCTTCGCCGAGGCCTGCGCCGCCGCCGGCATCGCCTTCATCGGCCCGACGCCCGGGCAGATGCGGGCTTTCGGGCTCAAGCATTCGGCGCGCGAACTGGCGGAAAAGGCCGGCGTCCCCCTGGCGCCGGGCAGCGGGCTGCTCGACGACGTCGATCATGCCAGGCGCGAGGCCGAGAGGATCGGCTATCCGGTGATGATCAAGAGCACGGCCGGCGGCGGTGGCATCGGGCTGCAGCTCTGTCGTGGACCCGAGCAGATGGAGGAGCTGTTCGGCCGGGTCGCCCGCCTGGCGCGGGGCAATTTCGACCAGGCCGGCATCTTCCTTGAGAAATATGTCGAGCGCGGCCGGCACATCGAGGTTCAGATATTCGGCGACGGCCGGGGCAAGGTCGTGGCGCTGGGCGAACGCGACTGCTCGACCCAGCGGCGCAACCAGAAGATCATCGAGGAGACGCCGGCGCCCGGTCTCGCGCCTGAAACCCGCGCGGCCCTGCATGCCACCGCGGTGCGGCTGGGTGAGACGGTGGCTTATGCCAGCGCCGGAACGGTCGAGTTCATCTATGATACGGACAGCGGGGAATTCTATTTCCTGGAAGTGAATACCCGCCTGCAGGTCGAGCACGGCGTGACAGAGGAAGTCTTCGGCGTCGACCTGGTCGAATGGATGATCCGCCAGGCCGCGGGCGAGGGGATGGCGCCGACCGTGCCGGTTCCGCGGGGTGCGTCGATCCAGGTACGCCTCTATGCAGAGGATCCGGCACGCGATTTCCGCCCGTCATCCGGCCTGCTGACCCAGGCACGTTTTCCTGCCGATGCGCGGGTCGAGACCTGGGTGGCGAACGGTTCAGAGATTTCGCCGTTCTATGACCCGCTGATCGCCAAGGTCATCGTCAAAGGCTCCGATCGTCGGGAGGCGCTGGCCCGGCTGTCGAAGGCCCTGGCCGACACCTCCATCGCCGGAATAGAGACCAATCTCGGTTACCTGCGCCAGCTCGTCGCCGATCGGCTGTTCGCCTCCGGCAGCATGACGACGCGGGCGCTGGAGAATTTCGCCTATGCGCCGCGCACGATCGAGGTGCTGGTGCCCGGCACGCAGACCACGATCCAGGATTATCCCGGCCGCGTCGGCTACTGGCATGTCGGCGTGCCGCCGTCCGGCCCGATGGACCATGTCGCCTTCCGATTGGCGAACGTCGCGGTCGGCAACGCGCCGGGCACGGCGGCGCTGGAGCTGACCCTGTCCGGACCGACGCTGAAGTTCAATACGGCGTCATTGATCTGCCTGACGGGCGCGGACATGGCCGCCGAACTGGACGGCAAGCCCGTTGTTTACGGCGCGCCGGTGACGGTTCCGGCCGGCGCCACCCTGCGCATCGGCGCGATCAGGGATGCCGGCTGCCGGGCATATCTGGCGGTGCGGGGCGGGTTCGACGTGCCGGACTATCTCGGCAGTCGTTCGACCTTCACACTCGGCAAGTTCGGCGGGCACGGCGGGCGCAACCTGATCGCCGGCGACGTGCTGCATCTCGGAACGGCGGATGGCGGCATACCGCGCGCCATCCCGGCCGGCATCGTGCCTGAGATCGCACGCGACTGGGAGCTGGGCGTACTCTACGGCCCACACGGCGCGCCGGATTTCTTCACCGAAGAGGACATCGCGGCCTTCTTCGCCGCCACCTGGGAGGTCCACTACAACTCCAACCGAACCGGTGTGCGGCTGATCGGGCCGAAGCCCAGATGGGCGCGCGCCGACGGCGGCGAGGCCGGGCTGCATCCGTCCAACATCCACGACAATGCCTATGCAATCGGCGCGGTCGACTTCACCGGCGACATGCCGGTGATATTGGGGCCGGACGGGCCGTCCCTGGGCGGCTTCGTCTGCCCGGTCACCATCGTCCAGGCCGAGCTGTGGAAGATCGGCCAGCTCCGTCCCAACGACCGGGTCCGCTTCCGCCGGCTGACGCCGGCCGAGGCAGCGGCGATGGAGCAGCGGCAGGAGAGGCTGATCGCGACCCTGGCCGAGCCGGAACGGCTGGAGGTGCCCCAGGCTACCGGCCGCGACGCGCCGATTCTGGCCGAACTGCCCGCCGAAGCGGAACGCCCGGCCGTCGTCTATCGCCGGGCCGGCGACAAGTATCTGCTGGTCGAATACGGGCCGCTGGTGCTGGACCTTGAACTGCGTTTCCGTGTCCATGCCCTGATGGGCTGGGTCGAGGCGCAGGCGCTCCCCGGTATCGTCGATCTGACCCCGGGCATCCGCTCGCTGCAGATCCATTACGATAGCCGCATATTGCCGCTGGAGACCCTGCTCGCCCGGCTCAAGACGGCGGAGGCGGCGCTGCCGCCCGTGGCCGACATGGTGGTGCCGACACGGATCGTCCGCCTGCCGCTGTCATGGGACGACGCCGCGACCCAGCTTGCGATCTCGAAATACATGCAGTCGGTCCGGGCCGACGCGCCCTGGTGCCCCAGCAATATCGAGTTCATCCGCCGCATCAACGGATTGGAATCCATCGAGGATGTGAAGCGGATCGTCTTCGATGCGTCCTATCTCGTGCTGGGGCTGGGCGACGTCTATCTGGGCGCGCCGGTGGCGACCCCGGTCGACCCGCGCCAGCGGCTGGTGACGACCAAGTACAACCCGGCCCGCACCTGGACGCCGGAGAACGCGGTCGGCATCGGCGGGGCTTATCTCTGCGTCTATGGCATGGAGGGGCCGGGCGGCTACCAGTTCGTCGGCCGTACCTGCCAGATGTGGAACACCTACCGCACGACGGCGGACTTCACGGCCGGCAGCCCCTGGCTGCTGCGCTTCTTCGACCAGATCCGCTTCTATCCGGTCAGCGGCGATGCGCTTCTGAAATTCCGCGAGGACTTCCTGCACGGGCGGGCCAAGCTAGACATCACCGAGGCCAGCTTCAGCCTGAAGGACTATCGGCAATTCCTGGCCGACAACGCCGACAGCATCATTACCGCCAAGTCCCGCCAGCAATCGGCATTCGAGGCCGAGCGCGCCCGGTGGGAGGCGAGCGGCCAGATCAGCTATGGCGCCGACCTGCCCGAGCCGCAGCCCGACGAAGACGAGGATACGCCGCCGCCCGGCTGCGAGGCGATCCCAAGCCCGGTTTCCGGCAGCGTCTGGCGCGTCCTGGTCGAGCCGGGGCAGGCCGTGAAAGCCGGTGAGCCGGTGATCGTCGTCGAATCGATGAAGATGGAGATGCAGGTGAGCGCGCCAGCCGACGGGACGGTGGTCGAACTGCGCTGCGCCGAGGGGCGCGGCGTCTCTACCGGCCAGACCCTCGCGATCTTCCGCCCGGAGCCGTCATGACCCAG
>Ga0105238_10000549_pt1 | contig 39246 bp, 27 predicted proteins | sample KBSC34metaG_FD_81526 | JGI IMG/M metagenome (GOLD analysis project Ga0105238, IMG submission 81526) | Corn rhizosphere microbial communities from Kellogg Biological Station, Michigan, USA - KBS C3-4 metaG | ecosystem: Host-associated > Plants > Roots > Rhizosphere > Soil | place: Michigan, USA...
AGCCGGAACGATTCGGGAGAAGGTCATCATCAATCACCCCGCGATATGCGCCGGCCACCGCGCCGCCGTTTTCGGGGCAACCTAAACCTGACAACCGACAAACCCAATGACCACGATTAGAAACCCATTCTTCCACCTGGTCCTCGCCCTCGCGCTGACGTTTGGCACCTTGCCCGCCCTGGCCGCCAGCGGCGTCTGGACCAACCTGGTGACGGGCAGCGCCTCCGGCAGTTGGGCGACGCCCGCCAACTGGAGCGCCGGCATCATCGCCAGCAACGCCGACAGCACGGCTGATTTCAGCACGCTCGACCTTACCAATACGACCACCCTGACCCTGGATGGCAACCGCACCAACGGCATCCTTGTCATCGGCGACACCGTGCCGAACACCAACTGGACGTTCAACGCCGGCACGCCCGCCACCAGCGCCCTGACGATGCAGGTCAGCGCCGGGGTTCCGGTCTTCAACGTCAGCAACCAGACCGCCACTTTTGGCGCGCCAATATACAGCGCCAACGGTTTCCTGAAGACGGGTGGCGGCGCCCTGCGGATGAACAATTCCAACACCAACACCGGCAACTGGTTGAACGGCCTGATTGTCGTTTCCAACGGCATCTTGCAATGCGGTAACGGCAGCATCGGCATTTATGGCAATCAAAACGGAACGAACCGCGTGGTCGTGCTGGACGGCGCGACCGTGGAGGTGATTTCCGCGGTCGGCGTGAACAACAAGCACCTCACCATCAGCGGCAATGGGGTGGGCGGAACCAGGGGCGCCCTCTACGCCTTTCCGCCGACAAACAATGTCAATACCACGCGCTGGGGGTTAGGCAGCGTCAACGACAGCGGCACCTCGGCCAACAGCAGTTCGTCCTTTCCGGCCATTACCTTGGCGACCAATGCCACCGTGTATGTGGATGGCTTGAACTGGACCTACGTTTTTCTCATGGGCTACGTCTCGAGCTCGACCAACAATTTTACGCTCACCAAGACCGGCCCCGGACGCATCTCTTTTGACCGCGGCGCGAATGTTTCCAACATCGTCGTCAACGCCGGTTCGATCGCCCCTAACTCGGCCAGCGCCTTCGGAGCGGTGCAGAACTGGACCGTCAACAATGGCGGGACGATTTACAACTGGCAGAACAATTGTTACGGCTCCGGCGCCTCCATGACGGTCAATTCCGGCGGCGTCTGGGACATCAACGGTCGCAATGATTCCGCCGGCACCGGCTACACGGAGACCATCGGCTTCCTGTCCGGCTCCGGTACCATCACCCACGGCTCCTTGGGCGCAACGGTGACCACCACTCTGGCGGTCAATAACAACGGCTCGTTCAGCGGCAACGTCACCGTTTCCAACGGCGTCTTGAACCTGACCAAGAACACGGCCGGTACCACGCTGGCTCTCGGCGGGACGAACAGCTACAACGGCCTTACGACCATCAACGCCGGCACGTTGTTGGTGGATGGCCTCCACGGCGGCGGGAGCAATTATGTGGTCGCCGCCGGAGCCGTCCTGGGCGGCAAGGGTACGATCATTCCAACCCCCGTCTGCACCATCAACTTGAGCGGCACCCTGGTCGCCGGCGACGGCGGCGGTACATTGACTGTCAGCAACGTCGCGGGCGCCGGCAACGTCATCGTCTCGAATGCGAGCTTGAAAGTGCTGACCCAGATCAATTCGTCCGCCAGCGGCAATTATCTGGCTTCCTGTACCTCACCAACAGCAGCACCACGGCCTTGCTGCAGCAGAATGGCACCGAAGCGTCCGTTTACGCCACGGCGGTGAACATCGACGGCACCAGCAATGTCTTGAGCTTCACCACGGCCAATCCCGCCCTCGGCCAGTTTCCGTTCATCAAATATAACGGCTCCATCGGCCGCCTGGACGGATTTGCCGGTTTGAGCCTCCAGTCGCCAGCGGGCATCACCGCGTATCTCTCAAACAACGTGGCGAATTCCTCGATTGATGTCGTGGTCACGGCGATTCCCGCGCTCGTCTGGCAGGGCACGCCAAGCGGCAACTGGACCATCGGCGGTTCGGCCAACTGGCTTAATGGCGTGACTCCCTCGGCATACACCGAAACCGCCGGGGTGGGGCCGTTCGTCATCTTTGACGACAGCGCGCCGGGAACTGCTTCCGTGAACGTCTCCGCGAACGTCACACCCAAGGGCATTACAGTTACCGCCAACACCAAAAATTACGTCTTTTCCGGCACCGGCAGCGTGGCAACCGCCGGCAGCGTGGTGAAGGACGGCGCCGGCACGTTGACACTGGCGAACACAAACTCCTTTTCCGGCACGGTGACTGTCGTCAACGGCGCGCTGGCCGTCGGCAATGGCGGCGCTTCCGGCAGCATCGGTTCCGCCACGGTTGCAAATTCCGGGGCGCTCATCTTCAACCGCAGCGATGATGTGACCATCGCTAACTCGATCAGCGGCAGCGGTTCCCTGGTCAAAAACAACACGGATATCGTAACGCTCACGGGGGTCGGCAACGTCGGCGGCAGCATCGCCGCCAACGGTGGCACGCTCGCGCTCGGCCCGTCCGGGACCATCACCGTTTCCGGCGACATCACCGGCGCCGGCGCATTCGGCATCAACGGCGCGGGTACGGTCAAGCTGAGCAGCGCCAACATCACTTACACCGGCGGCTCGCTCATCGCGGGCGGCGGTACGCTGGAATTCGATAACGCCTTCCCGCCATCCGGCAACATCACGGACAACGGCACGCTGGCCCTTGGTGTTGGCGGAACTTTCGGCAATAACATCTCCGGCAGTGGCGGCCTGACCCTGCTCAATGGCGCCAGTGCTGTTCTGGCTGGCGCAAACTCTTATGCCGGCCCGACCCGGCTTCTGGCCGGCGGCGCCCTGACGGCGGATGCCCCCAACTATCCGGCTGCAAGCGTGCTGATGCTCGGCAGCACCAACGGCACGGGTGACACCGGCTCGGCCACCTTTAACTCCGGCAACCCGGTGCTTGGCGGCTTGGTCGCGGGCGGCAATTCCACCAGCCCCGGCGACCCGGTGATTTTGGGCGGCAGCGGCCAGTCTCTCACCGTGAACGGAAATGTTTTCATCGGCAACTCCGGTCCGTCAGGTGCGTCGGTTTATCTGCCGGTCACCGGTGCCAGCAGCTCGCTTACGGTCAACACCAACGGTGGTGTCATCCAGCTCGGCCTCGGCACCGCCGGCAGCGGCGTCAATCCTGACGCCGTTTTCGTGGATCTGTCGGGCCTCGATAATTTTACCGCGAACCTTGGCTCCAATGGCGCGGTCAATCTCGGCACGTTGGACGGCAATCCGGGACCGCCGGCCGGTGCCGGCGTGGTCAACTGGTTTAACCTGGCGGCCATTTCCAACTCGGTCACCGCCGGGTCGGTCAACCTCGGCGCGGGCGGCCGTCAATTGGTTCCCGAACTCCGCCTCGGCCCGGGCACGAACGTGTTCAACCTGAATTCGCTCGTCTGCGGCTTTGGCGGCCGCGACGGCAATTACTTGCACTTCCTCGGCGGCTCGGGCGGCTTCCGTTTGCGGGGCAACGACGGCGTTTCCCGCGCCGTGTTCGCGGTCGGCAACAATCCCGGCACCGGCACCGGCGCCGCCATCACCAACATAGTGGATCTCACCGGCCACTGGGTGGACCTGCTCGTCAGCACGCTGACCATCGGCAATTACAACAACGCGGGCGTCTATCAGAACTCGTTCGCGTTCGACACTGGCGTGTTGGATGCACAATCGACCAGCCTCTCGCTCATCCGGAACAACAACGGCAATGCTGCCGCCAGCGGCAGCACGCTGTATATCGGCGGCGGCACCGCCCGGCTCGGCCCCGTGAATCTCACCGCCAGCGCCGCCTACGGTTCGCTCGGCATCAATAACGCCAGCGTCACCGTGGCGAACATCACTTCGCCCGGTGCCGGTGTGGCCAGCCTGGGCATCACCAATTCCACATTTGGCATCGCACTGACGAACAGCGGCAATCCGGTCGTCGCGCCGGTTGCGGTGGACAGCCTCTCGCTGGACACGGCGGTGAACCTCGCCGTAAATGGCACCAACTGGGTCATCGGCCAGTTCCCGCTGTTCAGCTACACCGGCGCCATTGGCGGCACCGGTTACCCGGCGCTGACACTGACCAGCCTGCCTTCGGGCGTCGGCGGTTACCTGTCCAACAACATCGCCGCGTCCTCCATCGACCTCGTTGTCACCAATGCCCCGGTGTTGATCAATACGAATCCGACGAACATCGTGGCCGTGATTAATGGCGCGAATCTGGAATTGACCTGGCCGGCGGACCATACGGGCTGGCGGCTCCAGTCCCAGACGAACTCGCTCGCCACCGGCCTCGGCGCGAACTGGGTGGCCATACCCGGCTCGGCGGCAAGCAATCATTTCACGAACACAATCGACCGGGCCAAACCCGCTGTCTTCTACCGTCTCGTTTATCCATGATTTTGGGTTGGGTGAATGGCCGGGGAGGCATCCCCGGCCATTTTATCCGGCTCACCACGACCAAAGATGAAAATGAAAATTCAACCTGAAAACCATGGCGCCATGCGGCGCTCCGCCTTTACCCTGATTGAACTGCTGGTGGTCATCGCCATCATCGCCATTCTCGCGGCCATGTTGTTGCCCGCGCTGGCGATGGCCAAGCGCAAGGCCTACAACATCAACTGCACCTCCAATTTGAAGCAGGTTGGCATGGCCATCCAGATGTTTGCCGATGATCATGGCGACATCCTTCCCAACGGGGAGGCGGGTGTCGTCAGCAATCGCGGGTTGAGTGTTGGGCAAAAGGCCACGTATAGCTATAACGACGCCAATCCGAATGACAATCTGGTGTATGCCATCCAACCCTATGTGGGGGCACCCAGCCCGGCCACGGCGCCGGCCTTTACTGTGGTCACTAACTTGATAAAAATTATGTTTTGTCCGGCCAATGAAAAATATAACCGCAAGGCTGCCGTCGCCGGCAGTGTCGGCGACTTTATTTGCTACCAAATGGTGGAAGGTTCAACCCAAGCCGGCAATGCCAATTCGTACTGTGGCCTGCCAGAGCGTCCTTTTGGTTACAATGGCGCGGTGACACCGGTCGTGACCGGAACGGAGGCGCAGCCCAAAAAAATGAGCTGGGTTGCGCGGATAAAATCAGTTTCCGACATATGGGCGATGGTGGATGCAGATCGACAGGCGAATTCAAACCCCGGAAACAATGTTTGGGCGGCGACCGTGCCAGAACAACCGGCCCATGGGAGCACCCGCAACTACCTCTGGTTTGACTGGCATGTTGAATCCAAGAAGGTTTCCGCCTCGCCCGCCAACCGATACTTTGACCCAAATCCATGATCCTTGTTTCGTCCATTCAAGGAAAAGGCGAAAGCTTGTCAACCGGCATATTTTTCTTGTTGTCGGAAGGATTGATTTATAAATGAAAACGGCTGTGACAGAATCCAAACTTATAGACTGCGCTGGCGTGTTGAAATCTAATGCTGACTGGTCGCGGGCCTTTGACCTGTGCATGCGCAAGGCGCGCCGCAACATCCAACGCCTCGCCGACGAACCCAAATCCGCGCCGTGGGCCGTGGATGGAAATTACTTTGCCCACCCCGAAGGCTTCAACGAAATCGGCAACTGGACCTCGTCATTCCTTACCGGCATGGCGCTCATCGCGTGGCGTGAGACGGAGGATGAATTCTTCCTCCGGCAGTTGCTCCGCCTCGCGCCGGCCTACCGTGAGAAAGCGTTCAATCCCCGCTTTCATTCCCATCACGACATGGGGTTTCTCTATTCGCTGTATTCCGTGGCGCTCTACAAATTGACGGGGGACCGGCAGCATCGCGAATCCGGACTGCTGGCCGCGGAGGCCTTGTATCAACGTTTCAACCACCGGGGCAATTTTATTCGTGCGTGGGGCCAGCTCGGCACGGATGACCAGGAAAACATGGCCATCATCGACTGCATGATGAACCTGCCGCTGCTCTACTGGGCGTCGCAGGAAAGCGGCGATAAGAAATTTCACGATATCGCCGTGCGGCAGGCGGACACGACGCTGAAGTGTTTCATCCGCCCGGATGACTCCGTGTTTCATGCCTATCGCTTTGATCTGAAAACGGGGCAGCCAATCGGCGGCGACAACTATTGCGGCCGCGGCGTGGACACGCATTGGGCGCGCGGTACCGGCTGGGCCATTTACGGTTTTGCCTTGAGCCATCGCTATACGGGCGATCAGAAATATCTCGACGCTTCGCTGCGGCTGGCGCGGAAGTTCAACCAGGAGCTCAATGGCGACGCCGTGCCTGTTTGGGACTTCAAACTGCCCGCCGGTGAAACTCCGTTGCGTGACTCGTCGGCCGCGGCAGTCGTCGTTTGCGGTTATCAGGAACTGGAAAAGCTTGGCGCGGCGGATGCGTTGATCATCAAGACCAAGGAGTCCCTGCTGAATCATCTCTGCTCCGACACTTATTTGAACTTCGACGAGTCATGCCCCGGTATCCTGCGCGACGGCCAGGTTGGCAGCGATGGTCCTGGCTCGGCCCGGAACGCTTATATGAGCTGGGGCGATTATTATCTGATGGAGGCGCTCGACCGTGAATTGCACAAGGGTGAGACTTGGTGGTGAAGCTGCGCCAACTCCCGCTTAAGCCGCACCCATGATCCGCCGTTCCACCAATCGCCTGAAGCCGGCCGGCGTAAAAATGCTTTTGGCACTGCTGGCCGTCCGGCTCGGCCTCTGCGTTGTGAGTGCGACCAATGCGGATGTGCAATGGGACAATGGCGCGGGCAACAACGATTGGGGCAACCCCACGAATTGGAGCGGCAATGCCTTGCCCGCCACCGGCCTTGGCACCACCGGTGACAAGATTCACATCAACCTGGCCGGCTCCAGCCGCGCCGTTTACTCTGCCGCGACGGGGGCCAATACCTACCAATACATCCGCGTTGGCGACAGTGCTGCTGGCGAGATCCTTGTCACGGGCGGTTCGCTGGGCAGTGATTCCACCACGGTCACCTATGTCGGGGTTGGCGGACACGCCGGTACGGTCACGGTCACAAACGGCTCCCTGTCCTTTGGTGGCTATATGGAGGTGGGTTTGAATTCCAGCAGCGTGGGTACGCTCAATGTCAGCGGCGGTCTGCTGGACTCGGCGCGTAACGGCACGATCGGCGGCGTCTCTGGTGTCAGCATCGGTTTCGGCGATGGTACCGGCGCGCAGGGGAAATGTGTTTTATCTGGCGGCGAACTGCGAACCCGCACTGGAATCTTGCTCGGTGCAAATGGTGGCACCGGCCGCTTTGAAGTGCACGGTGCCGGCGTGGCGAACATCGGCACAGATGGTTCGGCCGATGATGGTTTCTGGGTGCAGAGTTCCAACAGCGTGCTGGCCGCGTATGTCACGAACGGAACGCTCGGCTCAATCTACGTCGCCAACCTCGTCAGCGGCTCCGGCCCCTATAACCATGGCAATGTCATCTTCATGCCCGGTGCCAAACTGGAGCTCGGTTTCCTTGGGACGACGAATCCCGGTGCCTGGGATCTGATGACATGGGATGGCACCCTGTTGACGAACGGCCTCTCGCTCGTTTCCGGCACGGACACCAACTGGAGCTTCCAGTACGTAACCAACGGCTCCGCCACAAGTGCCAACACGCTGCGCATCATCTATATCGCCGCCAACCTGAATCCACCGACCGGTATCGTGGCGGTGCCGGGAAATTCGCAGGTCGCACTGCACTGGTCGGCAGAAAGCGGCGCAACCGATTATTTTCTCAAGCGCGCCACATCACCCGGCGGGCCATATACGTTTACGAACATCACCACCGGCAGCACTTTCACCGACACCGGCCTGACCAACGGTGTGACTTATTATTATGTCGTCAGCGCCGCGATGACGAACGGGTTGACCGGCAATTCCTTTGAAGTCCGTGCGATGCCGTTCACCGCCAACTTCATCCACCCCGGAATCGTTCATTCAATTTCTGATCTGGAACGCATGCGGACCAATGTGCTGGCGACCAATAATCCGTGGTTCATGGGATATACCAACATGCTCGCGGATTCCCATTCCTCTTCTGCCTATCCCATGGCCGGGCCGCTCCCGACGATTTATCGTGACGCGATCCATCCGGCGCTGCCGACGGAATTTCAGGACGACTGTGGTGCCGCGTATCAAAATGCGCTGCTCTGGTATCTCACCGGCGACCCGGCGCATGCGACCAAGGCGGTCCAGATTCTTGATGCCTGGTCATCCACCTGCACCAACGCCTCCGGTTCGGATGTGCGGCTCGCCTGCGGCCTGCAAGGCTACAAGTTCATCACCGCCGCCGAGATCATCCGCTACACTGGTGCCCCATGGTCGGCCGCCGGGATCAATACGTGCAGCAACTTCATCCGCACCGTCCTCCTGCCACAGAACCGGATGTACGGCGGCGGCAACTGGGGGCAGATTGGCGCGTGCAGTGCCATGGCCGCCGGTGTTTTCATGGATGATGAGGCTGTGTTCAACGAGGCACTGAATTGTTTCAAATATGGGGCGCCAACGGAGTGTGACATGGGCATCCCCAATTACATCAACCCGCTCGGCTGGACGACCGAGTCCGACCGCGACATTGGCCATTGGGGCCTCGCGCTCGACAACATGACCGAGGCGTCTTCGATCGCCTGGTGCCAGGGCCTGGACCTGTGGACTTACCTGAACAGCCGGCTGCTGACCGCGCACGAGTACCTCGCTTATTTCAACGTCAACAACACGACCAATGGCGGGCTTGGTGGCTTGACCAACAACCTGGCACCCTACGTCGCTGGCACGCAATGTGACGGCTTAAACAACAGCGGCCTGATTTCACAAACATCGGGCGCGATCAACCAGCTTGGGACCTGGTTTCCGCTGTGGGAACAGGCGTATGCCCCGTATCAAAATATGATCGGCATCTCCGCGCCGTGGACTTCCAACGCCGTCGTGGAGGAGCGCCCGGAAGGATACGACCGCGACCACATCGCCTTCGGCACGCTCGTTGCCGCGCTCCCGACGCGAACTCCCGGTCTGCCCATCATGCCGTCCGGCCTGACGACGACGTGGAGCAATGCGCAGGTCAAACTGATCTGGAATCGCGCATCAAACGCCGTAAGTTATTTCGTGAAACGCGCCACCTTGCGCGGTGGTCCCTACACCAACGTTGCGTCGGCAATTTCCGTCACAAATTTCATGGACAGCACCGTGTCTAATAACGTGCTCTATTTTTACAAAGTCTCCGCGACGAATGTCATCGGCGAAACGGTCGATTCCGGGCTTGCCGCAGCTTACCCGTCAGGCAACGCACCCGCTTCGCCCACAGGATTGACCGCCAGCACAACGTCGCACAGTCGCATCGCCCTCGCGTGGAATTCAGTTCCCGGCACGACGAGCTACACGATCAAACGTGCGAATGCCGACGGTGGACCCTACACCACAATTGCAACCGGTGTGGGAACAATCTTCCTGACTTATGCCGACGTCGGATTGACGCCAAACACGACCTATTATTACGTTGTCACCGCCACGAATAGCATCGGGGCCAGTGCGCCCTCAACCCAGGCGAGCGCCACCACGCTGCCCGCCTTGCCATCCACCTGGACCTATGCGGATGCCGGTTATGTGACGACGCCCGGCAATGCCACCTACGCCAATGGCACGTTCACGGTACGGGGCGCGGGACTCGATTACGGTGGAGGAAATTCGGATTCATTCGGTTTTGCGTATGTCAACCTGACGGGCGATGGCACCATCACCGCCCGCTTCGCCGCCCGCACCAATTATAGCGGCTTGAACAAAACCGGCCTGACAATGCGTGAATCGCTGGCACTTGGCTCCAAGCATGCTTTTGTGTTGTGCGATGGCACGACAAACAATTCCATGTTGTATCGAAGTTCCACCGGTGGAAATGGCACCAGCAGTGGAACGACCAACATTGCCGGCGTGCTGCCCGAATGGCTTAAGCTAAATCGCACGGGAAACCTGTTCACCGGCTACGTTTCGCCAGATGGCATCAATTGGACGGTGTTGAACTCTGTCAACATCACGATGAACAGTACTCTGCTGGTTGGCTTCGCTGTCTGTTCGCGGAACAATGGCAATCTCGACACCGCCGTGTTCGATAACGTCAGCGTGACCGGCCAGTGGCCGGTGTTACCGGGGACGGCTGCGCCGTTGATCGCGGTCGCCGAAGATTCGTCAGCGCTTTTGAGTTGGAGCCTTGCCACCAACGCCACCGGTTATAATCTGAGCCGCGCGTCATCGGCAGGTGGGCCATACACCATCATAGCGACCAATTCTATCAGCCTGGCGTTCACTAACACCGGTCTGGCGAATGGCGCCCTTTATTATTACGTCGTCACCGGCACCAATTTTTATGGTGCCGGCCCTGATTCCGGCGTCGCCACCGTGCGCCCCGTTTCCTCATCGCCGCCGTCGTTGAGCTTTGCCCTGGTCGCCAATCAGATGCAGTTCAACTGGCCGACTGACCATATCGGCTGGCGGTTGCAGGCGCAGACCAACCCCCTCAACGTGGGCCTCGGTACGAACTGGTCGGCCATTTCCGCCTCCAGCACCACAAACCAAATGTTCCTTCCGGCTTCAATCACGAATGGCGGTGTTTTCTACCGCCTGATTTATCCATGATGAAAAACAAATTCCTGACGCTTGCCATGCTATGCCTGCTGGCCGGCCGCCTGACCGCCGCCGAATGGCAATGGTCCGTGCCCGTGCCGCCGTTGCCGGACCGCACCAACGAAACCTCGCGCGCATTTCTCTGGATCCCGCCGGATTGCCGGCATGTGCGTGGCGTGGTCTTCGGCCATCACAACATGGAAGAGGAGGGGATCCTCCAACATCCGGTTTTCCGCAGGGCGCTCAGTGAACTTGGTTTCGCCGAAGTCTGGGTCGCGCCGACCTTCGATGCCTATTTCCGCTTCGATCGGGGTGCCGGAGAGAAGTTCGACGCCATGATGGCTGCGCTCGCGGAGCGGTCCGGCTATGCCGAACTCACCAACGCGCCGCTGGTGCCGGTCGGCCATTCCGCCGCGGCTTCCATGCCGTGGTACATCGCCGCGTGGAAACCGGAACGCGTCATCGCCGGCATTTCTTTCAGCGGCCAGTGGCCGTATGTGCCCGATACCAACAACGCGCCGCACGTTGCCGATCGCAGCATTGATTCCGTGCCCGGCATTGTCACGCAGGGTGAATATGAATGGGCCGATGAAACCATCCCCCGTGGGCTTATGATCAAGGCCGCGCATCCGAAGATGCCCTTAAGCGCAGTCGGCTGCCCGGCGGACGGACACTTCGAGGCCACGGATGAAAAGGTGGAGTTGCTCGCGCTCTATGTGCGGAAAGCCGCGCAATATCGCCTCCCCGAAAAATCCTCCGGCACCGGGGCTGTCGTGTTGAATCCCGTCGATGTCACGAAGACCGGCTGGCTCGCCGAACGTTATGCCACCGACAAGGACCCGTCCGTGCCCGCCGCGCCGGTGGGCCAGTTCAAGGGCGATCCCGCACAGGCGTTCTGGTACTTCGACGGGGAACTGGCCCGGGCGGTGGAGAAGTTCCAGCGCCAGCATCGCGGCCAGGCCGCCTTGCTTGGCTATGTCCAGGACGGCCTGGTTGTCACCCAGCGCAACGGCACGCACCAGCAGGTTACGCTCAGATTTATGCCGCAGGATGACGGAGTGACCTTCAAGCTTACCGGCACATTTCTCGATACGGTTCCCGATGGTCGCCCGACCCGTTGGGCGCACAAGCCGGCGGGCGCTCCCATTGACCGGCCGCAGACCAGCGTGCCCGTTGATATCTCGCGCATCACCGGCCCGGTGCAAAAGATTTCCGCCGATACCTGGCGGGTGGCCTTCAACCGCGCTTCATTTCTCGGCGACCGGCGCGGCAATGAAGCGTGGTTTGTCGCCACCTGGCCCGGCGATGCCACCTTCAAGCGGGCGGTCCAGCAAGCCATGCTGCCCATACCCCGCCGCAACTCCGAAGGCGTGCCGCAGACGGTTGATTTTCCGCCGATCGCCGATGTGCAACGTGGAACGGAGTCCGTCAAACTTGCGGCAACGAGCAGTTCCGGCCTGCCGGTTGGTTTCTTCGTGCGCGAAGGCCCGGCGGAGATTGAAGGCGATGTTTTACGATTCACAAAAATTCCGCCACGTGCGAAATTTCCCGTGCGTGTGACCATCGGCGCTTATCAGTTCGGCCGGTCAACCCAGCCGAAATATCAATCCGCTTCGCCGGTGTTCCGGGAGTTCTTGATCAAATGATGAAGATGTTTCAAATCATGCGGCAAAATTTGTCGGTCGTCTTGTTGCTCGCCACATCCGCAATGGTTTATGCGGCGGAGAATCCCGCGCCGCTCGATGACATCGCGTTCGGAAACCCGGCATCGGAGGTTGGTCACGGTCTCAAGGCCACCCATAGTGATTTGACGACCAACCAGCCCGGTGAGTCTGCGCGGATTTTGCTGCCTTCCGGAGAACCGGCCTGGGACGGCGGGCGGCTGGCGTTCACGCTGGCGGTTGACCCGGTGAAACAAAACTACGCCACCGCGCGCTTTTGGGGTTCGGACGCCACGGTGAATGACCTCATCCTGTTCTGCGAGGGCAAGCAGGTCGGCTACCGGCATCTGGGTGACATCGACCTGCTGGACATCGGCGGCGAGCGCGCGCCGTTTCCTGGCCGTTACTACTACACCACCACGCCGTTGCCGTTGGCGATGACGCGCGGCAAGACAAACCTGGCGCTGGAGATCCGGAGCAGCGGGCCGACCTGGGGTTATGGTGCAACCTTCGACCAATTTCAGAAACCGATGACCACGCCTACGCGCAGCATCTACAATCTTTATACGCATACGGACAATTATTTCATTCCACCCACCGGTGAAAAACAGGGCAACGCACCGGGAAAGCTGTCCGTGCGCACAACCCCGGGCCCGGAGGTGATGGAAAAGCTCAAGACGCGTGTCAACAATGAGGTCAATAATCTGATCAAGTCCGCACGGCCGCTCAACGAAATGCAGATGGAATTTCTGGCGCGGGCTTATCACGTGAAGTGGACCCCGGCATATCACAACCCGAAAGTTGTCCAACAGGTTGTGGCAGGCACGGATGCGCTCTTTGCGGCGTGGCGGGATAATCCCGAATTGGCGCACAATGACCCGTCCACGCCGAACCCCGGCTGGTTTGAATTCGGCCCGGCCGGTCATGCAATTTCCCTGCTCGGGGAGCAGGTCAAACCCTCGCTCGACCAGGAGATTGATGATGGCGGAAAAAAAATATCCCGGCGTGCGGCGTGGTCGGAGTTGCTCGTAGCCGGGCGCGACTGGCATCGCCACCATCGCCGGCTCTATACAAACCAGACCATGATCACGGACATGGAAATCTATAATTCCAACCGCGGCCTCGAAGTGGTTGACCCTGCGAACGCTCTGTCCGAGGCCGAAGTTCGCCGTTACCTCTACGAAGCCGTGGCGATCGAACCATGGCGTGACAGCGATGACCGGCCCAATTGGGGCGTCGGCACCAATTACTGGCAACTCACCGCCAAACACCTGACCAAGGAACTCGGATACGTCGGCTACTATGGTGAAGTGCTGGATTGGGTGACTTCCATCTATAACGCCACCCGCCCCGCGCCCGGCCAACCGGGCGATGAGAAGATCAAATCGCAATTGGAGAAAATCGCCGCTGCCCGCGCCGTGTTCCGCTATCCCGGCATGGACGAGGACGGCAACCGGGCGATGCTGATCGAAGCCGTGGTCGGCTGGCGCGATGCGGGTCACTATCCTGGCAACGTTGCCTATGGTGAACGCTCGACGTGGGACGCCTCGTCCCTTTACACCGCCGCCGCCACGCTCGATGGCGATGCGGTCGGATATGCGCAGCAGATGTTTGATGATGGGCAGTTTTTTGTCTCGTTGGAGCGGCAGATGGCGCAGTCGGGTAACCTGCGGGTAACTGCCGGCCTGCTCGAAGTGCCGGACGACTACGAACTTGTCAAATCGCAGCCACCCGCCGCCAAGCGCCTGCCCATGACGCCCGGCCAGCCCGATTTCGTTTTCAGTGACGAGGAGGACGGCGCTGTTGCCATCAAGAATGGTGACGAAATCCTTTACGCCTCGCTGTACTGGCGTGCCCGCAATGCGGTGAATTTTCTCGCCCGTCTTCATTACACCACCCCGACGATTGATCGCATCGCCGTCGTGGCCGACGATGTGCAGTTCACGCCCAGCGGAGATTTTTACAGCCGTCCGGATCATATCAATTTTGGTTTCGCCAGCGGCGGGCCGAAATTTCCAATGGAAATGCACTCGGCTTCCGCCGGCGAAAAACTGCCCATCGCCAAGGTTCCCGATGGTGTGCGTTTCCGTCCCGGCGACGAAAGCGTTTACGCGGGCAAGGGTGATTTTTATTCACTGCGCTACGGCGATTATCTCATTGGCATGAATATGACGACAGACCGGACGTTCGAGTTGAAAACGTCCCCCGATGTGGGTATGGCCAAGGAACTGGTGTCCGGCAAGAGGGTCAAGCTGGATGCGCCGCTGAAAGTAGCTCCGCGCTCAACGGTGGTTTTGTTTTTCGGAAAATGAGCGCGCCAATCCAGCACAACTTCCTCGCCATCGACGAAGGCCACGCGACGCTGTTGCACGTTAACGAGCGCGACCAGTCCGGGAACTGGCTTGTGCCCATCGGCCAGCCTGCCGCGCGCGACGTGCAACTCATCGGCGATGGCCGCGTGCTCATCGGGCATCATCACGGCTACAGCGAGTTTGACATCGCGTTGGGGCGGCTGGTGAAGGAGTACAAGGCGCTCACCGGAGTGACGGCGGTGCGGAGGCAGCCGGATGGCCACACGATCATCGCCGGCGTGGACATCCCGGGTACGAAAGGCGTGACGGTGCTCGAACTGGATGCGAACGACCAGGAGATGCGCCGCACCATTTTTCCGGGCGACTATGTCCGGCTCATCCGGCAGACGGAGCAGGGCACGTATCTGATGTCTTGCAACGACCGCATCCGCGAAGGTTCACGAGAAGGGATCTATTTGCGAGAATACCCCGTAGAAGGCTTTTATCACGCGTGGAAAGCCTTGCGATTGCCAAATGGAAACTTGATTGTAAGCGCCGGCTACGGGGCGTTTGTCGTGGAACTGGATGCCGGTGGGAAAATTCTACGTCAGTTCGGCGGCAAGGGCCGGGTGCCCGAAAAGGTCCGCCCGTTTTTCTATGCCATGTTCCAGTTGCTGCCGAATGGCAATGTTGTGCTCGCGAACTGGCAGGGCCATGGGCCAGGCTTTGGTAATTCAGGCATGCAATTGTTGGAGTTTGATGCGGCCGGTGAAATCGTCTGGTCCTGGAGCAAGGCGGAACTGATCTCATCTCTGCAGGGAGTGCTGGTGCTGGACGGGCTGGATACGTCAAAATTACATGATGAACGGGGCGGAGTCATGGCTCCCATTTCGTAATTGTGAGTTATCTGGTTTGCCGGGAAACCAGCCAATATATTTATACAAAAACAGGTTTCTGACATCGTTCCGCCGAACCAGTCCACCACCATATGCAACACCTTTGCCAGCTTGTCGTCCCGCCCGGACGCGTGCTTTTGTGCGCGGCACAGTCGTCGTCTTGGACTTTTTCCACCGAGAGCCTTGTAGCGTTTCTCAACCAAACGAGTGTTATCCTTCAGAAACGGATCCTGGCTGCCGCAAACGTGCATAATTGGCATTGGCCAGAACGTTATAAGTTATAAATCAACGGTTTCTGGGTCATGGTTGTGCTACGCATGAGCGGGTTTTCGGCGTGGATGCAGGCAACTTTGTCCGGGTTCTCAATGCCCCAGCAATAAAGTTCTCCGGCCGCGCCACCGGCGCTGGCGATCACAACTTTTTTGGAAAAGCCATTTTGGTCAGAGTTTTGTAGACGGCGTTCCACTGGCTTAAAACTGGGCCAGCCGGGAATAAGTTGACCGTTCTATCCGCCGGGGCACCGGTTGACCTCAGCGAAAGCGGCTTACGTGCGCAGCAAACCCCTTCGGGTGGCGACTGCAACGGCTTCGGTGCGGCTCAAAACGTTGAGTTTTCTAAACAACGACTGAACATGGCTTTTCACCGTGACTTCCGTGATGGACAATGCCGAACCGATGAGCTTGTTCGGTTTGCCCTCCGCGAGCAACCGCAGGACTTCAAGTTCGCGCGGCGACAGCTCTTCGCCGGTCAGACGTTCGGCAAGCTTGGCTGCAATGGCCGCTGGCATGAATGTCCGGCCCGCATGAACATCGCGGATGCATTGGAATAATTCCTCCCGGCGCACATCCTTGAGCAGATAGGATTTTGCGCCCGCGCGCATACCGCGATAGATATCCTCATCGCCGTCGAACGTGGTCAAAACAATGATGCGGGCATTGGGATCAACCGCACGGATTTCGTAGATGGCGCTGACCCCGTCCAACTGCGGCATTCGCAAATCCATCAGGGTTACGTCGGGCCGATGTAGCCGCCACAAGTCAACCACCTGTCGGCCATCTCCTGCCTCGGCAACGATTTGCATGTCGCTTTCCTGATTGATGATGGTGACGAGGCCATCGCGGACGACGGTATGGTCTTCTGCAATCAGAACGCGGATCGCCACCGATGGCTGTTCGTGCGCTGGCAGCGGAGCATCATGCGCGTCTCGTCGTCGAAAGGCGGTGTCACTCTTGCTTGTATTTTCAGGCTTGTTTTTCACTGTTTGGATTTGTCGCGTTCGGAAGTTTCAAGGTGACGACAATTTCGGTGCCCCGACCGGCTTCGGATCTGAGCGTGAAATCTCCCGCCATTTGCTGTGCCCTTTCTTTCATGCCGAGCAGGCCGAAGCCTTCGTGTTCAACGTGCGGGTCAAATCCACAGCCATCGTCAACAAGTTGAAGCCGCACTGAATCCGGGGCGAAGCTCAATGCAGCACGGAAGTGGCGCGCTTGTGCGTATTTGATGGCATTGGTTAGCGATTCCTGGGCGATACGCAGCAAGCCTTCCTCCCAATCCGGCGGGATCACGTGGTTCTCTCCTTCCATGAAAACTTCCGCTTGCAATTGGGTGCCGTTGGTCATGCGTTTTAACAAATCATCCAGCGCGTTGTTGAGTGATCCACCGAGCAGTGAACGCGGACGCAGCGCGCGGACGGAACGGCGCGCTTCACCGAGGCTGGATCGCGCCAGACCTTCGGCGCGTTCGACGTGTGCCAGAATGGATTCCGAATCTGTTTTGGCAATGGCGCCCTTTGCGGCTTCCAATTGCATAATGACGCCGGTAAAACCTTGTGCGAGCGTGTCGTGCAAGTCGCGAGCCAGGCGATTTCGTTCTGCCAGCACAGCGGTCTGGCGGCTTTGCCCGGCGAGACGGCTCAATTGCACGGCGAGCATGGCTTGATGTGCCAGGGCTTGAGCGAGTTCTATTTCCTCCGGTTGAAATACGCGCTTTTGTGTGAAGCGGATTCCAATCACGCCCTGGACATTGCCGCCGATCAGCATCGGAACGATGACGATACTGATGACCCCTTGCGCCAGAATATGAGCGCGCCACGGAAAGTCCGCGCCTTCGCGAATGTCTTCCAAAACGAAGGGCTTGCCCGTGCGAAAAACTTCCGGCCATGGCCAGACGTCCTGCGCGTTCAGCGAAGGGCTGACGTCGGCGAGCGTGGCACCGGTTTTTGTTTGAAATTGGCCGTTTTCCAATGTGAACCCAAAATCCATCATGCCGGTGCTGTCGTCTTTCAGCCAGACACTGCAACTGTGAGCATCCAATTGCGCGGTGATTGTTCGCAAAACGTGCTCCACGATCCGATCAGGGGACGATTCCCTTGCGAGTGCGTCCAGTATTCGCGTCAATGCCTCCGCTTGAGCGCGGGCACATTGTTCTGAGTTTCGCAGGGCGCTGGCCGTTTGCTTGAGGTCTTCGATGTCCGTGTTTGCCCCATACCACTTGACCAATTTTCCGGCCGCGTCAAACAACGGCACACCCCGAAACAAAAACCAGCGATACACACCGTCGAACCGTCGAAATCGGGCCTCCCCTTCACCTGCCTCGCCGGACGCGAGTAACGAGCGCCATCGACTCTTCAGTCCGGGCAAGTCATCTGGATGAATCGCTGCGTGCCAGCCCCAACCCTTGGCATCTTCCGCCGTGAGGCCGGTGTAATTGATCCAAGGCTGGTTGTGATATTCAACGTAACCATCCGGGCTGGCGCTCCAAACAAGTCCTGGAATCGTATCAATGACATGCCGCAAATGAGCCTCGCTTTGTCGCAACGCTTCTTCGGCTTGCACCCGCTCGGTGACGTCCATCACCGTGCCCATGAGCTTTAGCTCACCCCCCTCATCTTTCGCCGGATGCGAGATGGTCTCGATATGTTTGCGAGTGCCATCGGGCAGAATGAAAACATACTTCAGCGGTCGCGATTCGCCGGTTTCAAAACTCTCGCGCAAACCGCGATCAACGCCTTCGCGATCTTCCGCTTGCACCCGCGCCCGAAACTCGCTGTAGTGCGGCGATGGCGGTGGATCGGGGAATCCAAAAATGCGGCAAGTCTCCACGGACCAATCGGTGTTGCCGGTGTGATAATCCAGAACCCAGCTCCCGGTTTTGGTGAGCCGTTGACCTTCCGCCAGGTTTTTCTCGCTCCGACGCAAGCGGTCCTCCAGCCGCTTTTGGTCTGTCACATCACGACACGACACAACGATCAAATCACGTCCCGCCAGATGGCAACAGGACAAGTGCAAATCTACGACAACTTGCTCCCGGCTTTTTCGCTGGTAAATCCGTTGCACCGTGACGGGAACTCCCGGCATCAGGCTTTGGACAAGCTTCAGGATTTCCTCGCGAGACGCGCTTATAACGAAATCCCAGGGATACATGGCAAGCAATTCATCCCGGGAGTAACCCAACATACGGCTGGCGGCCGGGTTGACCTCAATGATCCGCCCATCCTGCCCGGCGACGAAAATCGCGTCTGCAACATGTGCAAAGAGGCCCTCCATTTGTTGCATTCGCTTGTTGCCCGCATCAAGTTCGCGCTGGCAACGCTCCAACTCAAGCCGAAGTGATTCGACTGTCTTGGCAGTGTTTGCTGTCTCTCCCAAGGGGGTTTTCATTTTCAATCGTCAGCCATTGCCACGATACAACCAAGATTTAGCCCATTCTGGATAAAAGTCACCACACAAACCGCCCCGAGCTGCGTATAATTTCAACGTGCACAAAACTTAAAGCCGGCCGATCATGGAAAGACTGCCAAACTGATAAAACAGATGGGATTTGTCGAACAATACCGCCTCGTGTATAGTGGAACGAGTGCAGACAAGCCGTCGCTCCTGCCGTGCAGATGTGAAATAACGTTCGTCGAATAATTTTTCCCGCGGCGCGAAAAGATTTTTGAGATTTCCTTGTCCTTTTGAAGCGGAATTCTCGCTTTGTTGAATTAATTACTCGATTTGCGAAGATGCGTTTCACGGAAACAGCCGACTTCCAATTCAATGAAAATCAAGCGGTTACAACTTGTGGATTGCCGTTTGATTTCCAAAATCAACGAGGGAATGATTCACAATAATTTATAATGAATGGTTTGCCCAATCGTGATGTGGAGGTTTTTACGGAGGCTATCAATTTGCCCGCAGGCGAACGCGCCGCATTTTTGGACAAAGTTTGTGAGGGCGATGCGAAACTGCGCCAACAGGTGGAAACCTTGTTGCAAACCCATGATCGAGTCGGAGATTTTCTGGAAGAATCCCCGCAAAAAACTGCGATGGATGCCAGATCGGGAACTGCTGCCGACGCGAGGGCCGGTGACCGCATAGGCCGGTATAAATTGTTGCAGCAAATTGGCGAAGGTGGATGCGGTATCGTCTTCAAGGCCGAACAGGAAGAGCCGATGCGGCGGTCGGTCGCCTTGAAGGTCATCAAACCGGGGATGGATACCAAGAGCGTCATAGCCCGGTTTGAGGTCGAACAACAGGCGCTCGCGTTAATGGACCATCCCAATATCGCCAAGGTTTTCGATGCCGGGACCACGGAATCAGGCCGGCCGTATTTTGTCATGGAACTGGTTCGCGGCACTAAAATCACCCAATACTGCGATCAAAATTCGTTGACTACTGAAGAGCGTCTGAAACTTTTCATTCAAGTCTGTCAGGCGGTGCAACACGCGCATCAGAAGGGAATCATTCACCGGGACATCAAGCCTTCCAACATTCTAGTGACCACAACAGCGGAAGATGTGGCCTTGCCCGTGGTTATTGATTTTGGCATTGCCAAAGCGACCTCGAACCAGCGGTTGACTGACAAAACCTATTTCACGGCTTTAGAGATGCTGATTGGCACGCCTGCTTATATGAGTCCGGAGCAGGCGGAACTCACCAGTGTGGACGTGGATACGCGCACGGACATTTACAGTCTGGGAGTATTGCTTTACGAATTGCTGACCGGCTCGCCGCCTTTTGACACAGCAGAATTGTCAAAGGCCGGGCTCGACGAAATCCGCCGCGTGATCCGCGAACAAGAACCAGGCCGCCCTTCCACGCGGTTAAGGAAAATGACGGATGCAGATTTGACTGTCCTGGCCAAAAATCACAAATCCGAGCCTCCCACGCTGATTCGCACCATCCGTGGAGATTTAGACTGGATAGTGATGAAGGCCTTGGAGAAAGATCGCAAGCGCCGTTACGCAACCGCCCACGGTTTGGTGCTGGACGTTCAATCTTATTTAGCCAAGGAGCCTATTTTGGCGCGCCCTCCAAGCAACCTTTACAAGCTTCAAAAGATGGTGCTTCGCAACAAGCTTTTGTTCGCCGGCATCAGCATCTTCACCTTGCTGCTGGTGGTGAGCTTGATCGTGGTTTCGACATCGCTCGCCAAGGAGCGGCGATCACGGCGTGAAGCGGAGGCTGCCGAGGCAAAGGCTGAATCAGCATCGGTCAAGAGTCAACAGGTCACAGAATTCCTCGAATCCATGCTGAATGGCGTCGGACCTTCCGTTGCGCTTGGTCGGGATACTACGATATTGCGGGAGATACTGGATCGAACGTCCGAACGTATCGGCACGGAGATGACCAACCAACCCGCGGTTGCAGCCGAACTGTACGGTCTCATTGGTCACATATATGGGCAAATTGGATACGCTGTCCGGGCTGAGGGCATGCATCGCGCAGCGCTGGCAATCAACGAGAAGCTGTTTGGCGCGGAAAGCAAGGAAGTGGCGGCGTCGCTCAACAGCTTGGGTCTGGACCTGCAGGCCGAGGGAAAGCGGGCCGAAGCGGAAAAAGTGGACGAGGAAGCGCTCACCCTTCGGCGGCAGCTGTTAGGGAATGAGAATGCGGATACAGCCACTTCGCTCAATGATCTTTCCGGCATGTATCGGGATGATGGAAGGCTCAAGGAAGCGGAGGCGATGGCCCGGAAAGCGCTCGGAATAAGACAAAAATTGTTCGCAAACGAAAGTTTGGAGGTGGCAGATTCACTCCGCAACATAAGCATTATTCTGGGTGACGAAGGCCAGTGGCCCGAAGCTGATACAACGGCGCGTGAAGTTCTGGCAATACGCCGCAACCTGCTTGGCTCCGAACACCCGTGGGTGGCCTCGGCGCTCATGGATGCCGCCTGGGCCGCCGGCGGCAATGGCAAGAAGGATGAGGCCGAGACCATGGAGCGGGAAGCTCTCGCTATCCGGCAGAAAATTCTGCCTGCTGATCATCCTGACGTAGCCCTTTCTCTCTACGCAGTTGGCGATCGTATGAGGCAACAAGGCAAGCTCAACGAGGCATATCCCGTCTTAAATGCGGCCCTTTCGATACAAACTAAACTGCTAGGCGACAAAGATCCGGCTTCGCTTGAAACGCTGAGAAGCATGGGTTTGACGCTCCAGGCCGAAAGCAAATGGTCGGACGCAGAAGTCGTGTTTCGCGAATTGTTGGCGGCGTGGCGTAAACGGGCAGGAAATGAAGATCAGCATACTTTGTATGCATTGCACGATTTCGGTGCGACGCTTGACGCCCAACGCAAATGGACGGAAGCGGAAATCGTGCGTCGCGAAGAATTGACCGTCTGGCGCAATCGGGAGGGAGGCGAGAATTCGCATACATTGTATACGATGCATTGCCTGGCTGTAGAGCTGGAGGGCGAAGGCAAATGGGCGGAAGCGGAAACCGTGCATGGCGAAGCCTTGGCCGCGTGGCGCAAGCTGGCAGGAAATGAAGATCCGCAAACATTGTATGCGCTACGCAACCTGGGTGCGACACTGGAAGGCGAGGGCAAATGGCCGGAGGCAGAAGTTGCATATCGTGAAGAGTTGGCCTCCTGGCGCAACCGGGTTGGAAGTGAAAATTCTGACACTTTGTACACGCTGGGCAAGCTGGGCAAGACGCTTGAACAGGAAAGCAAATGGCCGGACGCGGAAATTGTATATCGCGAGACGTTGGCCACCTTGCGCAAACAGGCAGGAGGCGAGGATTCACGAACGTTGTCTGAATGGGAAAATCTCGCCCGCGTCCTCAATGCTCAAAAAAAGTTTGGCGACGCAGAAAAGCTGGTCAATGAAGCGCTGACCCCGGCATTCGCCAGACAGCCGGCAAGCGCAAATCTCCTGGCGCTCAGGGTTGAACTCGAAGCACGTCGTGGTCAATGGCAGGAGGCCGCCGCCGATGCCGGCCTTGCATTGGAATATCAACCTGCCAATCCGCGTTATGCCATGGTGACGGCGCTATTTCTTAAGACTCATAACCGTCCGGCATACGAACGGCTCTGCAAGCGGCTGATCACATCGTACGCCAACACAACGGACATCTACATCGCTGATCAAGTGGCAAAGTCTTGCCTCTTTCTCCCTTCTTCTGAAGTGGATTTGAAAGTAGTCGGACATCTGGCCGACACGGCCGTGAAGAACGGAGCTGGCGACACCGGCGCAATGCCTTTTTTTGAAGACTGCAAGGCGCTCTCCGAATACCGGCTGGGGCATTATGCCGAGGCCGCAGAATGGGCCCAAAAACCGCTTAAAATCCCCGGGGTTTATGTGCATGGCCACGCCTATGCCACGCTGGCCATGGCCTATTGGCAGCTTGGAGAGAAAGACAGGGCGCGAGCCATGTTAGCCAAAGGGAACACGCTGGAGCCGAACGTTATGCCAGTGAGTATCATGGAAGATCCGTCAAACGCCTGGCTCGCCTGGCTCTTTGCGCGGATTCAACTGGATGAGGCAGCCGCACTCATACAGCCCGGATCTGCGACCGATAACACCTTAAACCAGCCATAGCGAAAGTGGCAATAATGCATGGTCATTGCGAAGTGCCGGTGATAGCCTCAATTCGAATACGGCCCTCGTTTGAGAGCATGAGCGACGCCACCTTATTATTGACCCGTATCGAGCAAGGCGACCCGCGCGCTGCGGAAAAGCTGCTTGAACTGGTTTACGAGGAACTGCGCCGGTTGGCCAGCAGCAAAATGGCGCGGGAAGGGCCCGGCCAGACATTGCAGCCCACAGCTTTGGTGCATGAGGCGTGGTTGCGATTGGTGGGTGACAAAAACCAGCAGTTTGAAAATCGCGCCCATTTCTTTTCAGCCGCGGCCGAGGCCATGCGCCGCATCCTGATCGACCGGGCACGCCGCAAGCTTGCCCGGCGCCACGGCGGTGAGTTTGAACGGATTGACCTGGAAGGACAGGATTTGGCCGTGCCGGCCGCCGACCAGCAGTTATTGGCCGTCCATGAGGTGCTGGACAAACTCACCGCGGAACATCCGGTTCAAGCGGAGGTCGTCAAGCTGCGTTATTTCGCGGGCATGACGAACGAGGAAACCGCGCAGGTGCTGGGAATTTCCGTTTCCACTGTAAAGAACTACTGGACCTTTGCCCGCACCTGGATCTTCCAGGGAATCAATAATCCCTAGCCGTGTTGCAAGCGGCAAGATGTCAAATTTCTCAAGTCCTGATTGACTGGTTTTGAATGCTGAAGGCGGTCACCGGCCACAAAGGTACCCAGGACTGCTTCAAAGTGTTTGCAGAAGCGGGTGTTATTCTCCTTTGCCATGGCAAACCACAGGGGTTTGTTGCATCAGTTATTGCTCCACCTGTTGAACGCAAAGCAAAGAAGCGTAATCCCAACTGATTCTTCGGACGCGCACTGCTTTCACTGCGAGGTAGATATGCGCCACAGGATAATCAACTGCGGGGTAAGCAGCAAGCTGCGCGTAGGAAGCGTTGGGTCGGCAATCACATTGAAGAAAAAACGCTGACCAGCGATGCTTTCCGTCAGAATTTGCAACAACAGCTCGATGTTTGCCTTCGATCGGATGCGCTTGCCGGCAATCCTTCTTTAGAAGGAAAATCATGTCATTCCAATGTTTTATTTGCAGGCGCGTAAGTGGTGATAGAGTCAAATTATGATTTCTATGAGAAAATCCGCTCCAAGATAACACAATATTTCGAGAGATTTCTGATCAACCCAAAGCATCGCAAATGCGGCAATAAAAAACCTTCACCGGCGCTTGGCCTATTTTTCTCAAAATCTCGCATTGTATTGACGACGGACCATACGCCCGTGAAATAAACATAAAAGAACAAAAACCATGAGCACGTTCATAACCAAAGACGGAACGCAAATTTACTATAAAGACTGGGGTAAAGGTCACCCAGTAGTTTTCAGTCACGGCTGGCCGCTTAATGCAGATGCTTGGGAGGCGCAAATGCTTTTCCTCGCTTTGCGCGGTTATCGTTGCATCGCACATGACCGTCGCGGTCATGGTAGGTCCAGTCAACCATGGCTGGGCAATGACATGGACACGTATGCGGATGATCTGGCAGCGTTGATGGATGCGCTCGACCTGAACGGTGCGACTCTGGTCGGCCACTCCACCGGCGGTGGCGAGGTTGTCCGCTATATTGGTCGTCATGGCAGCAAGCGTGTATCCAAGGTGGTACTGGTCGCGTCTGTGCCGCCGCAGATGTTGAAAACGGCGGCCAATCCTGCCGGGTTGCCCATGCAGGTGTTCGACGGGATCCGTGCTGCTTCCATTGCTAATCGCTCCCAGCTCTACAAGGATTTTGCCGCCGGTCCGTTTTATGGCTTCAATCGGCCCGGTGCCAAAATTTCGCAAGGCATGATCGATACGTTCTGGATGCAAGGCATGATGGCCGGGCACAAGAATACCTATGACTGCATCAAAGCTTTCTCGGAAACTGATTTTACCGAAGATTTGAAAAAAACCGATGTGCCGACGCTTGTTGTCCACGGTGATGACGATCAAGTCGTGCCGATTGATATAACCGGTCGAGCCGCCGCCAGGTTGCTCAAGCATGGTAAATTGCTAGTTTATGCCGGCGCACCTCACGGAATCCCCGATACGCACAAAGACAAACTGAATGCGGATCTGCTGGCGTTCATCAAGTCGTAACCCGGTAACACGAACTTAGAAACTATGATCAAAATTCGCAGCTCCAACGAACGGGGGCACGCCAATCATGGCTGGCTCGACAGTCACCACACGTTTTCGTTCGCCGGCTATTATGATCCGCAGCAAATGGGGTTCCGTAGTTTGCGGGTGATCAACGAGGACCGAGTTCAGGGAGGCAAAGGCTTTGGCGCGCATCCGCACCACGATTTTGAAATCATCAGTTACGTCATCGCCGGTGCTCTGAAACATCAGGACAGCATGGGGCATACCGCCGTGATGAAGACGGGCGATGTCCAGCGTATTTCGGCGGGAACGGGCATCACGCATAGTGAATATAACAATTCTCGCAGTGAACCGGTTCATTTTCTTCAAATTTGGCTGGTTCCGTCCTGCAATGGTCTTGAGCCGGATTATGCGCAACAATCTTTCGCCGACGCTCCGTTGAACAAGCTTACATTGGCTTGCTCCCAGGATGGCCGTGAACAATCGATCAAGATTAATCAAGATGTCGATCTCTTTGTCGGCAAGCTCTCTGCTGAGTCGGAAATCGGGCATTTGATGCGTTCGCAACGGCATGCTTGGATTCAACTGATTGAAGGCGGTCTGACCTTGAACGGAAAAAAGCTTTTGGCGGGCGACGGGGCCTCGGTGGATGAGGAACAAGAACTCTGCCTGGCGTCTGAACAGGGCGCGCATTTTCTTTTGTTCGACCTGAATTAGCAGCCAAATAACCAACAAACAAAAACAAACAACAAGAAAGAAAAAATACCATGAACCAATACCACAAACTCTACACGCCGGAAGATTCTGCCGTCGTGTTCATTGACCAGCAACCGCAGATGACATTCGGCATGGCGAGCTCGGATCGCGCCACGATGATCAACAACGTCACGCTGCTCGCCAAAGTCGCGAAGGAATTCAAAGTGCCGACGGTGCTCACTGCCGTCGAGACGGAATCGTTCAGCGGTTACATCTGGCCGCAATTGCTCGATGTGTTTCCCGGCCAGCCGGTGATCGAGCGCACCTCGATGAACTCATGGGACGATGCGGGTTTTCGCAAAGCCATCGAAGCCACGGGCCGCAAAAACATCCTCATGACGGGCCTGTGGACGGAAGTCTGCATCACCTGGCCAACGATTGAAATGCTCGGTGCGGGCTACAACATCTACGTCGTTGAGGATTGCTGCGGAGCGACGTCGCCCGCCGCCCAGGAAGCCGCGCTCTCACGCATGGTGCAGGCCGGCGCAGTCCGGATGACGACGATTCAAGCGCTGCTGGAATGGCAGCGTGATTGGGCCAAGAAGGAACATTACAACAACCTCATGGGGCTGCTCAAACAGCAGGGCGGTGCTTATGGTGTGGGTGTGGAATATGCCTACACGATGGTTCACCACGCGCCTCAATCCGCGCAAAAGCCTCAGATCGTGCCCAAGAAGGCCCACTGAGCCCGACTCAAATAATCCGAACCATTATGAAAACCAAAATTCTTATTTTGGGCCTCGCGGTGGCGGTATTCGCCGCCACCGCGAGGGCGGCTGATTCGTCAGCGCCCAAGGAAAACGTTTTTGAAACAAAGCCACTCGGCATCAAGTTGTCCATCAAAATGGTTGGACCATACATGCAGGCAGCCGACTTGCAAATCATCTGCCTGTTCAAACACAAAGCTTCCGGCGACACCTATGAGGGTGCCGCGAAGGAAACGGACGCACATCTGAGCGGACTGCTCTCTGCGTTGCGAAACCGCGGGGAGTTTGCCGGCGAACTGGGAGAGACCTTTCTGTTCACTCCCGCCAAAGGCTCCATCCCTGCTACACGGTTCATGGTGATCGGGCTTGGCGAAGAGAAGGACCTGTCACTGGATTCGTTGCGAGTGGTGGGACGCATCGCCGCGCGCGAGGCGGTCCGGCTCAAGGCCAAACACCTTGCCTGGGCACCAGTTATTCGTGACGAGGGCAACACCACCATCGAGGTGGGCTTGGGCGACCGGACCTTTGTTGAGGAAATGCTTTCCGCATATGACACGGAAAAGCGGCTTCAGGCTCAGGGGCTTGCGCCCAAGTTCAGCATTGAAGATTGCGTGATCGAGGCCGGGCCGTCCTACTTCGACAGCGCGGTGAAGCAAGTGGGCGAAGGCATTGAATCCATTGCCTCCGAACTGGCCAAGCGTGACGCCGCTCCTTACACCTCAACCACTAAATAATATCATGCGCCGTGAATGGTTCATCCCAGTGCTGTTGATTAGTCCATTCACGGCGCTTGCCTACGATATGGTCCCCGAAGGCCAGTTCGTGCCGCCGTCTTACAAAACCTTGCGGTTCGATGAAAGTTATTCGTGCCTTGGTAATCCGACCAACCGCACGGACTGGCTTGATTCAATCAAATATATCCCCTTGCGGACGCATGAGCCGGCTTGGTATCTGACGACGGGGGGAGAACTGCGCGAGCGATTTGAGGGAAGCTATAATCCCAATCTTGGGATTGGCCGGAAAGAGGCGAATTCCTATTGGCTGCAACGTATCACCTTGTTGACCGACGTGCATCTGGGTGAGCGATTCCGGGTCTTCGCGGAAGGAATCTCGGGCGTGATCGAAGGGGAGAACCCGCCCGCGCCGTCGGTGCAAGATGATCCGATTGATTTGCAGTTCGCGTTTGCAGATGTCGTGCCTTATCTGAACGACGATGAAAGTCTCACATTGCGGGGTGGACGGTTCGGCCTCAGTCTTGGGTCCGGCCGGCTTGTAGCCACGCGTGCTTCGCCAAACATTCCTTCCCGGTTCGACGGGTTTGAGATGATTTATTCCCGGCCGCTTTGGGCAGCGACGGCTTTCCTGACCCGCCCGGTCGAGGACAAAGGTGGAATCTCCGGCAGCGACCCTGAAACGACGTTCTGGGGCCTGTATGTCACCCATTGGTTTGATGGACCACACAAGCTCGGCATGGACCTATATTATCTGGGCATCGCCAATGACCGTACAACGTACGCTTCGGGAGCCGGCCGCGAAAACCGGCACTCGTTCGGGACGCGTATTTTTGGTCAGCGCGCCCAGTGGGATTGGAACGGCGAGAGTGTCATTCAGGCCGGAACTTTTGGCGATGAGTCCATCCTGGCGTGGACCGCAAGTCTGGAATCCGGTTATACCTGGGATGCCCGTTGGCAGCCAAGATTGGGACTGAAAGTGGATGTTGCAAGTGGTGACACAGGCGGCAGCCATCAGGGAACTTTCGACGCGCTCTATTTCAAATCCGGCTATTTCAACGACGCGAGTGTTTTGCGCCCGCAGAACCTGATTGACCTCCATCCCAATCTCAGCGCCAACCTGACACGAACTTTATCCGTGGACGGCGGGGCGGATGTTTTCTGGCGTTATTCAAAAAACGACGCGATTTACACTGTGCCTGGCCGCGTCGAAATTCCGGCGGGCGGTGATTCTTCCTACGTCGCCACCGCGTTAGATGCGAACCTGCAATGGCGGATTCAAAGGCACCTCACGTTTGGCGCGTCTTACGTTCACTTTTTTACCAGCAGCTATGTCCATGAGGCTGGCGGCACGGATATTGATTACGTTTCCACAACCTTGAGCTTTCTCTTTTGACTATGAACGAACCCATCCATATCGCGATTACGCGCCGGGTAAAACCGGGTCGCGAAGCTGAATTTCAAGCGGCGCTCAAGGAGTTTTTCACCACCTCGTTTGCCCATACCGGTGTGCACGGAGCCGGCATGCTGGTTCCGCCGCCCGGTTCACAATCGTCCGAATTTGGCATCCTGCGCACATTCGCAAGCGAGCAGGATCGTGATGCCTTCTATAGCTCGCCCATGTTCGAAGCGTGGGAGGAACGGATCAGGCCTTTGGTTCAAGGTGAACCGGAGTACCGCCAATTGACAGGACTCGAAGCATGGTTTCGCTCGCCGCAAAACCCGCCACCACAATGGAAGATGGCCTTGCTCACCTGGGTTGCCGTGTGGCCTGTCAGCATGGCAGTGCCGGCGGCGCTGAATCCGTTGAGCGGCCATCTGCCGAATTTTATTTTCGCCGGAGTCGTCGCTGGCGGCATTGTTCTCGTCCTCACCTGGGTCGCAATGCCGGTGCTGGTAAAGTTAGCGCGGGGCTGGCTCCAATCCAAAACTAAACCAACCAAATAAAATTATGAAAGCATCCAAACAAGCAGACTTGATTCTTCACAACGGCCACATTACCACACTCGACCCGAAACATCCTGAAGCGAGCAATATCGCCATTAAAGATGGTCGCATCGTCGGCGTTGACGACGCGGAGGAATATGAGCGCGGACCGGACACCAAAGTTATTGATCTAAAAGGCCGGCGCGTTGTCCCCGGACTCAACGACTCACACCTGCACGTCATTCGCGGCGGGCTGAACTACAATATGGAACTGCGTTGGGACGGCGTGCCTTCGCTGGCCGACGGGCTCCGCATGTTGAAGGAGCAGGCGCAACGCACACCGCCCGGACAATGGGTGCGCATCGTGGGCGGTTGGAGCGAATTCCAATTCGCGGAGCGCCGAATGCCGACGCTCGAAGAAATCAATGCGGCGGCACCGAACACCCCGGTTTTCATATTGCATCTCTATTGCCGGGCACTGCTTAATCAGGCGGCATTGCGTGCGTGTGGTTACACCAAGGACACACCGAATCCGCCCGGCGGCGAAATTCAACGTGATGGCGGCAGCAATCCCACCGGGCTGCTCATCGCGCGTCCAAACGCCACGATTCTCTACGCCACGCTCGCCAAAGGGCCGAAGCTGCCGCCGGAACATCAGATGAATTCCACGCGTCATTTCATGCGGGAACTGAACCGACTCGGCCTGACGAGCATCATTGACGCCGGAGGTGGATTCCAAAATTACCCTGATGATTACGCCATCATCAACCAACTCCACGAACGCGGCGAAATGACCATCCGCATCGCCTACAATCTTTTCACGCAAAAGCCAAAACAGGAGAAGGAGGACTTTGCCCGCTGGATTAAAATGACCGGCCCAGGCAAAGGCGACGACTATCTTCGCTGTAACGGCGCGGGCGAGATGCTCGTCTTTTCGGCGGCGGACTTTGAAGATTTTCTCGAACCGCGTCCGGACCTCAATTCATCATTGGAGAATGAACTCAAGGATGTCGTCTCTCTGCTGGCCGCCAACAAGTGGCCATTCCGTCTCCATGCGACGTACGACGAGAGCATCACGCGCTTTTTGAATGTGTTTGAGGAGGTGAATCGCGATGTGCCATTCAAGGGTTTGAACTGGTTCTTCGACCACTGCGAAACTATCTCCGACAGAAATCTGGAACGCGTGAAGGCCCTTGGTGGCGGGATCGCCGTTCAACATCGCATGGCTTATCAGGGTGAATATTTCATGGAGCGCTACGGCAAAAAAGCCGCCGAGCGGACACCGCCCGTGCGAAAAATGTTGGATTTGGGCATTCCCGTGGGTGCGGGCACGGACGCTACGCGTGTGGCGAGTTACAATCCGTGGGTTTCACTTTACTGGCTGTCAACAGGCAAGACGGTCGGTGGTGCTTCAATGTATCCCGATAAGAATTGTCTCAGCCGGGAGGAAGCCTTGCGACGCTACACCCAAGGCAGCAGTTGGTTTTCGAGCGAGGGCGGGAAGAAGGGTGCAATTGCCCCCGGCCAGTTGGCGGATTTCATCGCGCTTACAGAAGATTATTTTTCAGTGCCGGGGGAACAGATCAAAGGAATTGAATCGGTGCTTACCGTGGTCGGAGGAAAGATTGTTCATGCGACCGATGAATTTGCCTCCCTCGCACCGCCGCCGATTCCAGTCTTGCCGGAATGGTCGCCGATCAAAGTATTCGGTGGCTACGGTGCACCGTTGGATGTGCGAAACGCGGCGCGAGCCGGAGTGCCGATGCATCAGCACACCACCGAATGCAACCATGGCTGCGCCCACTCCGCGCACCAACTGATGGCGGGCATCGAAGCCGCGCGAAATCGCTATGCTGATTTCTTCGGCCTGGGATGCGATTGCTTCGCGTTTTGACATTGCAGCCAAACACAACTTTTCCACCTGTGAAAAAAGCGCGCTTCTCAAGGCCACTTCGCCAATTGCGCATGCGAAGGAGAGCGGTCGTTGCAAGGGGCAAGTTGTTCAACACGCACACGACTCATGTCGTCACAGTGACCCTAAACCGGGGAGTCGATTGGCCGATTACTTTCAAGCAGAACGCCAGCTTAATGATTGGTATCGGTTTCATTCCCAAAATCCAAACAACTTATGACTAACTGACGGACAATTATGAACCTTTTTAAAAAATCCCTGGCCGTTGAACCGGATGGTTTGGCGGCAAGTCTTGGGCACCTCTTCCTTCGCGTATCGGCGGGATTGATGATCTTTTACGTCCACGGCTGGCACAAACTGGAGGGTGGAATCGCATATTTTCAGAATGGCACACCGTGGAAACTGGTCGAGGAGGTGACGGGCATGCACGCGCCGGCACCACTCGCCTCAGCAATTGCGGCGACCTTGGTACAGTTCATTTGCTCATTATTCGTCGTGGTCGGATTATTTACGCGAATCAATGCCGCCTTGCTTGTCTGCGCCCTCAGTGGCGCTATTCTTCAAAACTTGCTGGCGGGCCGTGATCCGCAACTGGCCATCCTCTACACAATCGCGGTCATAACCCTTGTATTCATAGGTGGTGGAAAATATTCCCTTGATGCAAAAGTGCTGTCCAGATCGTAACACAGCCAGTTCGAAACTAACATGAATACACGCAGGCAATCAACAAACCGAACGCTTGGGGCGGACACCAGCGGCTGCCCGATAGAGTGTGTGCCTGATCTCATCCGTAAACGGGCTTACCAACTATTTGAGGAGCGCGGGCGCCAGCCAGGTCATGAATTAGACGATTGGTTGCAGGCCGAGCATGAGATAAAAAAACACTTGGGGGGTAGCTGGCGTTTGTAACCTGTCGAACTGAGAGGTGATTTGTTCGGCGACGAAGATACCTATTGACACATTCAATTATAAGACGTGATGAAAACAAAAAGAAGGAAATATATGCTATTGAAACAAACATTTACGATGGTGACGGCCGCGTTGGTTCTCCATTCGTATGCATATGCGGCAGACACCTATAAAATCGACCCGGCCCATACGAGCATCAGCTTTTCTGTGCGGCACTTGAGCATTAGCAACGTGAAGGGGCAGTTCAGGCAGTTTTCAGGCGCAATCGTACTGGATGACGGAAAACTCACACAGGCTGGCGGAACCATCCAGGTAAAGAGCGTGGATACAGGCGTTAAGGAGCGGGATGATCATTTGCGAACGGCTGATTTCTTTGATGCCGCGCAATATCCGACAATCATATTTCAGACGAAACGCGTCGAAAAAGGTGATGGTGGGGGAATCATTCTGATTGCCGATTTTACCATGCGGGGGGTTACGAAGGAATTGCAATTGCCGGCCAAGTTGGCCGGGCCAGTGAAAGATCGGTCGGGAAACATGCGTATCGGGATGGAAGCCAAAACAAAACTTAATCGCAAAGATTACGGAATAAATTACCGCGAGCTTATGGAAACTGGCGTTTTGGCTGTGGGTGAAGAAATTGAGATTGAGATCAATGCCGAGGCAATCAAAGAGCCCTGAAACAAACGCAATGTTTAAACGGAGCAACTATGAAATTCGATCTTAGCATCTGTTGAACACCAGGTCCTATGAACACCCCTGCTGCCAGACCCTCATTAAAATCCAAAATGTTTAAAACCAGGATAGATATCTCCCAAGACCGCCGTGCCCGGCTTAATTCGTTGATGAACCGGCGTCTTGCGGACGCCGTCGACCTTCAGATGCAAATGAAACAGGCCCATTGGAATGTGAAAGGACCGCATTTCATCGGTCTGCATGAACTCTTTGACCAGATTGATGAGGCGGTGGAATCTTATGTGGATTTGATTGCCGAACGCATTGTGCAACTTGGTGGCATTGCAGAGGGCGCTGTTCGTGTATCAGCGTCGCGCTCCCGTCTTGAAGAATATTCGTTGATCATTGCCGATGGTAGCGCCCACGTTGAAGCTGTGGCCAAAGCGCTGTCTGCCTTCGGGCATGAGGTCCGGCAGGCCATCGACCAGGCTGATGAGTTGGGAGACGCCGATACGTCGGACATTTTTACCGAGATTTCCCGTGGCATTGATAAATGGCTCTGGTTTGTGGAGGCACATAGCCAAGCCTCCTGTTGAAAGTTCCCAAGCCACGTGTTTTCGTGACACCATAAAGTATATATGAACAAGATGTTTGACTTTCTCACTGACCACGGCCTTGCAGTTGTCTTTATCACCGTGTTCGCCGAGCAGCTCGGTCTGCCTCTGCCGGCCGTCCCATGGTTGATGGTGGCCGGGGCTTTGGTGGTGCAGGGAAAGATGAATTGGCTTTTATTAATCGCGGTTGCCTTTATTGCGTCGCTATTGGCCGATCTGATCTGGTTTTACCTCGGACGTCATTATGGGAATCGCATCCTAGGGTTCATGTGCCGTGTTTCGCTGGAACCGGATTTTTGCGTCTCCCGGACGCAGGGTTTATTTGAACGATATGGACTGCGCGGAATTGTTTTTGCAAAGTTTATTCCCGGCTTGAGTACAATCGCGCCACCATTGGCCGGCGGTTCGGGTATGGGCATCGGCCGATTCGCCTTCTTCGATGGTGCAGGCGCGATTCTTCATAGCGGACTCTTTATTCTTCTCGGTGCTCTGTTTAGTCGCGAATTGGTACAAGTCATGAATGCTCTCGATGGTCTCGGCCGTCAAGCCTTGCTCGTAGTTTTAGGGTTGGCAGCAGCATGGATCGGTTACAAGTACTACGAACGGCAGCGGCTGTTAAGGGAATTGCGTATGACGCGGATTACCGTGGATGAACTCTACCAAAAACAGCAGGCGGGTGAGAATCTGGTGATTCTCGATTTGCGGCCTGAAGGGGAACTTACGGAGGATTCCACGATGATTCGCGGAGCCCGTCACATGATAATGAATGATGTCGCGCTAAGGCGGAATGAAATTCCCGAGGACCGGGAGATTGTTCTCTACTGTTCCTGTCCGAACGAAGTAACCAGTGCCCGCGTAACATTGCACTTAAAACGCCACGGTATAGGGCGTGTCAGGCCATTGCTCGGAGGAATCGACGCCTGGCGTGCCCGCAATTTTCCAACTGACAAACGTTCGGCCGGCACGTCGTCCGCTTGAGGTCGATGAGATTTGGGGCCAAGTCGTCATGAAATGTTGTCGATCAAAAAACAAAAGCTTCCACGCAAACATCAGAAATAAACCAAAACTGGAGAACTGAAAAATGACCGGTGACATGTCAGCGAATTCTACTTCCATTTTCTCGATGGAGCGGAGTGAGCCAAATGCTCTTCGGGTTAGGATTTCTGGCCAATGCCACGGACAAGATCTGCTGCAAAATACGACCGCAGTTGTTGCAGAATTAGAGCGACCTCCTGAAGTCATGTCACTGTCGTTCGATTCCGCGGGCCTCACTGGCTGGGACTCTCGATTCGTGGCATTTATCCGTGATTGCGCAGAGTTGTGTCGAGCGCGCAATGTTGAATTTCACGAGGATGGGCTTCCAGCGGGCGTCCGGCGGTTGCTGCGGCTGGCACGGGCAGTGCCGGAACGAAAGGATACACGCCGCCCGACGGATAGGATTCCTTTTCTACAAAATACCGGAGAAAACGTGGCCAGAGCCTGGGATCGCTCGTTGAACTTATTCACGTTTCTTGGTGAAAACATCATAGCTGCCAGAAACTTATTACGCGGTCGTGCGCAATACCGTTGGACAGACACTTTCTTGGTAATCGAGCAATGCGGCCCGCAGGCTCTGGGAATTGTCGCGCTCATTAATTTTCTCATGGGCCTGATTCTCGCTTTTGTGGGCGCAGTGCAGTTAACGAAATTTGGCGCTTCCATTTATGTGGCGGATTTGGTGGGCATTGCGACCGTGCGGGAAATGGGTTGTGTGATGACCGGGATTATTCTGTGTGGCCGGACCGGTGCTGCTTTCGCCGCTCAACTGGGAACCATGAAGGTCAATGAAGAAATCAGCGCCCTGCAGACCTTCGGAATCTCTCCTCTCGAATTCCTTGTCCTTCCACGCATGATTGCGTTGATGCTCGTAATGCCTTTCCTTTGCGCGTTTGCGGACTTCATCAGCATTTCCGGCGGCTTTCTCGTTTCAGTGACCATGCTTGACATCACACCCACTGAGTACCTCACCCGAACCATTCAGGCCGTCCAATTGCAGAGCTTTTTGCTGGGCATTGCCAAGGGGTGTTTTTTTGGTTTTTTGGTGGCCTACACAGGATGTTTGAGAGGACTGCAGTCCGGTTCAAGCGCCGCCGCCGTCGGTGAAGCCACAACCAAGGCTGTGGTGACCGGAATTTCAGCGATCATCGCCTTCGACGGCGTCTTCGCGGTGCTCACTCATTTGCTGCAAATTTAACGATTCGCCAATGAACACAGACGAAACCAAGATCGAAATCCGGAACCTAACCATTGCCTACGGGTCGTACGTGGTCATGCACGACATCAACGCCAAGGTGAAACGAGGCTCGGTGTTTGTGATTATGGGCAACAGCGGTTCCGGCAAGAGCACATTACTTCGAAACATGATTGGGCTGCTACAGCCAGCTGGAGGTGACGTGCTATACGATGGCAGGAGTTTTAAGACGATGGATGAGGAAGAGCGCCGAATCCAATTGCGCAAATGCGGCGTGCTTTTCCAAAATGGCGCTCTCTGGAGTTCCATGACCCTGGCAGAAAACGTTGCCCTTCCGCTGCAAGAATATACGGACTGGTCGCCGAGCGATGTGGCAGGTGTCGTCAAACTCAAGCTCGCGCTGGTGGGTTTGAGCGGCTTCGAGGGATATTATCCGGCTGAAATTTCCGGCGGAATGCGTACGCGGGCCGGACTGGCGCGAGCCATGGCATTGGACCCGGAGATTCTCTTCTTCGATGAGCCGTCTGCAGGGCTGGACCCCATCACCTCGCGCAATCTGGACCAGTTGATCTTGGAACTACGCGACAGTCTTGGAGCAACAGTCGTTGTAGTGACCCATGAATTGGCCAGTATTTTTACCATCGCCGATGATTCCATCTTCCTCGATGCCGAGACCAAGACCATGCGGGCAAACGGAAATCCAAACGAGTTGCTGAAGCATACGAGCGATGCGAAATTGAAAGCTTTCCTCACCCGAAGCGAGTTGCCGGCAGCACCTCCGGCGCAAACCTCCATTCCATGAAACAATTGTTCAACTGCATAAGCTAGGTTTCGTTATGAGCCAAAAAGCAAATCCTGCCTCCATCGGCCTGTTCTTCGTCCTTGGTTTAACGCTAGGGCTGGGTGGACTCGTGGCATTCAGCTCGCGAAGTCTCTTCCGCCCCATGGAAAAAGACATCGTTTACTTCGATGCCTCGCTCAAGGGGCTTAACCCCGGTGCGCCGGTAAAATATCGGGGCGTGACGGTTGGCTCGGTACAGGAAATCTTGATTCGTCACAATCAGTCCACCAATGACTATTCAATGCCCGTAATCATCGCCATTGACAAGAAGCTCGCCCAGTCCAAGTCGGATCAGCAACTTCGGTTCGGCAGCCGGGAAAAATTAAACGAATTGATCGGCCAGGGGTTTCGTGCCCGTCTGGATGCCGAAAGTCTCGTTACGGGTGTTCTCTATGTTGGTCTGGAGGTAATCCCTGATGCACCGCCCCCTGAATTTCATCAACTAAAACCTGAGTACTTTGAAATTCCAACTGTTCCAAGCCAGGCTCAACACTTATTGGCTAATTTGGCAAAATTCGACGCCAAAGGTCTTTCGGAAAATCTAAATGAATTGCTGGTCAGGCTTAACACCAACCTCAGCCAATTGAACATGGCTGGAATAAATGCCGACGTGACAAATTTGCTCGCGTCAGCGAACAATCTGATCTCCAACCCGGATCTCACAAAATCTTTGACATCCCTGAGCCAGACTTTGGATGAAGCCCGGACGGTGCTCACACGGGTTGATTCCAAGGTTGATCCAGTGGCAGACAGTATTACGAATACGCTGGATAGTGCTCAAAAAACCTTGGTTGATTTACGGGTTGGAATTCGAAATGTTTCCAACCTGGCCGGTCCTGACTCCGCGTTGCGCCCTGAGTTGGTACAGGCGCTGGAGCAATTAAACAATGCCAGCCGAGCCGTAGCGGACCTCGCGGAATTCCTAAAACGCAATCCAAACGCCCTGTTAACGGGCACCCAACATACAAAAGAATCACCATGAAATTAGGAATTCATCTTGCTCGTCTGGCATTCGTGGCTCTCGTTTGCGTGTCCATGAGTGGCTGTTTGTTGAGGCCCGCTACCGTCTCAACCCGCCACTTCGTGCTAGCGCCAATTTCGACAAACGATTCGGTGCACGTCATGGCGGAACCGCTTTCGGTTGGAATCGGGCTGGTGAAAATTCCGGCTTACTTGATGCGCGATTCGATTGCCGTCCGCAATGGGTCAAACGAAATTGAATATCGGGATGATGCGCTCTGGGCCGAGCGATTGGATCAGTCCTTACAGCTGACACTGGCCCTCAATCTTTCCAAGCTGCTGCCTTCTGACAAGGTTTACTCCACGGATTGGGGACATGATCAAGCAGATATTAAGGTGTTCGTCAGCGTGCAGCAATTCGACGTCGATAAGGCAGGGCGCGGCACATTGATCGCTCATTGGCGGATCAATGCCCTGGACAATGACACGCCACTTAAGACCGACCAAACGAGAATAGCGCTATCGGGCAGTTCTCCAAGAGGTCATCCAGAAGTAATCGCCGCCACTATGAGTGACCTAACCGCGCAATTGAGCCGGGAGTTGGCACAAGCCATCAACACATTGCCCAAGTCCAAACCGCGAGCAAATTTTTAGCAGTAAATTCCCAAAACATCCACCAAACACAAAGGAAACCAACTTATGAGCAAACACGTTACCATCGCTCCCGGTGAAGCTTTGGATCGCCTCGCCATTCGGGAACTTGGTGGGCTTACGCACACTGTGCTGATCAACGCGATGCAAAAGGGCAGATGTCGCTTTTTATCATCGACACCCACTTCACCACTTCACTGCAATTAACCTCAAAAGAAGCGCCGCGGGATACAACGCGGGATACAACGGGGTCGAGGCGCGGTGCACGATCCGGACCGTAGACCGCTATCCTCGGTATTTTGGAGAAGTTTCAGGATGAAGTGCGTCTCTTTGCTGTTGAGTTCTTCAGCCAGATTGGCCCACGCAACCGGGACGCTTATTCTTTATTCTCATCCGGCCTTTGCTCGGACATTTTTGAATTGATGTAACTCATGGCCGCTTCAGTTCGGGACTTCACGTGCAACTTCTTAAATACCCGTTTCAGATGGGTTCTGACCGTGTCAAAACTCATGCCGAGATTGTCGGCTATTAATTTGTTGGAATTTCCTTTGGAAACGAGCTGGAGGATTTGTTCTTCGCGCGGTGATAAATTCAAAGACTCATCCTTGCTTTGGGGGGTCTCGCGAAACGACTCAATCAACCGCCGGGCAATCTGGCTCGTCATGGGCACGCCACCGCCGAGAACGTCGAGCAAAGCCCTTCGCAAATCGACGGCCTTTGTCCGTTTGAGCAGATAGCCATCCGCGCCCGCTTTCAGCGCCATGAACAGCAATTCCTGGTTGTCCATCGCGGTCAGGATGACGATTTGAATCTCCGGCATCTTTGCCTTGAGCCGGGCCAGACATTCGATGCCCGACATGCGCGGCAGGAAAATATCCATCAACACCACGTCGGGATGCAG